>Ga0194086_1373_pt1 | contig 8573 bp, 7 predicted proteins | sample LauGreSBDMM110DD_2_FD_133656 | JGI IMG/M metagenome (GOLD analysis project Ga0194086, IMG submission 133656) | reverse complement strand
CAGCGGGTGGGTGGCATGGTCACCTTGGTGTTCGCCAACCGAAGCCAAATCGTCATCAACCTACAAAAGCCCTTACAAGAACTGTGGTTGGCCGCCAAAGCCGGTGGTTTTCATTACCGCTTTGACGGCCAGTTTTGGCAAGACACCAAAGGCCAAGGTGAATTTTTTGCTCACCTGAGCCGCTACGCCAGCGAGCAATCGGGGCTGACCCTGCGCTTTTAGTTGTTGAACAGGTTCAAGATGCCCTGGCGCTCTTGTTCGGTGGGCGCCTGAATGGGGTTGCCGTTCCCATCCAAAAGGGGTGCACCAGCGCCGTTGGGTGTGTTCATTCCCAAGCTGCGGATGCTGGTGCTGGGGCCGAATTCCTCGAAATACCACTCACCACCCATTTGAATGACGCCGGGCGGCACGGGGTAGCTCACCACCGGTTCCTGGCTCAAGGCCACTTTCATGAAGTCGAGCCAAATGGGCAGGCTCAAGCCACCACCGGTTTCGCGCGCGCCCAGGTTGCGGGGTGTGTCGTAACCCACCCAAGTAGCGGCCACCAAATGGGGTTGAAAACCCACGAACCATGCGTCGACCGAGTCGTTGGTGGTGCCGGTTTTGCCGAACAGGTCGGTGCGCTGCAAGGTGCTCTGCGCCCGGGCCGCGGTGCCACTGCGGGTGATTTCTTGCAACAAACTGTTCATCACAAAGGCGTTGCGCTCATCAATGGCGCGGGGCTGTTCAGCCAAAACCATTTCGGGGGCTTGGAACAACACGCGACCGCGATGATCGGTGACTTGGCTGATCAACTGCGGCTGAACCAAATACCCGCCGTTGGCAAAAACCGAATAGCCGGTGGCCATTTGCATCGGGGTGACCGAGCCAGCGCCCAAGGCCAGCGTGAGGTAGGGCGGGTGGCGCTCGGCGTCAAAGCCAAACCGGGTGACCCAGTCTTGAGCGCTTTGGGTGCCCACCACTTCCAAGACACGTATGGAAACCATGTTTTTGGACACCGCCAAAGCACGGCGCAGTGACATGGGGCCCGCAAACTCACCGTCGTAGTTTTTCGGCTCCCAAGGCTGCCCGCCCGTTTGAGCCGCCGTGTAGAACAAGGGCGCGTCGTTGACGATGGTGGTGGGCGTTACGCCTTTTTCTAAGGCGGCCGAATACACAAAGGGTTTAAAACTGGAGCCGGGTTGACGCCAAGCTTGGGTAACGTGATTGAACTGCGTCTTTTGAAAGTCAAATCCACCCACCAAAGCACGGATGTAACCCGTGCGCGGGTCGAGCGCCACAAAGGCCGCCTCGACCTCGGGCTGCTGGGTGATGAACCACGCCTTTTTGGCGTTTTGCATCACACGAATCACCGCACCCGGTCGAATTTTGATTTTCGGGCTGGCTTGGGGAGAGAGTGCGGGTTGGACCGACAACAAACCTTCCTTGGTGATTTCAAAGGGCACACCATCTTGACGCACAGCGACCACCTTGGTCGGACTGGCACTCAGCACCACAGCCGTGTAGAGATCCCCGTTGTCGGGAACCGCAGCGATGGCGTCGTCGATGGCGTCGTCCAATTCGGCTTTGTCGGTGGGTAAGACAACAAAACGCTCGGGCCCCCGGTAAATTTGACGTTGCTCGTAATTGAACAGGCCGGTTCGAACGGCGCGGTAGGCCGCTTGCTGTTGGGCAGAGCGCACGGTGGTGGTCACGCTGAAGCCACGGGTGTAAGCCTCTTCCCCATATTGGGTGACGATGGCCTGGCGCACCATGTCAGCCACAAAGTCGGCTTGAATACCTTGGTTGTTGTTCACCCGCAGCTTCAACGGTTCGGCTTTGGCCAACCGCGCTTGTTCGCCGCTGATGAAGCCGTTGGCTTGCATGCGTTCGATGATGTGCAGTTGGCGTGAACGGGCGCGTTTGGGGTTGCTGATGGGGTTGAAGGCGGAGGGCGCTTTGGGCAAGCCAGCCAGCATGGCGGCTTCGGCGATGGTCAAGTCCTTGAGTTGTTTGCCGAAGTAGGTTTGTGCGGCGGTGGAAAATCCATACGAGCGCTGTCCCAGAAAAATCTGGTTCATGTAGATCTCGAGGATTTGCGGCTTGGTGAGCCGATGTTCCAGTTTGAAGGTGAGCAAGACCTCGTAGATCTTGCGCATGTAGCTTTTTTCGGCCGACAAATACACGTTGCGCGCCACCTGCATCGTGATGGTCGAAGCACCTTGGCTTCGGGCCTGTCCCAAGTTGGCCAAGCCTGCACGAACCATGCCGCGGTAGTCCACGCCGTTGTGCTCGAAAAAACGGGCATCCTCGATGGCCAAGACCGCGTTGATCATCACAGGCGGTATCTCTTTGATGGGCACCAAGTTGCGCCGCTCTTCTCCGAATTCGCCCAACAAATCACCCTCGGCGCTGAAAACACGCAGGGGCAATTTGGGCTTGTAGTCGATCAGGTTGTCGACGTCGGGCAAATTGGGGTAAGCGACAGCCAAGGCAATACCGATCACGGCAAACAAGACCCCAGCCGCCGCCACACCCAAGAGCACCAAAGACATCAGCAGACGCCCCAATGTCCCCAGCGGGCTGGGGCCGTGGCTGTTGCCAGAAGGCTTGTTTTGGGGGCGTTGGGTTGGGCTGGGTGACATGCGGGCAATCGTGACGAATCGTTCATTATAAAAAGCCGCCTGCTGCGCGACTTGGATACAGCTGTGCGAAGAAATCCACTTCACTGGCCAGAGATTGTGCCCCCCAAAGCCCCGTAGGGCAGACAAACGCCGCAAGGGCGATTGGAATGCAAGTCATGGGCGCTGACCGTTCAGCGTCAAGGAGCACCTCATGAAAGCCTGGTCGTCGGTGGTGGGACGTTGGCGTCGCTGGACACAGCGCCATTGGGCGTTGGGCGTGGACGACAATGGGCCGGTGGTGCGTTGGGTGTGCTTGCGACACCCGAAAGGTGGACCTTCTGAGTGGGTGGGCGCTGGCCAGTGGTCCAAAGAAACCGCCACAGGCCGATGGGGGCAGACCCTTGAAGGCTTGCCGCTGGCTTTGGCCTTGCCCACCCGTGCGGTCTGGGAACGAAATCTGGTCTTGCCGCATGCATGTCGTGAGGACGACCACCCCACTTGGGCCCAATCGCTTATGGCGCAGGCCATGGGCTTGCCCATGACGGATGTGGTGGTGGACTGGGGGCGAGAAATGGGCTGCGGCTCGGACGCGTTGATGTGGGTGGCTGGTGTGAGGACGTCGGTGGCGCGTGGTCGAGAGCAATGGGCACAAGCACAAGGGGCACCGTTGCGGATTTTGGATGTCCAATCTTTGGCTTTGGAGCGTGTGCTGTGCGCCAGCGTGCAGGGGCAGACGGACCCGATTTGGCTGTGGTGGGCCGGGCGCGACGAAGGGCTTTTGTGCACGGGTTGGTGGCATCTTGGCCAGTGGCACGACCGCCAGAACGTGTCCATTGATCTTCACCATTTGGACCAGATGCCTTCGGCGCTGGTGAGTTTGGTGCGTGCGGCCCAAACCCAAAAACCCGCCTTGTCACGCATGCAGTGGTGGTGGGCGGGTGATGCCTTGGCTGCGTGGGCTGAGCGTTGGGTGGTCGATCCGCCCTTGGCTTGTCGCGCTTGGAACTGCCAAGCCGCACCTTTGCCGTTCGCCAGTCGGATTGAATTCGAGACCCATGCGCCCGCCCATGCGTGGGCCTTGGCACTGGGCTTGGCGATGCACCCGGGGTGGCGTTGATGGACATCAATTTGACCAATCACCGCCAAGCGCACCGACAGCGCCAATGGGCCATCACCCGCTGGCGTTGCGCCAGCGCCGGCATCTTGGGTGTGCTGCTGTCTTTTTTGCCGTGGTCTTGGGAGCGAGCCCAGCGGCAGGTGTGGGCATCGGCCTGGCGGGTCGCACAAACCGATGCCCAAGCCATACAGTCTCGCGAGGCGATATGGGCCAAGCAAACCCAAGTTTGGGCCGTCTGGGAAGCGCAGCGCCAAGCCTGGATGAGGGTCGGGCATGAAAGCCAAACCACGCTGCGCTTGTGGCATTGGTTGGGCACCGCCTCTGTCCATGGTGTTCGTTGGACCCATTGGCAGCAAGAGGGCCAGCGATGGACCGTCTCGGGGGAGGCCAAGGGGCTTGACCAGGTGCGCGAGTGGTTGGTCAGCGGAGACCATCGGCCCACACCGGTGGACCGTGAGGTGGCGGTGTCGCAGTCCCAACAATGGGCCGATGGCCGTATTGGTTTCGTGTTGACTTGGGAGGAGTTGCCATGACATGGGGATCTTGGGTATGGGCCCAGTGGTGCGGTCGTGTGCGGCGCTGCTGGTTACAAGACGCCGCGTGTGTGCGCTGGGGCTTGCCGGCGGTGGTGGCCGTTATCGGTTTTGGTCTGGGTCTGCTTGCATTGGGTTTTGGTGATGCTTTGCAGGCCAAGCAAGCCCAACTGTTGGCCCTGCAACAAAGCAACGCGGCGCAACAAGCCCGTTGGGTTCGAGAAGCTCCGGTGCGCGAGCAGGCGCATGCGGTGCGGGAGTCTGTGCAAGCTTGGCAATCGGCCTTGCGTTGGTCGCAGTCAGCGCCTTGGCTGCAGTGGCCAGAGCATGCGAAAGGTTTGGGCGTGACGCTGCAACGCATCCAGCCGGTATCGGTTCAGACCACGGCGCACCATGTTCAGCACAGGGTGGCACTGGAGGGTGAAGGCAGCTTGCCCAACGTTGACGCGTTTTGGCGTGAACTCGCTCGACGGGGTTGGTGGGTCACACCCTTGAGCATGCGCATGGAGGGTACGCGCGAAGGTTCGGTGACTTGGCAGGCGCAGTGGGCGGTTCACCAAGCCTTGCCCGAGGACCCGTCCCTGCCGACGACCGCAGGGCCCCTGGTTTTTGAGAAGGAGCCTTGGGTCAAGGGCTGGTTGACCGAGGGTGGACCGTCCATCGTGTCGGCCCATGCGGCCGTGCCCGTCGCGCCCGCCGTGAAGTTGGAGGCTGATTGGTCCTTGGCGGGTCAGGACTTTGCCGAACCCAGCGGTGCTGTTGTGCCCATGCCGTGGCCCAAAACCGATTGGGCTCAGATGCGCTTGGTGGGGCGCTGGATGCGTGGGCAGCAGGTTGTGGCCTTGGTGGCGGTCGACGGGATGGTGCACGCAGTGGTGCCGGGGATGCGTCTGGGTCCTCAGCAGCACGAGGTGGTGCAGGTGACCATGGACGGTGTGTGGGTGGCCACGCCTGCGTCGGACGGACGCCCTCGTCGCGTCTTGCATTGGTCCGATGACCAGAGCGGGGGTAAGTCATGATCAGCTTGCGGCAATGGGTGTGGGTGATCTGCTGCTGGTGCAGTGCGAGTTGGGTATGGGCCGTTGAATCGCCACCCAACGAGGGGGTGAGTTTGCAGGTGCAAGATGCCGATGTTCGGGGGGTGTTGCAAGGCTTGGCCGAGGTGCACCCGTTCAATGTGCTCATGTCCGATGCCGTCAAAGGTCGCGTGAGCTTGCGGCTGGATGCGGTACCTTGGCGTCAAGCGGTTGAATGGGTGGCGCAAAGTCAAGGCTTGGCGTGGCGCTGGCAGGGCAACACGGTGTGGATCGGCACACCCGAAGAAATGGTCTCTCGCGACACCTTGCGCTTGCAAGCGGCGCTCGCTTTGGAGGCGGTCGAGCCCCTGCGCACTCAAGGGTTTCGCTTGCAGTACGCCAAAGCCACCGACATCGTGACGCAGTTGCTGCCCCCGGGCGACAAAACCGGGGCTGCCCCGCGCATGCTGTCGGCCAGGGGCAGCGCCATGGCCGAGCCGCGCAGCAACCACGTCTTTGTGACCGACACCGATGCCCGACTGCAGCGGGTGGCCGCCTTGATTGCGCAGGTCGACATCCCGGTGCGTCAAGTGATGATTGAGGCGCGCATCGTCGAAGCCGAGGACAGTTTTGGCAAGGCCTTGGGCGTTCGTTTGGGCGCGGGGGTGCCCGATTTTCGGGTGGGTGGTCGGACCCAAGCACGCCTGGGCCCGAACTACGGTTCTCTAACGCCGGTGGAGGGTGAGGCTCCCACTGCGCCGTTCGTGAATTTACCCGCCAACCCCAATTCGGCGGCCGCCGCGACCGTCGCTTTGTCTTTGTTTAGTCCGTCAGCGAGCCGATTTTTGAATTTGGAGATCTCGGCCTTGGAGGCCGATGGCAAAGGGCGCATCGTCTCCAGCCCACGCGTGGTCACCGCCGATCAAGTCAAGGCCTTGATCGAGCAGGGCACCGAGTTTCCTTACCAAACCGCCACCGCCAGTGGGGCCACGGCGATTGCTTTTCGCAAAGCCAACCTCAAGTTGGAGGTGACCCCGCGCATCACGCCTGAGGGCCACGTGGTGCTGGACCTGTCCATCAACAAAGACAGCCGGGGCGAGACCACCACCAGCGGTATCGCGATCAACACCAAACACGTGCAAACCCAAGTGCTGATTGAAAACGGTGGCACGGTGGTGATCGGTGGCATTTTTGAACATGTGGAGCGAGAAGAGTTGCACCAAGTTCCGGGCTTGGGCCGGCTGCCGGTCTTGGGGGCCTTGTTTCGATCGCGTCAAACCGTTTCCAGCAAGTCCGAATTGCTGGTCTTCATCACCCCCCGGGTGTTGCACACGCACAGGGCCGAGGTGGGTGGTTGATTGGTGCTATTCTTGAAGGCCTATCCATTTTTTGGGCCGTTTGTGACCTATTTGTGCAGCTTGGTGGGCCTCCCAGGCTCGGGCAAGTCGACCGTCGGTCGGCAACTCGCCCGTCGTTTGGGCCTGCCGTTCCATGATTCTGACCACGCCATCGAAACCCGTTTGGGTTGTTCGATTCGCGAGTTTTTTGAGCGCGAAGGCGAAGATCGCTTTCGCGACTTGGAGTCCGAGGTGCTCGATGGTTTGACCTCGCAGGGCCCCGCGGTTGTCTCCACCGGTGGTGGCGCGGTGTTGAGACCCATCAACCGAGAGCGTTTGCACCAGCGCACCCAAGTGGTCTATTTGCGATCTTCCCCCGATGAGGTGTTTCGTCGCTTGCGCCACGACCGCAACCGGCCCCTGCTGCAGGTCGAGGATCCCTTGCAGCGACTCAAAGACCTGTTTGAGGTGCGCGATCCGCTGTACCGAGAAACCGCCCACTTCACCATTGAAACGGGTCGCCCTTCGGTGGCCAGTTTGGTCAACATGGTGGTGATGCAACTGGAGCTTTCGGGCGTCTCGCCCACGGCCGCTTAAAAATCATGACAACCCCCACCCACCCCCGCGTCGAAGTGGCCATTGATTTGGGTGAGCGCAGCTACCCCATTTGGATTGGCCAGCAGCTCATCGGGAACCCTGCTACTTGGGCCGGTTTGCCCAAAGCCTCAGCGGCCCTCATCGTCACCAACACCACGGTGGCGCCTTTGTATGCCCAACGCCTGCAAGGCGCGCTGGCCAACACCTACTCGAAGGTTCACACCGTGGTTTTGCCCGATGGCGAGAACCACAAAGACTGGGTCACCCTCAACCTGATTTTTGACGCGCTGTTGGGCCAAGGCGCAGATCGGAAAACCGTGCTGTTTGCCTTGGGCGGCGGCGTGGTGGGCGACATGACCGGCTTTGCCGCCGCCTGCTACATGCGCGGCGTGCCCTTTGTACAAGTGCCCACCACTTTGCTGGCGCAGGTCGATTCATCCGTGGGTGGCAAGACCGCCATCAACCACCCCATCGGCAAAAACATGATCGGCGCGTTCTACCAACCGCAACGCGTGGTGTGCGACCTCGACACCTTGCAAACCTTGCCCCAGCGCGAGATGAGTGCGGGCTTGGCCGAAATCATCAAGTACGGGCCCATCGCTGACATGGCGTTTTTGGATTGGATCGACACCAACTTGGACGCGCTGTTGGCGCGCGACCCGAAAGCCTTGGCGCATGCGGTCCAACGCAGTTGTGAAATCAAGGCGTGGGTTGTGGCGCAAGACGAGCGCGAGGGGGGTATCCGTGCGATCTTGAATTTTGGACACACCTTTGGCCACGCCATCGAGGCGGGTCTGGGCTTTGGTGTTTGGTTGCACGGTGAGGCCGTGGGTTGCGGCATGGTCATGGCCTCGCAGCTGTCGCAGCGCATGGGCTTGGTTGACCAGGCGTTTGTGTCGCGCTTGACGGCGCTCGTTGAGCGCGCGGGCTTGCCCACCGTGGGGCCCAAGCTCGGCGCGGACGAATACCTGCACCACATGCGCGTGGACAAAAAAGCCGAAGCTGGCGAAATCAAATTTGTGCTCATCGACCAGCCTGGGTCGGCCACCGTGCGAGGCGCGCCCGATGCCATGGTGGCACAGGTCATTGACGCGTGTTGTGCCCAATAAGTTGCGGCCAATGACGCCACTTGCACCCTACGCCTGTGACCCTGATCAGTCCCTTGGCCGTCGCCACGCAGAACCCCCCTTGCCTGCTCACGCCTCCAGCGTGCGCAACCCGCACCAGCGCGACCGCGACCGCATCGTTCACTCCACCGCTTTTCGCCGACTGGTTTACAAAACCCAAGTTTTCTTGAACCACGAAGGCGACTTGTTTCGCACCCGCATGACGCATTCGCTGGAGGTGGCGCAGCTCGGCCGCTCCATCGC
>Ga0194086_1439_pt1 | contig 8654 bp, 7 predicted proteins | sample LauGreSBDMM110DD_2_FD_133656 | JGI IMG/M metagenome (GOLD analysis project Ga0194086, IMG submission 133656) | reverse complement strand
TCGGTATGCCCCCCACCTCCCATTCATCTCATTTACTCAGCAAGGCATAAGGAAATCACATGATTGCCCAAGAATTGGAAGTCAGCTTGCACATGGCCTTTGTTGAAGCCCGTCAACAGCGCCACGAATTCATCACCGTTGAGCACTTGCTGCTGGCCCTGCTGGACAACCCCAGCGCGGCCGAAGTGCTGCGCGCTTGCGCCGCCAACATCGATGATTTGCGCAAAGCCTTGAGCAATTTCATCAAGGACAACACCCCGCAGGTCGCCGGTACTGAAGAGGTGGACACGCAGCCCACATTGGGGTTTCAACGCGTGATCCAGCGCGCCATCATGCATGTGCAATCCACAGGCAACGGCAAAAAAGAGGTCACGGGTGCCAACGTGCTGGTGGCTATTTTTGGCGAAAAAGACTCGCACGCCGTGTATTACTTGCACCAGCAGGGCATCACACGTTTGGATGTGGTCAATTTCATTGCCCACGGCATTCGCAAGACCGATCCGCCCGAGGCGGCCAAATCCGATGCGCCCGCCAGCTCCGAAACCGAAGAGGCCAGCGGTGGTGAGCGCAACGAAAAAGCCTCGCCGCTGGAGCAGTTCACGAACAACCTCAATCAGGCAGCCAAAGAAGGCAAGATCGACCCGCTGATCGGCCGTGAATACGAAGTGGAACGCACGATCCAAATTTTATGCCGCCGTCGCAAAAACAACCCGCTGCTGGTCGGCGAAGCCGGTGTGGGTAAAACGGCGATTGCTGAAGGCTTGGCTTGGCGCATCACGCAAGGCACTGTGCCTGACATCCTGGCCGAAGCCACTGTGTATTCGCTGGATATGGGCGCGCTGCTCGCAGGGACCAAGTACCGGGGTGACTTCGAACAACGCCTCAAGGGCGTGCTCAAGTCTCTCAAGGAAAAACCCAACGGTATCCTCTTCATCGATGAAATCCACACCCTGATCGGTGCGGGTGCGGCCTCGGGCGGCACCCTGGACGCCTCCAACTTGCTCAAGCCAGCCCTCTCCAGTGGCCAGCTCAAGTGCATCGGCGCGACCACATTCACCGAATACCGTGGCATCTTTGAAAAAGACGCCGCTTTGTCGCGTCGCTTCCAGAAAGTGGACGTGGTCGAGCCCACGGTGTCCGAGACCGTGGACATCCTCAAAGGCCTCAAGAGCCGCTTTGAAGACCACCACAGCGTCAAATACACCAACGCGGCGTTGCAGGCTGCCGCTGAGTTGTCGGCCAAGTTCATCAACGACCGCCAACTGCCCGACAAGGCGATTGACGTGATCGATGAAGCTGGGGCTGCCCAGCGCATCCAGGTGGCCTCCAAACGCAAAAAGACGATTGGCAAGGCCGAGATTGAGGACATCGTCGCCAAGATCGCCCGCATCCCGCCGGCCAACGTGTCCAACGACGACCGGAGTAAGCTGCAGACTATCGAGCGTGACCTCAAATCGGTGGTGTTTGGCCAAGACAAAGCCATTGAAGTGTTGGCCTCTGCAGTCAAGATGGCCCGCTCCGGCCTGGGCAAGACCGACAAGCCGATTGGCTCCTTCCTGTTCTCGGGCCCCACGGGCGTGGGCAAGACGGAGGCGGCCAAGCAACTGGCCTACATCATGGGCATTGAGCTCATCCGCTTTGACATGTCAGAGTACATGGAGCGCCATGCCGTGAGCCGCCTGATCGGCGCACCCCCTGGCTATGTAGGCTTTGACCAAGGCGGCCTGTTGACTGAGGCGGTGACCAAAAAGCCCCATTGCGTGCTCTTGCTCGACGAGATCGAAAAAGCCCACCCGGACATCTTCAACGTGCTGCTGCAGGTGATGGACCACGGCACCTTGACCGACAACAACGGGCGCAAGGCCGACTTCCGCAATGTGATCATCATCATGACCACCAACGCGGGGGCAGAGACCATGAACAAGGCGACCATTGGTTTCACCAACCCGCGTGCGGCAGGCGATGAAATGGCCGACATCAAGCGACTCTTCACCCCTGAGTTCCGCAACCGCTTGGATGCGATGGTCAGCTTCAAGCCTCTGGACGCACAGATCATCTTGCGTGTGGTGGATAAATTCTTGCTGCAACTGGAAACCCAGTTGGGCGAGAAAAAGGTGGAAGTCACCTTCACCGACGCCTTGCGCAAGTTTTTGGGTAAAAAGGGTTTCGATCCGCTCATGGGCGCGCGTCCGATGCAGCGCCTGATCCAAGACACGATTCGCAAGGCCTTGGCCGACGAATTGCTGTTCGGTCGCCTGACCGAGGGTGGACGCCTGACGGTGGACATCGACGACAAGGACGAGGTGTTGCTGGACATCACGCCTAACCCGAAAAAGGAAAGTCGCGCTTCGCGTTCCGAGCCTACCGAGCCAGAAGAAGCGACTGCGGATTAAGGCCCGCGCATGCGTCCTGGTCCCTTTTTCGGATACGGGATTATCAAAAAGGCCCTTCGGGGCCCTTTTTTTCTAAGTCGCAGACTGTTGGCTTGTCCTTACCTGCGCCGGCCACTTCCCAGTAAGTTGCCCAGTACCCCGCGCACGATTTCTCTGCCAATGGCCGAGCCCACCGTGCGCACGGCACTTTTGACCACCAACTGGGCCACCCCATCGCGTTGCCCACCGCGCGGGCCTGAGCTGCCAAACAGCATGTCAGACAGCCCACCCATCAGACCACCGCCGGCCGGCTCGGCCGCAGTTGCGGTTTGCCCAGTCAAGGGGTTGTTGGTGTTAGCTTGTCCGGTAGCGGTAGCGGTGGCGGTGGCTTGGCCCTTGATTTTTTCGTAAGCCGAGTCCCGGTCCTGGACTTGTTCGTACACCCCGGCCACCAAAGAGCCCTGAATCAGTGACTGGCGCTGGGCGGGGGTGATGGGGCCGAGTTGGCTGCCTGGTGGCAACACAAACACGCGCTCGGTCTCGCAGGGGCGGCCCTTGGCGTCCAGAAAACTCACCAAGGCCTCGCCTACGGCCAGCTCGGTGATGGCGGCCTCGATGTCCAGTCCGGCCTTGGGGCGCATGGTTTGCGCGGTGGATTTCACGGCTTTTTGATCACGCGGGGTGTACGCGCGCAGGGCGTGCTGCACCCGGTTGCCCAACTGGCCCAGCACGCTGTCGGGGATGTCCAGCGGGTTTTGTGTGACGAAGTACACCCCCACGCCTTTGGAGCGCACCAAGCGCACCACCAGTTCAATGCGCTCGACCAGGACCGCTGGCGCGTCCTTGAACAGCAAGTGCGCTTCGTCGAAAAAGAAGACCAGCTTGGGCTTTTCCTGATCACCGATTTCGGGCAGCACCTCGAACAACTCCGACAGCATCCACAACAAGAAGGTGGCGTACAGGCGCGGCGAGTTCATGAGCTTGTCGGCCGCCAGGATGTTCACCACCCCCTGGCCCTGCGCGTCGGTCTGCATGAAGTCTTCGATGTTGAGCATGGGCTCGCCAAAGAATTGATCACCGCCCTGGGTTTCGATTTGCACCAAGCCGCGCTGGATGGCTCCGATGCTGGCGGCGCTGATGTTGCCGTACTCGGTGGTGAACTGTTTGGCGTTGTCCCCCACGTACTGCAGCATCGCCCGCAGGTCTTTCATGTCCAGCAGCAGCAAGCCGTTGTCATCTGCGATCTTGAACACCAGGTTCAGCACCCCGGCCTGGGTGTCGTTCAGGCCCAACATGCGGGTCAGCAACAAGGGTCCCATGTCCGATATGGTGGCGCGAACCGGGTGCCCTTGCTCGCCAAAGACGTCCCACAAAGTGGTGGGACAGGCCAGGGGCTCTGGCAGAGAAAGCCCCCGGTCTTTCAGCACAGCAGCCAGCTTGTCGGCGATCTTGCCCGCTTGGCTAACCCCGGTCAGGTCGCCTTTGACGTCCGCCATGAAGACCGGCACGCCCAGACGCGAAAAGTTTTCGGCCAAGGTTTGCAAGGTCACGGTTTTGCCGGTGCCGGTGGCCCCGGTGATCAAGCCGTGGCGGTTGGCCAGACCCGGCAGCAGGTGACACTGCGCTTGGGCATTTTGAGCAATCAACATGGGATCAGCCATCAAAAATCTCCTCCCCGGAGTGAAAAGTAAAATCAAGACTCTAGATTAAATCAACATTCAAGGAATTTCCGATGGCTGGCCACAGTAAATGGGCAAATATTCAGCACCGCAAGGGGCGGCAAGACGAAAAGCGCCAACGGATCTGGACCCGCGTGGTGCGTGAAATCATGGTTGCGGCCCGCACGGGCGGCGGCGACGTCAGCGCCAACCCCCGGCTACGCCTGGCCATCGAGAAGGCCAAAGCGGCCAATATGCCAGCCGACACCATCAAGCGCAACGTGGACAAGGCCACCGGCAATCTGGAGGGTGTGACTTACGAGGAAATCCGATACGAAGGCTACGGCATTGGTGGCGCGGCCATCATCGTGGACACCATGACCGACAACCGGGTGCGCACCGTGGCTGAAATGCGCCATGCGCTGAGCAAGCATGGCGGCAACTTGGGCACAGAGGGCTCGGTGGCGTTTCAATTCAAACACTGCGGTCAACTCATCTTCGCCCCCGGCACTTCGGAGGATCGGGTCATGGAGGTGGCGTTGGAAGCCGGTGCCCAAGACGTGCTCACCGACGAGGAGGGCGCGATCGAGGTCTTGACCACACCCGCTGATTTTGAAGCTGTGAAAAACGCGCTGGAGGCCGCTGGACTGGTGGCCGATATGGCTGAAGTCACTTGGCGTGCCGAAAATTCTGTGTCTTTGTCCGGCGATGGGGCAGCCAAAATGCAAAAATTATTGGATATATTGGAAGACTTGGACGATGTACAAAATGTGTTCCACAACGCTGAATTTGAAGATTAAGGAAGTTGGATGAAAGTATTGATCGTCGGCAGTGGTGGCCGTGAGCACGCCATGGCCTGGAAATTGGCGCAATCACCCAAACTTCAGCAGGTTTATGTGGCACCAGGCAACGGGGGCACAGCCAAAGATAAAAACCTGGTCAATGTGCCGATCACTGACTTGGTGCTGCTGCGCCAGTGGGCCTTGGACAATGGCATCGGTCTGACCTTGGTGGGGCCAGAGGCGCCTTTGGCCGCGGGCATTGTGGACGACTTTCGGGCCCATGGCTTGCGGATTTTTGGCCCCACCCGAGCCGCCGCTCAGTTGGAAAGTTCCAAGGCTTTTTCAAAGGCTTTCATGCAGCGCCACGGCATCCCCACAGCCGAATTTGAGACCTTTACCGATGCGGCATTGGCCCATGCTTACGTGGACCGCCTAGGCGCGCCGATTGTGGTCAAGGCCGACGGATTGGCAGCAGGCAAAGGCGTGGTGGTGGCCATGACGCTGGCTCAGGCGCACGAGGCGATCGACTTCATGCTGCTCGATAACGCGCTGGGTGTGGCGCACAACGCGGGCGTCGCTCGCGTGGTGATCGAAGAGTTCTTGCAAGGCGAAGAAGCCAGCTTCATGGTGCTGTGCGATGGAAAGAACGTGGCTGCCCTGGCCACCAGCCAAGACCACAAACGATTGCTGGACCGCGACGAAGGCCCCAACACGGGCGGCATGGGGGCGTATTCCCCCGCTCCAGTGGTCACGGCTGAGGTGCACGCCCGCGCCATGCGTGAGGTCATCTTGCCCACCATCCGGGGCATGGAAAAAGACGGCATCACCTACACCGGCTTCTTGTATGCCGGCTTGATGATCGACCCGCAAGGCCGAATCAAGACCCTGGAATTCAATTGCCGCATGGGCGACCCCGAGACCCAGCCTATCCTGATGCGCCTGAAGTCCGATCTGTTTGAAGTGCTGATGGCGGCGACCGGCGAGGGTCTGAATCAATTGGAAATGGAATGGGACCGGCGCGTGGCATTGGGTGTGGTCATGGCCGCAGCGGGTTATCCGCTTGACCCACGCAAGGGCGATGCCGTGACAGGTCTGCCCAAGGACTTGAACGATGTCATGGTGTTCCATGCGGGCACCACCGAAAAAGACGGTCAAATTCTGACCTCCGGGGGGCGTGTGCTGTGCGTCACAGCGCTGGCCGACTCGGTCAAGCAAGCGCAGCAAAAGGCTTACCAGGCGGCCATCCCAGTTGCCTTTGAAGGCATGCAGATGCGCCAAGACATTGGTTACCGCGCCATCAAAAACTGAACCAACAATTCCGCCATGCGCAGTGAGCCCGACCACCCCGTGACCTTTAAGGGCTCGACCTTGGCCCGTTGGGTCTTGAAACTGCTGGGTTGGCATGTGGATTTTGAGGGTTTTCCGACCCCTCAGGGCGTGGCCGTTTTTTATCCGCACACCAGCAACTGGGACTTTCCGATCGGCGTGCTGGCCAAATGGGCTCTGGGTGTTCCGGTGCATTTTTGGGGCAAGGACTCGTTGTTCAAATTTCCACTGGTCGGTGCCTGGCTTCGGTGGCTGGGCGGCATCCCGATTGACCGCAGTTCGTCAAAGGGCGTGGTCGGTCAGATGGTCCATGTTTTCGAGCAGCACAAGCAAAACAACCAGTTTCTCTGGCTGGGTTTGGCGCCCGAGGGTACACGCAGTCATACACCGGGCTGGCGCAGCGGTTTTTACCAACTGGCCCTCGGGGCGCGGGTGCCCTTGGCCTTGGTCAAACTGGACTGGGGGAAGCGCCGCTTCTGCGTGGTCGATTTTTACGACCTGACGGGACATGTTGAGCAAGATTACGCGCACCTGGCCCAAGTCTATGCAGGGGTGACGGGCTTTCATGCGCACCAGATGGGGCCCATCATTCCGTGGCGCCCTGTTCAGCCCGTTCAGCCGTCCCCGCCAGAGACCACGACCATTTCCTAAAAAACCTTACTACGTCTGTCTCCACCATGAGCACCAGCTTTCAACTCGGAACCGTCAAGAACTATCTGCTGGGCCTGCAGTCCCGCATCACGGGGGCCTTGACGGGTCTTGATGGCACCCCTTTCCTGACAGACGCCTGGCAAAAAGACCCTGGTGAAAAACTTCAGGGCAGTGGCATCACCCAGATTCTGGAAGGTGGTCCCATTTTTGAACGGGCTGGTTGCGGGTTTTCGCACGTCACTGGGCCACAGTTGCCGCCATCGGCAACCCAGCACCGCCCTGAGTTGTCCGGTTCGGCCTTTGAGGCGATGGGCGTGTCCTTGGTGTTTCACCCGCGTAACCCCTATGTGCCCACAGTGCACATGAACGTGCGCATGATCGCGGCCAAACCCGAGGGCGGGGCGCCCGTGGCCTGGTTTGGCGGGGGCATGGACCTGACGCCTTATTACGGTTTTGACGAAGACGCTGTGCATTTTCATCAATCTTGCAAAGACGCTTTGAGCCCATTTGGCGAGGCCTTGCACCCGCGCTTCAAGACCTGGTGCGACGATTATTTTTGCAACAAACACCGCCGTGAGCAGCGCGGCGTGGGCGGCATATTCTTCGACGACTTTTCTGAACTGGGCATGGACCAGAGCTTTGCCATGCTGCAAAGCGTGGCCGATTCATTGCTGACGGCCTACATGCCCATCGTGATGCGCCGCAAGGACACCCCCTATGGCGAGCGCGAACGTGACTTTCAGCTCTACCGCCGTGGTCGCTATGTCGAGTTCAACCTGGTGTGGGACCGGGGCACACATTTTGGTTTGCAGTCCGGTGGCCGCACCGAATCGATTCTGCTGTCCATGCCGCCCGAGGTGCGCTGGTCGTATCAGCGCCAGGACGAAGCTGGGTCGCCCGAAGCACGCTTGCTCAGCCACTTTCTGGTGCCTAAGGACTGGGTTTGAGTCTGCCTGCTGCCATGCACAACGCCCAAGCCACTGTGCAGCGCCTGGGCGTTTTTGGCGGAGCGTTCGACCCGCCGCACCTGGCCCATGTGGCCTTGGTGGAAGCGGCCGTGGCCCAGTTGCAGCTTGACCAAGTGCGTGTGCTGCCCACGGGCCAAGCCTGGCACAAACCGCGCAACCTCAGCGATGCCGCGCACCGTCTGGCTATGACGCGTTTGGCCTATGCGCCTTTGCCGCAAGTGGTGGTGGACGAGCGGGAAATCTTGCGCACTGGACCCAGCTACACGGTGGACACCCTGCATGAGTTGCAGACAGAATATCCGCAGGCGCAGCTGTTTTTGCTGCTCGGCGACGACCAGCGGCGCGCCTTGCCCGCCTGGCACCAAATCGGTGAAATCGGGCGCATCGCTATAATCTGCGCCGCAGGCCGCGATATGGCCGTTCGTGCCTGGAACGAAGAATCAGGCGTTGCACCCACAAATCCACCCCTTTCAGACACGCTGCAAGAGTGCATTCGCACCCTAGACATGCCGCTGATGCCCCACAGTGCCACGGACATCCGTGTGCTGGCGGCCACAGAGCAGGCCCTGACAGGCTTGGTACCCCCCGCTGTTGAGCGCTATATTCACGAACACCACCTTTACAGGCCCCATTGATGACCGATAACGCAGCCAAAAAAGACATTCAAAAACTCCAACGAACCATTGTGGACGCGCTGGAGGACGTCAAGGCCCAAGAGATCCAGGTGTTTGACACCGAGCACCTTTCCTCTTTGTTTGAGCGGGTCATCATTGCCTCGGGTACGTCCAACCGCCAGACCAAGGCCTTGGCCGCCAGCGTGCGTGACAAAGTGCGCAACGCCGGCTTTGGCAAACCCCGCATTGAGGGCGAAGACAACGGCGAGTGGATCATTGTCGA
>Ga0194086_1154_pt1 | contig 8666 bp, 6 predicted proteins | sample LauGreSBDMM110DD_2_FD_133656 | JGI IMG/M metagenome (GOLD analysis project Ga0194086, IMG submission 133656) | reverse complement strand
CAGGTTTGACCGGCAGGGCCAGGGCGGCCGCCGTAAACCATGGGCAAAATGGAGCCGTCGAGTTCGGGGATGGCCACCATGATGGTGTTCTCGACGGGCAGCAAGCCGCGCGTGGAGCCGCCCCATTGCTCGATCGATTGAAATTCGAGTGGGTGCGCAGCGATGTAGGGCACATCGAGTTCGCTCAAGGCCACTTCGGCGGCGCTGGCGTCGTTGTAAGCCGGGCCACCGACCAAAGAGAAACCGGTGAGCGAGACCAGCGACTGGATCTTGGCATCGCCACCATCCTTGAAAAAACGGTCTATCGCCGGGCGGGCATCCAGGCCGCTGGCAAAGGCGGGGATGACGCGCAGGCCGCGCGCTTGGAACGAGTGGATGACGGCGTCGTAATGCGCGGTGTTGCCTGCCAACAAATACGAGCGCAGCAGCAGCAAGCCCACGGCAGGCTGGTCTTGGCGGCCATGACCGGGCAAGTCGCTCAGCTGTTCGCTGATGCGGTTTTTCATCTGGGGGTGGTACAGGCCCACTTCGGGGTATTCGATCGGGTCTTCCGGCTGAGCCAAAGCGCGCAGGGGTTCGCGGGGGCCTTGGGCGTAGCGGTGCACCAGGGTTTTGACCAGGTGTTCGATGTTGTGCTCGGACCCGGCCAACCAGTAGCGCATGGTCAGGAAGAACAGGCGCAGGTCTTGCGCGGTGCCGGGGACGAAACGCAGCAGCTTGGGCAGGCGGCGCAGCATGGCCATTTGCTTGGCCCCGGCGCTCGAGGGCGCGCCGGTCTCAGAACCCGTGTCTTTGTTTTTGGCTGTGGGGCGCAGCTTTTTGAGCAAAGCCATCAGGCCGGTCGACTCGCGACCCATGACCAGTTTGCCCATGCGGGTGAGTTGCGTGACTTGCGGTGCGGACATGATGCAGACCATGGCGTCGCAGTGCTCGCGGCGCGCTTGCAAGGCGTCGAGCACCGGCAGGAAATGGTCTTCCATGAAGAGCATGGTGACGATGACGATGTCGGCTTGTGCCACGGCGGCCAGGCAGTTGGCCAGGGCACTTTCACTGTCGCGCCAGGCCGAGGCGCTGTGGGTTTGCAGGTGCAAACCCGGCAGGTCGCGGGCCAAGCGATCGGCCGCGCTCTCGGCGGCGCTGGCCAAGTGGCTGTCCATGGTCAGCAACACCACGCTCATGCGCGGGGGTGCTGAGGCGGCCTGCTTAGCGGCTGTAGTGAGCTTTGGCATCGTAGAGCGTCTCCACGGTGATGGTCGCCACGCCCAAATCTTGGGCAAATCGCTCGGTGTTGCGGCGGGCTTTGCCACGCACAAAGAACGGGATCTTGCCCAGCTCTTTTTCGGCTTCGGTGCTCCAAGTGGCTTGGTTCGAGGCGGCCGGGATCGGCAGTTCAATGGCTGTGGGGGTGGCCATGACCGGTGCGTCTTGGCTGGTATGGCGCGCGGTCTCTGCGGCGGGGCGCGTGCTGCCCAAATGCGAAGGTGCAGCGCCTGCGTGGAATTCGAAGTCTTCGCGGAACATGCCGATCAGGTGTTCTTCGAGGCCCATCATCAGCGGGTGTACCCAGGTGTCGAACAGGACGTTCGCGCCTTCAAAACCCATTTGCGGTGCATAGCGGGCTGGGAAGTCCTGCACATGCACCGGGGCTGAAATGACGGCGCAGGGAATGCCCTGGCGCTTGGCGATGTGGCGCTCCATTTGTGTGCCCAAAATCAGCTCGGGCTGCAAGGCGTTGATCTGGTCTTCGACTTCCAGGTAGTCGTCGGTGATCAGGGCTTCGACGCCGTGGCGCTTGGCGCAGTCGCGCACTTCGCGGGCAAATTCGCGGCTGTAGCTGCCCAGGCCCACCACCTCAAAACCCATCTCTTGGCTGGCGATGCGGGCGGCAGCCACCACATGGGTGGCGTCGCCAAAAATATAGACGCGCTTGCCAGTCAGGTAGGTCGAGTCGACCGACTTGGCGTACCAAGGCGCATGCGCGTGCTCGGGGTCTTGGCTAGGCAACAGCAGGCCGGTCAGGGCGCAGACTTCGGCGATGAAGTCGCGCGTGGCGTGGCTGCCGAGTGGCACGGTCTTGGTGTAAGGCTGGTCGAACTGGCGCTGCAGCCATTGCGCGGCGGCCAAGCCAATTTCGGGGTAAAGCACCACGTTGAAGTCGGCTTCGGCCAGTTTTTGCACATCGGCCACGCTGGCACTCAGGGGCGCGACCACGGCCACGTCCACACCGAGTTGGTTCAGCAGTTGGGTGATTTCCTTGACGTCGTCGCGGTGACGAAAGCCCAGGGCGCTCGGGCCAAGGATGTTGCAAGTGGGTCGTGTTTTGGCTGCCTTGGCAGTGTCATCAGCAGGCTTGTGCACCAGGTGGCGGCACAGTTGGTAGAAGGTCTCGCTCGCGCCCCAGTTTTCTTTGCGCTGATAAGAAGGCAGATCCAAGGCCACCACAGGAATGGTCAGCTTCAGGGCTTGGGCCAGGCCGCCCGGGTCGTCCTGGATCAGCTCGGCGGTGCACGACGAGCCCACCAACATAGCCGCAGGATTGAAGCGCGCCATGGCTTGGCGGGCCGCGTCTTTGAAGAGTTCTGCCGTGTCGCCACCCAGATCACGCGCCTGGAAGGTGGTGTAGGTGACGGGCGGGCGGCGCGGCAGGCGCTCGATCATGGTGAACAGCAGGTCGGCGTAGGTGTCGCCTTGTGGGGCGTGCAGCACGTAGTGCACATCCGTCATGGCGGTGGCCACGCGCATCGCGCCCACATGGGGCGGTCCTTCGTAAGTCCAGAGCGTCAGTTGCATGGTGTGTTCCTGCGCTTTATGCGGCCAACCTCAGGCGGCGCTTGAGGGGGCGGCTGAACAAACCGGCCAGATCGGCCGCTTGTTCGTAGCCTTGGATGGGGGTGAAGACCAACTCAATGGCCCACTTGGTGGTGATGCCTTGGGCCTCGAGTGGGTTGGCCAGACCCAGACCACACACCACCAAATCGGGAGCGTCGGCGATGCAGCGGTCCAGCTGCAGGTCCACATCTTGGCCTTCGCTGATGCGCGTGCCTGCTGGGATGAGCGCGAGTTCTTCGGCCATGTGCTGGCGGTGCAAATAGGGCGTGCCCACTTCCACCAAGTCCATGCCGAGCTCGCGGTTGACAAAGCGGGCCAGCGGGATTTCGAGCTGCGAGTCGGGGAAGAAAAAGATGCGCTGGCCTTGCAGCATTTGGCGTTGTACGGCCAGGGCTTTTTCGGCGCGCTGGCGCGGAGCGACGGTGGCTTGTTCAAACACCTCGGGGGCCACACCAAATTCGGTGGCGGCTGCTTGCAGCCAGGCGGTCGTGCCTTCCACGCCCAGAGGGAAGGGTGCGGCGAGGTGCTGCGCGCCGCGCGATTGCAGGGCGCGGGCGGTGTCGGCCAAAAAGGGCTGGGCCAACAAATAACGGGTGTTCGGGCCGACCACCGGCATGGCTTGGCTGTTGCGCGGCGGGAAGAAATTGACTTGCAAACCCATGCGCTCAAAAAGGATGCGCATCTGGTCTTCGACCACGTCGGCCAAGGTGCCGACCACCATCAGGGCGGGTGCGGTGTCGGTGCTGGCGGGCAGGCCGGGGACCATGGCCGCAAGACAGGCGTCTTCGCCTTGGGTGAAAGTGGTTTCGATGCCGCTGCCCGAATAATTGAGCACGCGCACCTTGGGGTGGTGAATTTGGTTTTGGCGTTCGGCCGCGCGCGACAGGTCGAGCTTGATGACCTCAGACGGGCAAGAACCCACCAAGAACAACAAGCGGATGTCGGGGCGGCGCGCCAGCAGCTGGCCGACCACGCGGTCGAGCTCTTCGTGCACATCGGCCAGGCCCGCCAGATCGCGTTCGTCGATGATGGCGGTGCCAAAGCGGGGCTCGGCAAAAATCATCACGCCCGCGGCCGACTGGATCAGGTGGGCACAGGTGCGTGAGCCCACCACCAAAAAGAAAGCGTCTTGGATTTTGCGGTGCATCCAGATAATGCCGGTGAGGCCGCAAAACACCTCGCGCTGGCCGCGTTCGACCAAAGGCACGACGTCGGTACAACCGGAAGTTTCTGCGCGGATGGGGATGACGGTGCTCATGTGCTGGCCTGTGCACCCGATGTGGGCAAAGAAGGGGAGGTTTTTTGCAGCCGCGCCATGCGCAGCTTGCGGATGTATTGGGCGGCGTTGATGGCGTAGCTGCCATAGGCCGCCAAGGCCAGCAGCAGCTGGTCGGTGGGGCTCCACACACCTTGCCACCAGACCCACAAGTAAGCGGTGTGCAGGGCCAGCACGCCCATGCTGACCACGTCTTCCCAATAGAAGGCGGGGGCGAACAGGTATTGGCCAAAGACCACTTTTTCCCAGATGGCGCCGGTGATCATGATGGCGTAGAGCACCAGCGTCTTGAGCACCACCGAGGCCAGTGCCCAGTCGGTGTGCTCGCCGGTTTGAAGGCTTTGCACCACCAAGTAAAGGCTGATGCCAAAAATCAGGAACTGCACCGGGGCCAACACGCCTTGAACCAAGGTCCAGGCGGTCGCGTCACGCCGAGCGCGTTGCGCTGGCGTGTACAAAACCTGGGTGATGGAGGCGGACATGGGAAACCTTGTGTGTGCGGTGGCTTGGCTTTAACTGTAAGTCTGGATATACAGTGTGTCAACATAAATTGACATGAATTTCGATCCATAGGGTTTACACTAGCGGCGCGGGACTGAAATGGAATCACACTCGAACCTGTGTCGTGGGGCCGTCATGGCGGTCTTCCCGACCCACCCCTTTCGACGCGTATTCCGATGTCCCGGAGCCCGTCGTAGCTGTATCCCATCGATGATCGGTACTTGTCATGGCCAAATTCAACCTAGAGAACGCCCAGACCTCGCCTTTGGCACGGGGTCGGGTGGCCTTGCCAGAAGCCCTGCGCCAAGGCACACCCGTGGGGCCTCGTTTGGTGGGTGGCACCCGCTTCGCTGGCAAATCGGCGATGGATGGGGCGCAAATTCAGATCTTGGCCCAAGCCTGTTTGCAAGGGTTGGATGCGGCTCGGCAAGTGGTGTTTGGTTGGCAGCGCCAAGGGCAGTCCCTCGAAGACATTTATTTGCACGGCATCACGCCATGCGCCCGCTTGCTGGGTGTTTGGTGGAGCGAGGACCGATTGGACTTCGCCATGACCACCATCGCTTCGACGCATTTGCAGCAGCTGCTGCACGATTTCAGCGACGAATTTCTCCAAGAAAAAACCCCGGTTCGCCATGGTCGCAGTCTGCTGCTGTTGACCGAGCCAGGTGCACAGCACAGCATGGGCTTGTTCATGTTGGGGGAGTTTTTCAAGCGGGCTGGCTGGGTGGTGTCCACCGGTGTGCCGCCCAGCGTGGTGGACTTCGACCGCTGGTGTCACTCAGACTGGTTTGATGCCGTTGGCGTATCCGTCAGCACAGACCGCCAGCTGGGAGCCATGGCCAGCAGCTTATCGCGCTTGCCCCACAGCGCGCCCAACCCGTTGGCGCATCGTTTCGTTGGGGGGCCCATGGCTTTTGTGGCGCCAGAGCGATTGGCGGTGTTGGGTTGCGAGGTGGTCGCGCTGGATGCAGCCGCCACGGTCGAGCACATCCAAAACGTGGTCCCATCCGTGGGTGTTTGGAAGGCTTAACAGGCCTTGGAAAGAAAATGAATTCCAAGATTATGCATTTTTTTATCAAATATAAGCCTATACTTTTATGGTAAAGACCCTTGTCAATCCCTTGATGCCCACCACCGATCGGTTAGCCCCATGAAATTACCCGCTTTGGACCCCATAGCGTTTTCCCAATTGCTGGGCATGGTATCGGACCTTGCGTTGGTCATGGACCCTCAAGGCACGATCGAGGATGTGTCAATCGGACGAGACAGCTTGGGCTCCTTGGGCTGTCAGACTTGGATTGGGCGTCCATGGTTGGACACCGTGACGACCGAGAGCCGCATCAAAATTCAAGACATGTTGCACTCGCAAGGAGCGTCCGAATCCATGCGTTGGCGACACGTCAACCACCCTTCGCCCATGGGCAATGAAGTGGCCTTGCAGTACGTGGTGCTGCCTTTGGCGGGCGGGAAATTGCTCGCCGTGGGTCGCGATTTGGAAAGTTTGGCTGAGCTGCAGCGCCGATTGGTGGAAACCCAGCAGTCCATGGAGCGCGACTACCTGCGTTTGCGCCACATCGAGGCGCGCTACCGCGTGCTGTTTGACACCACCTCTGAGGCGGTGTTGGTGGTCGATGCCAACAACCAGCGCGTGCTGGAGGCCAATGTGGGCGCACAGTCCTTGCTCAAAGACTCGGGAAAGCGCTTGTTGGGCCGTGACGTTCGCGAGTGTTTTGAACTCAGCAGTCAAGGTGAGGTGCAAGCGCTCATGCGCACGGCTTTGGCCACAGGCCGCATTGAGTTGTGTGCGGCTCGCGTGATGGGGTCGTCTGCGCTCTGGACCGTGTCGGTCTCGGTGTTTCGCCAAGAAGGTGGGGCACAATTTTTGATCCGATTGGTTTCGCGCGAAAGCTTGATCGAAGCCCGTCATGTGACGGGTTCATCGGTCGTGCTCAGTGAGGCCATGCTGCACTTCCCCGACGGTTGGGTGCTGACCGATACCTCGGGTGTGATCAAGAGCGTCAACGAAGAGGGCATGGCCCTGTTGGGACTGACAGCCACGTCCCAAGCGGTGGGTCAAAATGTGGAGAACTGGCTGGTGCGAGGTTCGGTGGATTGGGGTGTGATGCACACCAGCTTGCGCCAGCACTTGCCGGTGCGCAATTTCGCCACCGAGGTGCGGACCTTGTCGGGCGTGACCCTGCCGGTCGAGGTTTCTGCCGTGTATTTGCCAAAGCCTGAACCCATGTATGCTTTTTTTGTGCGCGACATGGATCGACGCATGGTTGGCGGGTCCACCACGACCCAGAGCCAAGCCAAGCCCTTCGCCGAGCTCTCGCAATTGGTTGGGCGCCGGCCCATCAAGGACATTGTGGGCGACACCGTCGACACCATCGAGCGCATGTGCATCGAGGCGGCCTTGGATATGACGCACAACAACCGCGCTTCGGCCGCTGAAATGCTGGGCTTGTCACGGCAAAGCCTCTACGTCAAGTTGCGCCGCTTTGGCATCGTGGCCGAGACCGAAGACGAATCGAACTGATCGGGTGTCAATTTTTCATTGAAATTAAGTGTCAATCAGAGTTGACATTTAAGCCAATCCCTTCACAATGGGGGCATGGACACCCCGCCACTGGCCCACGCGCCACACACCCAGGCCTCAGCGCTGCCGCTGAGCCGGCCCGCTTTGCGCACGGTGGCCGAATTCCTCAAACCCATCACCTGGTTCCCGCCCATGTGGGCCTTTGCCTGCGGTGTGGTGGCTTCGGGCCAAGACATCGGCGCCAACTGGGCCCTGTTGCTTTTGGGTCTGGTTTTGACCGGGCCATTGGTGTGCGCCAGCAGCCAGGCGGTGAACGACTGGTTTGACCGGCATGTGGACGCCATCAACGAACCCAACCGTCCCATCCCCTCGGGTCGCATGCCTGGGCGCTGGGGTTTGGGCATTGCGATTGCCTGGACCGTGTTGTCGTTGGTCTGGGCCACGCTCATGGGGCCTTGGGGCTTTGCGGCCTGCGCCTTGGCCATTGCGCTGTCTTGGGCTTACAGCGCGCCGCCGGTCCGCCTGAAAAACAACGGCTGGTGGGGTAACTCGGCCTGTGCGCTGAGTTACGAAGGTTTGGCTTGGATGACCGGTACCGCAGTGATGCTCGGCGGGGCTTGGCCCGGCCCGCATTCGGTGGCCCTGGCCCTGCTCTACAGCGTGGGGGCGCACGGCATCATGACGCTCAACGATTTCAAGGCCATTGAGGGCGACCGCCGCATGGGCGTGGCCTCGCTGCCAGTGCAGCTCGGTGCACACGGTGCGGCCCGCATGGCCTGTGTGTTCATGCTGGTGCCGCAGGTGGTGGTGGCCTTGCTCTTGGCCCACTGGCAGCTGCCGTGGCACGCCACGGCCGTCTTGGCATTGGCGGTCTTGCAAGGGCCCTTGATGGCCAAGTTTTTGCGCCAACCGGTGGAGCGTGCTTTGCATGTGTCGGCCTTTGGCGTGCCACTGTTCGTCAGCGGCATGATGGTCAGTGCTTGGGGCTTGCGCCAGCTCAGCCTGCTTCAACCATTGGCGGGGATCGCATGAGCTCGGCCTCGACTTCAGGCATGTTTGGTTGGCTCCAAATCGTCCGCTTGGGTTTGATCCAGGCCTGTTTGGGCGCGGTGGTGGTGGTGACCACGTCCACGCTCAACCGCATCATGGTGGTCGAGTTGGCACTGCCCGCCTTGCTGCCGGGCTTTTTGGTGGCTTGGCATTACGCGGTGCAAATGGTGCGCCCGCGCATGGGTTTTGGCGCCGACAAGGGCCGCCGCAGCACGCCTTGGATGATGGGCGGCATGCTGGTGCTGGGCCTAGGCGGCGTGATGGCCGCTTGGGCCACGGTGTGGATGGCCCAAGAGCCTGTGTACGGCGCTTTGCTGGCCTGGTTCTCTTTCAGTTTGATTGGTTTGGGCGTGAGCGCTTGCGGCACCTCGCTGCTGGCCTTGATGGCCAAGCGCGTGCCTGAGGAGCGACGCGCACCGGCTGCCACCACCGTGTGGCTGATGATGATCGTGGGCTTTGCCGTCACAGCCG
>Ga0194086_1120_pt1 | contig 8697 bp, 11 predicted proteins | sample LauGreSBDMM110DD_2_FD_133656 | JGI IMG/M metagenome (GOLD analysis project Ga0194086, IMG submission 133656) | reverse complement strand
GAACTCGAAGGCGTCATCCAAGTTGCGTACTTCCACCCTGACTTCCTGTTCGATGGTGAGCCCGATGGCGACATGAGCCACTTCACCAACCGCGCGCCTTACCCCATCCTGCACCTGCTGCGCGAAGACAGTGTGGAGCGTGCGGTCGACAGCGCGGGTGGCGATGCCGAGCAGATCGTGGAGCGCAACATCCGCACCCTGCGCGACCTGGGGCCCGAGGGCTGGAAGCGCTTGGTGGGCTGATGCGGAGTCGCAAGGCCAATAGCAGGTATACCCAAAAAGGGGTATTTAAGGTATATTTTCTATACCATGATGGTATTTGAGTTTGACCCTGTTAAAAGCGAATCCAACCGAATCAAGCACGGCATTGATTTTTTGGAAGCGCAAGCCTTGTGGTCCGACCCCATGTTGTTGGAGATCCCGGCCAAAACCACCGATGAGCCTCGTTACTTGGTGATCGGACTTTTGGACGACAAGCATTGGTCAGCCGTGATGACCTACCGGGGTGACAAGATTCGTTTGATTTCCGTGCGTCGAGCACGAGCAGAAGAGGTGGCACTGTATGAAAGCTAAAAAATTGGACCAAGCATTTGACGATGGTTTGGACATCACGGCGCACTTGGATGTGTCCAAGGCCAAGCGTTCATTGCAATCTCAAAAGCGCGTGAATGTGGATTTCCCCACATGGATGATCGACTCCTTGGACCGAGAGGCCAGCAAGCTCGGTGTCACGCGCCAGTCGGTCATCAAAGTTTGGTTGGCCGAGCGCTTAGAGGCCTCTGCGGCATCCGCGCCCCACCGTTGAAAAATCAATGTGACGGCAGCTGTTGCGTGATCCGCTTGCGCACCCATCGGATGTGGCTGCGCAAGGCGTACAGCTCGTTGGCGTAGGGCAGCGGCACTTGGATGTGTTCGACCGTGGCTTCTAAGCGGTCCAGTGCCAAGAGCTGTGCTTGCGTGTCTTGGTCGCTGGCACTGCTTTCCACTTGCTCCTCGATCTCGCGCAACTCGGCGTACCAGCGGAACACCTTGGAGCGCACGCGCAAGGTGTAGAGCGGCGGCAAGATGCGCGAGAGCGGCAAGACCAAAGCCAAAATCAAACCCCCGACCAGCCACATGCGCTCGACCAAGTTGGCCAACCAAAACGGCAAATAGCGCTGCAGCCACGGCTGGCCGTTGCTGATGGCACGGGCGGCTTCGACCGAAACTTCGATCTCGTCGTGGTCCAAGCTCGGGTATTGGCGCGCACGGTTGAACCAACCGGCGCTGCTGTGCAGGCCGACGGCGGTTTGTGCAAACAGCTGCATCAACGCGGGGTGGGTGTCTTGGCGGGCCAGGAGGGTGGTGGTGGGGGCGACCAAACGCACGTCGCGTGTGGGTTGGTTCTTGGCCAGATCCACCACGCCTTGGGGCAAGACCACGGGCGTCAAAAAGCCAAAACGGCGCGCATAGGCCTCGCTTTGCGCGAAGTCCATCAAGCCCACGCCGGGGCTTTGCAAGAGCATTTGCACCAAGAGCGACTCCGGCGCCGAGGCGAACACCACCACATCGATTTCGGCGTTCAAGAACGCCACCACCGCGGGTGTGGGCGCGAGTTCGCTGCGCTGCCAGCGTTTGGCCTCAATGCCGTTGGCTTCAAGCAAGGTGTCAAACAAGCGCGGCACACCGCTGCCCACCGTACCGACGTTGATGCGCGCGCCTTGGAGATCGCGCAACTGCGTCAGTTCGGGGCGCCCCAACAACCGTTGAGCGCTGTCTTGTCGGTAAAACACCCACAAGGGTTCGACGAAGAGATTGCCCATGGCCGTGAACTGGCTGCGGTCGTCGTCGACCCAATCCACGCTGCCGCCTTGCACAAAGGCCAGATCGGCCTGTCCGCTGCGCAGCAAGGCCAAGTTGTGTGCCGAGCCTTCGGACGTCAGCAACTCCACGCGGATGCCGTCAGCGGCCAAGGCGCGGGCATAGTGCTGCCCCATGGCGTCGTAAGCGCTTTGTTCAGGCCCCGTGGCCAAGACCACCCGTTTGGGCGGGTTCGGGTCGAGCCAGTGGTAGGCCCCCACCATCAGGACCACCGCCAGTGCCACAAAAGGCCCAAAGGAGAGCAGCCATTCGCGCAAGGAAGAGAAGAAAACGCGCACGTTGTTGTTCATGCGCGAACTCTAACCGATGGCGCTTGGGCGCTCAGTGGTGAGTGGCGCGGGGCGGGGCTTTGGGCGAAGCACCGATGTTGCTGAAGTAGCTGGCGTAGACCTGGCTGACGCCATCTTTTTGGACCAGCAGCACGTCGTAGGGGTCCCGTCGGTTGCCGTAAACAGGTCCGTCCATGCCTGGGCTGCCCACCGGCATGCCCGGCACGGCCAAACCCAAGGCTTTGGGGCGCTCGCTCAGCAGTCGCTGGATCTCGGACGGGTTGACATGGCCTTCGATCACATAGCCGTCGATCAGCGCCGTGTGGCAAGACGCGAACCTCATGGGCATGCCCAAACGCTGACGCATGGCGGTGTTTCCAGTCTCGAAGGTTTGAATCTGGAAACCTTCTTTTCTTAAGATATCGATCCAGTCTTGGCAACAACCGCAGTTGGGGTCTTTCCAGACCTGCAGCACGGGGAGTGGTCGTGGAGACTTGGCCGCAGCAGAACCCACGAAGGGGACGAGCAGGGCCACGGCGGCGAAGAGTGTCGTTCGGCGAGAAACAGCGTCGGTCATGGCGAGGTCCTGTTCATGGTCAATGGGGTCGTGCATTCACACAGACCCCGCTCAACCGCCAAGGTTCAATGCCCGTCCAGACGGTTCTGTGCTTTGTCCAGCCACAACTGCAGGCTCTCGTGTAGGTCGCTCTGACTGAAGGAACAACTCTCGGCGTCGAACAGCGCGCCCGACTCCAGTCGCGTGATGAGGTCTTGCCAGACCTCGCCGAAGCGAGGCGGCAGGGCCGTCAACACGGAAGTCTGAGAGGCCGCCAGCGCCGAGAAGGCGTGCGCGTTGATCTCGCCGCTGCGCAGCCGCTCGAAAGCGCTGCGCAGGGTTTGCAGTTCACTTGCGGCGTCCGCCACGGTTCAGTGGCCCAAGATCTTGGACAAGAAGTCCCGGCTGCGCTCGTTCTGTGGGTTGTTGAAGAAGGCTTCGGGCGTGTTTTGTTCGACGATTTGACCTTGGTCCATGAAGATCACGCGGTCGGCCACGGCCTTGGCAAAACCCATTTCGTGGGTCACGCAAATCATGGTGATGCCCTGGTTGGCCAACTCGATCATCACATCGAGCACTTCCTTGATCATCTCTGGGTCGAGCGCCGAAGTGGGCTCGTCGAACAGCATGATTTTGGGTGTGAGGCACAAAGCACGCGCAATGGCCACGCGCTGCTGCTGACCACCGGAGAGCTGCAACGGGTACTTTTGGGCTTGCTCGGCGATGCGCACACGCTCGAGTTGCGCCATGGCTTTTTCTTCGGCTTCCTTTTTGGGGATTTTGCCGACCCACATGGGCGAGAGGGTGAGGTTTTCCAACACAGTCAGGTGTGGAAACAGGTTGAATTGTTGGAACACCATGCCCACGTTCTTGCGAACTTGGTCGATGGCCTTGATGTCGTCGGTCAGCTCAATGCCGTCAACGGTCAAGTGGCCTTGTTGGTGTTCTTCCAAGCGGTTGATGCAGCGAATCAGGGTGGACTTGCCCGAGCCCGATGGCCCGCAAATCACGATGCGCTCGCCTTTGGCCACGCTCAGGTCGATGTCGCGCAAGACATGGAAGTCGTTGCCGTACCACTTGTTGACTTTGTCAAAACGGATGATGGGTTCAGTCATGTTGGAACTTTCAACGCGCCTTGCTGGCGCTCAATTGCTTTTCGACCCACAGGCTGTAGCGGGACATCGCAAAGCAGAACAAGAAATAAACGAGGGTGATGAAGAAGTAGGCTTCGATCTTGAAGGGGCGCCATTCCACGTCCGAATTCAAGGCCAACGACAAAGCGCCCGTCAACTCATACAGCGAGACGATGGTCACCAAGGACGTGTCTTTGAAGATCGAGATGAAGTTGTTCATCATGCTGGGCACGACCATGGCCAAGGCCTGCGGCAAGACGATCTTGCGCTGGGTTTGCCAATAGCTCAAGCCCAAGGTGTCGGCTGCTTCAAGCTGGCCTTTCGGAATGGCTTGTAAGCCGCCGCGCACGATCTCGGCCATGTAGGCCGCAGCAAACAGCGTGATGCCGATGACCACGCGCACCAACACGTCGATGCTCATGCCTTGGGGCATGAAGAGCGGGAACATGAAGGAGGCCATGAACAGCACCGAAATCAGGGGAACGCCCCGAACCAACTCAATGTAGGTGATGCACACCGCGCGGATGGCGGGCAGTTCGCTGCGTCGGCCCAAAGCCACCGCAATCGCCAAGGGGAAGGCCATGAAGATCGACAACGTGGCGAGCATGATGGTCAGTGGCAGGCCGCCCCACAGGTCGGTGCGCACGTTGCTCAAGCCCATCACACCACCGGACATGAGCACAAAAAAGACCGCCAAAATAGCGATCCACATCAGCACCAGCCAAGGCTTCCAAAACGCGCGCATGCAACTCAGCACCAAGCCGCCCAGCATCAGGCTGGTGGCCACCACGGGTCGCCAGTGCTCTTCAAACGGGTAGCGTCCCAGCAAAATCACGCGGTATTTTTCGCTCACCACGCCCCAGCAAGCACCGGTGCCGCGAGCGGCTTGACAGGCTTCTGCGCTGGGCGCGAACACGGCTTGGAACAAACCCCACTCCAGCACACCGGGGATGAGGTAGATGGCCAGGGCCAACAAGAACAGCGTGGTGGCGGTGTTGCCGGGGCTGCTGAACAGGTTTTGGCGCAGCCAGTTCACCCAGCCGCTGGTGGCTGTCGGCGACGGGCGGGGCGCAATCGGGGTAAAGGTTTGAGAGGTCGACATGGGTCAGCGCTCCTTGATCGCACTGCGGGCGTTGTACCAGTTCATGAAAATGGAGGTGCTGATCGAGGTGGTCAGGTAGACCAACATGATGATCGCGATGCACTCCACGGCCCGGCCGCTTTGGTTGATGGTGGTGTTGGCCACCGACACCACATCGGGGTAACCCACGGCCACGGCCAAGGACGAGTTCTTGGTCAGGTTCAGGTACTGGTTGGTTAGCGGTGGGATGATCACGCGCAAGGCTTGCGGCAACACCACCAGTTTCATGGTGTGTTGGGGGGTTAGGCCCAAGGCGCTGGCCGCTTCGGTTTGACCCATGCTCACCGACTGAACACCGCCGCGCACCACTTCGGCAATGAAGGCCGCGGTGTAAGTGACCAATCCGATGAGCAGGGTCAAGAACTCGGGCGTGGCACTGGCGCCGCCCTCGACCATGAAGTCCAGCTGTTGTGGCATGTCGAACTGGGTGGGCAGGCCGCCCACGAGCCAGCCGACCAAGGCCAACACCAGCACCAATGCCAACGGTGCCCACAAGCGGTCGCCGTCTTGACCGGTTTGCTCAAAGCGTTGGTGAATGCGGCGGCGCCACACGGCGGCCCCCACCAAACCCAACAATGCGCCGAACCATACCCAGCCCCAGCCCACACCCGCGGTGGGCCAAGCCATGGAGAAGCCGCCTTTGCTTAAAAAGAAGGCGTCAAAGCTGTTCCACGATTCGCTGGAATCGGGCAGCACCTCCACCATGAAGAGGTACCACATCAGCAGTTGCAAAAGCACAGGGATGTTGCGAAACAACTCCACATAGCCATAGGACAAACCGCGCACCAAACCGTTGCGCGAGAAGCGTGCGACGCCAATGGAGACGCCCAGAAGGGTCGCCAAAACGATGCCGATGATGGCCACTTTGAGCGTGTTGAGCACGCCGGCACTGATGGCAACGGCGTAGCTTTGCTCGGGATCGTATTCGATGACGGTTTCGCCAATGTCGAATCCGGCCGGGGCGCTTAAGAAATCAAAGCCGCTGGGGATGCCACGAGCGGCCATGTTGGCTTGGGTGTTGTTGGCCAAAAAAGCCAAGGTCGCCACAACCAAGAACAGGGCGATCACTTGGTACAGCACGCCACGCGTGGCTTTGCTGTTCAAGGACCAATTTTTTTTCGGGGGTGGGGGTGTCACAGGAGCCACAACCGCCTCTCAATCAAATAAAGGGTATAGCAATAAAAAACCGAGACCAGGCAGACGCCCGGTCTCGGTTCTTGTCTTCGTTCAATTAACGAACGGGTGGTGCGTACATCACGCCGCCTTTGCTCCACAGGTTGTTGACACCGCGGGGCAGGCCAATCGGGGTCTTAAGACCGACGTGGCGTTCGAACTGTTCACCGTAGTTGCCAACGGCCTTGATGGCACGGTAAGCCCACTCTTTATCCAAGCCCAAGAGCTTGCCGGTGTCTTCGTTGCCAGCACCCAAGAGACGCATGACGGCAGGGTTCTTGTTGTCAGCGCGCATTTGGTCGACGTTGTCTTGGGTGATGCCCAATTCTTCGGCTTCCAACAAGGCGTAACCCACCCACTTGACGATGGCGAAGAGCTCGTCATCACCACGACGGACCATAGGGCCCAAGGGTTCTTTGGAGATCAACTCAGGCAAGATCACGTGGTCGGCGGGGTTCTTGGCTTGCTTGGATCGGTATGAAGCCAAGCCAGAAGCGTCGGTCGTGTAAGCTTGGCAACGGCCGCTGAAATAAGCCGCGGTGGTGGCTTCGGCGTTGTTGAACACCACAGGCTTGATGTTGAGCTTGTTGGCGCGCGAGTAGTCGGTCAGGTTCAGCTCGGTGGTGGTACCGGCTTCCACGCAAACGGTGGCACCTTTGAGCTGCTTGGCGCTCTTCATGTTGAGCTTCTTGGGAACCATGAAGCCTTGGCCGTCATAGAAGTTGATGCCGGCGAAGTGCAGGCCCAAGGAGGCGTCGCGGGTCAGCGTCCAAGTGGTGTTGCGCGACAGCATGTCGATCTCGCCAGACTGCAAGGCGGTGAAGCGCTGCTGGGCGGTCAAAGGCACGAAGCGGGCTTTGGTGGCATCTTTCAAGACAGCAGCGGCCACGGCGCGGCAGGTGTCGACGTCCATGCCGGTGTACTTGCCCTGGCTGTCGGCGGCTGAGAAGCCAGCCAAGCCGGTGCTGGCACCGCAAATCAATTCACCGCGTTTTTTGACGGCTTCGAGGTCTTTACCAGCGTGAGCGGGCATGGCCAGCAGGGTGGCGGCGGCGCTCAGGCCAAGGGCGGCCCATTTCAATGAGGCTTTGTTCATTCGGTTTTCTCCAATCGTGTTGTAGATGCTAATTTTCGGTTGCGCGGCGCACAGGATGTGTGCAACCCATCACCGACCATGACTTTAACGCACCGTCTTGGACCGCTGACTTGGGGTTTACGTGGGTTCTTTATGCAACTTATTCATAACCCCATGGCCCTGCTGATTCAAAACTGACTTGCGCCTCACAGTATTGCAGATTTCATGCCACTTTTTGCTGTTCCATGTGCGATGGCGGGTGGCGAGCATCCCCGACAATGCTGGCATGAGTCCCAAGCCCTCCGCCTTCGAACGTTTGTATCGGCCACGTCAGTCCTTGTTCTGGGTGGCCGTGGCCTTCAACCTGCTGGGTGCGGTGATGCTGTTGGCCCTGCAATCGGGGCAGCTCACGCCCGTGGCCCAGTGGCTGACAGCGCTGGTGGCCCTGGCCAACAACGCCTTGGGCGGCTGGGCGGTTTGGCGCTTGTGGCGCGGTGATTCAGGTCTGGGGCGCGGGGACGATGTGGCGGTAGGCGTGCCAAGTGGCGTGGCCCAAGACCGGTCCAATGATGAACAGGCCTAAAAACCAAGGCAGGATGGCCAGCAAGATCAAGCCCGTGATCAAGGCCCCCCACCACAACATGACACCGGGGTTTTGAAGGCAGGCGCGGATGCTGGTCAAGCCGGCCGAGACCGCGTCGACCTGACGGTCCATGATCATGGGGATGGAGATGACGCTGGTGACAAAGATCAGCCCAGCGAAGATGCCGCCGACCGCGGTGTACGTGATCAAAAAGGCGATGTTCTCGGGGTCGATCAACATGGCCAAGAGGTTGGCTTTGTCGGGCATGGTGGTGAAGCTCACGGCAAACACAACCAGCGCGGCGCGGCCCCACAGCATTTCCAAAATCAGCAACACACCAGCAAAAATCGCCATCGTGCCCCGAGTCGGGCGCCAAGCCAGCAATGATGCGCGCAGCGATGGGCGGTGGCTGTGGGTTTGCATGGCCTTGCTGGCGTCGTACAAGCCCAAGCACAAAAACGGCCCCATCAGCAAAAAGCCAGCGCTCAGTGCCAAGACGTATTCGGGCGCGCTTTGAAACACCGCCATGAGTGCGTGTCCCATGGCGAAGAAGCACAGACCATAAAACAAGCCGATGCGCGGGCAGCGCACAAAGTCGGCCCAGCCAAGTTGAATCCAGCGGATCGGGTCGCGCATGCGCAATTCGGCCAATGGCAGGCCGAAAACCGAGGGGCTGTCGACGGTGGGGCTGGTTTGCGGTGGGGGTGTTTCGCTGTTCGCCTCTGCGTGCGATAGGGGTTGGGTGTTCATGTGACCTCCTTGACAAAGATCAATGTAACGAAGGTTGACCGATACCGGGGGCGGTATTTACCCTCGATACACTGTGCGCATGAGTTCCTCTTTCACGCCCCCGTTCGTCGGCGCTGAGCGCCGCCAAGAAGCCCTGAGTGTTCATGGCCAAGCGTTG
>Ga0194086_1173_pt1 | contig 8781 bp, 8 predicted proteins | sample LauGreSBDMM110DD_2_FD_133656 | JGI IMG/M metagenome (GOLD analysis project Ga0194086, IMG submission 133656) | reverse complement strand
GCCCGGCCAAGATGGCCACGCGGGATTGGGCCAAGTAGCGCTCCAGCCACTGGCCGGCCACTTGACCGTAGGGCACCAAACGCTCCTTGTTGCCCTTGCCGGTGATGCGCAAGACCTGCTCGTTCAAAGCCACGTGCCAAGTCTTCAGGTCCACCAACTCACTCACCCTCAAGCCGCTGGCGTACATCAACTCCAACATGGCGCGGTCGCGCAGCCCCAAGTCGGTGTCGGTGTCGGGGGTGGCCAGCAGGGTGTCGACCTGCTGTTCGCTCAGGGACTTGGGCACGCGCAGGGGCGTTTTGGCCGAGACCAAGCGCAGGGTCGGGTCTTTTGCCACCAAGCGCTCGCGCAACGCCCACCGAAAGTAGCGCTTGAACACGGTCAGGCGGCGGTTGGCCGTGGTCGCCCGGGCCTGCGCGTGTTCGGCCGAAAAGTAGGCATTCAAATCGGGCTCTGTGGCCTGCAGCAGGGCCTTGCCTTGGGGCTGCAACCAGCCAGCCAAACGCTCCAAGTCACGCCGGTAGGCCTCCAAACTGTTTTTGGACAAACCGTCTTCCAGCCACAAAGCATCGACGAACGCATCGGCTGCGCCACGCAAAGGCGCAGGGCCGGCAACAGGCGGAGCCACTGGCTGCTTCATGCTGGAAAAACCCTTTAAAAACAAGGCCGTATTGGGGAAAACCCCCCCAGCCCGGTACGCAATTTCCCGTTGGCCGGACACAAAAGCCTAAGGTATTCTGCACTTTTCTGTTCATAACAACGAGGAGACTTTCATGCGTGTTTTCAAACAAGTGGTCGCTGGCTTGGGTTTGGGCTTGACCCTGATCGGCTCGAACGCCTTGGCCCAACAACAATTCATCAACGTGCTCACCGGTGGTCAAAGTGGCGTGTATTACCCCGTCGGTGTGGCCATCTCGCAGATCTACGCCAAGGACATCCCCAATGTGCGCTCCACCGCCCAGGTCACCAAGGCCTCGGTGGAAAACCTCAACCTCTTGCAAGCCGGCCGTGGTGAGCTGGCATTGACCTTGGCCGACTCCTTGTCCGACGCTTGGCAAGGCAACACCGAAGTGGGCTTTGCCAGCAAGCTCGACAAGCTGCGCGGCATCAGCGCCACCTACAACAACTACGTGCAAATCGTGGCCAGCGCAGACTCCGGTATCAAAACCATCGCCGACCTGAAAGGCAAACGCCTGTCGGTGGGTGCGGCCAAATCGGGCACCGAACTCAACGCCCGTGCGGTCTTGAAAGCCGCGGGTTTGGAATACAAAGACTTGGCCAAGGTTGAGTACCTGCCATTTGGTGAATCGGTGGAACTGATGAAGAACCGCCAACTCGACGCCACCCTGCAATCGGCTGGGTTGGGCGTGGCCTCGATCCGCGACTTGGCCACGGCCATCAAAATCGTGGTGGTGCCGGTGCCCGCCGCGGTGGTGGCCAAAATCGGTGACCCGGCTTATCAGCCCACCGTGATCCCCGCCAATACCTACGCCGGACAAACCACCGACGTGCCCGCCGTGGCCATCCCCAATTTCTTGGTGAGCCACACTGGCGTGTCCAACGATTTGGCCTACCAAATGACCAAGGCGCTGTACACCAACATCGACACGCTCTACGCCTCGCACAACTCCATCAAGGTCATGAAACGCGAAAACGCCATCAAAGGCATGCCCGTGCCACTGCACCCCGGTGCCGAGCGTTACTACCGGGAAGTTGGCCTAATCAAGTGATCGGCGTCTGAACCCTATCGCGGCCCCTTTCACGGGGCCGCCTTTCTTTCACCCTATCCGACCCAACATGAGCGACACCTCCACCCCTTTGCGCGGCGCGGTTTTTTGGATTGCCGTGGCGTTTTCCGCTTTTCAGCTGACGATGGCGGCCTTTCATCCGCTCTCCAGCCAAGTGATCCGCGCCATCCACGTGGGTTTTGTCTTGTTGCTGATCTTTGCGCTCTTTCCACCCCTGGCTGGTCGCGGTGGTGTCTGGGATGGCTTGGGTCGAACCTTGGGTTGGGCTCTGGGTTTGATCGGTTTTTCCTCCGGCCTGTACCAATGGGTGTTCGAGGCCGACCTGACACAGCGATCGGGCGAGCTCACCCAAGCCGACTGGGTGATCGGTACCGTCACCATCGCGCTCGTGTTTGAAGCGGCAAGGCGCGTCATGGGCTGGGGTTTGCCGCTGATTTGCGGCATATTTTTGGCCTACGGCCTATTTGGCCAATACCTGCCCGGCGCCTTTGCCCACCGCGGTTATGGCCTGGACCAAATCGTGGGGGCTTTGGGCTTCGGTACCGAAGGTATTTACGGCACACCGACCTATGTGTCGTCGTCTTATATTTTTCTGTTCATTTTGTTCGGTTCGTTTTTGGAGCAAGCCGGGATGATCCGGCTCTTCAATGACTTTGCCATGGGCACCGTGGGCCACACGCGCGGCGGTCCTGCCAAGGTCGCTGTGATTTCTTCGGGCTTGATGGGCACCATCAACGGATCGGGCGTGGCCAATGTGGTCACCACCGGTCAGTTCACCATCCCCCTGATGAAGCGCTTCGGCTACTCACCCGCCTTTGCGGGCGGCGTGGAAGCCACCGCGAGCATGGGTGGGCAAATCATGCCGCCCGTCATGGGGGCGGTCGCCTTCATCATGGCCGAGACCATCAACGTGCCATATTTGGCCATTGTGCAAGCGGCCATCATTCCCGCCATCCTGTATTTCGTGACGGCTTTCTGGATGGTGCATTTGGAGGCTGGGCGAAAAGGTTTGGTGGGTTTGCCCAAAGACGAGTGTCCCAACCCTTGGACGGCCGTGCGCGAGCGCTGGTACCTGTTGTTGCCACTCATTGGCTTGGTGGCTTTGCTCTTTTCGGGCTACACACCGATGTTCTCGGGCACCGTGGGTTTGGGCCTGACGGTGATTTTGATTTTTGGCGCTGCCGTGATGGGTGGCGTCCAGGGCAACACCCTGCGGGTGCTGTTTTGGGTCTTGCTGGGTATGGCCTGCGCGGGTTTTGTTGAGTTTGGCGTGAGCACCTTCATTGCCATCATCGCAGTGCTATTGGCCCTGACCTATGTGCTGCGCGTGGGCGGTGATGCCCGCACCATGGCGCTCAAAGCCTTGGTGGAAGGCGCGCGTCACGCCTTGCCAGTGGCCATCGCTTGCGCTTTGGTGGGCGTGATCATCGGCATCATCAACCTGACCGGTGTGGCCGCTGAGATGGGCGGGCACATCATCGCCGTTGGTCGCGACAACTTGTTCTTGGCCCTGTTCCTGACGATGCTGACCTGCTTGGTGCTGGGCATGGGCATCCCCACCATCCCCAACTACATCATCACCAGCTCGCTGGCCGCGCCGGTGTTGTTGGAACTCGGAGTGCCGCTCATCATTTCGCACATGTTTGTTTTCTATTTCGGCATCATGGCCGACCTCACGCCGCCCGTGGCCTTAGCGGCCTTCGCGGCCGCGCCCATCGCCAAAGAAAAAGCGCTCAAGATCAGCATCCAAGCCGTGCGTGTGGCCATGGCCGGTTTTATCGTCCCCTACATGGCGGTCTACAGTCCCGCGCTGATGCTTCAAACGGGTGATGTCTGGGACACGTTGTGGATCGTCTTCAAAGCCTTGGTGGCCATCGCCATGTGGGGCGCGGGTGCAATTGGTTTCCTGGTCGGTCCACTGTCGTGGTGGGAGCGTGCCTGGACGATCGTCGCGGCCAGCTTCTTGGTGGTGGCTTTGCCCTTGACCGATGAAATCGGTCTGGGGGCGGTGGCCGTGTTCGTGATCTGGCACCTCTGGCGCACCCGCCGCGCCGCAACCTTGGCGTGACAGCCCTCGGTATCTGCCTGAGCTTGGCCGCGCTCAGCGGCCCAGCGGTGTGGGTGCCGGGTGAGCGATTCACTTTGGCGTGGACCCACAGCATCGAAAAAACCCGTTGGGAAGAGGACTACAACGTGCAGTGGCGGGGCCAACCCGCCGCACCGGTCTTGCTCGCCACGGAGGCGCGCATCCTCGGCTCGGGTGCGGGCATGGAGCCCCCACCCGACGCGGTCCTGCAAGGTGGTTGGTGGCGCTACTCCCCAACGGTGCGCCAGCCCAACGAGTTGCCGCTGATGCGCTCGGGCTTCACCGCCGATTTTGAACGCTGCGACCCACAGGGCTGCCAGCCTTTATCACACTGGCTGCCCAGCGATGGTGGTGTGACCCTGCTGCGCGCCTGCACCCAGCCCACGGTATCCTTGAGTCCGTGAACTTCGCCCAACTGCTCTTCCCCGATTTCTCGCTCATCGTCTGCGGCTACCTGCTGTGCCGCTACACGGCGCTGGACCGCAAGGTTTGGGAGCCGATCGAAATCTTGGTCTATTACTTTTTGTTCCCGGTCATGCTGTTTTATGCAATGGTCAAGTCTCCGGTGGACTGGGCGGGGACCTCCAGCCTCATGGCCGCGGGCTTGGTCTTGGGGCTGGCGGGCATTGCACTGGCCTACTCCTTGCCACACTGGCCTTGGCTGGGTCGTCGCATCGACGCCCGCTTACACGCGGCCAGCGCACAAATCGGTTTTCGCTTCAACTCCTTCATCGCCTTGGCTTTGGCCGACAAAGTTGCTGGGGCCGAAGGTTTGGTGCTCATCGCGGTGCTCATCGGTGTGTGTGTGCCCCTGCTCAATATCGGTGCGGTTTGGCCCATGGCGCGCCAAGGTCAAATTGGCTTTGCGCGTGAACTGCTGCGCAACCCCTTGATCATTGCCACGGCCAGCGGCTTGGTGGCCAACCTGATGGGGCTTTCTCTGCCAGAGTGGCTCTCACCCACGGTCAATCGCATCGGCCAAGCCTCCTTGGCTTTGGGCCTGATGGCCGCCGGGGCCGGCATGCAATTGGGCAGCTTGGCGCAAGCCAAAACCTTGGGTGTCATGGTGCTGGGCATCAAACACTTGGCCATGCCCTTGATGGCGGTGGGTGTGGCGCTGCTCTTTGGGCTAACACCCACCCAAACCACGGTCTTGCTGATGTTCTCGGCCATACCCACCGCGTCCAGTTGTTACGTCTTGGCGGCCCGCATGGGCCACAACGGCGCTTACGTGGGGGGCTTGGTGACCCTCTCAACCATGCTGGGCGTGCTCAGCCTACCGTGGGCCTTGGGTGTGTTGGCGCACTGGTGAGCACCGTCGTGGCTTGAGCCAAGGCCCAACGCCGGTGCTCCTGCACCAAAGCGCTGGGGTGATCGTCGCGTTCGGCCAAGGCCTGCAGGAACACGGCTTGTGTGGCCGCGTTGGGTGCGCTGCGCACCGCATTGCCCAAGGCAATGGCCACGTTGCGCAGCCAACGCTCGTGGCCGATGCGCCGAATCGCGCTGCCCTCGGTGTGGCGCTCAAAGTCGGCCTCACTCCAACGCCACACATCCAGCAACTGTGCCTGTGCAATGGGGGCGCGCGCATCGAAGTCGGGCAAGGTGCTGCGCTGCGCGTACTTGTTCCAAGGGCAAACCAGTTGGCAATCGTCGCAGCCGTAAATGCGGTTGCCCATGAGGGGCCGCAGGTCCTCATCGATCGACCCAGCGTGCTCAATGGTCAGGTAAGAGATACAGCGCCGTGCGTCCAAACGGTGCGGGCCCACGATGGCCCCGGTGGGGCAGGCGGTGATGCACGCGTTGCACTGGCCACAGTGCGCGCTGATGGGCTCGCTCTCGGGCAAGGCCAAGCTCAGGTAAATCTCGCCCAAGAAAAACGCGGAACCCGCCTCGCGGTGCAAGACCAAGGTGTGCTTGCCGCGCCACCCCAAGCCGCTGCGCGCGGCCAATTCGGCTTCGAGCACTGGCGCGGAGTCACAAAACACACGCGCATCCATCGGGTTCACGGCTTGCGCGATGCGATCGGTCAAGCGTTGCAAACGTTGGCGCAAGACCTTGTGGTAATCGCGCCCCCGGGCGTACAACGAGACCACGGCTTGGCCCGGCTCCAGCAAGCGGGCGTTTTCGCGTTCGATCCAATCGGGTGGGGTGTCGCGTGGCAGATAATCCATGCGAACGGTGAGCACACTGACGGTGCCCGGCACCAGCTCGACTGGTCGAGCCCGACGCAAGCCGTGGCGCGCCATGTAGGCCATGTCGCCGTGAAAGCCTTGGTCCAACCAAGCCAACAAACCGGGTTCGGCGTCGCTCAGGTCAACGCCGCTCACGCCAATTTGAGAAAATCCCAGCTCACGGGCCCAAGCCCGGATGTCTGAAACGAGTGGAGTTGCATGGACAGTCACACCGCCATTGTAGGAACGCCGGCCCAGCCATGGCGCGGCACATGGCGAAACGAGTCCGATACCGAGGCCTTTGCCCAACGCCTGGCCAACTGCCCCGCGCTGCGCAACGCCACCCTCACCCTGCACGGCGACTTGGGCGCGGGCAAAACCACGTTGGTGCGCTACTTGCTGCGCGCCTTGGGCGTGAACGGGCGTATCAAAAGCCCCACCTACGCGGTCGTGGAGCCGCACAGCACACCCGACCTCTCCATTTGGCATTTCGACTTCTACCGCTTCAGCGACCCGCGCGAATGGGAGGACGCGGGTTTTCGTGAACTGTTTGCCAGCCCTGGGCTCAAATTGGTGGAGTGGCCCGAACAAGCGGGTGATGCCCTCACGGCGGTTGACATGGGTTTGCATATCCACACCGATGAAGAGGGACAACGCCAAATCAAAGTCATCGCACACTCAAGCACGGGACAATCCTTGATCGCGGCTTTGTCGCCACACAGCACATGAAACCTATGTTGCAACGCCGAACCTTCTTGAGCGCCAGCACGCTGGTCCTGTTCTTGGGGCCTCAACATTTGGCGCATGGCGCGCAAGTGGTGGCGGTGCGTTTGTGGCCCGCCGAGGACTACACCCGCATCACCATCGAATCCGACAGCCCACTCAAAACCACGCAACGCTTTGTCAACGACCCGCCGCGCATGGAAGTGGACTTGCAAGGCTTGGATCTGTTGCCCAGCTTGAGCACCTTGGTTGCCAAGTTGCGCAGCGACGATCCCAACATCGCCGGCATGCGCGTGAGCCAACACGGCAGTGGCGTGGTGCGTTTGGTGATCGACCTCAAACAACCCATCGCGCCGCAAAGCTTCAGCCTCAAGCCCATCGCACCCTACCAACACCGCTGGGTGCTCGACCTCTACCCCGTCACCCCGCCCGACCCCTTGGCGCAACTCATTGAGCAGCGCTTGGCCGACCTGGAGCAACGTGTGGGCAACGCGGGTACCGAACCCAACACCGACCCCTTGGGTGACTTGTTGGCCCAGCGCGGACAGTTGCCCAAGGCGCCAGCGGTCGTGCCCAAACCATCGCCCGGAAAACCCCACCCCGGCGGGTCATCGATCAGCGAACGACTGATCGTGGTCGTGCTCGACCCCGGACACGGCGGAGAGGACCCGGGTGCAATTGGCCCCGGTGGCACCCACGAAAAACTCGTGGTGCTGCAAATTGCCGAACGGCTGCGCGAGCGCATCAACACCACCCGCGTCAACGGATTGCCGATGCGGGCCTTCATGACCCGAGATGGCGATCACTTTGTGCCGCTCAACGAGCGGGTGCGCAAAGCCCAACGCGTCAACGCTGACCTGTTCATCAGCATCCACGCCGACGCCTTCTACAGTCCCAGGCCCCAAGGCGCCAGCATTTTCGCTTTGAGCACGCGAGGTGCCACGAGTGCCGCGGCGCGGTGGATGGCCAACAAAGAAAACGCGTCCGATCAAATTGGTGGCATCAACGTCAAGGTCAAAGACAAGAACATCCGAAGTGCCCTGATCGACATGAGCACCACGGCCCAAATCAATGACAGCCTCAAGGTGGGCAGCGCCATGCTCGGTGAGGTCGGTCGTGTGGGCAAATTGCACAAGGCCCGCGTGGAGCAAGCCAACTTCGCCGTGCTGCGTGCGCCCGACATCCCCAGTGTGTTGGTGGAAACGGCATTCATCAGCAACCCCGATGAAGAGCGTCGGCTGCGCAGCACCGCTTACCAAAACCAATTGGCCGACGCGCTGCTGCGCGGCGTGGTGCGCTACTTCACCCAACACCCGCCTTTGATCAAGCGCCGCGGCACCTGATCAGCGCAGCTGGAAGTAGGCGTACACCAAAGCGGCCAAAGCCACTGTGCCCCAGCCCATCCACTCCATGAAGGGGCGCAGTTTGGGCTCCATGGCAGGGCCGTAGCGCCCCATCAACCAGCCCACCAAGAAAAAGCGCCCCCCGCGCCCCAAAAACGAAGCCAAGACAAAGGGCAAGAGCGGCATGGCCATGCTGCCGGCCGCGATGGTGAAGGCTTTGTAGGGAATGGGCGAGAAGCCCGCCAACAGAACGGCCCAGAAACCCCAGTCGACAAACCAAGCTTTGGCCAAATCAATATAAGAGGCCCAACCCGCTTGGGTCACCCATGGCATCACGGCATCGATGGCCCACATGCCAATGACATAGCCAAAAACGCCTCCCGCCACCGAGGTCAGGGTGGTGATCATGGCAAAACGAAACCACTTTTGGGGTTGCGCCAAGCACATGGGCGCCAACATCACGTCGGGCGGAATCGGGAAAAAAGAAGACTCGGCAAAACTGATACCACCCAGATACCAGGGGGCTTTGGGGTGTCGGCTCCAGGCCAGCACGCGGTCGAACAAGGCACCAAACAATTTCACGTTGCATCCTCATGTCAAACCCCAAAGGGCGAAGCCCGCATTATCGGGCCTGCACAAGCGCCCACCTACAATCGCACCATGACATTTCGCTCCGCTGCTGCGCCCCCACCCATCCGCGAGTTACCCGA
>Ga0194086_1267_pt1 | contig 8849 bp, 4 predicted proteins | sample LauGreSBDMM110DD_2_FD_133656 | JGI IMG/M metagenome (GOLD analysis project Ga0194086, IMG submission 133656) | reverse complement strand
CCAACTTTGGGCCCCGGCCCGCAAACACCGCGATTGACTTGTTGGTGATCCACTCCATCAGCCTGCCGCCTGGGGTGTACGGCACGCCACACGTTGAAGAACTCTTCACCAACCGCTTGGATTGGGATGCTCATCCTTACTTTGAGCAAATCCGGGGTGCCGAAGTCTCCAGCCACTTCTTCGTTCGCCGCGACGGTGAGGTCGTGCAATTTGTCGATGCGGATGCTCGGGCTTGGCACGCCGGACGATCGCATTGGCGCGGCCGCGAAGGCTGTAACGACGCCTCGGTGGGCATCGAGCTCGAAGGCTTGGAAGGGCTTCGGTTTGAACCCGCGCAATACAGCGCCTTGGTGCGCCTGTGCCAAGCCCTGCACCAGCGCTACCCGGTCGTGGACATTGCCGGACACGAACACATCGCGCCTGGGCGCAAGCAAGACCCAGGGCCGGGTTTTGATTGGGGTTTTTTGCAACAGCAATTGGCCTGGCCCGATCGGTGTTTTCCCGAGTGTGTCGTGATCACGCCCCCTGACAACAGGAACACCTGAGGCTGCGGGACAACGCCACGAGCGACCCAAGCTTCAAAAATCCACCGGCCTTTGCGCCCAAAAATCTCCGCCAAGGCCGGTCAATCCTGGTTGGGAAACGCCTGCTGCCCAGTTTTCGGGGTCTGCAGGGCATATCTATCAAAACAAACAAAAGTGTCAATTCTGAATACCCGGCGTGCGTGAAATATGTCACTTGAGAAAATGCGCATTTTTTTCCTTCAAACACTACCGGTAGTGGTTAGAATCCACCCCACACACCAGATATGGTGTTTGACCGATTTTTTGCCCCGCCGAAGACTTGACAGTTTGTGCGTGCTTTTTCGAAGTCCAGACCCACGCCAACGTGGGCCCGCACGACCCGCAAGCCGCCAGGCCGACCAGAACACACACCAGAGGAAAACCCATGCAGACCACCGCCACGACCACCGCCACCAGCCCCATGAGCGCGGGCTTGAGCCTCAAGAGTGAGCCCTTGGTCTTGAGCAACAACGCCGCTTTTGCGCAGTACCAGATCATTCGCCGCAACGGCGCCGTGGTGTCGTTTGAACCCAGCAAGATCGCCGTGGCGCTGATGAAAGCCTTCCTGGCCGTCCACGGCACCCAGGGAGCAGCATCGGCCAGCGTGCGCGAAGACGTCGATGCCCTGACGCAAAACGTGGTGCGTGCGCTGATGCGTTCGCGCCCCAGCGGTGGCACCTTCCACATCGAAGACGTGCAAGACCAAGTCGAACTCGGCTTGATGCGCAGCGGCCACCACGAAGTGGCGCGCGCCTATGTGCTCTACCGCGAGCGCCGCACCCAAGAGCGCGCCCAACAACCGGCCACCACAGCGCCTGCCGCTCCAACCCTTCAAGTCACCGAGGGCGGTCAACGCAAACCTCTGAACCTCGCGGGTTTGCAGCAGTTGATCCACAGCGCTTGCGCTGGCCTGAGCGCCGATGTGAAAGCCGAGCCCATCGTCAGCGAAACCATGCGCAACCTCTACGACGGCGTGCCGATCGAAGAGGTCTACAAAGCCGCCATCTTGGCCGCTCGCACCCACATCGAAAAAGACCCCGACTACACCTACGCCACCGCGCGTTTGTTGTTGCACACCGTGGTCAAGGAAGTCTTGGGCGAAGAAATGGCTTTCGACCAAATGGGCGCCCGTTACGCCGACTTCTTCCCACAGAGCATCAAAAAAGGCGTTGAAAACCAGTTGCTCGACGAGAAGCTGCTGCAATTCGACCTGCCCCGCTTGGCCGCAGCCCTCAAGCCAGAGCGCGACCTGCAAATTGACTTCATCGGTCTGCAAACCCTGTACGACCGCTACTTCTTGCACGTGCGCAAGACCCGCATCGAACTGCCCCAAATCTTCTTCATGCGCGTGGCCATGGGCCTGTCGCTGGGCGAAGTCGACCGCGAAGCCCGCGCCATCGAGTTCTACGAAGTGCTCTCGAGCTTTGACTTCATGTCCTCGACCCCCACGCTGTTCAACAGCGGCACCCTGCGCAGCCAGCTCTCGAGCTGCTACCTGACCACCGTGCCCGACGACCTGGATGGCATTTACGAGTCCATCAAAGAAAACGCCTTGCTGTCCAAATTCGCCGGCGGCTTGGGCAACGACTGGACCCGCGTGCGCGCTTTGGGCGCCCACATCAAAGGCACCAACGGCGAGTCCCAAGGCGTGGTGCCCTTCCTCAAAGTGGTCAACGACACGGCCGTGGCGGTCAACCAAGGCGGCAAGCGCAAAGGCGCGGTCTGCACTTACTTGGAAACTTGGCACTTGGACATCGAAGAATTCCTGGAGCTGCGCAAGAACACCGGCGATGACCGCCGCCGCACCCACGACATGAACACGGCCAACTGGATCCCCGACCTGTTCATGAAGCGCGTGATGGAAAAAGGCCAATGGACCTTGTTCTCGCCCAACGACGTGCCCGATTTGCACGACCTGTTTGGTGCCGACTTCGAAAAAGCCTATGTGGTCTACGAAGCCCGTGCCGCTCGTGGCGAGATCAAACCTTCGCGTCAAGTGCTCGCCACCGACCTGTGGCGCAAGATGCTCTCCATGCTGTTTGAAACCGGCCACCCTTGGATCACCTTCAAGGACGCATGTAACGTTCGCAGCCCGCAGCAGCACGCCGGTGTGGTGCACTCCTCCAACCTGTGCACCGAGATCACGCTCAACACCAGCGACACCGAAACCGCGGTCTGTAACTTGGGCTCCGTCAACTTGGCTCAGCACTTAAAGGACGGTGCTAACGGCAAAGAGATCGATCACGACAAGCTCAAGCGCACCATCAAGACGGCGATGCGCATGCTCGACAACGTGATCGACATCAACTACTACGCCGTGAAAAAAGCGCGCGACTCCAACCTGCGCCACCGCCCCGTGGGCTTGGGCATCATGGGCTTCCAAGACGCGCTCTACCAATTGCGCGTGTCCTACGCATCCAACGCCGCCGTCGATTTCGCCGACCGCTCCATGGAAGCCGTGTGCTACTACGCCTACTGGGCCTCCACCGAACTGGCCAAAGAGCGCGGCACTTACTCCAGTTACAAAGGCTCTTTGTGGGACAAAGGCATCTTGCCGCTGGACTCACTGGACCTCTTGGCCAAAGAACGCGGTGGCTACGTCGAAGTCGACCGCAGCTCGACCATGAACTGGGAAGCCCTGCGCCAAAAAATTGCTGTCGACGGCATGCGCAACTCCAACTGCGTGGCCATCGCGCCGACCGCCACCATCTCCAACATCATTGGCGTGGACGCGTCGATCGAACCGAGCTTTGGCAACCTGTCGGTCAAGTCCAATTTGTCCGGCGAGTTCACCGTCATCAACGGCTACCTGGTCAAAGACTTGAAGCGTTTGGGCCTGTGGGACGACGTGATGGTCATGGACTTGAAGCACTTCGACGGTTCTTTGCGCGCCATCGATCGTGTACCCGTCGATGTCAAAGACCTCTACGCCACCGCGTTTGAAGTCGATACCCATTGGTTGGTCGAAGCTGCCGCACGCCGCCAGAAATGGATCGATCAGGCGCAGAGCTTGAACATCTACATGGCCGGCGCATCGGGCAAGAAACTCGATGAGACCTACAAGCTCGCATGGCTGCGCGGACTGAAGACCACCTACTACCTGCGCACCACCAGCGCCACGCAAATCGAAAAATCCACGGGTCGCACTGGCCAACTCAACGCGGTGTCATCCAACACACCGACCGCCGCAGCAATTGCTGCTCCGGTTGAAGCCGCCACAGACATCAAGTTTTGCGCGATCGATGATCCGGGCTGCGAAGCTTGTCAATAAATTCGATGCTTCATCACAACACATTGCACCTGCGAAATGCTCAGTTGCTTTGCATTTCGCACTTACGCTCACATAATTCACAGAATTGGAATCACCTATGTTGACTTGGGACGAAAACGCTACCCCTGCTTCGCTAAAGCCCGCACCCGCCATGCCTGTTCAGGCTCAAGCCCGAACCAGCGCGGCAGCACCGTCGACACCGTCCGCCACACCTCAGCGCATCAATGCCGCCGACAAGCGCATCATCAACGGCCAAACCGACGTCAACCAACTCGTGCCTTTCAAGTACAAGTGGGCTTGGGAAAAATACTTGGCCACATGCGCCAACCACTGGATGCCGCAAGAGGTCAACATGAGCCGCGACATCGCGCTGTGGAAAGACCCCAATGGTTTGACAGACGACGAACGTTTGATCGTCAAACGCAATTTGGGCTTTTTCACCACCGCTGACTCGCTGGCCGCCAACAACATCACCTTGGGCACCTACCGCCACATCACCGCACCTGAGTGCCGTCAGTTCTTGTTGCGCCAAGCGTTTGAAGAAGCGATCCACACACACGCTTACCAATACATCGTTGAGTCCTTGGGCTTGGACGAAGGCGAAATTTTCAGCGCCTACTTGGAAGTGCCATCGATTCGCAACAAGGACCAGTTCTTGCTGCCGTTCATCGATGCCATCATGGATCCGCACTTCAAGACCGGCACCCCAGAGAACGACCAGACTTTGCTCAAGAGCCTGATTGTCTTTGCTTGCTTGATGGAAGGCCTGTTCTTCTACGTCGGCTTCACCCAAATCTTGGCCTTGGGTCGTCAAAACAAAATGACCGGTGCAGCGGAGCAGTACCAATACATCTTGCGCGACGAGTCCATGCACTGCAATTTCGGCATCGACTTGATCAACGCGATCAAGCACGAAAACCCCATGCTCTGGACCGCCGAATTCAAGGCCGAAATCAAAGACTTGTTCCTCAAAGCAGTCGAACTCGAATACCAATACGCCGAAGACACCATGCCACGCGGCGTCCTCGGCATGAACGCTTCCATGTTCAAGGGTTATTTGCGTTATATTGCGAACCGACGCGCCACACAAATTGGACTTGAAGCTTTGTTCCCACATGAAGAAAATCCGTTTCCCTGGATGAGCGAAATGATCGACCTCAAGAAGGAACGCAATTTCTTCGAAACCCGTGTGATCGAATACCAAACAGGCGGTGCCCTGTCTTGGGATTGAGCCCTGAAAACACCACACATGTTTCCCCCTTTTAAAACCCTGCTCTCTGCGCCTCGGCGTGGGGGGCAGGGTTTTTCACTGAATTCAACCCTTTGGAGTCCGACGTGGATGCATTCACACGACTTCAAAGCGCTGAATCGCTTCACCAGCCCCTTGCTGGATGAAGTGCTCTTTGCAACTTGATCAAGGAGAACAAAATGGCAACTGCGAAAAAGGCCTCCCCGGCCAAGAAGAAACCCGCTGCTAAAAAAGCAGCTGTGAAGAAGGTCGTTGCGGCTAAAAAGCCAGCGGCTAAAAAGCCAGCGGCTAAAAAGCCAGCAGCTAAAAAGCCAGCAGCTAAAAAGTCCGCGGCCAAAAAGCCAGCAGCCAAAAAGCCAGCAGCCAAAAAGCCAGCAGCTAAAAAGCCAGCAGCCAAAAAGCCAGCAGCCAAAAAGCCAGCAGCCAAAAAGCCAGCAGCCAAAAAGCCAGCAGCCAAAAAGCCAGCAGCTAAAAAGCCAGCAGCCAAGAAAGCTGTCGTGAAGAAAGCGGCTCCAGCAAAAAAAGCACCGCCGGCTAATAAGCCGGCTGCCCCTGCTGCTCCTGCGGCGCAAACGAAGTTGACCCCTCAAGCTGCCTGGCCGTTTCCAACGTCCACCAAGCCTTAAGGTCGGATGCTTCCTTCCACCTCACGGTGGTGAATGGCCCAACACGCAAGTGTTGGGCCTTTTTCATGGCCGCCTCAGCCAACTGCCTTCAAGGATAGAACAGCACCACGCGGTAACCAGCCATGCTTTGCCCCTCAGACAAAGCGATGGACAAACGCAGCTTCACAGGCAAGGACTCGCCCGGCGCCAAAACCTTCGGTGCATTGGGCCAATCTTGTTTGGACAAGACGCGACGCGCCAAGACCTGGTCTTGTCCATCGGTCAGGCTCAACTCCAAAGAGGGCATGGCCACGGGCCAAGCGCGGGTGTTTTTGAGCACCACGTCCAAAGCGTGTAACTGCCCGATCAAGCGCACCAAGGCTGAGCTGTCGATGACCACAGCATCAAGCTGTCGCACCGGCTCTATGCGGCAGCCCAAGGGCTGACACATCGCGCTCAACACAGGCTCCAACGCAGGCTGCCAAGCGGCCAAGCGGTCACGGTCGTGAAATGCCCACTGAAAGGCCAACATCAAGACGGCCACCACCACCCCAGACCCAATCCATCTGCGCATGGGCGCTGAAGACCACCAGGCTTGGCGTTTGGCTTGCTGCACAAAGCGGGGTTCTGGGTCGGATTCCATCGGCAACCACCCATCGCCATCGGCTTGCAGGACATCGATCGGCAAATCGTTGGAAGCGTGCTCATGCGCGCGGGCCTCTGGGATCCATTCCTCAACACCATCCCAAACAGGCTCATCTCGGGAAGGGGGGCTGGGCTCTAACTTGGACGACGTCTCGTTCAGATCAGCCAAACCAGCCAACACACCATCCAAGGGTGAGTCATCGGATGCTTGACCCTCTCGCGCTTGTCTGGCCCACGCATCTCCAGTGGGCTGCTGTTGCTCATCGACAACCGTGGTCAACACCGGCGGGGTGTGGACCCAAGGTTTGAGGTCTTGGTTGGCGTCAAAAATATCGGCGCAATGGCCGCAACGCACCCAGCCTTGCGAGATCCGAAGCTGATCGGCCACCACCTTGAAGGAGGTCGAACACGAAGGGCAGCGGGTGATGAAACTCATGCCGCCTATTATTGCAGGGAGATGCGCCTTAAACGCGCTGCGCGGTCATGAGCACCCAGCCTTCTTGCTCATCGGCCACCGAGAGTTTGACCCAAGGCGCATAGGCTTCTTTGAGCTCTTCGGTTTGGCGCGACAAGATACCGGCCAACACCAAGTGGCCTCCGACCTGAACGTGGGCGCACAAGAGCGGTGCGAGCACTTTCAAAGGTGTGGCCAATATATTGGCCAACACCACATCGAAGACGCCGCTGGCCTGCTCGGGCAAGCCGCTGTGCAAGCGCACGTGGTTGGCGTGGGCATTGAGGTCGGTGGCGGTCACCGCCGCGGGGTCGATGTCGACCGCCGTCACATCGCCAGCGCCCATGCGGGCTGCACCAATGGCCAAAATACCCGAGCCACAACCGTAGTCCAACACACGGTGCTGGGCCAAATCGCGTGCGGCGATCCAACGCAAACACATGCGGGTGGTCGGATGTGTGCCCGTGCCAAAGGCCAAGCCAGGGTCCAAACGGATGACGTGTTGTGCGCCACTGGGTGGCTCGTGCCAACTCGGCACGATCCAAAAATCGTCGGTGATGGCCACCGGCTCGAACTGCGATTGGGTCAAGCGGACCCAATCTTGTTCGGGCAGGTTTTTCACACCCAAGACCTCACAGCCGCCAAAGAAGTCTTGTGCACCCAACAAGGCGGCAGCCTCGTGCGCGGCGGCATCGCTGTTGAACAATCCCACGATGCGCGAACGGCACCAACCCTCTTTGGGCGCTGGCATGCCAGGCTCGCCAAACAAAGCGGTTTCGGCATCGGTCATGGCGTCGGCGTCTTCAACCGACACGCTCAAAGCATCCAGGGCATCCAGCGCATCGCTCACCGACTCCACCTGTGCCTCAGGCACCATCAACACCAATTCAAATAAGGCCATGGATCAACGCTCGCGTTGACTCAGCCACTCTTCCAAGTAGTGAATGTTGGTGCCACCGGCGACAAAACTGGCGTCGACCATGATCTCGCGGTGCAAAGGGATGTTGGTCTTGATGCCTTCGATGACGGTCTCGGCCAAGGCGGTGCGCATGCGGGCCAAAGCCTGCTCACGGGTGTCGCCGTGCACGATCAGCTTGCCAATCATGGAGTCGTAATTCGAAGGCACGAAGTAGTTGGTGTAGGCGTGTGAGTCCACCCGAACGCCAGGGCCACCGGGCATGTGCCATGAGGTGATGCGCCCAGGAGAGGGCGTGAACTTATAAGCATCTTCGGCGTTGATGCGGCACTCAATGGCGTGACCACGCAACTCGATTTGCTTTTGGGTGAAGGGCAAACGCTCGCCCGCCGCCACCGAGATTTGGGTGCGCACAATGTCCACACCACTGATCCACTCCGTCACGGGGTGCTCCACTTGGACGCGGGTGTTCATTTCGATGAAGTAGAACTCGCCGTTTTCGAACAAGAATTCGAAAGTGCCAGCGCCGCGGTAACCGATTTTTTTGCACGCTGTCGAACACCGCTCGCCGATTTTTTCGATCAGCTTGCGTGGAATACCTGGGGCGGGAGCTTCCTCGATGACCTTTTGGTGGCGGCGCTGCATGGAGCAGTCGCGCTCACCCAAATAGACCGCATTTTTGTGCTGGTCGGCCAAGATCTGAATTTCAATGTGGCGCGGGTTCTGGAGAAACTTCTCCATGTACACCTCGGGGTTACCGAAGGCAGCGCCGGCTTCGGCCTTGGTGGTTTGCACCGCGTGCAGCAAGGCCGCTTCGGTGTGCACCACGCGCATGCCACGGCCACCACCGCCGCCCGCGGCCTTGATGATCACGGGGTAACCCACGGCTTTGGCCGTGCGCTTGATGACCGCGGGGTCGTCGGGCAACGCGCCTTCGGAGCCGGGCACGCAGGGCACACCAGCGCGGATCATGGCTTGTTTGGCCGAGACTTTGTCACCCATCAGGCGAATCGATTCGGGGGTCGGACCGATGAAAGTGAAACCACTTTTCTCCACGCGCTCAGCGAAATCGGCGTTTTCACTCAAAAAACCGTAACCGGGGTGGATGGCTTCGGCATCGGTCACCTCGGCGGCCGAGATGATCGC
>Ga0194086_1125_pt1 | contig 8877 bp, 9 predicted proteins | sample LauGreSBDMM110DD_2_FD_133656 | JGI IMG/M metagenome (GOLD analysis project Ga0194086, IMG submission 133656) | reverse complement strand
GTTTACCGGTGATAGTGCCCTTCAAAGCAGTGCCGCAATTCATGCCCCAAGGCCACATGGCTGGTCACAGGCCCAGTGACGATGGTGCATTCCGCTTTCAAAATGTCCCAAAAGGCGCAACCTAGGGGGGGTGTCAAATAAGATTGCTCACGGCCCATGCGTGAAGCGAACCCGCAAAAATGGGCCACATCCTCGCGCACTTCCCACGAGATGCGCACTTGGTTCATGATCCGATGGTGGGCAGGCATGACGTTGAACGGTAGGAATTCCTGAACCGCTATCTTTTGAGTGGTTGTAGACAGGCATGCACTCAAGTTCAAGGTCAACACCCACAGGCTGAGCAATCGGATCAAAAGACACTTCCGAAAAAATTGAAAAACCATTTAAAAGTCTATTTTTTTACTAAAAATAATCCTTGAATTTTATGACTTAAAAATGCTCTCGTTGGGATGACGTGTCTTTTGGGAACTGAATTGAGGCATCGTTCAGAGACGTCTGGGCTGAATCCTCAGATCTCGTCACCGGTGGAAGTTGCCTTCAAAGCAGTGTCTCAATTCGTGTCCTAATTCAACATGCGAGACTTTCTTACCGGTGATGATCACACACTCTTTGCTGGCCACGTTCCACATGGCACACGCCAGTGGAGGGGTCATCCAGGCCTGTGTGGGGCTCAATTGGGCTGCGCGACCACAGACCTCAGTCACGTTCTCGCGAACTTCCCATCGCACTTTGACGTCGTTCATCAAGCGCGCGTGCTTGGGTACCGGGACAAAGGACTCCAATTCAGACACGGGCAATGAGGGGCCCTGCGCCGAGGCGCAACCCGTCAACACCATGAGCGCAGCGGTCGAGGCCAAAATTGCCAGACAACGAAATGCGCTACCGATCAAAATTTTGACAGAGTTCATCTTTTATACTCCCGCAACCATTAAAAACATCAATAAGTGATAGTTTACGTATTTGTTATTTAATAGTCAAATTTGTTGTTTAAATAGGCAATTATGTTGTTTTTTAGAAAATTTGAAGCAAATTCACCATTACTTTTTTTATATCAATAATTTCGTGTTTTATGCGGCCACCATGTGGGTTCGAGGACCACAGGCCACGATGAAAAGCCTCCACTGAGTGGGATTCAAGGCCGGTACTCAGAGCCTCCAAGCGATCCGAAGCTGCCAAAGGGCTGTGGCACACTCACGCCCTTTGACCCTTGAGGTGCTCCAACAGCGCCGACTCAGACATGCAAAAAATCCTGGCCCAACTGGCCGCAGAAATCCGTATCCGCCCTGACCAGGTCAAGACCACCGTGGAATTGCTGGACGGTGGCGCCACCGTCCCTTTCATTGCCCGTTACCGCAAAGAAGTGACCGATGGCTTGGACGACATCCAATTGCGCGAACTCGAATCCCGTCTGGGCTATCTGCGCGAACTCGAAGACCGCCGCGCCGCCGTGATCAAAAGCATCACCGAGCAGGGCAAGATGACGCCTGAGTTGCTGGCCGCCATCGACGCCGCGCCTACCAAACAAGAACTGGAAGACCTGTATTTGCCCTTTAAGCCCAAGCGCCGCACCAAGGGCATGATTGCCCGCGAGGCCGGGCTGGAGCCTTTGGCCGACAAGCTGTTTGCCGACCCCACGCTTGACCCGCACGCCGAAGCCCAAGCCTTTGTGCTGGCTGCGGGTGCCATTGAAGGCGCAGACTTCACGACCAAGGCCGCCGTGTTGGATGGCGTGCGCGATTTACTGAGCGAGCGCTGGGCCGAAGACGCGTCACTCGTGCAGTCCCTGCGTGAATGGTTGTGGAACGAAGGCCTGTTCAAAAGCAAACTGGCCGACGGCAAGGACGAGAACAACGCCGACGTGTCCAAGTTTCGCGACTACTTTGACTACGACGAGCCCATTGGCCGTGTGCCTTCTCACCGGGCTTTGGCCGTGTTCCGTGGTCGGGCGCTGGAAATGCTGGACGCCAAGCTCATTCTTCCTGTTGAACCCGAACCGGGCAAACCCAGCATCGCCGAAGGCAAGATCGCTTTGCACTTGGGCTGGAGCCACGCAGCCCGCCTATCCGATGACCTGATCCGCAAATGCGTGGCCTGGACTTGGCGCGTAAAACTCAGCCTGTCCACCGAGCGCGACCTGTTCACCCGTCTGCGCGAGGACGCGGAAAAAGTAGCCATCAAGGTGTTTGCGGACAACCTGCGAGACCTGCTGTTGGCCGCGCCCGCCGGCCCCCGCGTGGTCATGGGTCTGGACCCGGGTATCCGCACCGGCGTGAAAGTGGCTGTGGTGGACGACACCGGCAAGTTGGTCGACACCGCCACGGTGTATCCGCACGAGCCTCGCAAGGACTGGGAGGGTTCGCTCTTCACCCTGGCCAAACTGTGCGAAAAGCACAACGTCAACCTGATCGCCATTGGCAACGGCACTGCCAGCCGCGAGACCGACAAACTGGCCGGTGACCTGATCAAGCAACTGGCACGTTTGCGCGATGGGGTTGAGATTCAAAAAGTGGTGGTCAGCGAAGCGGGCGCTTCGGTCTACTCGGCCAGCGAATTCGCCAGTCAAGAGATGCCCGATGTAGACGTTAGCCTGCGCGGTGCGGCCAGCATTGCCCGCCGCCTGCAAGACCCGCTATCGGAGCTGGTCAAGATCGACCCCAAAGCCATCGGTGTGGGCCAGTACCAGCATGATGTGAACCAAAACGAGCTGGCCAAAACCTTGGATGCGGTGGTGGAAGACTGCGTGAACTCGGTGGGTGTGGACCTCAACACCGCCAGCGTGCCTTTGCTCACTCGGGTGTCGGGCCTGTCGGGCAGCGTGGCCAAGGCCGTGGTGCGCTGGCGCGATGCCAACGGTGTGTTCAAGACACGGCAAGACCTGCTCAAAGTCACGGGTCTGGGGGCCAAAACCTTTGAACAAAGCGCAGGCTTTTTGCGCATTCGCGGCGGCGATAACCCACTGGACATGACGGGTGTGCACCCCGAAACCTACCCAGTGGTCGAGCAAATCATTGTCAAGACCGCCAAGCCCATTCAGGAGATCATGGGCCGTTCGGACGTTTTGAAAATGCTTAAACCCGAGCTGTTTGCCAATGACAAGTTTGGTGCCATCACCATCAAAGACATCTTGGGTGAGTTGGAAAAACCCGGCCGCGATCCACGTCCCGACTTCAAAGTCGCCCGCCTGGCCGACGGCGTGGAAGACATCAAGGACCTGAGGGAAGGCATGACCTTGGAGGGCACCGTGAGCAACGTGGCACAGTTCGGCGCGTTCATCGACTTGGGCGTTCACCAAGACGGTTTGGTCCATGTGAGCCAGCTGGCCAACAAATTCATCACCGACGCTCGCGAGGTGGTCAAGACTGGCGACATCGTCAAGGTGAAAGTGCTTGAAGTCGACGTGGCCCGCAAACGCATCAGCTTGACCATGAAGCTGGACGCTGTCCCCGCACGGCGCGACGGACCGCGTGACAACAAGTTTGAAGGGGCAGGGCGTGACAACCGACAGCGTGGCGGTGTTGGGGGTTACACCTCGCCCCCCGCAGCCGGAGCCGCAACCGGTTCGGGCTCGGCCATGGCCAGCGCCTTTTCCAAACTGCAAGGCCTCAAAAACTAAACTCCATGCAAGCCCTTTACATTCACGCAGGTCCCAAGGCGAAGGTCCACATCCGTGAACACGGACTGCGACCTGAGCATATTGGTGTCATACCGGCAGCCGCCGGCGGTCCCAAGGGGCTGATTCTTGGCCCCTTGGACCGCTTCATCTTTGGTGAGTGGCTGACCCAAAGCCAGCAGCCAGTGGACCTGGTGGGCGCATCGATCGGCGCGTGGCGCATGGCCACCGCCTGCCTTAACGACTCGGTGACGGCATTCGAGCGGCTGGAACACGACTACATCCACCAACACTACGAGCCCTTGCCCGGCCAAAAGCGCGTGAGCGCCGAGCAGGTGAGTGAGGCCTTTGGCGAAAGCCTGCAGGCCTTTTATGGCGGGCGCATCGCTGAAGTGCTGAGCCATCCGCGTTACAAACTGCACATCGTCACTTCGCACGGGCGGCACATTTTGCGCCGCGAAAACCCGGTCACCATGCCGCTGGGCTATGCCGGTGCTTTTTTGAGTAACGCAGTGCACCGCCGCGCCCTGGGCGGCTGGCTGGAGCGGGTGGTGTTTTCAGGGCAAGGGGCAAGCTTACCTTTTGGCACGCAAGACTTTCGAACCCGCGCTGTGAACCTGAGAGAAGGCAACTTCATGCCAGCGCTGCAAGCCAGTTGCGCCATCCCTTTCGCGCTGAAAGCCGTGCACGACATCCCTGGCGCGCCTGCTGGCGCTTATTGGGACGGCGGCATCACCGACTACCACCTGCACCTGAACTGGACCGCACCCACAAAAGGGCCTGACCGTTCCATCGTGCTCTACCCGCACTTTCAGCAAAACGTGGTGCCTGGCTGGCTGGACAAAGCGCTCAAGTGGCGGCACGGGGCAACCCCATTTTTAGACAACACCATCGTCCTGGCACCCAACCCCGAGTGGGTCAAAACCTTGCCGGGCAGCAAACTGCCTGACCGCAAAGACTTCATAACCTACGACCGCGATTTAGCGGGGCGCGTCAAGGTTTGGTCTGCGGCAGCCCTGGCCAGTCAGCAATTGGCAGATGAGTTCAGCCATTGGTTGCAGAACCCTACCTCTTCCATGGTTCAACCCTTGTAAGGAGCGCTCATGTCTCAAGCTTATGTTGTCGGTCAAATGACCGTTAGAAATCCAGACAAGTGGGCGCAATACCGGGCTCAGGTCTTGGCCACCTTGCTGCCATTTGGCGGAGAACTTGTGTTCCGGGGTGAACAGGTTCAGTCGTTTTCGGGCGTGAACCTTCACCCCGACATCGTGGTGATCCGTTTTCCTTCGTTGGGTGATGCCGAGGGCTGGCATGTGTCTGCAGCCTACCAAGCCCTGATTCCGCTGCGCCAAGAGGCGGCTGATGTGGTTTTGACCACTTATGCGGCATAACCCTGATGCCAAAGCGGATAATCACGGCATGTTGACCGAACCCCTTTTTCTGACCGCCGCCCTCTACAAATTCGTCGATTTGCCCGACTTCGTCGACCTGCAAGCGCCTTTACAAGCCTGTTGCGAGGCCAACGAGGTCAAAGGCACGCTGCTGCTGGCGCACGAAGGCATCAACGGCACGATTGCCGGGCCCGAAGCAGGTATCCGCGCCGTGCTGGCGTTTTTGCACGCCGATCCGCGTCTGGCCAGCTTGCCGCACAAGGAGTCGTGGAGCCCCAAGCCACCGTTCACCCGCATGAAGGTCAAGCTCAAAAAAGAGATTGTGACCTTGCGCGTGCCCGAGTTGGACCCGAACAAAACGGTGGGCCAGTACGTCAAACCCGCTGATTGGAACGCCTTGCTGGCCGACCCGGATGTGGTGGTCATCGACACGCGCAACGACTATGAGGTGGCCATAGGCACCTTCAAGGGCGCGGTCAACCCGAACATAAAGAACTTTGTTCAACTGCCCGCCTGGCTGGACACGCAGGAAAACCTTAAAACGGACGCGGTCAAAAAACCCAAGGTGGCCATGTTTTGCACAGGCGGTATCCGCTGCGAAAAATCCACCGCACTCATGAAAATGCGCGGTTTTGACGAGGTGTATCACCTCGAAGGCGGCATCCTCAAGTACTTGGAAGAAATTCCGCCAGAGCAAAGCACTTGGGAAGGCGAATGCTTTGTGTTTGACGAGCGCGTGAGCGTGGGCCACGGCTTGGGGTTGGGCCACCACGATCTTTGCCGCTCGTGCCGCTGGCCCCTGAGTGAGCAGGACATGCAATCACCGCATTACGTGTTGGGCGTGAGCTGCGCCTACTGTCACGACCAACGCACGCCGGAGCAAAAAGAAAAACTGGCCGAACGCCAGCGCCAGGTCGAGCTGGCTCAAGCGCGGGGCGAGTTGCATGTGGGTGCCAAGATGCCCAGCCACAACGCGCCCTGAAACCGATTCCGCTCATGAGCGATTTCATTCCCTTTGTGCAAGAGCTGATGGAAGATTGGGCCCCGGTGTCAGCCCGCCGGATGTTTGGCGGCCATGGCCTTTACCACGAGGGTCTGATGTTCGCCATCGTGATGGACCAGCGGCTGTATCTCAAGACCGATGAAGTCAACCGGCCAGAGTTTGAGGCGCTCGGCCTTGCGCCCTTTTCTTACGCCATGAAGGGCAAAGAGGTGGCGCTGTCCTATTGGGCTGCGCCGGATGCGATCTTTGACGAGCCCAGCGAGGCGGTGCGCTGGGCACGGTCGTCTTGGGACGCTGCTTTGCGTGGACATTTGGCCAAGGCGCAGGCGAGATCAAAAGCCAAGGCCAAGTTGGCTGATAAAAAGGCCTCCCGATCCGGTCGTGTGTGACTTCACGCGGATCACAAGCTCGAGATCAACATGTCCCGGTATTCATCGGCCGAGGCGATGCGCGGATTGGTCTTGTGGCAGTGGTCCGCCAGCGCGCCGGTGATCACGGCATCAAACAGGTTTTCGGTCACACCCATCGCGCCCAGCCCTGCAGGAAGGCCCAATCGGGCGCACATGTCCCGGATGGCGTCCGGAATGTCTGAGCCGCTTTGCAAGCCCATGGCCTGAGCCATGCGGTTCAGGCGGTTTTCTTTTTGCACCGATTCAGCCGCCGCGTTGAAGTTCACCACTGCAGGCAAAAACATGGCGTTCAATGTGCCATGGTGCAGGCGTGGATTCACACCGCCCAAACTGTGGCTGAGCGAGTGCACGCAGCCCAACCCCTTTTGGAAAGCCATGGCCCCCTGCATGCTGGCACTCATCATGTTCAGGCGTGCTTCACGGTCTTGGCCGTTGCTTGTGGCGCGCTCGATATTGGCCCAGCCCCGGGCCAGGCCATCCAGCGCGATACCGTCCGCAGGGGGGTTGAAGGGCGCGGCCATGAAGGTTTCCATGCAGTGCGCCACGGCGTCCATGCCGGTAGCAGCCGTGAGCATGGGCGGCAATCCGAAGGTCAGTTCGGGGTCGCAAATGGCGGCTTTGGGCACGATGAACCAGCTGTGAAAGCCCACTTTACGGCCGTCGTCCAGAATCAAAATTGCGCCCCGGGCCACCTCGCTGCCGGTGCCGCTGGTGGTGGGCACGGCGATGATGGGGGCCACGCGGTCGGTGATCTTGAGCGAGCCGCCTTCTATTGTTGCGTAGGTTTTCAGTGGGCCTTCGTGGCTGACGGCAATCGCAACGCCTTTTGCGCAATCGATCGCCGAGCCTCCACCGACCGCAATCAGACCGTCACAGCCATGCTGTTGGTACATGGCCGCTGCAGCGCGCACGGCAGCTTCATTGGGGTTGGAAGGGGTTTGGTCAAACACGGTGACGGGCAAGCCGGGCAGCGCGTCCAGTGCTTTTTGCAGCACGCCAGCGGCTTTGACGCCCGCATCGGTCACGATCAGCGGTTTGCGGATGCCCACGCGCTCGCATTCGGCCTGCAGCAGCTTGACGGCGCCAAAGTCGATCTGGATCTGGGTGACGTAATTGATGAAAGACATGCGAAAACTCCAATCAGAGGGCCCGGTTCGGAAGTGACAGAACAGCGTGGCGGGGCGTTGTACGATGAAAGCCCATTTTGATGCAGGAAGGCGCTGTTGCCTCGCCGGGGCTGTCACCCTTGTTCGCTTATGCCTCTGCCGCCCAGCCCTGATGGCATCGATAACCCACACACACATGAGCAGCCACCACAACAACCCCCGCGCCTTGCTGAACGCCGCCACGCGCAACCTGATCGAGCGGGTGCACCGCGCAGGCCGCCCTCCCATGGCCGCCATGACGCCTGCGCAGGCGCGTGAGTTTTACGACATCGGCGGGCCCATGCTGGACCTGCAGCCCGCCCCGCAGGTGGATCGGTTGGAGGACATCACCCTGCCTGCCCGTGATGGCCACGCCATGCCCGCCCGGTTGTATGCCCCGCGAAGCGATGTCGCATTGCCCGTACTGCTCTACATCCACGGTGGCGGTTTCTCGGTGGGAAGCTTGACGACCCACGACGTGTTGTGCCGCCAACTCTCACGACAAGGCCATTGCGCCGTGGTGTCGCTCGATTACCGACTGGCCCCCGAGCACAGATTTCCGACAGCCGTCCATGACAGCTGGGACGCCCTGAACTGGCTGCAGCAGCATGGCCAATCGCTGGGCTTGGACACCACGCGATTGGCTGTGGGTGGCGACAGCGCAGGTGGCACTTTGGCCACGGTGTGCGCCCTGATGGCCCGTGATTCAAGACTGACCCTGTGCCTGCAGTTGCTGTTTTACCCCGGCTGCATCGCTCGGCAAAACACCGCCTCGCACCACACGTTTGCAGAAGGCTTCATGCTCGACAAGGGCACGATCGACTGGTTTTTTGCAAACTACATCGACGAAGCCGATCGTGGAGACTGGCGTTTCGCGCCCATGAACGCCCCTGACCACGCGGGCCTGGCCCCGGCTTGGATCGGTTTGGCCGAATGCGACCCGTTGGTGGACGAGGGAGTTCAGTATGCCGACACGCTGCGCATGGCGGGTGTGGCTGTCAATTTGGAAATTTACAAAGGCGTGGTCCACGGTTTTATTACCATGGGCCGCGCTATTCCCGACGCCTTGCAAGCGCACGCCGATGCGGGCCGGGCTTTGAGGGCAGCCTTTGAAGTCATGGATACCCAGTCAAGCCGGGGATGACAACACAACAAATCGTTGACCTGCCCAAGCTTGCAGGACTTCTTTTTAAATAGGAGCTTTTCATGAAACGCCAAGATTTCCGTTTGTCTCACCGCATGCGCGTGCGCTGGGTCGAGGTGGACATGCAAAAGATCGTCTTCAACGGTCACTACCTCATGTATTTCGACACCGCCG
>Ga0194086_1383_pt1 | contig 8937 bp, 13 predicted proteins | sample LauGreSBDMM110DD_2_FD_133656 | JGI IMG/M metagenome (GOLD analysis project Ga0194086, IMG submission 133656) | reverse complement strand
GTCCAAGGCGTTCAACAATTCGGTGCGGCTGACAAAGGGTGGGGTGGACATGTTGGTGACTCGGCTAATCCAGGTTGATTGCATTTTGACAGCAACGGATGCGACACAATGCACCCATTGGGCTTGTACCGACTTGGATTGAAATTGGCATGAAACGACTTTGGCTTTTGTTTTCGCAAGCCGTCACGGTGGTGATGGCCATCATCTTCGTGGTGGCCACACTCAAACCCCAGTGGTTGGACCGCCGCCCCACGTTGGCCTCCATCGTGCCCGTCTTTGAAGCCTCCACTTTGGGTTTGGGCGACGCCACACCCGGCAGCCTCCGGGTAGCCGCCCGCCAAGCCGCGGCGGCGGTCGTGAGCATCAACACCAGCCAATCACCGGCCACCAACCCGCATTTAGAAGATCCATGGTTTCGTTTCTTTTATGGTGAGCGCAACTCCGCTCAACCCCAAACGGGCTTGGGCTCGGGCGTGATCGTCAGCCCCGATGGTTACATCCTGACCAACAACCACGTCATCGAAGAAGCAGACGAAATCCAAGTCACCCTCAACGATGGGCGGACCGCGGTGGCACAAGTCATCGGGACCGACCCCGAAACCGACTTGGCCGTGTTGAAAATCAACTTTGCCGAACTGCCCGCGATCACCTGGGGAAATTCCGAACAGATCGCCATTGGTGATGGGGTGCTGGCCATCGGCAACCCCTTTGGCGTAGGTCAAACCGTCACCAGCGGCATCATCAGCGCGCTGGGCCGCACCCAGCTGGGCATCAACACCTTTGAGAACTTCATCCAAACCGATGCGGCCATCAACCCGGGGAACTCAGGCGGCGCATTGGTGGACGTGCAAGGCCATTTGGTGGGGATCAACACTGCGATTTATTCGCGTTCGGGGGGATCCATGGGCATTGGCTTTGCCATCCCCACGTCCACCGCGCGCCAAGTCCTCGAAGCCATCGTGCGCGATGGCGAGGTGGTTCGTGGCTGGATTGGGGTCGAACCCCAAGATCTCAACGCCGAACTGGCTGAGGGCTTTGGCTTGAAGCCCCAGCCGGGCGTGATCATCACGGGTGTGCTGCAAAACAGCCCAGCGGCCAAAGCGGGTCTTCGACCTGGCGATGTCGTGACCGCCGTGGGCGCTCAGCCCGTTTTAAAAGTCAGCGATTTGCTCAGTGCTGTGGCCGCTTTGCCACCCGGGCAGGCCAGCACATTGAGCGTGATCAGAAAAGAGGGCCGTCTGACGTTGAACGTGGTGCCAGGTCAACGACAAATCGAACGCAACAACCGTCCGCGCTGACCCATCACACCGCCGCTGGCGGCTCACTGGCTTCCTCGGTGCTGGTGGGCTTGACGAACCAACGGGCACCCCATATGCCCAACTCATACAAGATGCACATGGGCACGGCCAAGGCCAACTGAGAAATCACATCCGGAGGTGTCACCACCGCCGCGATCACAAAAGACAAAACGATGAAGTAGCCGCGAAAATCTTTGAGTTTTTGAATGCTCACCATGTTCATGCGGACCAACAAAATCACCACAATGGGCACTTGGAAGGCCAAGCCGAATGCCATATACAAAGACAAAATGGCTTCTACGTAGGAAGCGATGTCGGGGGTAGCCGCCACGCTTTCTGGCGTGAAACCTTGGATAAAGCCAAACATTTTGTCGAGCACAAAGAACTGCACAAAGCCAATGCCCACGTAAGCCAGCAAGCTGCCCAAGACGATCATGGGAATGGCAAAGCGTTTTTCGTGGCTGTAGAGGCCAGGGGACACAAACGACCAAACTTGGTACATCTGCCACGGCAAGGACAGCAAGAAAGCCGCCATCAACAGCACTTTGAGCGGGATAAAAAATGGTGTGAACACGCCCACAGCGATGAGCTTGGCGTCGGGCGGCATGTGAGCGCGGATGGGCACTGCGATCAAATCGATCAACCCACTGGGCCCAGGCCAGAGCGCCAAACCGGCCATGCAAATGACCAAGCCGATCAGTCCATAGACCAGCCGGTCGCGCAGCTCCATGAGGTGCTGCACAAAGGGCTGCTCTGTGCCGGCGAGCTCGTCGTCGGTTTTGGGGGCTTCAGACATCAGACGGAGGAGGAAGGACGAGGCCGGTAGCGGGCCACACGCGCTGCACCCGACTGGGCGCTGGTGCGCACGCCCGAGCGGACCTTGTACCAACGCGGCACAGCCGCTTGCTTGGTGCGCCAGTTTTTCTTGTTGGGCTTGTAGGTAGGGGTGCCCAAACGCTGCAAAGCCGTGTCACTGCCGTAATCGTTCTCTGCTTGTTCCAGTCCGTCGGTGATGTCGGACCACGATTTTTCAAAGTCATCGGATTGACCTTGTATGGACGTCTGAACGTCTTGGGCCGCGTTTTGCACGGAGTCCCTCATTTTTTTGAGTTCCTCCAAGTCCATGGACCGGTTGACTTCGGCTTTGACATCGGCCACATAGCGCTGCGCCTTGCCCAGCAAGGCACCCAAGGTGCGCGCCACGCCCGGCAACTTGTCCGGGCCGATGACGACCAAGGCGACCGCCCCAATCAGGGCGATTTTGGAAATACCCAGATCAATCATGTCGTGCGTGTCTCCAAGCGGCCGCGCCAAACAGGCCCAGCGTGGCCATCAGCTCTTTTGCTTGGTTTCGACGTCGATCGCCGAGTTGTCTTTTTTGGCTTCTGACTGGGTCAGGGGCGTCGCAGCGGCATCGCCCTCACCTGTCTTCATGCCATCTTTGAAGCCCTTGACCGCGCCACCGAGGTCAGAGCCGATGTTCTTCAGCTTCTTGGTGCCGAACACCATGACCACGATCAACAAAACGATCAACCAATGCCAAATCGAAAAAGCGCCCATGGAAATCTCCTATTAATGTGCTGATTCTAAGGGTGAACCGGGCTCAGCCCTTGTACCAAGGGCGAGGACCGCCCAGAACGTGCATGTGCAGGTGGTGAACTTCTTGGCCACCCTCGGCCCCAGTGTTCACCACGATGCGAAAACCCCCCTCGGGATAGGCCCCACAACCCTCTTGCGCAGCCAGTTTGGGGGCCAAGGTCATCATGTGCGCCAGCAAGGCGGCGTGCTCAGGCCCCACCTGTGCCATGGAGGGGATGTGCGCCTTGGGAACGATCAAAAAATGGATCGGCGCCCAAGGGTTGATGTCATGAAAGGCATAAACCAGCTCGTCCTCATGGACTTTTTTCGAGGGTATCTTGCCCGCGATAATTTTGCAAAACACGCAGTGGTCGTCGGTCATGGTCTGGGCCTGTGAGGGTTAATCGCCCATGGGGCGTTGTTCATGGCTCAATTGCCCCTGCGTTCGCGGTCCACGGCTTTGCGCAAGGCTTTTTCTTCCATGCCGCTCAGGCCCTCGCGGCGGGCCAGCTCGTTGATCACGTCGGCGGGCGTCAAGCCATAGTGCGCCAGCGCGATCATGCTGTGGAACCACAAATCGGCCACTTCATAAACCAGCTTGGACGCATCGCCGCCATGGTCCACATCTTTCGCCGCCATGACGGTTTCGGTGGCTTCTTCGCCAATCTTCTTCAAAAAGGCGTCGGGGCCTTTGTGCAACAAGCGGGCCACATAGCTTTTCTCGGGGTCGCCGCCGTTGACCGCTTTGCGGCTTTCGATGATGGCCGCCAGCCGCGCCAAGGTGTCGTCGGTGCTGGGGGCCTGAGATGGGTTGGAGCTCATGGCGTTCACTTGTAAATGCTCTCGGGGTCTTTGAGGACCGGGTCCACCGCCTGCCAACCCTCGGGTTGCAGGCTTTGAAAAAAACAGCTGTGACGGCCCGTGTGGCAAGCAATCCCGGGCTCGTGCCCTAGCTGCGTCACCTTGAGCAACACCACGTCGTTATCGCAATCGATGCGAATATCGTGCACCGTCTGCACATGGCCCGACTCCTCGCCCTTGAACCACAGCTTGCCCCGCGAACGGCTGAAATACACCGCCCGCTTGAGCTCGGCCGTCTTTTGCAGCGCCTCGCGGTTCATCCAGGCAAACATCAGCACGTCGCCGCTGTCTTTTTCTTGGGCAATGACCGGCACCAAGCCTTTGTCGTCCCATTGGATTTGATCGAGCCAATTCATAGGAAGTGATCTTAACGCCAGGGGCCACTCACCTTCGCAGCAGCTTAGAGACCATCAGTGTGAGAAATCCACTGAACAAGGCCGCTGGCACTCCGAACAGAAACACCACCACATAGGCCATGGCCGCCCCGCCGCCTGAATGTGCACCCCAACACTCGCTCACGTTCGCCCACAGCATGAACGGGAACACCACGACGGCAGAGACCAGAGCGCTGTAGGTTTGTCGACTGATGAGAAAGAGGGAAGATGGGGACAGACAGACCACACCCGCCCAGGCGAGTGAACCCCAACCGCATGAGGACGACCCAGCAAAGCCAAGCTGAGCCAACATGACCAATGCCATGGCACAGACGCCAGCCACGCGCTGACGCGTGAGCCACTGGCTTTTTGCCACGGTCACCCTCGAGTCCATCCGGACTGCACCTTGGATTCGCGAAGCACCATGATCAATGGACCGAGCACGGTGGCTATATCCTGACCGGTATGCCGCGCTCGCGCATCCGCTCCTTGGCCTGCTTCACGGTGTATTCACCGTAGTGGAAGATGCTCGCGGCCAGCACCGCATCAGCCCCGCCGATGCTCACGCCGTCGGCCAGGTGGTCGAGGTTGCCCACGCCGCCCGAGGCAATCACGGGCACGCTCACCGCGTCGCTCACGGCGCGGGTCAGTTGCAGGTCAAAGCCGCTTTTGGTGCCGTCGCGGTCCATGCTGGTGAGCAGAATTTCGCCTGCGCCGTGGTCGGCCATTTGGGTGGCCCAAGCCACGGCATCCAGGCCCACGTTTTTGCGGCCGCCGTGGCTGTACACGTCCCAGCCGGGGCCCATGGGCAAACCGTGGGTGCCGATGCGCTGTTCGTCCTCAGCGCTGCGGCGCTTGGCATCAATCGCCACCACGATGCACTGCGCACCGTACTTGGCCGACGCGTCGCGGATGACCTGCGGGTTGGCAATGGCCGCCGAGTTGAAGCTGGTTTTGTCGGCGCCCGCGTTGAGCAAGCGGCGCACGTCTTCCACCGTGCGAACACCACCGCCCACGGTAAGCGGAATGAAGACCTGGCTGGCCACGGCTTCGATGATGTGCAGGATCACGTCGCGGCCATCGCTGGTGGCGGTGATGTCCAGGAACGTGAGTTCGTCGGCACCCTGTTCGTTGTAGCGGGCGGCGATCTCGACCGGGTCGCCCGCGTCGCGCAGTTCGACAAAGTTGACGCCCTTGACGACACGACCACCGGTCACGTCCAGGCAGGGAATGATGCGTTTGGCGAGCATGGGTATGTCTCTACGGGTGATCAGGTGTTGCGCACCTGCAAACGCTGCCAACCTGTCCACCGTCCGCCCGCAGGCAGGGTGATGGGCGTGAAGACCTGGGCCGCCTCGACGCACAGCATGTGCCGCCAGCCCTCGTCGGGCATGTCGGCCAAGCGCTTGCACAGGTCTTGCGCAGGGTTCCAAACCACGGTGTGGGCCCAGCTGGGGCTTTGGCTGATGTGCAGGGTCTGGTTCAGTGTGAGGGGATCGGGGGCGGCCTCATAAACCCGGTCAAACTCGGCAGCAAAGCGGATCGTGTCGGCGGCTTGTGCTGGGGTGTTGGTGAGCGAGTCCCACTCGGGCTGACCGCCCAAGCCGTGAAGCGTGGCCTGCGTCACGTCGGGCACGGCCAAATAGGTGTGCAGTGCGCCAGAGAACGCCAGTGGTTGATCGTCGGTGTTGTGTACGTCCAGCGTCAGCTGCAAGGCGCCCGGACTCAAGTCGATGTGCAGCGCCAAGTCAAAGGCCCGGGGCCACCAAGCGCGGGTTTGGGCGTTGTCGCTCAGGCGCAGGGTGAGGCGGGCCTGTTCGGCGCCCAGTTCGGACACGTCCGCCTGCCAGGCCACATTGCGCGCAAAGCCGTGTTTGGGCAGGGGGCCGCGTTGGTTGAACTGCGGAAAACACACGGGCACACCGCCCCTAATGGCGGCTTGGCCGTTCATGGTGCTTTGGGGGCTGAGGTACAGGCGCTCTTGCCCGCCCGACACCCATGACAGCACATGCGCACCGTGCAGCGCCACCCGCAAGCGGTCGCCTTGCGGCAGCGTCAACTCGCAAGCGGGCAGGCCCGCGAACGCGGTGTCGCGACAAGTGGCCTGTGCGCTCATCTGAAAGGGTCAGCCGTTGAGCTCGTCGGCCAATCGCTGAGCGGCTTCAAAGTCGAGATCGCCGCTGTAAATGGAGCGACCACAGATCACGCCCTCCACGCCCTCGTCTTCGACCTCACACAGCCCGCGAATGTCTTCCAAGTTCGACAAACCACCCGAGGCGATGACGGGGATGGACAGGGCTTGGGCGAGTTTGACGGTGGCCTCGATGTTGATGCCGCTGAGCATGCCGTCGCGACCGATGTCGGTGTAGATGATGGATTCCACGCCGTAGTCTTCGAACTTCTTGCCCAAGTCCACCACTTCGTGGCCGGTGAGTTTGCTCCAACCGTCGGTGGCGACTTTGCCGTCTTTGGCGTCCAAGCCGACGATGATGTGGCCGCCAAACGCGGTGCAGGCGTCTTGCAAAAAGCCAGGGTTCTTCACCGCAGCGGTGCCGATGATGACGTAGCGCAAACCGGCGTCGAGGTAACGCTCGATGGTGTCGAGGTCACGGATGCCGCCGCCGAGCTGCACATCGACTTCGCTGCCGACTTCTTTGAGGATTTTGCGAATGGCGGCTTCGTTCTTGGGCTTGCCCGCAAACGCGCCGTTGAGGTCCACCAGGTGCACGCGGCGCGCACCCTTGTCCACCCACATGCGAGCCACGGCCGCAGGGTCCTCACCAAACACGGTGGTTTGGTCCATGTCGCCCTGCTTGAGGCGAACACATTGGCCGTCTTTCAAATCAATGGCGGGAATGAGCAGCATGGTTGTGGTGGTCGTTGAGGGTGAAGAAAAAACGGAACTCAAACGTTCCAGTGAAGGAAATTGCGGAACAAGGCCAGGCCGTGGTCTGCGCTTTTTTCGGGGTGAAACTGGGTGGCAAACCAACGGTCGCGGGCGATCGCACTGGCAAAGCGGGTGCCGTACTCGGTCTCGCCCGCCACGTGTTGTGGGTCTTGGGCTTGGGCGTAGTAGCTGTGCACAAAATAAAAAAAGGCGCCGTCGGGAATGCCTTCCCACAGGGGGTGCGAAGGCCCACGTCCAAGCTGGTGGTAGACGCGGTTCCAACCCATTTGGGGCACTTTGAAGCGGCTGCCATCGGGCTGGCGCAGCGCGGCCACATCGAAGCGTTTGACCTCGCCGGCCATCAGGCCCAAACCATCACAGGGGCCTTCTTCGCTGCGATCGAGCAGCATTTGCATGCCCACACACACCCCCAACATCGGCTTGTTGGCCGCCGCATGAAGCACCGCGGCTTTTAAGCCGCTGGACTGCAACTCACGCATGCAGTCGGCCATGTGGCCTTGGCCGGGCAACACGATGCGGTCGGCGTCCATCACCACCGCGGGGTCTTGCGTCAAGCAAACCGTGTGGCCGCTGCCCGCGGCGACGTGTTCCACGGCTTGGGAGACGGAGCGCAGATTGCCGCTGCCGTAATCGACCACGGCCACCAGTTTGCTGTTCATGACAAGCTTGTGCTCAGAGCGAGCCTTTGGTCGAGGGAATGGTGTTGCCCATGCGAGGGTCGCGCTCCAACGCCATGCGAACGGCTCGGGCAAAGGCCTTGAACACCGTCTCGGCCTGGTGGTGCGCGTTGTCGCCCTTGAGGTTGTCGATGTGCAAAGTCACGCCCGCGTGGTTGACAAAACCTTGGAAAAACTCATAGGCCAGTTGCGTGTCGAACGCGCCGACCATGCCGCTCTTGAAGGGCACGTCCATTTGCAAACCAGGGCGACCGGAAAAGTCCACGACCACTCGCGATAACGCTTCGTCCAAGGGCACGTAGGCATGGCCATACCGGCGGATGCCTTTTTTGTCGCCCACGGCCTTGGCAAACGCTTGGCCCAAGGTGATGCCCACGTCTTCGACGGTGTGGTGGCCGTCGATGTGCAGGTCGCCATCGGCATGGATATTCAGATCGATCAAACCATGGCGTGCGATTTGGTCGAGCATGTGGTCAAAAAAACCAATGCCGGTGTGCAAGTCGGCCGTGCCGTTTCCATCCAAGTTCACGCGGATGCGGATCTTGGTCTCAGCGGTGTTGCGGGTGACATCGGCCACACGGTCGGCGCAAGCCGGGTTGTCGGGGGTCTGGTTGGTCATAGGCAGTGTTGCAATGCGCTCAAGAGCTGTTGGTTTTCGCTGGGGGTTCCCACCGTCAAACGCAAGCAATTGCGCAACGATGGGTGCATTTTAGAAACATTCTTGACCAAAATGCCAGCGGTCTTCAATTGCTCAAAAACCCGGGTGGCGGCACCGTCGTCTTGCTCGTCTCGGGCAGGCCAGCGCACCAAGACCATATTGGCCTCGCTTTTGAAGGCCCGAACACCCTTGAGTTGGACCAATCCAGCCAAGAGCACCCCGCGCTGCGCCCGGATCTCGGCGGCTTGTTCGGCGAACACCGTGGCGTGTTCGAGCGCGAACAGCGCACATTCGGTGTTGAGCACGCTCACGTTGTAGGGTGGGCGCACCTTGTCGATCTCGGCGATCAGGGGCGCAGCGCCCACCATGTACCCCAGACGAACACCGGCCAAACCGAATTTGGAGAGGGTGCGCATGAGCAAGACGTGGGCGTTGGCCTCGGGCTGGGCGCGGATCTCGTCGAGCCACGTGGCGCTGGAAAAGGGCTGGTAGGCCTCGTCCATCACGACCAAGCCCCCAACGTCGGCCACCGCGGCGACCAAGCGGCGCAGCACGGTCACCGACCACAGGTTGGCGGTGGGGT
>Ga0194086_1007_pt1 | contig 9008 bp, 9 predicted proteins | sample LauGreSBDMM110DD_2_FD_133656 | JGI IMG/M metagenome (GOLD analysis project Ga0194086, IMG submission 133656) | reverse complement strand
GTGCCCAAAAGTTAAGCCTGACGGTGCAAAACCGAACCTTTCTCGATAAAGCCCCGAGATCTTAGTCCGTGACTCCCCCCAAGCTCTTGAGTACACCAAGCCACAGGGCATCACGGAACTGGTAAGGACGCGGGTCTTGACGGCCGCTTGCTTGATCATTTACCGAGGTTTGAACCATCACAATCCCCGACTTTGGCTGCACAACGATATGTTGACCGTGGATGCCTTGCAAAGCGAAAGTCCTCTCCTTCAAAGGCAATATCCACGTCTGATAGCCATAGCCCAAACTTGGCGTGGCCGTGCGCGGCCGAAAAGCCGAAGGCTGACGCGCCGGATCGGTCGCATCAAGTAAGAACTCGCGTGGGATTATCTGAACACCATCGCGCACGCCATCGTTGGACAGCAGGATGCCCAAGCGACCATAGTCACGAAGCGTCGCATTAAAACCACCGCCCGTGGCTTCGCCCCAATCTGTGTTGGCCACCAACCACCGCGCCTCGGATTCAGCGCCCATGGGCTTCCAGAGCCAATCCTCTGTCATGGCGCTCACCGTCTTACCTGTAGCTCGACTCAAAACGCGACCGAGAATATCCGTTTCAATGGTTGCGTACTTGAAGCGGGTGCCCTGTTCAACCTCGCGAATTGTCTTCGTATTGAGGTATTCCTCAATTTTTTCTGGACGCCTTCGGTTGTCGGGCGCATACAAGACTTGTCCCCACACCCATAAGTCGTCGTCTGGTGTCCATGTGTAAAGCTCCTTGAAGCCTACGCCTGAAGACATGCGAAGCAAATTGCGAATGGTTGTTTGTCCATAAGCAGATGCAGCGATCTCTGGCCAGTATTGACTGGCCTTGTCGTCAAGCGACTTAATGAACCCCTTCTCATGCGCTATGCCTACAAGCATGGCGGTAATGGTCTTTGCCATAGAAAACGAACGAAAACGCATGTCTGGTTGGCGGTCGTACTGATACCGCTCAGCCACCACCTTGCCATCCTTCAATATCAATAGACCAGTGGTCTTGGTATCGGACATGAAATCATCGAGCGTTTTGCTTGAAAAATTCCATTGGTAGCTGATTGCTGGCGCACCGCTCAAATGGGGTAGTTGAAGGGCTTGCTCGGAATTCTTAACATTCATACTTAGACTGACTTTGTCATTTGCTGACCAAGTGCCCACTCTGCAATCCGGTTGAACAAGTGCCTGCTGGCACACCGGATAGCCCTTGAGCATTCCTAAACGGTTTGCATCTGGCCCATCAGACCGGAGTTTGAGTGTTTGCGCTGAACATAGCCCACAGATTGCAGCAAGAGCCAAAGTCAACACTCTCTTGTATTGTTGGTTAGCGATCAGATGCATAGCAATCCCGTTCATTGATTTTCTAAATTTCTACCATATCATTTGGCGAAACACGCTAACTGGTCTTGAATCCGCCTTACAAAAAACCGATTGGCCGCTGGTTTTGATGATGCTTGTCGTAGCGAGCATCCATGGCATCGATGCAGCGGGCCAAATCTCGGTTGCCGTCCATCAGCCGCCGCAGCTGCACAAAGGTGCGCATGATGGCGATGTTGAATTGCATGCGGCGAGATCAGCACGCTGGAAAACATGGCCACACCTTGCTCCGGAATGCATAGGGTGGCGCACGCCGTCCACCGTGCGCACTTGATATGCCAGTTTGGCATTTCAAGTCGACTGACCTTCCCACCGGGTTGATGTTTATCAGTTTGATGGTAGTGACTATGTTGAAAAACCGGACGTTTGACCGGTGCGTGTTGATAGGATCTTCATCATTTGAGTAGCTTTAAAGCTACAATCTAGAGGCTTTGACGTTCGCAAGATTGTTGGAGTCAGTAAGGAGTTCAAATGATCCAACCCGCAAATCATGATGACTGGCTTTTTGACCAACTCCAAGACGCCGAATTTGCCGCAGAGTATCTGAATGCGGCCAACGAGGATGGCGATCCCCAGACGTATTTGGCTGCTTTGCGCAAGGTGGTGGAGGCGCGCTGCGGCATGACGGCGTTGGCTGTTCAGACGCAGCTGTCGCGCGAAACGCTTTATCGCACCTTGTCAGCACGCGGCAATCCTACGATCAAAACCTTGGCCGCTGTTCTCAAAGCTACGGGACTGAAAATTTCCATTGCTCCGGTAACTTGATGCACGCCTGTATCATAAAACGCCCAAGTCGAGCAAGAACGATTTAGACCTTTCGATCAAGCGCTACAGAGGCGTGATGCCGCTTGTAATTACCGTTAACGGTTTCTCAAAAGGCGGCTGACTTTGACGCATCCATGTGAATGATTACCTCATTCAGTGTTTGAGGTATTTGGGTATTTATTGGCTGATCTTGATCCTCGTGTAACTTGATACCTGTGTATACACAGGGGCTTATAAGTGGATCAATTGATCATTTCAGGCGCCGTTCTGATCAAGCTATGCCAGAAGCATCAAGTGTCAAGGCTCGAGGTTGAAAAATGCTTCCAAAACAAGTCTGGTCGGCTTCTCTACGACACCCGGGAATCCCATAAAACCGATCCTCCAACCTTGTGGTTTATTGCATCCACACACAAGGGAAGATGGCTTAAAATTGTGTATATACAAATCAACGAAGTTTTGTATTTAAAAACGGCATACGAGCCGAACGACGTTGAAATCAAGCTCTACAAAACATACGGATGGCCATCGTGACTCAAGCCACAAAATCACCCAAGTCCCTGAAGACGCCCAAGACGCAGGATCACAGCGATTGGGATGAGCGCCGATTGGGTGCAGATGATGCGTTTGTGGGTGTGGCCGATGCTTCTCACGAACGGCGCTTGGACGATTCGTTGGACATGCAGTCCATTTCGATTCGCTTGCCTAAGTCGTTGATTCGGCATTTCAAGCTGATCGCCGATTTTCATGGTATGGGCTATCAACCGCTGATGCGCGACGTGCTGCAGCGCTTCATCCCCACCGAGCTGCAACACATCTTGGACGCGCAGCGGCAAATCGAAAAAACCCGGCTGTCGCTGCCATTGGAACGCAAGAAAAAGCGGGCTTGATGGCTAGGGCATTGTGTTGGCGTCAACCAAATGACTTTCACGGCTTGGCCTGGCCAGTCCGGATTGCAAGGCGTCGATGTGTTCAAACAGGTCGACGTTGACGTTTTGCCAAAGTGGGTCAAGGATGAATTCCATGCCTTCGCGGCGGGCGAGTTTGGCAGCGGGAACGAAGTCGCTGTCGCCAGCCACCAAAACGATGGTGCTGACTTGTTGTTTGAGCGTCAGGCTTGCGATGTCGATGGCGATGCGCATGTCCACCCCTTTTTGGCGCAGCCCCAAGGCTACATCGTTGTTCTGAATGCTTTGCCAAAAGTCGTGAGCAGCCAACAGTTGTTGGGCTTGATCAACACTCAGATGCATTTGTAAAAGCTGCTCGTGGTGGGTGGATTCCTGCAGTTGTTCAGCCAAACCTTGCAAGGGTGCCAGTTGTTGACGGGTTTTGAGTGCGGCTTTGGTTAGTCGGGGTGACAACGCCCAATCGTGGTCGCGGTTCACTTTGCCTAAGCGCAGCGCCAATTTGCGTTCTTTGCGCAGTTGTTCAAACAGCGCTAGCCTGTCAAGTGCCAGCGCTGACTTTGCAAACTCAATTTGACGGTTGGCAATGGGATGGTGTGCCGTGCCAGAGTAGGGCTCGGCATCGTAGAAAAAGGTGCGATACAGATGTTTTTGCCACAGCTTCCCACGATCGCCGGTGATTCGAGCGATGTGATTGAAGCACAAGCGGCGAACTGTTTTCGCGGTTTGTTCTGCTGTGCTGGTCTGATCTGGCGGCAGTTCCTTGCGAATCCGTTTGAGGAAGTACCCCCCGTCAATGAGGATGGCGATCTGGCCGGCGCTCATAACGGACACCCGCATTGTTGAGGGCCAGAAATGAGAATGCCCCAGGGTTTCTGCACACTCCCGGGATGGGTGGGAGGGCGTACTTCCAAGGGGCGGATGTGCTTCGAATTATACACACGGTGTCGAACCATGGGGCCTCCGGATTAAAGCGCGGGCCGATTTTGGATGTTTCACCAGGGCCGAGACAAATCAGGGCTTCCAGTTTGACTGACCCCGGTGAATTTGGCTCACCAGCAGGGTGGGTGTTTTCGGGCAAAGCTTGTTTTTTTGCACATGGCTGTGTGTGCCAGCCTCACCTTGGTGCGCTAAGTCTGAACAGCCATGAAAAAAGCGCCCGAGGGCGCTTTTTTGCTGTTCTGGCGGAGCAGGCGGGATTCGAACCCGCGGTGGGCTATTAACCCACACACGCTTTCCAGGCGTGCGACTTAAACCACTCATCCACCGCTCCGTTAAGCCCACGATTGTAGCAGGGCCGGGTGCGGGTTTTAGGCGCTTTTGCCGACGTTGACCATTTTCATGGCCGAGGCGATCAGGCCCGAGACTTCGCTCATGTTGCCGGGCACGATGAGGGTGGTGGTGGAGTCGGCGGCGACTTTGCTGTACGCGTCGACCGCACGCTCGGCCACCTTGAGTTGCACGGCTTCTTGGCCACCGGGTTGGCGGATGGCGGTGGCGATACGCTCGATGGCCGAGGCGGTGGCGTTGGCCACTTCGGTGATGGCCAGCGCTTCACCTTGGGCGTTGTTGATGGCGGCTTGTTTTTCGCCCTCGGAGCGGGCGATGAAGGCTTCGCGCTCACCGGTGGCGATGTTGATTTGTTCTTGGCGGCGGCCCTCGGAGGCGGCGATCAGGGCGCGTTTTTCGCGCTCGGCGGTGATCTGCGCTTGCATGGCCAGCAAAATTTCTTTGGGTGGCGTGAGGTCTTTGATTTCGTAGCGCAGCACCTTGACGCCCCAGTTCATGGCGGCTTCGTCGATGGCGTTGACCACTTGGGCGTTGATGATGTCGCGCTCTTCAAAGGTTTTGTCGAGCTCGAGTTTGCCGATCACCGAGCGCAAGGAGGTCTGTGCCAGCTGCGTGACGGCCATGATGTAGTTGGACGAGCCGTAGCTCGCGCGCATGGGGTCGGTCACTTGGAAATACAAAATGCCGTCGACCTGCAGCTGCGTGTTGTCGCGCGTGATGCAGACCTGGCTGGGCACGTCGAGCGGGATTTCTTTGAGGCTGTGTTTGTAAGCCACTTTGTCGATGAAGGGCACCAGGAAGTTCAGGCCTGGGGGCAGGGTGCTGTTGTATTTACCCAGTCGCTCCACGACCCAAGCGCTTTGTTGGGGCACCACTTTGACGGAGCGGGCGATGAAGATGGCGGCGATGACGAATAGAAGGACGGCGAGTTCCATGTGTGTTTTCCCTGTTGTTGTGTGAGTGTCAGATCTTCTCAAGGACCAATCGGTTCCCTTTGAGCTCAGCGATACGGTGCAAACCGGCTTGTGCGCTTTGCTGTTCGGCCAAGACGGCGGTCCATTGCGCGCCGCGGTATTGCACGCTGGCGGTGCCATCGGCTTGCCAAGCGTCGACCTGGATGGTTTCACCCACGTCCAAGTTGACGCTGCGCAGGCTGCGCACGGACGGGTCTTCGGGGCGGCGGCGTTTGACCACGTACAAGGCGACGACCGCGGCACTGCCGACCACCGCGGCCACGGTGTATTGACCAGCGGTGTCCACACCGGCGTGCGCGGCCAAGGCCGCTGCGGCCAAGCCCAGCGCCAACATGAGCAGGTAGAAGCTGCCCACCACCAACTCCACGGCCACCAAGCCACCGGCCAAGAGCCACCAAACCGTTGCGTCTGTCATTGCATGTCTCCCATCAATCGTGTCTTCATTGTGCCTCCGATCTGCTGTTTTTTCGGGGGTGTCACGGGTTTTACGTACACTTCGCGTTCTCGCTATTTTTGTCACTTTTGCTTGTTCGGTTCTGCGCAGGGCGCGGGGCTGGGAGATGTTCATGAAATTTCGCTTCCCCATCGTCATCATTGACGAAGACTTTCGCTCGGAAAACACCTCCGGTTTGGGCATCCGCGCCTTGGCCCAAGCCATGGAGGCCGAGGGCTTTGAGGTCTTGGGGGTGACGAGCTACGGCGACCTGAGCCAGTTCGCGCAGCAGCAAAGCCGCGCCAGTGCGTTCATCTTGTCGATCGACGACGAAGAGTTCACGCCCGGCCCCGACCTGGACCCGGCGGTGCTCAACCTGCGCCAATTCATCACCGAGGTGCGCCGCAAAAACGCCGAGGTGCCGATCTACATCCACGGCGAAACCAAAACCAGCCGCCACTTGCCCAACGACATCTTGCGCGAGTTGCACGGCTTTATCCACATGTTCGAGGACACGCCCGAGTTCGTGGCGCGTCACATCATTCGCGAAGCCAAGAGCTACCTCGAAGGCATCCAGCCCCCGTTTTTCAAGGCCTTGCTCAATTACGCGGAGGACGGCTCTTTCTCGTGGCACTGCCCCGGCCACTCCGGTGGCGTGGCGTTTTTGAAGAGCCCCATCGGTCAGATGTACCACCAGTTTTATGGCGAGAACATGTTGCGCGCCGACGTGTGCAACGCGGTGGAAGAGCTCGGCCAACTGCTCGACCACAACGGTGCGATTGGCGCGTCCGAGCGCAACGCCGCGCGCATTTTCAACGCCGACCACTGCTTCTTTGTGACCAACGGGACCAGCACCTCCAACAAGATGGTGTGGCACCACACGGTGGCGCCGGGCGACGTGGTGGTGGTGGACCGCAATTGCCACAAGTCCATCCTGCACAGCATCATCATGACCGGGGCGGTGCCCGTGTTTTTGAAGCCCACGCGCAACCACTTCGGCATCATCGGCCCGATTCCGCAGAGCGAATTCACCATCGAGTCGATCCAAGAAAAAATCCGCGCCAACCCTTTGCTCGCGGGTGTGGACGCCACCGCCGTGAAGCCGCGCGTGCTCACGCTCACGCAGTCCACCTACGACGGCGTGCTTTACAACACCGAGACCATCAAGCAGATGCTCGACGGCTACGTGGCCAACCTGCACTTCGACGAAGCTTGGTTGCCGCACGCGGCCTTCCACAGCTTCTACGGCCACTTCCACGCCATGGGCAAAAAGCGTGAGCGTCCCAAAGAGTCGGTGGTCTACTCGACACAGTCCATCCACAAGCTGCTCGCCGGCATCAGCCAGGCCAGCCATGTGTTGGTGCAGGATTCACAAAACGTCAAGCTCGACCGCCACCTCTTCAATGAGGCCTACCTGATGCACACCAGCACCAGCCCACAGTACGCCATCATCGCCAGCTGCGACGTGGCCGCGGCCATGATGGAGCCGCCCGGCGGCCGTGCCTTGGTGGAAGAGAGCATTTTGGAAGCGCTGGACTTTCGCCGCGCCATGCGCAAGGTCGACGACGAGTTCGGTGACGACGACTGGTGGTTCAAGGTCTGGGGCCCCGACGACTTGTGCGAAGAGGGCGTGGGCGAGCCCAGCGACTGGGTGCTCAACGACAAGCCGCAACGCCCCAACGCGCCGGTGCGCACCGAAAAAGACTGGCACGGCTTTGGCGACATGGCTCCAGACTTCAACATGCTCGACCCGATCAAGGCGACCATCGTCACGCCGGGCTTGAACCTCAAGGGCGACTTTGCCGAGACCGGCATCCCCGCGTCCATCGTCACCAAGTTTTTGGCCGAGCACGGTGTGGTGGTGGAAAAAACCGGTCACTACAGCTTCTTCATCATGTTCACCATCGGCATCACCAAGGGCCGCTGGAACACCTTGTTGACCGCGCTGCAGCAGTTCAAGGACGATTACGACCGCAACCAGCCGATGTGGCGCATCCTGCCGGAGTTCTGCCGCAAGCATCCGCGCTACGAAAAAATGGGTTTGCGCGATTTGTGCCAACACGTGCACGCGCTTTACGCCCAATACGACATCGCGCGCCTGACCACCGAGATGTACCTGAGCGACCTGATGCCGGTCATGAAGCCATCGGACGCGTTTGCGCACATCGCGCAGCGCACCACCGAGCGCGTGCCGATCGACGAACTCGAGGGCCGCATCACCACCAGTTTGGTCACGCCGTACCCGCCGGGCATTCCTTTGCTGATCCCCGGTGAGGTGTTCAACAAAAAAATCGTGGACTACCTGAAGTTCGCCCGCGAGTTCAACGGCCGCTGCCCCGGTTTTGAGACCGACATTCACGGTTTGGTGGAAGTGGTGGACGAAGACGGTCGCAAGAGCTACTTCGCCGACTGCGTCAAGGCCTGAGCCCCTACGGGCTCGGGAGGCTTTACAGGGAGGCTTCGCTCAAGCCCGCGGTTTGGCTGAAGCCACCGTCGACGTAGGTGATCTCGGCGGTCACGCCCGAGGCCAGGTCGGACATCATGAAAGCGGCCACGTTACCCACGTCTTCAATGGTCACGTTGCGGCGCAGGGGTGAGCCATTGGCCACCACACCGAGCAGCTTGCCAAAGTCCTTGATGCCGCTGGCGGCCAAGGTCTTGATGGGGCCGGCGCTGATGCCGTTGACGCGCATGCCTTTGGGGCCCATGGCTTCGGCCAAGTAACGCACCGAGGCTTCCAAGCTGGCTTTGGCCAAGCCCATGGTGTTGTAGTTGGGCACGGTGCGCAGCGAACCCAAATAGGTCAGGGTCAGCAGCGCCGATTTGTCGCGCAAGTAAGGCAGTGCTGCTTTGGCCATGGCCGGAAAGCTGTAGGCGCTGATGTCGTGGGCGATGCGAAAGCCTTCGCGCGAGAGGCCGTCTAGGAAGTTGCCGGCAATGGCTTCGCGGGGGGCGAAGCCGATGCTGTGGACAAATCCGTCAAACTGGGGCCAAGTGCTGGACAGGTCGGTGAACATTTTTTCGATCTGTGAGTCGTCGCCTACGTCACAATCGAAGATGAGTTTGGAATCGAATTCGGCGGCGAAGTCGGTGATGCGGTCTTTGAAACGCTCGCCCACGTAGCTGAAGGCCAGTTCGGCACCTTGTTGGTGGCAGGCTTTGGCGATGCCATAAGCGATGGAGCGGTTGGACAACACCCCTGTGATCAGCAATTTTTTACCGGTCAGAAAACCCATTGTTCTATCTCCTTA
>Ga0194086_1074_pt1 | contig 9060 bp, 6 predicted proteins | sample LauGreSBDMM110DD_2_FD_133656 | JGI IMG/M metagenome (GOLD analysis project Ga0194086, IMG submission 133656) | reverse complement strand
TCGCCTGGGCTTGGTGGCAACACACACCAGGGCCCGACGAGCACACCGTGGCCCAAGCCTGTGTGGGCGTGCCACCGCGCGTGATGGACGAACTCATCGAGCCCCTGTGCGTGTCGGCCTTGAACCTGCCCAGCAGCGAGGCCAGCGCCCAGGTGTTTTGGCGCGTCATGCGCGACGCTTTGCGCGGCCCGGGTTTTGCGCCATGGGCCGCGAGCGACCTGCTGTTACCCCGCGTCGATTTGGGGCAACTGTGGCCACAGGCGGCAGCGCTGGCGCTGCAAACCCAACACCCCGATCGCTGGCAATGCCACTTGGGCCACACCATCCACGGTGTGTCGCGCGGGCCGAACGCTTGGTGTTTGCAAGGCCCCCACGGCAGCACCGAAGTGGACCGCGTCATTTGGGCCAGCTCGGCGGCGGTGGCGACCAAGGCCATGCAAGCTTTGCCCGAAATCGACGCGCGGGCTTGGGCCGCGCAAGCCTCGGCCTTGCAACACACGGCCATCGCCACGGTCTACACCCACAGCCCTGCTGCGACGCTGGAGGCCCCGATGCTGGCCTTGCGGCCCGGACATGGGCCCAATCGGGCGCAATTTGTGTTCGACCGTGGCCAACTCAGCCCACACGAGCCCCGCATGGCGGGTGTTTGGGCTTGGGTGGTGAGCGCCTGCGAGGGCGAGCGCGAATCGATCACGGCCGCGGTGATGGCACAAGCCCAAGCGCTGTGGCCCGCCGCCGGGCTGACGCATCTGCAAACCGTGGTGGACAAGCGGGCGGCCTATGCCTGCAGGCCCGGTACACACAAACCCACACAAGCCATCACCGACGGTGTGTGGGCGGCGGGCGATTACACCGAGGGCCCTTACCCATCCACACTCGAAGCCGCCACGCGCAGCGGGGTGGCCGCGGCGCTGGCGGCGACCTCAGCTTAAGCGCCGCTGGCCTTGGCCGCGCGCTGCGCGGGGCGGTCCATGCAGGCCATCAACCAGGCCAAGACCAAGGGGTGTTGCGCCATCAGTTCTTTGGCGGGGCGCACCCAATTCACCACGCTGGCCACACACACGTCGGCCACGGTGAAACGCTCAGCGGCCAGGTGCGCGTGACCCCGCTGGGCTTGGGCTTGCAGGTGCTGCTCAAGCACCCGCAGCGGCGTGGCCAAGCGCTTCTCGGCGGCTTGCGCCAGTTCGGGTTTGCGGCGCTCTTCGGGCATGACCATGCGGTGCATGAGCACCGTCAAGGCATCGGCCTCGATTTCGGTCACGGTCCAAAACGCCCATTTCAAGGCCTCGGCGTCCTCGGCTGGGGTGGCTGGGGTGATGCTCACGCCGTCGGCCACGCCGTGGTGGCGCGCGATGTACAAGGCACACGCCATGCTCTCCCACACCACGACCGGACCCTCCTCGCGCGCATCGACCACCACGGGGATGTGGCCATTGGGGTTGATCGCCAGAAATTCGGGGGTGCGGGTGGCTCCACCCGCAAACGACGTGGGCACGTGCTCAAACGGCAAACCCAATTCGGCCGCAGCCCACAGGGGGCGGATGGCGCGCGAGGCGGCCAAGCCATGGATGCTCAACGACATAGAAACCTTTCGGAAACGGCCCACTCCAAGTGGTAATAGCGGATCGGGGAGAATATCGCATGCCTTTTAATACAGAACCTTCTTTCACCCACGGCAGTGCGGCACGCACAGCCGTGGTTTTCTGCAATTTGGGCACGCCCGACGCCCCCAACGCCGCCGCTTTGCGGCGCTATTTGGGCGAATTTTTGAGCGACAGCCGGGTGGTCGAGATCCCCAAAGCCATTTGGTGGCTGATCCTCAACGGCATCATCCTGCGCTTGCGCCCAGCCAAATCGGCCGAAAAATACGCCAGCGTGTGGACCGATCAAGGCTCGCCGCTGAAGGTGTGGACCCAGCGCCAAGCCCAAGGCCTGCAAGCCGAATTGAAAGCGCGCGGCGAACACGTTGAGGTGCGCTACGCCATGCGCTATGGCAACCCCAGCATCGCCTCGGTGCTCGACGAACTCAAGGCTGGAGGCATGCAGCGCGTGCTCATCCTGCCAGCCTACCCCCAGTACAGCGGTACCACCACCGCCAGCGTGTTCGACGCTGTGGCGCATTGGGGCCTGAAGACGCGCCACTTGCCCGAAATTCGCTTCATCAACCGCTACCACGACGATGCGGGCTACGTCCAAGCCTTGGCCCAAAAAATCCAAGCCCATTGGCAAGCCCATGGTCGCAACGAACATTTGCTCATGAGCTTTCACGGCGTGCCTGAGCGCACCCTGCTCAAAGGCGACCCCTACCACTGCGAATGCCACAAAACCGCCCGCTTGGTGGCCGAGCAACTCGGGCTGAGCAAAGACCAGTACACCGTGACCTTCCAGTCGCGCTTTGGCAAAGCCAAGTGGTTGGAGCCCTACACCGAGCCGACCCTGATCGCTTTGGCCGAAAAAGGCATTCGCACCATGGACGTGGCCTGCCCTGGCTTCACCAGCGACTGCTTGGAGACGTTGGAGGAGATCAACATGGAAGCCCGCGAAACGTATTTGCACGCGGGCGGCGAGAAGTTTGCCTACATCGACTGCCTCAACGACAGCCAACCTTGGGTGAGCGCCTTGGCCGACTTGGCGCAACGCCACCTGCAAGGCTGGCCCACGCAAATGGCGCCCGATGCCGCGGCCCTGGCGGCCAGCCAAGCCCGTGCACTGGCCATGGGTGCACCGCGTTGAACAAAGGCCTACAATGGCCTTGTCTGCGGTGCGCGCCGGGCTTTATATTTCCTTGAACCAATGCTCATTGAGCACGGGCTTGGAACATGCCAGTTAGGTGAGAGCGTCTCGCGTCAGATGAACCCGAAGACTGGCTGACCTCGCCCACCTGAACCCCCGGTTCAGGATGACGGTCCGGCGGCATTCGCAGACACCTTTTTCAATCCAAGCACCAACAAAAATGATCGAACCTGTCTTGATCGCACAACTGGCTCTTTTGGGTCTTTGCACCGGATTTTTGGCAGGCTTGTTGGGCATTGGCGGGGGCATGATCATGGTGCCCTTCATCACCGCCATCCTGAGCCACCGTGGCGTGTCGGTGGACCTGTCCATCAAGATGGCCATCGCCACTTCGATGGCCACCATCATCTTCACTTCCATCTCCAGCGTTCGCGCTCACCACAAACGGGGTGCCGTGCGTTGGGACATCGTGCGTGGCTTGGCGCCTGGCATCGTGTTGGGCTCAGTGGTGGCGAGCCTGGGCATTTTCTCGATCCTCAAGGGCAGCGTGCTGGCTTGGATTTTTGCGGGCTTTGTCGGATTTTCGGCCGTGCAAATGCTCAAGGACAAAAAACCCAAACCCTCACGGACCATGCCAGGCACGGCGGGCCAAGTGGCCGCCGGCGGTGCCATTGGCACGCTCTCGGGCTTGGTGGGTGCCGGTGGCGGCTTCATCAGCGTGCCCTTCATGGTGTGGTGCAACGTCGCCATCCACAACGCCGTGGCCACCAGTGCGGCTTTGGGCTTTCCCATTGCCTTGGCCAACACCATCGGCTTTGTGATCGCCGGTTGGGGCTTGACCAACTTACCCGAAGCCACCGCAGGCTATGTGTATTTGCCTGCTTTGATCGTCATCGCCACGGCCAGCGTGTTGATGGCGCCTTTGGGCGTGAAAGCCGCGCACGCCATGCCGGTCAAGCCACTCAAGCGGGTGTTCGCCTACACCCTGTTCGTTTTGGCGGCTTACATGTTGTTCAAAGGCTTCCAGGGCTGAGCGCAACCATCGACCACCCAGACACCACTTAGACCGGGCCCCTCCACCGCCGTCTGGACGTGGCTGTTGTCCATAATGCCTTGCACCGTGCGGATGAAGACCCAAAACGGCGGACATTTCAAAAGCTTTCCAAACGGGTGGGAATAAAGTGACCGATGCTCACCAAAAGTGTGCATCTGGCTGAAGTGTTGTTTTCATGGCCACTGAGGGGCTTCTCCCAGATAAAACTGTCAAAAATTGAGGCTTTCCACCTTGGAATGACAGAACTTCTCCATTAGCATCCAAGTCACCCGTGCGAAAGCACGTTTTGACTGGCGATTTTCTTTACTCAAGAAGGACACAACATCATGGCAACTGCAAAAACCGCTCCCGCAAAAAAAGCCGCTCCGGCCAAAAAAGCACCCGCCGCCAAGCGCGCACCCAGCGCCGCTTTCATGAAGCCCATGACCATCAGCCCCGCTTTGGCCGCTGTGATCGGTGCCACCCCCATGCCCCGCACGGAAGTGACCAAGAAGATCTGGGAATACATCAAGAAGCACAAGCTGCAAGACGCCACCAACAAGCGCAACATCAATGCCGATGACAAGCTCAAGGTGATCTTCAAGAAGCCACAGGTCACCATGTTCGAAATGACCAAGTTGGTCAGCGCTCACCTGAGCTGAACCTGCGCTGCCCGCTGCGTGCGGGTTGCGTTCACAAAAAAACCGCCTTCGGGCGGTTTTTTGTTGCCTGTTCAACGCCACTCAGCGGCGCAGGGCCGTGGCTTGCAATGCGCTCAAGGTGGTGCGGGTGGTGATGACTTCGGCGGGCAAGACCAACTCCAACACCGTACCTTGCTCAGCGGCCATGGCGCGCAGCAAGGCGCCTTCGAATTCGGCGGTGTGGGTGATGCGCTCAGCCCGATACCCGTAGGCTTGAGCCAAGGCCACGAAATCGGGGTTGTGCAAGGCCGAGCCGCTCAGGCGGGTGGGGAACTCGCGCTCTTGGTGCATGCGGATGGTGCCGTATGAGGCGTTGTTGACCAACAAGATCACCGTCTTGGCGCCGTACTGAACCGCTGTGGCCAGTTCTTGACCGTTCATCAAAAAGTCCCCATCGCCCGCGATCGTCAACACCGCCCGCCCGGTGGTGATGGCCGCAGCAATGCCGGCTGGCACGCCGTAGCCCATGGCCCCGTTGGTCGGCGCGAGCTGGGTTTTGGCTCCCTTGACCCAACCGTGGTGCCGGTAGAAGCGGTGCAGCCAACTCGCGAAGTTACCGGCGCCATTGGTCAGCACCGCATCGCTGGGCAGGTGACGTTGCAGCACATGAACCACCTCGGCCATGTCCAGGGTGCTGGGCCAACGCACACCACCATTGCCAACATCGATGTTGGCGAGGTAATCGCGCTGGGCCTGCGCGGCCCATTCGCGCCATACCGGCTGGGCTGGCGCATCGAGTGCAGCCAAGGCCGTGGCGGCGCTGAGCATGTCGGCACACACGCCCACCTCGGCTTGATAGACCCGGCCCAACTCTTCGGCGCTGATGTGGATGTGCAGCAAGCGCTGCTGCGGCACGGGCGCTTGCAGCAACGTGTAGCCGCCGGTCGTGGCCTCGCCCAAACGCGGGCCCAGCGCCAAGATGACGTCGGCGCGGCGAACGCACTCGGCCAAAGCGGGGTTGATCCCCAAGCCGACGTCGCCGGCGTATAGCGGGTGGTGGTTGTCGAAGGTGTCCTGAAAACGAAAGGCATTGGCCACCGGCAATTGCCAGCTCTCGGCAAAGGCCTGCAAAGCTTCTGCGGCCGGCGCCGACCACGCCGGGCCGCCCGCGATGACCAGCGGCCGCTCGGCGCTCAAGAGGGCCGAGCGAATGGCCTCCATGGCCTCGGGGTCGGGCGCTTGGCGGCGGCTGGGCACCCGAGGCAGAGGCTGGGCCACGACGGTTTGGGTCAACATGTCTTCGGGCAAGACCAGCACCACCGGGCCGGGGCGGCCTTGCATGGCGGTGGCAAAGGCCCGCGCCACGTACTCGGGGATGCGCTTGGCGTCATCGATGCGCTCCACCCGCTTGGCCATGCCTTGGGTGCTGGGGCCAAAGAAGGTGGCGAAGTCCATCTCTTGGAAGGCTTCGCGGTCGCGCGCATCGCTGGCCACATCACCCACGAACAAGACCATGGGCGTGCTGTCTTGATGGGCCGTGTGCAAGCCGATCGATGCGTTGGTGGCCCCTGGCCCTCGGGTGACGAAACACACCCCTGGGCGGCCCGTGAGCTTGCCGTGCGCCTCGGCCATGAAAGCCGCGCCCCCTTCTTGGCGGTTGCTGATCCAATGGATGCGATCGGCGTGGGCGTGAAAGCCGTCGAGCACGGCCAAAAAGCTTTCACCGGGCACACCAAACGCGTGGGTGACGCCTTGCTCGATCAGGCACTGCACCAAGCAATGGCCTGCCAACTGGGGGGTATTTTGTGTGTTCATGTTGTGTTCTGTTTCATGGCCGCTCGGGGCTGCGCTGCCCCACGGCCCAAGCGGCGGCCACCGCACCCCAAAGCACCAAGGCGGCGCCGACTAGGGTGGCTTGGTACCAACCGCGGTCCATCATCCAACCAAAGATGAGCGGGGAAATGGCAAAGCCCACGTCAATGCCCGAATAAACCGTGCCGTAAACGCGGCCTGTAGCGCCCTGCGGGGTGGCGCGGCGAATCATCATGTCTCGACTGGGTCCGGCCACGCCCGTGGCCAAACCGGCCAAAGCCAAGACCGTGAGCGTGCCTGCCGTGCCCAACCAACCTGTGGCGCAAACCATCAGCATGACCGATGCCGCTGCAAAGCTGATCACCACCACCCGGTCGCTGCTCATGCCGTGCGATCGACTGGTCACAAATCCGCCGATCACCATGCCAACAGCACCCATCAGCATGTAGGCGCTCAGGGTCAGGGTGGCGGTTTTGAGACTCACACCAAGCAAGGCACGCAAAATCGACGGCGCATAGTTTTGCAGCACCGCCAGCATGGTGGTGGACACCATGAAAAAAAGAAAACACCACCACACCACCGGCAAGCGCAAATACGCCAACGGCTGATGGTCAGAGCCCCCAGGGCTGCGCACCGGTGGGTCGGTTTGCCAAAACTGGCGCTGAGACCACAAGACCGCCATCACCAGCAAGTACATGAGCGCGGCGGCTTGGTAGGCCACGCGCCAATCGCTCAGGGACCCAATGCCCACCAAAAACACCGGCGCCAAAGCCCAACCGAGCTGACCGCTCAAACCGTGCACGCTGAAGGCATGCCCCAAACGGGCGCTGGAGACGCGTTGGTTCAAGATGCTGAAGTCCACCGGGTGAAACGGCGCATTGCCCAAGCCCGCCAACACGGCCACCACAAAAAGGTCGCGGTAACCATCGGCTTGTGATGCCATGAGCGAGGCCAGCACAAAACAGCTCAACGCGGCCATCATGACGCGCCGGGTGCCGACGCGATCGACCAAAAACCCCGACAAGGCTTGGCCGGTGCCCGAGACCACAAAAAACGCGCTCATGAGCCAACCCACTTGCGCGTAGCTCAGGCCGAAATCCCGAATGAAGAGCGGGAACAGGGGCGCGAGTAAGAGGTGGGAGAAATGCGATGTGCCGTGGGCCAAGCCCACCAAAGCAATCACCCGTGCATCTTGCCGTGCTGTGTTCATCCCTCAATCGTAGGCGATCGGGCTCCCGAACTCAAAAACGCCAGGGTTGCGCACCGGATCGACCCCGACTGGTATCACCGATTTCGGTGGGTAACGGCCCTCGAGCAGCAGCTTGGAGAGCGGGTTCTCGATGCGCTGCTGGATGGCGCGTTTGAGGGGGCGCGCACCGAACACAGGGTCGAAGCCGACCTTGGCCAGCTCCACCAAAGCCGCCTGGGTGACTTCCAAGCGCAAGTCCATTTTCTGCAAGCGCGCTTGCAAGGCCTTGAGCTGGATGCCAGCGATGGATTCGATGTGTTGAGCGTCAAGTGCATGGAACACCACGGTCTCGTCGATGCGGTTCAAGAACTCGGGGCGGAAGTGGTTTTTGAGCTCGTCCCACACGGCGTCTTTGACCTCATCGTAGGGCTGGCCCACCATGTTTTGGATCAGGTGCGAGCCGATGTTGGAGGTCATGACGATGACGGTGTTCTTGAAGTCCACGGTTCGGCCTTGGCCATCGGTCAAGCGGCCATCATCGAGCACCTGCAGCAGCACGTTGAACACGTCGGGGTGGGCTTTCTCCACCTCGTCGAGCAAGAGCACGCTGTAGGGCTTGCGGCGCACGGCTTCGGTCAGGTAACCGCCTTCCTCGTAGCCCACGTAGCCGGGAGGCGCTCCGATCAATCGGGCCACGGAGTGTTTCTCCATGAACTCGCTCATGTCGATGCGCACCAAGTGCTCTTCGGTGTCGAACAAAAAGCCGGCCAAGGCTTTGCACAGCTCGGTCTTGCCCACGCCGGTGGGGCCCAAGAACAAGAAGGAGCCCGTGGGGCGGTTGGGGTCGGACAAGCCAGATCGCGAACGGCGAATGGCGTTGGCCACAGCCGCGATGGCCTCGTCTTGGCCGACCACACGGTGGTGCAACTTGTCTTCCATTTGCAGCAGCTTGTCTTTTTCGCCCTGCATCATTTTGGCCACTGGGATGCCGGTGGCGCGGCTCACCACCTCGGCAATTTCTTCGGCACCCACTTGGGTGCGCAGCAAGCGGTGGCCACTGCCCGGAGCCTTATTGGCCTCTTGGTCTTGCGCGACCTTCAGGCGTTTTTCCAACTCGGGCAGCTTGCCGTACTGCAACTCGGCGACTTTGTTGAAGTCACCTTTGCGCGTGAGCTCTTCGATTTTCAGCTTGAGCTTGTCGATGTCCTCGCGCACGTGTTGGCTGCCTTGGGCTTGGGCTTTTTCGCTCTTCCAAATCTCGTCCAAGTCGGCGACTTCTTTTTGCACGCGCTCGATGTCTTCTTCGATCAGCACAAAGCGTTTCTTCGAGGCTTCGTCGGTTTCTTTGCGCACCGCCTCGCGCTCGATCTTGAGCTGAATCAATCGGCGGTCGAGCTTGTCCATGACCTCGGGCTTGGAGTCGATCTCGATCTTGATTTTGGCCGCGGCCTCGTCGATCAGGTCGATGGCTTTGTCGGGCAAGAAACGGTCGGTGATGTAGCGGTGGCTGAGCTCGGCCGCGGCCACGATGGCCGGGTCGGTGATGTCCACGCCGTGGTGCAGCTCGTACTTTTCTTGCAGGCCCCGCAGGATGGCGATCGTCTGCTCCACGGTGGGCTCGCCCACCAAGACCTTTTGAAACCGTCGCTCCA
>Ga0194086_1168_pt1 | contig 9072 bp, 6 predicted proteins | sample LauGreSBDMM110DD_2_FD_133656 | JGI IMG/M metagenome (GOLD analysis project Ga0194086, IMG submission 133656) | reverse complement strand
GTGGCGGGCTTCATTTGGCTCACCACCGAGTTGGAGGTGCCGGCGGCCGACATGGCTTGGCCCATGTTTGCCATGACCCTCTACGCTGGTCTCACGATGGTGACCAACGTACCGTTTTACAGTTTCAAGGATTACAGCCTCAAGCGCAGCGTGCCCTTCGCAGCCATTGTGCTGGTGGCCCTGCTGATCGCGGTCATCAACATCCACCCGCCCACCGTGCTGTTTAGCATTTTCTTGCTCTACGGCTTGTCGGGTTACGGCGTGTATTTTTGGCTCAAGTCCCAGGGGCGCCCCACGAGCGTCATCAGCACCTCGACCCAAGAGCCCGATGAGCGGGGCATGCACGACTGAGGTCATCTTTGAGACTGTCTCAATCGGGCAGGTGAATTTTTTCAATCAACCCCAGCGTTTGGCTTGTGCTACATTCACAGACATGAACCGCTTTGCTCTGGCCCTACTACTGCATGTCCGACAAGGGCAGGTTTGGTAACGCACGAGTAAACCCAACACCACGGCCCGTTTGCCCCCGCAACGGGCCGTTTGTCTTTCTGAGATCCCAAGGAGCTTGTTATGACCGATAAATTGATCATTTTCGACACCACTTTGCGAGATGGCGAGCAGTCGCCCGGCGCCTCCATGACCAAAGACGAGAAGCTGCGTATTGCTCGCCAACTCGAGCGCCTCCGAGTCGATGTGATTGAAGCCGGTTTTGCCGCCAGCTCCAACGGCGACTTCGAATCCGTCAAGGCCATCGCAGAAGCCATCAAAGACTCCACGGTGTGTTCCTTGGCCCGCGCCAATGACCGTGACATCGCCCGCGCTGCAGAGGCCCTCAAAGGCGCTCAGCGTGCCCGCATCCACACCTTCATTGCCACCAGTGCCTTGCACATGGAGAAAAAGCTTCGCATGACGCCCGATCAGGTCCTGGAGCAGGCCAAACAATCGGTGCGTTTTGCGCGCAATTTGGTGGAGGACATCGAGTTCAGCCCCGAAGACGGCTACCGCAGCGACGTGGACTTTTTGTGCCGCGTGTTGGAGGCGGTGATCAAAGAAGGTGCCACCACCTTGAACATCCCAGACACCGTGGGCTATGCCGTGCCAGAGTTGTACGGCAACTTCATCCATACCTTGCGTGAGCGCGTCCCCAACTCCGACAAGGCCATTTGGTCGGTGCATTGTCACAACGATTTGGGCATGGCCGTGGCCAACTCTTTGGCTGGCGTGAAGATCGGTGGCGCGCGACAGGTGGAGTGCACCATCAACGGTTTGGGTGAGCGTGCGGGCAACTGCTCGCTCGAGGAAATCGTCATGGCGATCAAAACCCGCAAGGACTATTTCAACTTGCACGTCGATGTGGATGCCACGCAAATCGTGCCGGCCAGTCGCATGGTTTCACAGACCACCGGATTTGTGGTTCAGCCCAACAAGGCCGTGGTGGGGGCCAACGCCTTTGCCCACGCTTCGGGCATTCACCAAGACGGCGTGCTCAAGGCCCGTGACACCTACGAAATCATGCGCGCCGAGGACGTGGGTTGGGCTGCCAACAAAATCGTCTTGGGCAAGCTCAGCGGGCGCAATGCTTTCAAGCAGCGCTTGGAGGAGTTGGGCATCCAGATGGAGTCCGAAGGTGAAATTAACTCGGCTTTTGCCGCGTTCAAAGAGCTCGCCGACCGCAAGAGCGAAATCTTCGACGAAGATATTTTGGCCTTGTGCAGCGACGAGAGCGTGACCGCCGATAAGGAAAAGTACGGTTTGGTGTCTTTGTCGCAGCACAGCGAAACCGGTGAACGTCCCTTTGCGTCGGTGGTGTTCACGGTCGATGGCCAAGAGCATCGCAGCGAGTCCGACGGCAATGGTCCTGTGGATGCTTCGCTCAAAGCGATCGAGTCCCAGGTCAAGAGCGGAGCTGAGATGGTGCTTTACTCGGTGAATGCCATCACCAGTGGATCGACAGAGAGCCAAGGCGAAGTCACGGTGCGCTTGCAGCACAGTGGCCGGGTGGTCAACGGGGTTGGTGCTGACCCCGATATCGTGGTTGCTTCAGCCAAGGCTTACCTCTCAGCGCTCACGAAACTCCACAACAAATCGGATCGGGTGGCAGCACAGGGTTAATCCTTTTGGGGCGACTTCGAACACCATCGGTTTATTCATTTTGAAACCTCAAAATCGATAAAACCTCTGATTGTGTCGAGGTTGCCACTTCAACCGCTTGATATTGTTAGTTTTTTCTTTTGGGTATATACTCCAGTACCATAAGCATTATGGGCGGGAATAAATCCATGGTTTTCAATGACTTAAGCGTCATACCTATCAAAAGGTTTTCAATTTTAGTGGCGGCCGTGTTGGCCCTGTCGCAACCCTTGGCTGTGCACGCCAGGTCGCCATCGGCCAAGACCGAAGAGTCCGACAGCGCCAATAAAAAACCCCAGAAGAAACACGTGGCCAAGTCGGCCAACGCCAGGCCCAAAGCCAAGTCAAACGCACAACCCAAACGACAAGCCAAGGCCAGCAAAAAGCGCGTTCAAACCGCCCAAAAAAGCACCGTTCGCAAGCCAACCTTGGCCGCCAAAAGGCAGCAACAAAAGCGTTTGATGGCTCGTGCACCGGCGCGTTTGAGCGTGGGGCAACAAATGGGCCTGCATGGCGTGGACGATCCCTTGAGCTTGTCGGCCAGTGTGGCCTTGGTCATCGATCAAAGCACCAACGAAGTCTTGTTCAGCAAGAACGGCAATGCGGTTCTGCCCATTGCTTCGCTCACCAAACTCATGACGGGCTTGGTCGTGGCCGATGCTCAGTTGCCGTTGGATGAGGAAATCACGATCACCCGCGAAGACATCGACACCCTCAAGGGCAGCCGTTCGCGCTTGGCCATTGGTGCACGTTTGACCCGCGGGGAGCTGATGCACTTGGCCTTGATGTCCAGTGAAAACCGAGCTGCCCATGCGCTCGGGCGAACCCATCCTGGCGGCATCGATCAGTTTGTGCGCGACATGAACCAAAAGGCCGTGGCCTTGGGCATGACCGATTCGCGTTTTGTTGACCCCACTGGCTTGTCCAGTGGTAACCAGTCCAGTGCACGCGATTTGGCCACCTTGGCCGCGGCATCCTACAACCAGCCCATCATGCGTGAGTTGTCGACATCCCCAGGCTACCGTTTGGCCGTTGGACGCAAGACTTTGCAATACAACAATTCCAATGGTTTGGTTCGCAGCGATAACTGGGACATTGGCTTGCAGAAAACCGGTTACATCTCTGAGGCTGGCCGTTGTTTGGTCATGCAAGCCACGGTGGCGGGCCGCGAGGTCATCATGGTGTTTTTGGATTCCGTGGGTAAGGTGGGCCGGCTTCGCGACGCCGAGCGCGTGCGCCATTGGATGGAAGCCCAAGACAACGCTTCTCCAGTTCAGGCCAAACTGCTTCCCCGGGGTTGACTTCGATCAGCCGTTCTTAGCAACCGGTGAACCCAAAGCGGCCGAAATTTCGGCAGCAGTCGCTTTGAGTTTGCTCAACCAACTCTCGTCGATGCGGTCGGCTGGGGCCGAGATGGACAGGCCCGCGACCAAACGACCTTGGTCGTCGTGAATGCCTGCGGCCATGCACCTCACGCCCAACTCCAGTTCCTCATTGTCTCGGGCAACCCCGGTTTTTTTGCACAACAGCAATTCGCGCTCCAACGTGGCGAGTTGCGTCAGGCTGTTGCGTGTGTGTCCTGCCAAGCCTGTTCGTGCTGCGTAAGCGCGAATTTTGGGCGCTTCATCATTGGCCAAAAAGAGTTTGCCCACCGAGGTCAGGTGCAAGGGGGCACGCCCGCCAATGGCGCGCACCACCTGCATGCCCGAGCGTTCGCTGAAGGCGCGCTCCACGTAAACGATTTCATCGCCTTGGCGCACGCTCAGGTTCACCGGTTGCTGGATTTGCTTGTGCAGTTCGCGCATGGGGGTCAGCGCGGCGTCGCGCACACTCAGGCGGGCTTTGACCAAATTGCCCAACTCCAAGAGGCGCATGCCCAGTCGGTAATTGCCAGCTTCTGGTCGATCGACGAAACGGCCAATGGCCAAATCATTGAGGATGCGGTGCGCCGTGGAGGGGTGAAGACCGGTTTTTTCGCTGATTTCTTTGAGGCTGATGGCCTCTTCTTTGGTGGCCAACACCTCCAACAGGTGAAAGATGCGTTCAATCACCTGGACGGTGGGTGTGCTGGGCAATGCGTCGCTGCGTTTGGTCATGGTGGGAGCCCATTTCTCCATTTTACAAGGTGAAATTCTATCCCAAATGGCACCTGTGTTTCAAGCGTGCCAAAGCCCATCGACGAGCTTTTCATGGGGTTTGAATTGCGCCTTGTAGTCCATTTTGGGGCTGTTTTCGATCCAATATCCCAGGTACACAAAAGGCAGTTGAAGTTGCCGTGCCTGCTCGATTTGCCACACCACGTTGTACGTGCCGTAACTCGCATGGTCATCGGGGTCGTAGAAGGTGTAGACGGCGGACAAACCGCTGTTGAGAACATCGATCAAAGACACCATCTTGAGTTCGTCCGGGCCGCCGTTCGAGCTTGGCGCGTAAAACGCCACCAAACGTGAATTGACCCGGCTCTGCAACAAAAACTGGGTGTACTGTGCTTCGCTGTCCTCGTCCATGCCGCCACCGGCGTGGCGTTGGTGCTGGTAACGCAGGTACAGGGCGTAGTGGGCTGGGTCGTAGACCAAGGGGCCCACCTGAGCGCGCAGCGCTTGGTGTTGTCGCTGGCTGCGTCGCTGGCTGCGGTTCGGCTCAAAGCGGTCCACGGGCACGCGAATGGGCACACAGGCTTGGCAACCGTCGCAGTAAGGGCGGTAGGTGAACATGCCACTGCGGCGAAAACCGGACTGCAACAGGCCATCGTAGACCTCGTTGTTGACCAAATGGCTGGGGGTGGCCACTTGGGAACGTGCCGAGCGCTTGGGCATGTAACTGCAGGGGTACACGGCGGTGGCGTACAACTGCAAGGCGGGCAGTGGCAAATCGTGGAGCTGGGTCACGTTGTGGTCCAAAGACTGAGTGTCCTCAGTATAGGAAAGACCAGTCGTCTGAGCCAAATACCCAAGGCGCTGCGGGTCTTTGCACGGCTTGGGCCACGTGCTGCACAAAGTCAGCGCGCTCGATGGTGTGTGCCCCCATGCTCATGAGGTGGGCGGTGGCTTGTTGGCAGTCGATCATGCCGATTTGGTGCTTCAGCGCCCATGCCACCAAAGCCGACAGGGCGATTTTGGAAGCGTCGCTTTGGTGGCTGAACATCGACTCACCAAACACCATGCCGCCGATCTGAACCGCGTAGAGCCCGCCCACCAGTTTGCCATCCCACCAGGTCTCCACACTGTGAACATCCCCTTCGCGGTGCCAAGCTTGGTAGGCTTGGACCATGGACGGTACGATCCAAGTGCCCGATTGCCCCGCACGCGGCGTTTGGGCGCAGGCTTCGATCACCTGAGCCGTGGCGTGGTCCATGCGCACCTCCAGCCGCCCAAGAGCCAAGCCGCTCTGCACGGTTTTGCGCAGTGACCGGTGAAACCGAAAATGATGGGGCTGCAAGACCAAGCGCGGCGCGGTGCTCCACCACAACACTGGTTGACCCGGGCTGAACCAAGGAAAAATACCTTGGCGATAGGCCTGCCTTAAGGTGCTGACGTCCAAAGCGCCGCCTGCGCACAACAGGCCGGGGTAGGGCGTGCTCTCGTCCCAAGCGCTGCTGACCGAGGGGAAGGCTTCGCCCGGTGCCAGCCAAGGCAGGGTGGATGGGTCGGCGGCTGAAGACATCCCCCTATTGTGGAACAGTGCCTGCAAACGCAACACGCAAAAATCGCAAATACGAAAGGCGATCTGCGACTAGGTAATTCAGCCGAATCAATTGAAAGTTCATAAGAACGTCGTAAGTGTGTGTCGACCGTTTTTGAAGGTTGGTGTTGCGTCGCTCATGATCAAAACCCTTCATTGCATGCGTTTAATTGGCAACTGATGCGCCGCCTAGTGGCGCACTGTTCTATTGCAAAAGAGTGTTTTTACAGATAAAGATGAAGAGGTCGATAGAAATACCCTTGACATTTAAAGCAATATCGGTAAACTTACTCAACTCTGTTTCTGGTGGGCACTCATGAAATGAAAATCGTCTGCATTGGTGGCGGCGCAGCCGGCCTGTACTTCGCCTTGCTGATGAAACGCCAAAACGCGTTTCACGATATCACGGTGATTGAGCGCAACAAGCCCTACGACACCTTCGGTTGGGGCGTGGTGTTCTCCGATGCCACCATGGAGAACATGCGACGCTGCGACCCACAGTCGGCCGCCGAAGTGCAGCAGGCCTTCAACCACTGGGACGACATCGAGCTGCACTTCAAGGGACATACCATCCGAAGCGGTGGCCACGGCTTCGTGGGCATTGGACGCAAGAAAATGCTCAACATCCTGCAGGCGCGCTGCGAGGAAGTGGGCGTGAAACTGGTGTTTGAGCACGAGGCCGACTCCGACGCCGATTACCCCGATGCCGACCTCATCATCGCCAGCGACGGCATCAATTCGAAGGTCCGCTCGCGCCACGCCGACACCTTCAAGCCCGACATCGTGACGCGGCCCAACCGCTTCATTTGGCTGGGTACGAAGAAGATCTACGACGCCTTTACTTTCTTGTTCGAAAAAACCGAACACGGCTGGTTCCAGGCCCACGTCTACAAGTTCGACGACACCACCAGCACCTTCATCGTCGAATGTCCCGAACACGTTTGGCTGGCGCACGGACTCGACAAGGCCGACCCCGACCAGTCGATCGCTTTCTGCGAGCAGCTTTTTGCCGCCAATCTTAAAGGCGAAAAGCTGTTGACCAACACCCGCCACCTGCGCGGCTCGGCTTGGCTGAATTTCCAGCGTGTTACATGCCAGCAATGGTGGCTGCACAATGGCCGCAGCCATGTGCTGCTGATGGGAGATGCGGTGCACACGGCGCACTTTGCCATCGGCTCAGGTACCAAGTTGGCCTTGGAAGACGCCATCGAACTGGTGGACCAGTTCAAGGCGCTGGGCGACGGCGCTGAGCAATTGCCGCAGGTTCTGGCACGCCATCAAGCGGTCCGAGAGATCGACGTCATCAGGCTGCAGAACGCGGCCTGGAACGCGATGGAATGGTTCGAGGTCTGCGGTCAGCGCTATTGCGACCAGTTGCCGCCAGAACAGTTCATGTACAGCATGCTCACTCGCAGCCAGCGCATCAGCCATGAAAATCTGCGCCTGCGTGACAAGGGGTGGCTGGAAGGCTATGAGCGCTGGTTTGCGCAACAGGCCGGTGTGGAGCGCGACCAGGCCGTGCCACCGATGTTCACGCCCTTCACGCTGCGCACGATTACCCTTAAGAACCGCGTCGTGGTCTCGCCGATGGCGCAGTACATGGCCGTCGACGGCTTGGTCGGGAACTACCACATGGTGCACTTGGGGGCGCGCGCGCTGGGCGGGGCCGGTATGGTTTTTGCCGAAATGACCTGTACCAGCCCCGACGCTCGCATCACCCCCGGCTGCCCTGGCCTTTGGAACGATGAGCAAATGGCGCATTGGAAGAACATCGTCGATTGGGTGCATGCCCATAGCGATGCAAAAATCGCTGTGCAGATTGGTCATGCAGGCGCCAAAGGTTCGACCCGCCGCGCTTGGGATGGAATTGACAAGCCCTTGGCCGATGGCGACACCGAGCCCAACTGGCCGCTGTTGTCAGCATCGTCTCAACAATACCTTAAAGGCGTGAGCCAACGCTCGCAGGCTATGACGCGCGCCGACATGCTGCGTGTGAAGGCCGATTTCGTGGCCACGACAAAGCGCGCCGCCGCCGCCGGCTTCGACTGGCTGGAACTGCACTGTGCGCACGGCTATCTGCTGTCGAGTTTCATCTCGCCGCTGACCAACCAGCGCAGCGATGAATACGGCGGACCGCTGGCCAACCGCTTGCGCTACCCGCTGGAGGTCTTCGAGGCTGTGCGCGAAGCTTGGCCGCAGCACCTACCGATGTCGGTGCGTATCTCGGCGCACGACTGGGTTGAAGGCGGTATCACGCCGGCCGATGCAGTGGACATTGCGCGCACCTTCAAGGCCGCCGGTGCCGACCTGATTGACTGTTCATCGGGTCAGGTCAGCAAGCTCGAGAAGATCACCTTCGGTCGCATGTTTCAGACGCCTTTTGCCGATCGTGTGCGCCAAGAGGCCGGCATCGCCACCATCGCGGTGGGTGCAATCAGTGAGGCCGACCACGTCAACAGCATCATCGCTGCCGGCCGTGCCGATCTGTGCGCCTTGGCCCGCCCGCACCTTGCCAATCCTGCATGGACACTGACCGAGGCCGCGAAGATCGGCTATGAGCAGATCGTCTGGCCGCGACCGTACCAGTCGGCCAAGGCTCAGATGCAGGCCATTTTCGTGCGTGAGAAGACACAGGCGCAGATCGAAAAACAATGAACCAAAACGCGCGTCAGGGTTTACCGCTTGCGGGCCGGCACGCACTGGTCACCGGTGCTGGGCGTGGCATCGGTGCGGCCATTGCGCGCCGCCTTTGCGCAGATGGTGCGCGCCTTACTCTGCTGGGCCGCCATGCACCAGCCTTGCAGGAACTGGCTGAAGAACTGGGCGCAGGTACGCTGGTGCTGGCCGCGGACGTGGCCGATAGCACGGCCATCATCGCCGCCATCCGCCAGGCCGAACAGCAAGCCGGGGCCATTGAGCTGCTGATCAATAACGCCGGCCAAGCCGACAGCGCGCCGCTGCACCGCACCAGCGACGAACTCTGGCAGCGCATGCTGGCCGTTAACCTGAGTGGCAGCTTCCACTGCATTCGTACCGCGCTGCCGGGCATGCAAGCTGCCGGATGGGGCCGCATTGTCAATATTGCCAGCACCGCAGGCCAACGCGGTTATGCCTACGTGGCAGCCTATGCCGCGGCCAAGCATGGTGTTATCGGCCTCACACGTTCATTGGCCTTAGAAGTGGCCACGCAAGGCATCACCGTCAACGCCGTGTGTCCTGGCTACACCGACACCGCGCTGCTGCACGGTAGCGTGGCCAGAG
>Ga0194086_1094_pt1 | contig 9130 bp, 10 predicted proteins | sample LauGreSBDMM110DD_2_FD_133656 | JGI IMG/M metagenome (GOLD analysis project Ga0194086, IMG submission 133656) | reverse complement strand
CAAACACGGCGCGACCAAGCCCGAGACGGCCAAGCCCGCCAAACCCGCCGCCAAAAAAGCCGCGGCCAAAACTGCACCGAGCCGCAGCGCCAAAGCCACGGTGAAGTCGCAGGCCAAAGCTCAGCCGGCCGTCGCGCCCAAAGCGCCTGCCAAAACCAGCAACCGCGCGCCGGTCAAACCTAAGCCCAAGGTCGCTTCCAAAGCGCCCGCCAAAACCATATCCAAAGCACCAGCGAAAACCGCGGTAAAAACCACGGCCAAAGCGCCCGCTAAAAAGACCATGGCCAAATTGGTGGTGCAGTCCAAGCCCAAGACCCCAGCCAAAGGCGCTGCCAAGGTCGCCAGCAAAGCACCGGCCAAGAAAACCACCAAACGCGCATGAAGCTGTGGGTGGTGGCGGTTGGGCAGCGCATGCCCGACTGGGCACAAACGGCGTGTGACGATTACGTCAAACGCTTTGGCCCAGACTTGCGTCTGGAAGTTAAAACCGTCAAGACCGAGCCTCGCGGCTCCAAATCTCGCGAGACCTTGCTCGCCGCCGAACGCCAACGCATCGAAGCGGCGATCCCCCGCGGCGCCAGAGTCGTGGCCATGGACGAGCGCGGCAGTACCTACACCACACAGGCGATGGCCCAGCAACTCACGCAGTGGCAAGGCATGGGCGACGACGTCGCTTTTGTGATCGGTGGGCCCGACGGCTTGTGTCCCGAGTTCCGCGCTGCGGCGGCGGCGCGCATCCGTTTGTCCGACATGACCTTGCCCCATGCCTTGGCCCGTGTGCTTTTGGTCGAGCAGCTCTACCGGGCGTGGTCCATCCTCACCAACCACCCGTACCACCGTGAATAACTGGGTTTATTTGGCTTCACAAAGCCCGCGCCGCTTGCAATTGCTCAACCAGTGGGGCGTGCGCTGCGAGATGTTGCTGCCCGATGAGCACGAAGATGCCGAGGCCTTGGAAGTGGTCTTGCCCGGCGAAGCGCCAGCGGCGTATGTCCAGCGAGTGACTGGGCTGAAGCTGCAAGCGGCCTTGGCGCGGCGCGAGCGTCGTGGCTTGGCGGCGGGTTGGGTCTTGTGCGCCGACACCACGGTGGCCTTGGGCGACCGCATCTTGGGCAAGCCCGAGAGTCCCACAGAGGCCCACGCCATGCTGCGCGCGCTCGCCGGTCAATGGCACGCGGTCATGACCGCCGTGGCCCTGGGCGATTCGCCTGCCACAGCCCGCGTAGCCTTGAGCGTGTCTAGGGTGAAATTCGCCGAACTCAGCGACGCACAGATCGCGGCCTACGTGGCCAGCGAAGAGCCCATGGGCAAGGCCGGTGCCTATGCCATTCAAGGACGTGCGTCCTTGTGGATCGAATCGATCGAGGGCAGTTATTCGGGCATCATGGGGCTGCCGGCGCTGCAAACCGCGCAGCTCATGGCCCAAGCGGGCCAGCCCTTGTACTGAAAGACAACACCATGGGACAAGACATCCTCATCAACTGGTCACCGCAAGAAACCCGCGTGGCGGTGATCGAGCAAGGGGTGGTGCAAGAGGTTCACCAAGAGCGCACGCTCGAGCGTGGCTTGGTCGGCAATGTGTATTTGGGCAAGGTCTCGCGGGTTTTGCCCGGCATGCAGTCGGCCTTCATTGACATCGGATTGGACCGTGCCGCGTTTTTGCACGTGGCCGATTTGTTGCCCAGCATCGCGGCCAAACACGCCCGCGCCAAACCCGTCGATGGCAGCAGCGAGGCGGGCCAAGACATGGCCGACCCCGCGCTGGCCATTGAAAAACAAATCTTCGAAGGCCAGGCGATCTTGGTGCAGGTGCTCAAAGACCCGATCGGCACCAAAGGCGCGCGGTTGACCTCGCAGATCAGCATCGCGGGGCGTTTGTTGGTGTATTTGCCGCAAGACCAGCACATCGGTGTGTCGCAAAAAATCCCACCCGCACAGCGCGAAGCGCTGCGCCAGCGTTTGGTGATCCTGACCGAGTCCGATGGGGGTTTCATTCTGCGCACCAACGCCGAAGACGCCACCGACGAAGCCTTGGCCGAGGACATCGCCTACCTGCGCAAGACCTGGCAACGCATCAAGGCGGCCGCCAGCACGCGCCCGCCGCTGTCCTTGCTGCACGAAGACCTCAACCTCATGCAGCGCGTGCTTCGCGACCTGGCCGACACCCAAACCCAAAGCATCCGCGTGGACTCCAAGGAGCAGACCGCGCTGTTGCAACAGTTCGCCAAAGAGTTCATGCCCGCCACGCTGGAGAAGATCCAGCACTACATCGGCGAGCGCCCGATTTTTGATTTGTTCAACATCGACGAAGAAATAGGTCGCGCCTTGGGTCGCCGTGTGGACCTGAAGTCCGGCGGTTATTTGGTCATCGACCAAACCGAGGCCATGACCACGGTGGACGTCAACACCGGTGGGTACGTGGGTGCGCGCAACTTCGACGACACCATCTTCAAAACCAACTTGGAGGCCGCGCAAGCAATCGCGCGCCAACTGCGCTTGCGCAACTTGGGTGGCATTGTGATCGTGGACTTCATCGACATGGGCAAGGACGCGCACCGCGAGGCTGTCTTGGGCGAGTTCCGCAAACAAGTGGCCAAGGACCGCGTCAAAACCATGGTCGGCGGCTTCTCGCAACTCGGTTTGTTGGAGATGACACGCAAACGCACCCGCGAATCCTTGGCGCACATGCTCAGCGAGACCTGCCCGGCGTGCGAAGGCAAGGGCGCTTTAAAAACCCCGCGCAGCGTGTGTTATGACATCTTGCGTGAAATCTTGCGCGAAGCCCGGTCCTTCAACCCGCGCGAGTTCCGCATCGTGGCCTCACCCAAAGTGGTGGAACTTTTTCTCGACGAAGAAAGTCAGCATTTGGCCGGTTTGTCGGACTTCATTGGCAAGCCCATTTCTCTGCAAAGTGAAAGCGCCATGACCCAGGCCCAATACGACATTGTTTTGCTGTGAGAGACCTCTCAACGAACCTCGTCACAATGGGTTAACATGTGTGTCGCACAATGCACCGATCCATATGTTGGGCTTGGCCCATGAATCCACCGTCATTGCTTTGAACACACACAGCCCAGTCCGCCGAAACGCCCTTTTGAATGCCGCCCGATTGAGCGCGCTGGGCTTGTTGACACCCCATTGGGTTCAAGCCCAATTTCGGGTTGAGGTCTCTGGTGTCGGCCTGACCCAACACCCATTTTCTGCCATCGTCTTTCGCTCCAGCGCGGGTGTGCCGGAAGACATCGCCGCCATCGTTCGCGCGGACCTTGAACGCAGCGGCCAGTTCTTGCACGTGTCTCTACCGCACGGCGCCTGGGATGAGTCCAGTCAGCCAGATTTAACCCCTTGGCGCAGCCGGGGTGTGGACGTGGTGGTGGTGGGCAGTGTCAACCCCATGGCTGGAGGGCGCTGGGACGTGCGCTACCGCTTGTGGGACGTGTTGGGCAACAAGAGTTTGGGCGGGGTGAGTTACCCGGTATCCACACAAGATTTGCGTGCAGCTGCGCACCGCATCGCCGATGATATTTTCCAAAAAATGACCGGGGTACCCGGGGTGTTTTCCACGCGCATTGCCTACACCACGCGCTCGGGCGGTCGTCACCACTTGTGGCTGGCCGATGCCGATGGCCAAAACCCCAAGTCGGTACTCAGCAGCACCGAACCCATCATTTCGCCCAACTGGTCGGCCGATGGGGCCCGCTTGGCTTATGTGTCGTTCGAGGCCAAAAAACCCATCGTCTACACCCATGAAGTGGCCACGGGCGTGCGTCGTTTGGCCTCCAACCAGCGCGGCTCCAACAGCGCACCGGCATGGTCACCCGACGGTGGTCGTTTGCTGGTGACCTTGACCCTAACGGGTTCGTCGCAAATCTACGAAATCAACCCGCAAGGCGGCACACCCAAACGTTTGACGCAGTCCAACGGCATCGACACCGAGGGCGTTTACAGCGCCGATGGCCGCACCATTTACTTCGTCAGCGACCGCGGTGGATCACCCCAAATTTACAAAATGGACGCCAACGGCGGCGCTGCTCAGCGGGTCACGTTTCAAGGCGGTTACAACATTTCCCCAGCCCCCAGCCCCGATGGCAAGTGGTTGGCCTACGTCTCTCGTCTCGGTGGCGGTGCTTACCGCGTGCACGTGATGGACCTGCAAAGCGGCTCGGTGGCAGCGGTCAGCGACACGAGCGACGACGAAAACCCCAGCTTCTCGGCCAATAGCCGCATGCTGGTGTATGGAACCAAATTCCAAGGTCGTGAGTCGTTGATGACCACCACCGTCGATGGACGGGTGAAAACCCGATTGATCACCGCCCCCGGTGAAGTCAGGGAGCCCCACTGGGGCCCTTTGTTACGTTAATTTAAAAGGAGATACCCATGCGCTTTTCAGCAACACTACGTTCTTTCACTCAACATTCGGCCGCCCGTTTGTCCGTGCTCACGGCGGCATTGTTGTTGGCCGCTTGCGGGTCTTCCGTTGACTTGAACCCACAAGCTGCAGCGCCTGTGGACGACCGCACCAGTGGTGCTGCTGGCGCCAACGCAGGGGCTGCTAGTGGTTCCAACCTGAGCTCCAGCGCCATTGGTGGTGCCAACCAGAGCTCCAAAGACGATGCGGCTTACAACGCCTTGATCAAAGTGGTTTACTTTGACTTTGACAGCGCCCAAGTGCGCAGCGAATTCAACAGTGGTCTGGAAGCCAAAGCCAAGTACCTGCAGGCCGATCGCACCCGCCGCGTCAAACTCGAAGGTCACACCGACGAGCGCGGTGGCAGCGAATACAACTTGGCCTTGGGTCAACAGCGTGCCGAAGCCGTGCGCCGCTCATTGGCTGTCTTGGGTGTGAGCGAAGCCCAAATGGAAGCCGTGAGCTACGGCAAAGAAAAACTGGCCTCCACCGGTGCCGATGAAACCGCCCATGCGGCCAACCGCCGAGCCGAGCTGAGCCGCTGATGTTTCAACCTGCGCAGAAGCTCCGCGCGCTCGTGGTGCTCTCCCTGGCTTTCACGCTGGTCAACCCAGCGTGGGCCTTGTTTGGCGACGATGAAGCCCGAAAAGCCATCATCGAATTGCGCCAACTCGTTGAAGAGCATCGTCGCGTCAACGCCGAAGGTGCGGCCGTGACGCGCAGGTCGATTTTGGATGTCAGCACCCAAGCCGAGCAGTGGCGCCAAGAGCTCGGTCAATTGCGTGGGCAGCAAGAGCAGCTCGTGCAAGAAAATCTTCAACTCTTGAAAGAAAACCTTCAACTTCACAAAACCGTCCTCGAATTGAAGGCCCAGTTGACAGCTCTCGATGCGCGCTTGTCCGCTTTGAATGACCGCTTCATAACTTTTGAGCCTCTATCCGTAGAACAAGATGGCACGAAATTGCTGGTTTCCCCCGCAGAGAAGACGACTTTCGATCAAGCCATGAGCTTGTTGCGGACTTCTAACTTTGCCCCATCCGCGGCTGCTTTTGTGCAGATCCTTAACCAATACCCCAACAGCGCCTACACCGCCTCGGTGCTCTATTGGCTGGGCAATGCCCAGTACGCCAGCAAAGATCTCAAAGGGTCTGTCAACACCCACAAACGCTTGGTGGTTCAGTTCCCCAAACACACCCGGGTACCGGAGGCCATGCTGTCCATTGGCAATGCCCACGAAGAACTTGGCGATGCGAAGTCGGCCCGCGCCGAATGGGACAACCTGCTGGCCAATCACCCCAAAACCGAAGCTGCTGGCACGGCGCGTGAGCGTCTGAAACAATTGCCAAGGCAGTGATCGAGATCGCTGAGTTTGAACGCCGCTTCGGTGGTCTGCGCCGCTTGTACGGCGTTGAAGGCGCTCAGCGCTTGTTTGAGGCCCACGTGGTGGTGGTGGGTGTCGGCGGCGTGGGATCGTGGACCTGTGAAGCCTTGGCCCGCAGCGGCGTGGCCCGCTTGACCCTCATCGACATGGACCACGTGGGTGAGTCCAACATCAACCGCCAAATCCACGCCTTGAGCCACACCTTGGGCCAAAGCAAAGGCTTGGCCATGCGCGATCGCATCCACGCCTTCCACCCCGGCTGCCAAGTGGATGTGATCGACGACTTTGTGACGGCTGAGAATTGGCCCTTGCTCGTGCAGCAAATCGACCCCCTTGCTCAGGGTTTCGCCCTCATTGACGCTTGCGATCAAGTGCGCGCCAAGACCGCAATGGCGGCTTGGGCTTTGACATCCTCAAGTCCTTTCGTCACGGTCGGCGCAGCCGGGGGGAAACGCTTGGCCCACGCCGTGGACTTGGCCGACTTGGCCGACACCACCCACGACCCGCTCCTGGCCAACGTGCGGTACCGGCTGCGCAAAGCGCACGGTGCGACTCGCGCGGGACACATCGGCGTGGCCTGCGTGTTCAGCCGCGAATCCGTGGCGCCTCCAGACCCCTCGTGTGCCTTGGGCGACGGTGAAGGGCAGGGCGACGGCAGTTTGAATTGCCATGGTTACGGATCGGCCGTCAGCGTGACCGCTTCCTTTGGCTTGGCCGCGGCCGGTGCAGTGCTCAATGCATGCGCCAACGGCACGGCGTTGGTGGCGCCAAAAACTTCGCAAAAAAAACGCCGCCCTTGAAAAAGCCAAAATTTTGACGCTATAATTTGAGGCTTCGCAAGGATGCAACTGCTGCTTTGTCGAAGACAGTGGGACGTTAGCTCAGTTGGTAGAGCAGCGGACTTTTAATCCGTTTGTCGTGGGTTCGACCCCCGCACGTCCCACCACCCACACAGACAAAAGCCCCGAGTGCAAAAAACACCCGGGGCTTTTTCGTGAGCGCTTGTTTTTTGCGCTTCAGCGGGTGCGTTGTTTCATGGCGCGTTGCACCTCGCGTTTGCCTTCGCGGTCCTTGATGGTGTCGCGCTTGTCGTGCTCGGCTTTGCCCTTGGCCAAAGCCATGTCGCATTTGACTTTGCCGTTTTTCCAATGCAGGTTCAGTGGTACCAAGGTAAAACCTTTTTGTTCGACCTTGCCGATCAAGCGGCGGATTTCTTCTTTGTTGAGCAGCAGTTTTTTGGTGCGCACGTTGTCCGGGTTGACGTGCGTGGAGGCGGTGTGCAGTGGGTTGATTTGGCAGCCGATCAAGAACAGCTCGCCGCCGCGAATGACCACATAACCGTCGGTGAGTTGAACCTTGCCCATGCGCAGGGACTTGACCTCCCAACCCTCGAGCACCATACCGGCCTCAAAGCGCTCTTCGATGTGGTAGTTGAAGATGGCTTTTTTGTTGTCGGCGATGCGGGTTTCGACTGGCTTCTTTTTGTCGGTGTTGTCGGGTTTGGTGGCCATGGGCACTCGGTTCATGGCCGCGCACGGCCCATACAATAGACGACAGCGTTCACACGCTGCAACCCGACATTGTATGAAAACCCTCCACAAGACCGTTTTGCTCAGTCACAGCGCACACGACATGTTCGCCTTGGTAACCGATGTGCCGCGTTACCCCGAGTTTTTGCCTTGGTGCGCCAGCGGTCAAGTGCTCGAAGCGACCGACTCGGGCATGGTCGCGCAAGTGGGCATGTCCATGGCCGGCGTGCGTCAAAGTTTCACCACCCGCAACACGCACCAAACCGATCGCGAGGTGCACATGGCCTTGGTGGACGGACCGTTTTCGCAGCTCGAAGGCACCTGGCGCTTCACCCCTTTGGGCGACGGCAGTTTGCGTGCTTGCAAGGTCGAGTTCGACTTGAGCTACGGTTTTTCCAGCGGCGCTTTGGCGGCCTTGGTGGGCCCGGTGTTTGACCGCATCGCCGGCAGTTTGGTCGATGCCTTTGTCAAACGGGCCGATGAGGTGTATGGCAGCGACTGAACCCATTCGTGTGACCGTGGTGCTGGCCCCAGCCCCACGCACGGTGTGGGAAGCCACCTTGGTCTTGAACGCGCCTTGTCGCGTGGACCAGGCTTGGGCTCACACCGATTGGTCTCGCAGCCACGCCGAAGCCGCGCCCGACCAAGCTTGGAGCACGTCGATTTGGGGCCGCAAAGTCTCGGGCGACACGCTGCTGCGAGACGGGGATCGCTTGGAGTGGGTGCGTCCCTTGAAGGTCGACCCCAAGGTGGCGCGGCGCGAGCGTTTCAAAGGGCAGGGCGTGCGTGGCGCTGGCCTGTTTTCAAGGCGAAAACCCAGCCCCTGACGGCTCAGAAGGCCTCATGAGCACGGGTACAATCGTGTTTTTGGAGCTCTACCTATGCGCCTTCTCGGCAAAGCACTGACCTTCGACGACGTTTTGTTGGTCCCCGCGTACTCCCAAGTCCTGCCCAAGGACACCTCACTGGCCACCCAGTTTTCCCGCAACATACGATTGAATTTGCCCTTGGTCGCCGCGGCCATGGACACCGTGACCGAAGCGCGTTTGGCCATTGCCATCGCGCAAGAAGGCGGCATCGGCATCGTGCACAAAAACCTCACCGCACAAGAACAAGCCGCCCAAGTAGCCAAGGTCAAGCGTTACGAGTCGGGTGTGCTGCGCGACCCGGTGGTCATCACCCCGGACACCACCGTCCGCCAAGTCATGGCCCTGAGCGACGAGCTGGGTGTGTCGGGCTTTCCCGTTTGCGACGGCCGCCAAGTGGTGGGCATTGTCACTGGCCGCGATTTGCGCTTTGAGACCCGCTACGACCAAAAAGTCAGCGAAATCATGACCCCGCGTGACCGCTTGATCACCGTGCCCGAAGGCACCACGCCTGAGCAAGCCAAGCACCTGCTGAACAAACACAAGCTTGAACGATTGCTCGTGATCAACGAGGCCTTTGAGCTCAAGGGACTCATCACCGTCAAAGACATCACCAAACAACTCAACTTCCCCAATGCCGCGCGCGACGCCGCGGGCAAACTGCGCGTGGGCGCGGCCGTGGGCGTGGGTGAGGGCACCGAAGAGCGCGTGGAGGCCTTGGCCCGTGCCGGTGTGGACGCCATCGTGGTCGACACCGCTCATGGCCACAGCAAAGGCGTGATTGATCGCGTTCGCTGGGTCAAGCAAAACTACCCGCACATTGAGGTGATTGGCGGCAACATCGCCACTGGCGCGGCGGCCTTGGCCTTGGTCGAAGCCGGTGCTGACGGCGTGAAGGTCGGTATTGGCCCAGGCTCGATTTGCACCACCCGCATCGTCGCAGGCG
>Ga0194086_1329_pt1 | contig 9286 bp, 7 predicted proteins | sample LauGreSBDMM110DD_2_FD_133656 | JGI IMG/M metagenome (GOLD analysis project Ga0194086, IMG submission 133656) | reverse complement strand
GGGCACCAAACGCGCGGCCACCGCCGCGGCGCTGCCGCCCGAAGAGCCACCGGGCACGCGGCGGCGGTCCCAAGGGTTGCTGACCGGGCCGTAGGCTGAGTTTTCGTTGGCCGAGCCCATGGCGAACTCGTCGCAGTTGAGCTTGCCCAAAGTGACCATGCCCGCGCCGTCCACGCCCATGCGTTGCACGATGGTGGCGTCAAAGGGCGATTGGTAGCCCTTCAACATCTTGGAGCCCGCGGTGGTGATGAAGTCTCGGGTGACAAAAATGTCTTTGTGCGCGATGGGCACGCCGGTCAAGCAGCCGCCCGTGCCGGCGGCCAAGTGCGCGTCGGCCGCGCGGGCTTGGGCCAAGGTGGCGTCTGGGTTGATGTCCAGAAAAGCACCCGAGGTATCGGCTTGTGCGCGGGCCAGAAAATGCTGCGCCAGCTCGACGGCACTGAGCGCTTTGGCACGCAAAGCGCCGCTGAGTTCGCTCAAAGATTGGTGGTGAAGGGCTTGTGTCATGGGGTTTCCTTCACTCGATGACCTTGGGCACCAAAAACAGGCCCTGCTCGACGGCGGGGGCGCTTCGTTGGTTGGCTTCGCGTTGGTTGGGCTCGCTGACCACGTCGGGGCGCAAGCGCAGGGCGACCTCGCCCATGACCTCGGTGGGGTGGGCCAAGGGTGTGATGCCCTCGGTGTTGACGGCCTGCATCTGGTCGACGATGTCGAAAAATCCGTTGAGTTGGCCAAGCAAACGCGTTTGTTGCTCGGCGTTGAATTCCAAACGGGCCAAATGGGCGATGCGCTCAATATCGGGCAGGGTCAAAGACATGCGGTTGGGGTCCTGGTGAATAACGGTGGCCGCCAAAACATCCCCCATCGGAGACGTTTTAAAGGCGCTGATGGCGTTGCTTAAGGCGCTAAACCACCCGTGTTTTGGTGGGCCAATACTGTATTATCTAAGGTTTGACACGTGTGTCGGGGCTGTACCCCTTAGGATTTCATCATGTTTGAAGCTTTTCGTCGGCACTTTTCCACCGACCTGGCCATCGATTTGGGCACGGCCAACACGGTGATTTATGTGCGCCACCGAGGCATTGTGCTCAATGAGCCATCCGTGGTGTCCATTCGCCACGAAGGCGGCCCACAAGGCAAAAAAACCATCCAAGCCGTTGGCCATGAAGCCAAGGCCATGCTGGGCAAAGTCCCCGGCAACATCGAGGCCATCCGCCCGATGAAAGACGGCGTGATCGCCGACTTCACCGTCACCGAGCAAATGCTCAAGCAGTTCATCAAGATGGTTCACCCCCGCTCGATGTTCAAGCCAAGCCCCCGCATCATCATTTGTGTGCCTTGCGGCTCCACCCAAGTGGAGCGCCGCGCCATCCGCGAATCGGCGCTCGGCGCTGGTGCCTCGCAGGTTTACCTGATCGAAGAACCCATGGCCGCGGCCATCGGCGCGGGCTTGCCCGTCTCCGACGCGTCGGGCTCGATGGTCGTGGACATCGGCGGCGGCACGACCGAAGTTGGCGTCATTTCTTTGGGCGGCATGGTCTACAAAGGCAGCGTGCGCGTCGGCGGTGACCGTTTCGACGAAGCCATCATTGCCTACATTCGCCGCAACTACGGCATGCTCATTGGCGAGCCCACCGCCGAATCCATCAAGAAAAACATTGGCTCCGCTTTCCCCGGCGCCGAGGTCAGGGAGATGGAAGTCAAAGGTCGCAACCTGTCCGAAGGCGTGCCGCGCAGCTTCACCATCTCGAGCAACGAGATCTTGGAAGCCCTGACCGACCCGCTCAACCAGATCGTGGCCGCCGTCAAAACCGCCTTGGAGCAAACCCCGCCCGAACTCGGCGCTGACATCGCCGAGCGCGGCATGATGCTCACCGGCGGCGGCGCTTTGCTGCGCGACCTGGACCGCTTGCTTGCCGAAGAGACCGGCTTGCCGGTTTTGGTGGCCGAAGACCCGCTGACCTGCGTGGTGCGCGGATGTGGCATGGCCTTGGAGCGCATGGACCACTTGGGCACGATCTTCACCAACGAATAAAGCTGGCCCCCCAGCGCCCGACCCCACATGTCACTGGGCACCCTGGACCGAACCCCCCCGCCCTTTTTTCGGCAGGGCTTTTCTGCCATCTCCAAACTGGCTGTCTTCAGCGCCCTATCGCTGTTTTTGATGGTGGCCGATGTGCGGCTCAACATCACAGCACCACTGCGCTCGGCCTTGGCCACCGTCATTTACCCCCTGCAATGGTTGGTGGTGCAACCAGTGCACCTGATACAAAACGTTGGCCAGTACATGACCACGGTGTACACCACACAAAACGCTTTGCAATCGGCACAAACGGCGTTGTTGGCCCAATCGGCGCAAGCCAAACAAGTCGACCCCTTGCTGTTTGAAAATGCGCAACTGCGAGCCTTGCTGGATTTGCGCGCACGCGCCGGTAACCAAGCGTTGGCAGCCGATGTGCTGTACGACGCGGCAGACCCGTTTTCGCGCAAAGTCGTCATTGGCCGGGGCCAAGTGCACGGCGTGCAACCGGGCATGGCGGTGATCGACGCAGCGGGTGTGTTGGGTCAAGTCACCCGCGTCTACCCCACGGTGTCCGAGGTGAATTTGGTCACCGACCGAGACCTGGCCATCCCCGTGCTCAACTTGCGCACCGGGGCCCGTTACTTGGCGTATGGGCAGTCGGGCACGGGCCAATCGAGCATGGAGCTTCGCTTCACCCCCAACAGCGCGGACCTCAAGGTGGGTGACCAATTGACCACCAGCGGTGTTGATGGTGTGTACCCGCCCGGTTTGGCTGTGGGTCAGGTGCGCATGGTTGACCAGCGCTCAAATTCGGCGTTTGCCAACATCGTGGTTGACCCCGTCGCCAACACCCACGGCGCCATGCAGGTGTTGGTGCTCACCCGATTGGGCGAACCTTTGCCGCCCTCGCCCTTGGCCTCACCGGCTGTGCCTGCGGCCACAGGCGCTGTTGGGGGCAAGCCATGATCATGCGCCCCGGTCAGCAGGTCTTGCTGCCCGCCAACCCCGTGTTCATCGCCTTCAGCCTGTTCATGGCCCTGGCCTTGAACATGTTTTTGAATGTGTCCGTTTGGGGCAATGCCGCCTGGCGCCCCGATGTGTTGGCGGTGGTCTTGGTTTTTTGGGGTGTGAGCCAGCCCGGCCGTGTGGGCGTGGGTGTGGCGTTTTTCTTGGGCCTGCTCATGGACATCCACCAAGGCGCTTTGCTCGGGCAGCACGCTTTGGCCTACACCTTGCTGGGGTTTTTTGCAGCGGTCATCCACCGCCGTTTGATGTGGTTTGACTTGGCTTCGCAAGCTGCCCACGTGTTGGGCTTGTTGATGGCCTCGCAGTTGGTGATCTTGTTGGTGCGCATGGGTTCGGGCGGACAGTTTCCGGGTTGGTCGTATTTTCTGGCTCCGTTGTTGGGTGCTGCTTTGTGGCCAGTGGCGCACGCCGTCTTGCTGGCGCCACAACGCCGGGCCCCCAACCCCGACAAAAACCGCCCCATCTGAACGGCCCCATGACCGAGCTGCGCAACGTCGACGCCGAACTGGGGCAATTCCGCACCCGCATCACGGTCGCAGGCGTGTTTGTGTTGCTGGCGTTTGCCGTGCTCGCCAGCCGCATGGTGTATTTGCAGGTGCTGCGGCACGAGGAATTGTTGGAGCAAGCCGAAACCAACCGCACCACCATCTTGCCGGTGGTGCCTCAGCGCGGCCAAATCCTGGACCGCAACGGCAAAGTCTTGGCCACCAATTACTCGGCCTACACGCTAGAGATCACCCCGTCCAAAGTCAAAGACATCAACGCCACCATCGAGGCTTTGTCAACGCTGGTGAACATCGAAGCCCGAGACAAACGCCGCTTCCGTCAGCTGTTGCAAGAATCGCGCTTGTTCGACTCGGTTCCGATCCGCACGCGCCTAAGCGATGACGAAGTGGCGCGCTTTGCCGCCCAGCGTTTCCGATTCCCCGGCGTTGACATCAAGGCCCGTTTGTTTCGGCAATACCCCAATGGCGAAGTGGGTAGCCACGCGATCGGCTACATCGGGCGCATCAACCAACGCGAGAAGGCCGACATCCAAACGTGGTCCGAAGAGGATCAGGCCAACTACCGAGGCACCGAGCACATCGGCAAGCTCGGCGCCGAGGAAAGCCACGAACGTCTGCTCCACGGCATCACGGGCTTTGAGCGGGTCGAGACTTCGGCGGGCGGGCGCGCCGTGCGCTCCTTGGCCAACCAGCCGTCGGTTTCGGGTTCGACCGTGGTGTTGACCATTGATGTGCGCTTGCAAAAATTGGTGGAGGACATGTTCGGCAATCGCCGTGGGGCCTTGGTGGCGATTGACCCACGCAACGGCGACGTACTGGCCTTTGTCAGCAAACCCACCTTTGACCCCAACCTGTTCGTCGACGGCATCGACGTGGACAACTGGCGCGCCCTCAACGAGTCGCTGGACAAGCCCTTGCTCAACCGCGCCTTGCGTGGCACCTACCCACCGGGCTCCACCTACAAACCGTTCATGGCCTTGGGCGCTTTGGAAACCGGTACGCGCAACGTCAACACGATCATCAACGACCCCGGCTACTGGATGTTCGGTAGCCACCGCTTTCGCAGCCACGGCGCGTCCGGATTGGGTCCGGTGGACTTGAACAGCAGCATCGTCAAGTCGAGCAACACCTATTACTACTCGCTGGCCAACGAAATGGGCGTGGACACCATCCACGACTTCATGAAACCGCTGGGTTTTGGTCAACTCACGGGCATCGATGTGGGCGGCGAAGTCCGCGGCGTCTTGCCCAGCCAAGCGTGGAAGCGCAACAGCTTCAAAAACCCACAGCAAAAACGCTGGATCCCGGGTGAAACCATTTCCTTGGGCATCGGGCAGGGCTACAACACCTTCACCATGCTGCAGTTGGCCCACGCCATGGCCACCTTGGCCAACCAAGGCAAAAAGCACACGCCCCACATCACCGCCTCACTGCAAGACCCCGCCACGGGAGCGCAGATTAGCCGAATGGTGAGCACGCCCATCGATTTGGGCTACAAACCCGAGCACGTGCAAGCGGTGCTCCAAGCCATGCACGGTGTAACGGTCGAAGGCACTTCAGCGCGTGTGTTTGCTGGCGCAGCCTACCGAAGCGGTGGCAAGACGGGCACAGCCCAGGCTGTGACCATTGGTCAAGGTGAACGCTACGATGCCGGCAAACTCTTGGAGAGCCAGCGCGACCATTCGCTGTACGTGGCCTTTGCCCCGTTGGAGGCGCCGCAGGTGGCCTTGGCGGTGGTCGTGGAAAACGCGGGCTTTGGTGCGGCGCACGCCGCCCCGATTGCGCGGCGCGTGTTCGATTTCCTGCTGACCGATCAATACCCCAATGAGCAAGACATGGCGGCCGTGCGCTTGGGCCAGGCCGCGACCCCGATCGGCAAACCGCTCAAGGCCAGCGACATGCCTTGGCCCCCCAAAGACTTGCCGCCAGTCACCACGCCTTAAGTCACCGGTCGCACCCAGGCGTCCCACCCGGTTTTGAGGATCAGGGCGCCCACCACCACCATGAACACCACGCGCACAAAACCGCTGCCGTGTTTGAGCGCCAAGCGCGTGCCCAACAAGCTGCCGATCACATTGGCCACGGCCATGGCCAAGGCCAAATGCCACCACACGTGGCCTTTCCACGAGAACAAAATTAAGGCCGCCAAATTGGATGCGGTGTTGATGAGCTTGGCGCTGGCGCTGGCGTGCAGGAAATCAAAGCCCATCCAACGCACAAAGAAAAACACCAAAAAGCTGCCCGTGCCGGGACCAAAAAAACCATCGTAAAAACCGATCACGCCGCCCAAGAGCGAGGCTGCCCATTGCTGCTGCCTGCCCGCAAAGCGCGGCTGGTGTTCCCGACCCAACGACTTCTTGGCCAAGGTGTACAGCAGCAAGACCACCAGCACCGCCGGCAAGACCCGGCGCAGCCACTCGGGCGAGACCTGCGTCACGCACCAAGCACCAAACATCGAGCACGCGAAGGCCGTGGCGGCCGCTGGCAGCAGCGCGTTCCAAGGCATTTGCACACGGTGGGCGTACTGCCATGTGGCCGCCGCGGTGCCCCAGATGGAGGCGCTTTTGTTCACACCAAACAGCGTGGCTGGCGTGGTGGTGGGGTAGACCGCGAACAGGGCGGGCAACAAGATAAGGCCGCCGCCGCCGACGATCGAATCAATAAAGCCGGCGAAGAACGACGCCACGGTGATCAATAACAAATCCATGGGGAGATTGTCGCTGTTGGTGGGGGTGCCCCAGCAGGGCATGAAAAAAGCCGGCGCAGGGCCGGCTTTCTTGCGGGGATCACCGCGCTCTTGTGGCGCTTGTGATCATCACTGGACAGGTGTCTCCTCTGTCGCTCACGGTCTGCAAACCACAGGGCTTTGCAAGATTGCATTCAATGTAGTGGCCAATCCCAGCCAGGGCCATCGGGGCTTTCCCTTGGGGGTTTTCACTGACCGCGGCGCATCCAACCCGCCACCTTCTCAGCCAACATGAGCGTGGGGCTGTTGGTGTTGCCGCTGGTGATGGTGGGCATGGCGCCGGCATCGACCACGCGCAAGCCCAGCACCCCGCGCACGCGGCAATGGCTGTCGAGCACGGCCATGGGGTCGCTGTCGCGGCCCATTTTGGTGGTGCCCACCGGATGGAAGATGGTGCTGGCAATGTCACCGGCCAAGCGGGCCAGTTCCTCATCGCTCTGGTACTGCGCGCCGGGCTTGAACTCCACCGGTTGGTAAGGAGCCAGCGCGGGTTGCGAGACGATGCGCCGCGTCACGCGCAAGCTGTCGGCGGCCACTTGGCGGTCTTGCTCGGTGCTGAGGTAACGCGGCGCAATGGCCGGCGCATCCTCGGCACGCGGGGACTGGATGCGCACGTGGCCACGGCTGGTGGGGTTGAGGTTGCACACACTGGCGGTGAAGGCGGGAAACGGGTGCAGCGGCTCGCCAAACGCGTCCAAGCTCAGCGGCTGCACGTGGTATTCCAAATTGGCGTGGATTTGGGACGGATCGCTTTTGGTGAACGCCCCCAACTGGCTGGGCGCCATGCTCATGGGACCGCTGCGCTTGAACAAGTATTCCAAGCCGATGCGCGCCTTGCCCCACCAGCTGCTGGCCAACACGTTGAGGGTATCGGCCCCTTGAATTTGATAGACGGAGCGAATTTGCAAATGGTCTTGCAGGTTCTCGCCCACACCGGGCAAATCGTGCTGCACCGCCACGCCCGCGGCCTGCAGCACCGCGGCCGGGCCGATGCCCGAGAGCTGCAGGATCTGCACCGAGCCGATGCTGCCGGCGCTCAGCACCACCTCGCGCGCAGCCGAGACCGTCACGGTTTCAGCGCCACGCCGCACCGCGGCACCGGTGCAGCGCTGCACCCCATCGGCGCCGAGCGCAATGCTCAGGCGCTGGACTTGCGACTCGGTCCACACCGTCAGGTTGAGCCGGTGCTGCACCGGGCGCAAAAACGCTTTGCTCGCGTTCCAACGCCAGCCGGCTTTTTGGTTCACCTCAAAGTAGCCCACACCCTCGTTGTCGCCGCGGTTGAAGTCGTCGGTGGCGGGCACGCCCGCTTGCTGCGCGGCTTGGGCAAATGCTTCCAAGATGTCCCAGCGCAGGCGCTGCTTTTCCACGCGCCACTCGCCGCTGCTGCCGGTGCGGGCGTTGCCGTGCAAAGCGGCAAAGGCGTCGCTGGGTGATTCTGTGTCGAGCCGGTGGTGGTGTTCGTGCGCCTTGAAGTCGGGCAGGCAGTGGTCCCAGCGCCAGGCGTCGTCGCCGATGAGCGCGGCCCATTGGTCGTAATCGCGGGCTTGGCCGCGCATGTAAATCATGCCGTTGATGCTGGAGCATCCGCCCAAGGTTTTGCCGCGTGGGTAGCGCAAGCGCCGCCCGTTCAAGCCCGGATCGGCCTCGGTTTGGTACATCCAGTCGGTGCGTGGGTTGCCGATGCAATACAAATAGCCCACGGGGATGTGGATCCAGTGGTAATCGTCTTTGCGCCCAGCTTCGATCAACAAAACGCGGTGCTGGGGGTCGGCGCTCAAGCGGTTGGCCAAGAGGCACCCGGCGGTACCCGCGCCAATGATGATGGTGTCAAAAGAGGTCGCGCTGCTCATGGAGGGATGATACGGGTGTGCCCGACTAGGGTTTGTCCCAAGCCAAAAAAGCACGGGCGTGCGTCGGTTTGTCTTGGCTTGCGACACAATTCAACCATGACCACATCATCAACTTCTCCCCGCCCTTGGCAAGCGGCCTCCGTGGCCGCCGGTATCCCCACCGAACTGCCTCACCCCCAGCACAGCTCATTGGCCGCCTTGGTGCATGAGCGCTGCGCGCACTTCGCCCAACGCCGCCCCAAGCACAAGGCCTTCACTTGCGTCATGCCCAACGGCATGAACGGTAGCCTGACCTACGGCCAAATCGATGCACTGTCCGATGCCTTCGCGGGTTATTTGCGCAGCGTCTTGGGCTTGCAAGCGGGCGACCGCGTGGCCGTGCAAATGCCCAACAGCTTGGGCTACCCAGTGGCAGCGTTTGGTGTGTTCAAGGCCGGCTGCGTCTTGGTCAACACCAACCCGCTTTACACCGCCAGCGAGATGGTGCACCAGTTCAACGACGCGGGTGTGAAGGCGCTGGTCATCATCGACATGTTCGCCGACAAGCTGCCAGAAGTCTTGGCCAAGACCCAGGTGCAACACGTCGTGCTGACGAGCATCTCCGAGTTTTTCCCATTGGTGCCGCGCGGCATCATCCGTGCCGTTCAAAAGGTTTGGAGCCGTGTGTTGCCGTCCGTGAACGTGCCGCACACTCGACTGAAAACCGCCTTGGCCTTGGGCCGCGACACTTTGACGAAAACGCCAGCGGCCACGCTGTGGCAGCGCATCAGCCCCGACGCCTTGGCGGTGCTGCAGTACACCGGTGGCACCACCGGCGTGAGCAAAGGCGCCATGCTCACCCACAGCAACTTGCTCCACAACGTGCAGCAAATGCTGGCCATGGGCGGCTCGTTCATGAAAGAAGACGAAGAGTGCGTGCTCACGGCCCTGCCGCTGTACCACATCTTCGCGTTCACGGCCAACCTCTTGGGCTTCCTGACGCTCGGCGGGCGCAACATCTTGGTGCCGAGCCCGCGTCCCGTGCAAAACCTGCAGCGCGCGGTGGAGAACTACCCCATCACCTGGATCACCGGCGTGAACACGCTCTACAACGGCCTGCTCAACGAAGAGTGGTTCGTGGCTTACCCGCCCA
>Ga0194086_1029_pt1 | contig 9463 bp, 9 predicted proteins | sample LauGreSBDMM110DD_2_FD_133656 | JGI IMG/M metagenome (GOLD analysis project Ga0194086, IMG submission 133656) | reverse complement strand
TGGCGTGTTCGCGCAAACGGGCCACCAAAGCGCCACCCATGTTGCCAGCGCCCAGAACCGCCACGTCGGGCCAAGCCATCATGACTGCATCAACCGTTTGGCCTTGGCCACGGACAACAAAATACCCAAGCCAAAACCCATGGTGACCATGGCCGTGCCGCCGTAGCTCACGAACGGCAAGGGCACGCCGACCACGGGCAGGATGCCGCTGACCATGCCCATGTTCACAAAGACGTAGACGAAAATGTTCAGGGCCATGGCACCGGCCAACAATCGGGCGAACAGGGTGGGTCCTTCCAAAGCGATCGTCAAGGCGCGGCCAATCAGAAACACAAAGGCCAAAGCCAAAGCCAAGAAGCCGATCAGCCCGAATTCCTCGGAGAATGCCGCAAAGATGAAGTCGGTGGTTCGCTCGGGAATGAATTCCAGGTGCGTTTGGGTGCCTTGCATATAACCCTTGCCCCAAGCACCGCCCGAACCAATGGCGATCATCCCTTGGATGATGTGAAAGCCCTTGCCCAAGGGGTCTTGAAAGGGATCCAGCAAAGTGCAAACCCGGAGGCGTTGGTAATCGTGCATCACCACCCAATCCACTCCCGGCGCACACCAACTGTCCTCCATGAGGATGAGCACAACCACCCCCACCAGCCCCATGAACACAGGCGGGATGATGAGCTTCCAACTCAAGCCCGCAAAAAACAAAACAAACAAACCTGAGGCCAACACCAGCAATGACGTGCCCAAATCGGGCTGCAAGAAAATCAGCGCCCAAGGCACCATCAACAAGCCGGCGGCCACCACGTAATCCAAAGCCCGGATTTGTCCTTCGCGGCGCTGAAACCACCAAGCCATCATCAGCGGCAACGCCACTTTCATGATCTCACTGGGCTGGATCACCACACCGATGTTGAGCCAGCGCTGCGAACCTTTTCGCTCAATACCAAAAAACTCCACCGCAAACAAGAGCGCCACGCCCACGGTGTACATGGGGATGGCCAAAGCCATCATGCGCTGGGGCGGGATCTGGGCGACGGCGAACATCACCACGGCCGCTATCAAGAGGTTGCGCGCATGACCCACAAATCGAGCACCGTGATCAGCGCCCACGGAGTACATGGTGATGAGACCGATGAGAGACAAAATGAGCGCGGCCAACAGCAAAGGCCCGTCGTAGGTTTGCAGCAACGCCACAACGCGCTGTTGAAATGAGGGTTTGTCAAAGGTGGTCGCCATGGTCTGCCATTATCCTTGCTCTGGACCTCATTTGCTGCGTTTTGACCATGCTCCCCACCACCCACCTGCTTTACCTGCACGGGTTTCGCTCGTCTCCGCTATCGACCAAGGCCCAACAACTCGGTCAGCGGGTGCGCACCCAACACCCGGGTGTCCATTGGTGGTGCCCGGCTTTGCCGGTGTCGCCCCGAGCCACCATGGCGCTGCTACTCGACGGAACAGCGGACTGGCCACGAGAGCAGATGGTGGTCGTGGGCTCCTCATTGGGTGGCTTTTACGCCAGGGCCTTGTCGCACCGCTTGGGCTGTCGCAGCGCCTTGATCAACCCCGCCGCCCACCCCGCCAGAGACTTGCAACGCCACATCGGTGAACACCCCGCTTGGCACGATCCCCAGGAGCGGGAGCATTTTGAGCCAGCGTTTATCGATGAGCTGCGTGAATGGGAAGACACCTTGCCCCAGGCTGGCGTGGTCAGTGAAGGGGAGCGGCTGCGCCACTGGGCCATCGTGGCCCAAGGAGACGAGGTGCTGGACTGGCGTGAAATGCAAGCGTTTTGCGTCCATGCCCAGATGCGTCTGCTGTCAGGCAGCGACCACGCCCTGAGCGACTTTGAAGATCACATGGACGCATTGATGGATTTTTTGAACTTAGCCCCTGGACAGGCACCCTGTCCATAGGGGCCTGCATGGGACAATAAGCCCCATGCACTTATTGTTTGACGATGCCGGCAAGCCCACGACCGGTCGAATCCTGTCCGAGGCCGATAACTCCTTGCAAGTGGAGCTCGATTCGGGCAAACGGGTCAAGGTCAAAAGCGCCAACGCTTGGCTGCGCTTTGACAAGCCCGAACCCAACACCCTGATGAGCCAAGCCTTGGCCTTGCAAACGGCCATGGAGTTGCCATTGGCTTACGAATTCGCGCCCGAAGACGAGTTCGAGTTTGCCGACTTGGCCGCAGTGTATTTCGACGATCCACCCAGCCCCGTCCAGCAAGCCGCAGCCTTGCTGTGCCTGCAATCCGCCCCACATTACTTTCGGCGATTGGGCAAAGGTCGATTCAAAAAAGCCCCTGCCGACATCTTGGCCCAAGCCCTGTTGGCGATTGAGAAAAAGCAACAGGTTCAAGCACAAATTGAGACTTGGGCAGCCGATTTGGTGGCGGGCAATTGCCCTGAACCGGTGCGCGCACAGCTCTACAAAATCTTGTTCAAACCCGACAAGAACAGCCCCGAATACAAAGCCGTGGTTCAGGCCGCACGCGACAGCCACACCGCTCCCTTGACCCTGTTGTTGAAGTCAGGGGCCATTGAAAACGCTTACGAATTCCATTGGCAACGCTTCCTGTTCGAGCACTTCCCCAAAGGCACAGGCTTTGGCGACATGGCTGTTCCACGCTCGCAGGACGAACTGCCCTTGGCCGACGTGCAAGCATTTTCGATCGACGACTCGCAAACCACCGAAATCGACGATGCGCTGTCGGTCCAAGGTTTGGGCACGGGCTGCGTGACCCTGGGTATTCACATCGCCGCACCGGCCTTGTCGATTGTCCCGGACAGCCCCTTGGATCAGATTGCACGACAGCGCCTGTCCACGGTCTACATGCCGGGTCACAAAATCACCATGCTGCCCGATGCCGTGGTGAAAGCCTTCACGCTGCAAGCCGGTCAAGCCTGCCCTGCTGTGTCTTTGTATGTCCGCATCGATGAGCAGAGTTTTTCCATTTTGGACAGCAGCACCTGTTTAGAGCGCGTGCCCATCGCCGACAACCTGCGCCACGACCAAATCGACCACATCGTCACCGAGGCGTGGTTGCAAGGCGAACCGAACGCCGACGCACCAGCCGAAGCCCAACGTTGGCAAGCGTCATTGTCGTGGCTGCACCGCTTGGCCCAGCACCTCAAAGCGGCCCGTGAAGTGGTGCGTGGCAAACCCGAAACCTTCAATCGACCCGACCACACTTTCAAGTTGGACGGCGTGGGCGAACGCGGTCCGCAAGGTGATGAAACCGTCGTCATGGGTCTGCGACAGCGCGGCGCTCCATTGGACCTGATCGTGGCCGAGGCCATGATCGTGGCCAACAGCACGTGGGGGCAATGGCTGGCCCAATGTGGCGTGCCCGGTATTTACCGCAGTCAAGCCAGTCTGGCGCCCGGCATCAAGGTGCGCATGGGGGCCAAAGCCTTGCCACACGCGGGCATTGGCGTGCCCGCCTATGCGTGGAGCACCTCGCCGCTGCGACGCTACGTGGACATGGTCAACCAGTGGCAAATCATCACTTGTGTGCGCCACGGTGCCACCGCGGCTTTGGTCGCACCCTTCAAACCCAAAGACGCCAACCTGTTGGCCGTCATCGGTGCTTTTGATGCGGCCTACGGCGCCTACAACGACTTCCAACGCGGCATGGAGCGCTACTGGACGCTGAAGTACCTCGAACAAAACGGCATCACCGAGCTCGACGCGACGCTGATCAAAGAACAACTCGTTCGCGCCGACACGCTGCCGCTGGTCATGCCCGTCATGGGCACAGACGGTTGGCCACGGGGCGCACACGCCCGCGTGCGCTTGGGTCGATCCGACCTCATGGCCTTGGACATTTCGGCCACCGTCATCGCCCGCTTGGACAACCCCGACAGCACCGATGACGATGCCTTGATCGAAGCCGATGAGGATGAAGCCGTATTGGCCACCCCTGTGACCTTGGCGATCGACGTTGAAGAGGCCGAGGCACCGCCAGCCGATCCCACCCCATAATTTGACCATGCAAGCGATGGCTCCCCACGTTATCCGATGGCTTCGGCAACGCAGTACCCTGCAATGGGCACTTGGGATTTCCCTTGTCTTTCACGCGGCCTTGCTGACCATTCGGGCGGTGGATCCCGTGGGCTTTAACCGCCTCTTTGAGAACACGCCTTTGGAAGTGATCTTGGTCAACACCCAAAGTGACCGCGCACCCGACCAAGCGCAGGCCATTGCACAAGCTTCGCTGGCTGGTGGCGGCAGCGCCAACACTGGGATGGCCAGTGCCCCGTTGCCCAGCATGGCCGCCGCTCAAGTTGGCAATGCGCCAGAGCCTCAACAGGCCGCATTGGCGGCTTTACGCCAACGTCAACAGGCCCTGCTCACCCAAGTGCGTCAACAAATCGCGCAACTCCCACCCGTCGACCCCAACGCCAGCGCCAACACACCACAAGCGCTGGAAGAAGAGCGCAAACGACAAGCCCTGCTCAACATGCTCGCGCAAATCGAAAAGCGCATCCAAGAAGAGAATGCGCGTCCGCGCAAGCACTACATCAGCCCGGCCACGCGTGAGGCGGTGTACGCGGTCTATTACGACGCCCTGCGCCAACAAATCGAAGACCAAGGCACGCGCCAATTCCCCCAGCAAGATGGCCAAAAACTCTACGGTGAGCTGACCATGGTCATCACCGTGAACCACACTGGCGAAGTCCTTGACACCGAAATCGCACAGCGATCGCCATCGCCCGCCTTGGACCGACGTGCCCAAGCCATTGTGCGTTCGCAGCGTTTTTCTGCGTTCACACCCGCCATGCGCCGCCAAGCCGACCACATCGTGGTCGTCTCACGTTTTCGTTTCACCCGCAACGAAACCCTGCAAACCCAGTTGAGGAACCAATGACATGAAGATCTTGTGGCGCTACCTGTCATGGTGTGTGCTCGCTGGACTGGCGCTGCAGTTGTTTTTTTTGGCTCGCATCGCCAGCATGGGCGTGGTGGCCCCTGAAAGCACCGCATTCATGCGGTCTGAAATTACACGGGTGGGTGTCAAAGCCCTGCGGGGTGACAAGCCGTGGCGATGGTCGCAGGAGTGGGTCGAGCCCAAGGCGATCAGCCCGCAGTTGCGCCGCGCCGTCATCGCCTCCGAAGATGGTGGTTTTGTGGACCACGCCGGCGTGGACTGGGCGGCCATCGAATCGGCGTGGGACAAAAACCAGCGTCGCCAAGCACAGGCCGAGAAACGCGCAGCCGCCGCGGCCGCACGCGCCGCGCAAAAGCCGAACGCCGCTCCACCGCGAACACGTCCGGCAAAAATCATTGGCGGCTCCACCATCACCCAACAATTGGCCAAAAACCTGTTCTTGTCGGGCGAGCGCAACCTGCTGCGCAAAGGGCAAGAGCTGGTGCTGGCCTTGGTGATCGAAGCGGTATTGGACAAAGACCGCATCTTGACGATTTACCTCAACAGCGTGGAATGGGGACACGGGGTGTTTGGGGCTGAGGCCGCCAGCCAGCGTTACTTCAAAAAGTCAGCGGCCCAACTCAGTGGGGTCGAAGCCGCTCGACTTGCCGTCATGCTGCCCTCGCCCAAATTTTTTGAAACCCGCACCGGCTCGGCCTACCTGAGCAACCGCGCCGGCACCACCTTGGCTCGCATGCCATCGGTGCAATTGCCATGATCGCTCCTCCTAACACCGTCATCCGCATTCTGGGCATCGACCCTGGTTTGCAGTGCACCGGTTTTGGGGTGATCGATATGGAGGGATCTACCCTGCGTTACGTGGCCAGCGGCACCATCCGCACCGAGCCGGATCACCCGCAACTCTTGCCTGGTCGCTTGAAAATTTTGTTTGACGGCATCACTGAGGTCGTTCAACGCTACCAACCGACGGTCGCGGCTTGCGAGATTGTCTTCGTCAACGTCAACCCCCAAGCCACGCTGTTGCTGGGCCAAGCACGAGGGGCTTGTGTGACGGCATTGGTGGTCAATGGCTTGCCGGTGAGCGAGTACACCGCCCTGCAACTTAAAAAAGCGGTGGTGGGCTACGGCCGTGCGGCCAAACCGCAAGTGCAAGAAATGGTCAAACGCCTGCTCAAGTTGCCCGGCCTACCTGGCAAAGACGCTGCCGATGCGCTGGGTTTGGCCATCACCCACGCGCAGGTGAGTAAAACCAAACAGGCCATCGAACAGGTCAGTGCGCTGCAAGGGCGCACACACGCCAGTTACAAAGATGGGCGTTGGTACTGATCTGCGGCGATGGAGCACGCGATCAAAGCATGCGTTGCACGGCCAAGACAGCGAAAAATCCCAAACCCGCCACCACAGTCCATTTGAAGATCACCAAGCCCCAGCGTCGATAAGCCATGTGGCCCGTGACCATGTAAGCCACAAAGCAAGCGGCCGCCACAACGAACAAGAACAGAATGACCCAACGCAACCACATGGAACGGGTGCTCTGCGTTTACCAAGCGGGCGCCAAAGCGGCAAAACCCGCGGGTGCGTCGCGCTCTTTCTCGAAGCTGACGATCTCGTAGGCGCTCTCATCGCTGAGCAGCGCACGCAGCAACTGGTTGTTCATGGCATGGCCAGAACGGTAAGCGCTGTAAGCCGCGAGCAATGGCTGCCCCACGATGTAGAGGTCCCCAATGGCATCGAGGATTTTGTGTTTGACGAACTCGTCGTGGTAACGCAGTCCATCGGCGTTGAGCACCTTGACGTCGTCCATCACGATCGCGTTGTCCAAGCCACCGCCCATGGCCAAGCCGTGCGAACGCATCGTTTCCACGTCGCGGGTGAAACCAAAGGTGCGAGCGCGGGCGATTTCCCGGGCGTAGCGGCCGCTACCGAAATCGAAGGTGACTTGCTGACCTGTGGAGTTAACCGCAGGATGGTTGAACTCGATTTCAAAGCTCAGCTTGAAGCCGTGGTAAGGATCCAATCGCGCCCACTTGACGTTGCTGCCCTCGCCTTCGCGCACTTCCACCGGCTTGAGCACGCGGATGAAACGCTTGGCCACACCTTGGGTTTCAATGCCCGCACTTTGCAGCAAATACACAAACGAGGCCGAAGAACCATCCAAGATCGGCACCTCTTCGGCCGTGATATCAACCATCAGGTTGTCGATACCCAAACCCGAACACGCGCTCATCAAATGCTCAATGGTGTGCACCTTGGCCCCGCCGTGCGAGATGGTGGATGCCAATCGCGTGTCGGTCACCGCCGTGGCGCTGACCAAAATGTCCACCGGCTCTGGCAAATCCACCCGCCGAAACACGATGCCAGTGTTGGGCGCAGCCGGGCGCAGCGTCAACTCGACGCGTTGCCCGCTGTGAAGCCCCACCCCAACAGCGGTGGTCAGCGATTTGAGGGTGCGTTGTGCCAGCATGCTTCGATTTTATTTCAATCGGCCTGTTTGCGCAGGAAAGCGGGGATTTCGAAATCGTCCATGCCACCCGACGACAAAGCATCCACTTTCGCTGCAGCTTGCGTGCGATTGGGTGTGCGCCAAACCGCTGGGCCTTGAAGACCCGCATAGTTGGGGTGCGCCATGGCAGCCGCGCCGGGACCGTCGATGGCGGTGCTGACGGTGGGGATCTCGAAGGGCACGTTGTCGGTGCCGGTGCGCAAGGTTTGCACCATTTGGATGTTCGGTGCTGGGCGACGCGAACCGTTCTTGGACAAGCCTGTGGCCACCACGGTCACCCGCATGTCTTCACCCAAGCTCTCGTCATAAGCTGCACCATAAATCACGTGCGCATCGGGTGAAGCGTAAGCACGGATGGTGTTCATCGCTTGCTTGGACTCGGACAACTTCAAGGAACCTTTGGCAGCGGTGACCAGAACCAGCACACCTTTGGCGCCAGACAAATCAATGCCTTCCAACAAAGGACAAGCGACGGCCTGTTCGGCCGCAATGCGCGCGCGGTCGGGGCCATTGGCAATCGCCGTGCCCATCATGGCCTTGCCGGGTTCACCCATGACGGTGCGCACGTCTTCGAAGTCGACGTTGACGTTGCCGTACTCGTTGATGATCTCGGCAATACCGCCCACCGCGTTTTTCAACACGTCGTTGGCGTGCGCAAAAGCCTCTTCTTGGGTGATGTCATCACCCAAAACGTCTTGCAGCTTCTCGTTCAACACGACGATCAAGGAGTCCACATTGGCCTCGAGTTCACCCAAGCCGCCGTCGGCGTTGGACATGCGGCGACCACCTTCCCAGTCAAACGGCTTGGTGACCACGCCCACCGTCAAGATGCCCATCTCTTTGGCCACCCGGGCAATCACGGGAGCCGCACCAGTGCCGGTGCCGCCACCCATGCCAGCGGTGATGAAGAGCATATGAGCGCCCGCGATGCTGTCGCGGATTTGCTGCTCAGCCTGTTCGGCTGCATCACGGCCTTTTTCTGGCTTGCTGCCCGCACCCAAACCGGTACCGCCGAGCTGGATGATCTTGTCGGCCGAACTGCGCGACAAAGCCTGTGCGTCGGTGTTCGCTGCGATGAACTCAACGCCTTGCACACCGCGCTGGATCATGTGTTCAACCGCATTGCTGCCGCCGCCGCCAACGCCAATCACTTTGATTTGTGTGCCTTGGTTAAAACCTTCTTCAACTTCAATCATTTCGATGGTCATGGTGTTCTCCTGTTTGAGGTCCGCTTCGTTCGGCCTTCGTTTCAATGGTTAAAAAATACATCGGTTGTGGGCCTTCAACCTGGGGGCTCTGTCGTGGATCGCCATCGACTTCGCCTTCGTTTGCTCTTGCAATTTTGCAAATGGTCCGATGGTGATTTGCTGTGTTTCATCAAAAACTCCCCACAAACCAGTCTTTGATACGGCCCAGGGCGCTGTGCACCGAACCGGCTTTTTGTGCCACCTTGTGGCCTCGAACGCGGGCCAAACGCGCGCCTTCGAGCAAACCCATGGCGGTTGCTGCCCTGGGCTGTGCAACCATGTCGTACAAGGCGCTGTTGTATTGCGGTATGCCGCGGCGCACGGGTTTGAGGAAGATGTCCTCGCCCAACTCTGGCATGCCCGGCATCATCGCGCTGCCACCGGTGAGCACGATGCCCGAGGACAGCATTTCTTCGTGACCCGAGTCTCGAATGACCTGCTGCACCAGGGTGAAAATTTCTTCGATGCGCGGCTCGATGACACCTGCCAAGGCTTGGCGGCTGAGCATGCGTGGCTGGCGATCCCCCAGGCCAGGCACTTCAACCTGTTGATCCGGGTCGGCCAGGAGTTGCTTGGCAAATCCGCTCTCCACCTTGATGTCTTCCGCGTCTTTGGTCGGTGTTCGCAAAGCCATGGCGATGTCGCTGGTGATCAAGTCACCCGCGATTGGAATCACCGCGGTGTGTCGAATGGAGCCGCCGGCGTAAATGGCGATGTCGGTGGTGCCCGCGCCGATGTCCACCAGCGCGACGCCCAATTCTTTCTCGTCTTGGGTGAGCACCGCGTGGCTGGACGCCACCGGGTTGAGCATCAAGTGGTCTA
>Ga0194086_1138_pt1 | contig 9736 bp, 7 predicted proteins | sample LauGreSBDMM110DD_2_FD_133656 | JGI IMG/M metagenome (GOLD analysis project Ga0194086, IMG submission 133656) | reverse complement strand
TGGCCTCGGCCCGGTGCTGCCACAGCGCGGTCTCAGGGCGCTGCGGGTCGAGGATGACCACGCTCAAAGCATCGGCGGGGATTTTGAGGCGCTCCATGGCTTGGGCCACCTCGTGGGGCGGGGAGCTGGGCTTTTGCGCCCAAACCGGGGGGGTAGACCACAGGCAGCAGGCCGCCAAACCAGCGCGCAGCGCAATGGCCAATGGTTTCAAGGGCCTCATGCCTTGGCCCATACTTGTTCTCCCAAGTGGCGGGTGCGGCTTTCTCCTTTGCGCACCCGGTCTATGAGTTGGTCAATCTCTGGCCCAGCGGCTTCGGCGCGGCGCGCCACACACAGCAACAGGTGCAGCGCAGGCATGTCCACATCGAGCTCGACCAAATCGCCCGCCAAAATGTCTTTGTGCACGCTGCGGCGCAAGGTGCACGCCAAACCCATATTGGCCTTGACCATGTCGCGCACCGTGCCGGCATCTTCTCCTTGGGCCGCGATCAGCGGGGTTTTCACACCCGCTTGCAGCAGCAAGGCATCCATGCAGCGGGCAAAGAAAGAGCCTTTGTAGGGCGTGATGAAGGCGTGGCCTGACAACTCGGCCGGATCGATTTGGGTGCGCCGGGCCAAAGGGTGTGAGGGCGCGGCGATCAGGGCCAAGCGGTAGCGCCCGATCGGGTCGCATGGCCATGCCGGGCGGTGCTCGGGGGTGGTGAGAAAGAACGCCAAATCGACCGCCCCGCTTTGAAACAAGGCGGTGACTTCCTCATAAGTACCGGTGCGCGCGATCACCTCCAACTGCGAAAAAGCCTGAGAAAGTGTGGCGAAGGTCGACCCCAGCAGGGACTGGGCGACAAAGCGCTGTGCAGCAAAACGCAATTGCCGCCGTTGTGTACCCAACTCCGCATGAATGGCCTGTGCCCGCTGCAAGGTTTCCTGGGCAAAGGCCAGCAGTGCTTGCCCGGCCGCGCTCAAGGCGGGGGTTTGACCTGGTTGGCGCACAAACAAGGCTTGCCCCAGCTTGGCCTCCAAATTGCGCATGTGCACGCTCACCGAGGGTTGTGAAATACCCAGCACCGCTGCGGCTTGGCCAAAGCCACGGGCTTGCACCACGGTGGCAAAAACTTCCAAGCTGCGCAGGGTGAAGGGGGGCATGGGGGCGGGCTAACCAGGGGTGGGTGGGGGTCATAGCCATATTACTATGGAGTCATAGTCTGATGGGGATGGCGCAACCCGCCTGCACCCTGTCCAATCCTGACAAACCCAAACCAAAGGAGACCCGCATGTTCACGACCCAGCCAATGCGTTTTTTTCGAGCCGCAAGTGCCATCGCCCTGTTGACAATCAGCCCCTGGTGCACCTGGGCTCAAACGCCAGAATGGCCCACCAAGCCCGTGCGCATCGTCTCGCCTTATGCCGCAGGCGGCGTGGGCGATGTGTTGTTTCGCATCATTGGCCCGGCCTTGGAGGCCAAACTCGGCCAGCGCTTCTTGATGGACAACAAAACGGGGGCCGCTGGCAACATTGGCACCGCAGAGGTGGTCAATGCCAAGCCCGATGGCTATACCTTTTTGATCGCGCCCACGGCCAATTACGCTGTCAATCAGCACTTGTTTGGCAACCTCAACTTTGACCCGGTGACCCAACTCGATGCAGTGGTCACCATTTCAGAGGCGCCACTGATTGCCGTGGTCGGCCCCAACGGGCCCGCCAGCTTGAAAGAGTTGGCCCAAATGGTGCGCAGCAACCCCGGCAAATACAACTATGGCTCGCCCGGCGCAGGTTCACCAACCCATTTGGCGGGCGTGTCGTTTTCACAGTTGCACGGCAACACCATGATGCACATCGCCTACCGCGGCGGCCCACCGATGGTGATGGCCATGTTGGCAGGCGACGTGCAACTGGCCTTTCCCACCGTGACAACGGTGGCCACCCAACTCAAAGCGGGCAAGCTCAAAGCGGTGGCGGTGATGGGCAACCAACGCGTCGCAGACCTGCCGGGCGTGCCTACAACGATAGAGGCGGGCTTTCCCGATTTGCTGTTTGGCAATTGGTGGGTGCTGTCCGCGCCCAAGGGCACCGACCCCAAGATCTTGAGCCGCTTGAGCACCGAGGTGCGGGCCGTGTTGGCCGACCCTGCGGTCCGCGCCAAGTTGGCTGAAGTGGGCCAAACCACCTTGGCCTTGGGGCCACAAGAATCCAGCAACTTTGTGCGCAGTGAGAGCACTCGGTTCAAAACCCTGATCGAGCGCAACGGCATCAAATTGGAACAATGAAATTGAACACACCTGCATCCCAAGACATCATTGGCGTCGATATCGGCGGCACCTTCACCGATCTGGTGGGCTACCGCGATGGCGCGTTGGTGTTGGCCAAAACCCTGACCACGCCCGACAACCCTGCCTTGGGCGTAGCCACGGCGCTGAGCCTGAGCGAAACGAATGTGGCCACACTGGCAGAGTTTTTGCACGGCTCGACGATTGCCATCAATACCGTGCTTGAGCGCAAGGGCGCCCGCACGGCCTTGTTGACCACCGAGGGGTTTCGGGATGTTTATGAAATTGGGCGCGGCAATCGCCCAGAAGCCTTTGACCTGAACTTTAGCCGGCCCAAGCCCTTGGTGCCGCGCGAATGGCGTTTTGAATTGCGCGAGCGTTTGAACGCTCGCGGTGACGTGTTGACGCCACTGGAGGCCCAGCAGGTGTTGGCCTTGGGTGCGCAGTTGCAAAAGATGGGTGTCGATTCTGTGGCGGTGTGTTTGTTGCACGCCTATGCCAACCCCGTCCATGAAATCGCTGCGGGCGAGCTGTTGCGCCAGGCTCACCCGGGAATGTTTGTTACCTTGTCGCATGAAATTTTGCGCGAGTTCCGCGAATACGAGCGCACCTCCACAACGGTGCTGAATGCGTATGTGGGCCCGAGGGTGAAAAACTACTTGCAGCATTTGCAAGCTGATGTGCGTGCCCAAGGGTTTCAGGGCGCCATGCACATCATGCGCTCCAACGGCGGCAGCATGTCGCTGGCACACGCTTGTCAGGAGCCGGTGTCGATGATGGAGTCAGGGCCGGTGGCGGGCATGATCGCCGCCGGCCAAGTGGCCCGTTTGTTGGGTCACACCCAAGCCATCGGCTTTGACATGGGCGGCACCACGGCCAAAGCAACCTTGATTGTGAACGGTGTACCGGCCATTGAAGAGGGTTACTTCATTGGCGGCTATGCCAGCGGGCAGCCCATGCAACTGCCGGTGGTGGCCATCATCGAGGTGGGGGCCGGTGGGGGCAGCATTGCCTGGCGCGACAGCGCAGGGGGCTTGCATGTGGGCCCACAAAGCGCCGGTGCAGCCCCGGGGCCGGTGTGCTACGGGCGCGGCGGCACCGAGCCGACGGTGACCGATGCGAATGTGATATTGGGTCGTTTGAACCCACAGCGGTTTTTGGGCGGCGGTATGGCTTTGGACCGCGCCAGTGCCCAAGCCGCCATGGCGCGCCAAGTGGGCGAGCCTTTGGGTTTGCCCGTGGATGAGGCGGCGCTGGGCGTGGTTCGCATTGCCGACACCGCCATGGCCTTGGCCGTGCGGGCCGTGTCGGTGCGCAAAGGCGTGGACCCGCGTGACGCGGCCATGATCGCCTTTGGCGGAGCGGGGCCAGTGCATGCGGCTGCTTTGTGCAAAGAGATCAACATCCCAACCTTGATCATTCCCAAAATGCCGGGTAATTTTTCAGCTTTGGGCATGTTGCTGGCACCTTGGCGGCACGACTTTGTGCGGACCACCATGGGCGTGCTGGGGCAGCTTCAGCCAGGCTGGGTGGCCTCGGCATTTGATGAGTTGGTGGACTCGGCCCACGCACAACTGCGCAAAGACGCCATGGCACCTGAACAGGCCACGCTGTCCTTCGCGGCCGACTTGCGCTACCGGGGGCAAGAACACAGCATCCCCGTTCCCTTGGCTGCACCCCAAGACCTGATTCTTGGCTTGGACGGCGTGCGCCAAGCCTTCAACAGCTTGCATGACAGCCGCTATGGCCACGCTGCGGTGGGCGAAATGATCGAAGTGGTCAACCTGCGCTTGACCGCCAGCGTGCCCCGACAAGACCATGCGGCTCAGGGCTTTTTGGCCGCCCCTTGGGAAGCTGAAAGCCCCACCCCCGAGAGTTGGCGCGAGGTGATTTACGACGACCCGCAAAAGCCCGTGTCGGCGCGCATTTTGTGGCGCCCCAGCCTGCCCGCAGGATTCGAGGTGACGGGGCCAGCCGTGATCGAGGAGCCCAACTCCACCACCTTGGTCTTTCCGGGCGACCGCGCACGCATCAGTGCGCACGGCCACATCATCATCGACATTGACTTGCCACAAGGAGTTTTGGCATGAACGCACCCACCCTGGCAACGCGTGCACGCTCGGTCAACCCGATCACCCAAGAGGTGGTGACCCATTCGCTCATTGCCTATGCGGAAGAAATGGCCTTGGCGCTGTGCAAGTCGGCCTACAACATGATGATTTACGAGGTGCGCGACTTTTGCTGCGGCCTGATCGATGTGCAAGGCCGCATGATTTGCCAAAACGAAGGCGGGCTGCCCATCTTTTTGGCCGACCTGGGCTTGGCGGTTCAAGACGGCATCGAGCGTTATGGTTTGGACGGCTTTGCACCCGGTGACGTGGTGATCATGAACCATGCGGGCGTGTGTGGCCAGCACCTGAACAATGTGGTCGTCTATACGCCCTGCTTTCACCAAGGCAAGGTGGTGGCTTTTGCCGCCAACCGCGCCCACTGGGTGGATGTGGGGGGCTTGCGCACCGGTTTTGGCAATGTGCAAACCTACGAGATTTTTCATGAGGGCATTCAGATGCGCTCGATCAAGTTGTACGAGGCGGGTCGGCGCAACGATGGCGTGTGGCAAATGATCCAAGACAACATCCGCTTCCCGCAAGCGTCCTTGGGCGACTTGCGCGCCCAAATTGCCGCCTGCCAGTTGGGTACCCGGCGCTTGGCCGAGTTGCACCAACGCTATGCCTTGGAAACCGTCAATAGCTGCATTGCCCAAGCTTGGGACCAGGCCGAGGCGCAGGCCCGCGCGGTGGTGGCCGCCATGCCCGATGGGCGCTACAGCGCCGAGTCGCGTCTGGACAGCGACGGTCGGCGCTTGGACGTTCCCCTGCGGGTCAAGGTGACGGTGGAGATCAAGGGCTCTGACTTCACCATCGACTACAGCGAAATGAACGAGCAAGTCCCGGGGCCGCTCAACTCAGGCTATTCGGGTGGCCTTTCGGCAGCGCGGGTGGCTTTCAAAATACTCACCATGCCACGCGCCCCCGTCAATGAGGGTTGCTTTCGGGCGCTCAAGCTGATTTCCCCCGTGGGCACCATGCTCAACGCCCGCCCACCTGCCGCACTGGGTTTGTGGAGCATTGCCTTGCCCACGGTGATCGACACCTTGCTGCGCGCACTGGCACCGGTATTGCCCGGCGTCATTCCGGCCGCCCACAAAGGCGATATGGGGGGCTGCTCTTTTTACGGCCTGCGCGAGGGCAGTGGCGAGCGCTATGTGCTGATGAACATCTTTGGCGGCGGTTGGGGCGGGCGCCACCACGCCGATGGAGAGTCTGCGGCCGTCTCCATCTGCCAAGGTGATGTGCGCAACACACCGGTGGAGTTGCAAGAAATTCACTATCCCTTTTTGCTGGAATACCACCGCTTGCGGCCCGACAGCGGCGGGCCGGGCCGCTTTCGCGGCGGCTTGGGCGTGGAATTGAAGTACCGCGCCCTGGAAAAAAGCACGGTCAATGTGATGCTCGAGCGCATTTTGGAGCCGCCGTGGGGCACCAATGGCGGTCACGATGGGCGCAGCAACGCGGCCACCTTGAGCAGCACAGGCACGGAGCGTCCCGTGACCAAAGAAAGCAACATTGCCTTGTCCCCCGGCGACACCGTGGTGTTTCGCACGGCGGGGGGTGGGGGCTATGGCGACCCGAGCCTGCGCGATCCACAAGAGATATTGGAAGATTTGCGCCAGGGTTACATCACCCCCGCCCAGGCCCAGGCCGATTACGGGCACAGTGGCGTTTTCACAAACAAAGAGGTGAACCCATGAGCACAGACTTGCCCACAGCGCGTTGGCAGCGCATCCAACAGACCATGCGCAACCAAGGCTTGGACGTGCTCCTCTTGGCGGGCAATGCCTGGCGCAGCGACTACCTGCGTTATGCCATTGACGTCACGCTCATGGAAGGCGAGGCCGTGGCCTTGATCACTCTGGACCAAGCGCCTCAGGTGTGGGTGCAACACCCGACCGAAGCGGCCCGCATTCGGGCTGAGCGCAGCACATTGCACGTGCACCATGCCGCAGATTTTCAAGCGGCGGTCTTGCAAGCCATGGCGCAAAAGGGCAGCTCCCGCCAAGCGGCGGTACCCAGCTCAGCATTGCCCTGGGGCTTGGCGCAAGGCCCGTGGGCCCAACCTGTCGAAGCCACCACCGCATGGCTGGACGAATTGATGGTGAACAAATTGCCTGCGGAGGCCGATGCCGTCGAGCGCGCCGCGCTTTTGGCCGACGCGGGTTATGCCGTGTTTGCGCAAGCGGCGCGGTTGGGGCGGCGCGAGTTCGAGTTGGTCGCTGACACCGAGGCCTGGTTGCGCACCCAATCATGTCCAGAGAACTTCATGATCGTGGGTTCTGGCGGCGTGGAAGTGCGCGGCATGCACCCACCTGGCGACCGAGCCCTGCAAGCAGGCGACCTGGTCACCACCGAACTAACGCCTTGCGTAGATGGTTACTACGCCCAAATCTGCCGCACCTTGGTGGTGGGCCAACCCAGCGCAACCCAGCGCGATGCGTATGCCGTGTTCAGCCAAGCCTTGGATGCTGGGATTGCCGCGGTGCGGCCAGGGGCCACCCACGGCGACATCGCCAGGGCCCAAAACGCAGTATTTCGCCAGCATGGCCTGGGCGAGTATGTGGGGCCCGAGTACACCCGTGTGCGCGGACATGGCATGGGCTTGTATGTGGACGGCCCCCACGTGCTGGAAGACGTGAATTTGGTGCTGGTCCCCGACATGACCTTGATCGTCCACCCCAACACCTATCACCCGGCCGTGGGCTATATGGTTTTGGGCGACACGGTGCGCGTGACCGAAGATGGCTGCCGGGTGCTGACCCACACCACCCGAGAGTTGATCTCGGTGGCCCCATGAACCCCCTGGCTGACAAAGGAGCAACACCATGCGACGCGGATTGATGAGTTGGTCACACCCAGAAATGCCCCCTGAGCGCTTGCAAGCCCGCGTGTCAGAGGTTCAAGCCTGGATGGCCGAGCACGGCGTGTCGGCTTTGCTGGCGCACACCTCGATTGCACAGCCCTCGGTGGTGCACTGGTTGACCCATTTCACCCCCTATTGGAGCGAAGCCATGATGGTGGTGTGGCCTACCGGCGCACCCACCCTGCTGGCCTCGTTGACCAAACGGGTCCACCCCTGGATGCGCGAAGTGGGCTTGATGGGTGAGCTGATCATGGCCCCCCGGCTGGGCCAGCAAACTGCCCAGCATCTGTTGGGCCGCTTGAGCCCGTCTGCACGGGTCGGCATGGTGGGCTTGAATGACTTGCCTTGGTCGGTGGCCCAGCCCTTGCAACAACATGCGCCGGGCTTGCAATGGATCGATGCGTCGGATGGGTTTGCGGCTTTGCGGCGCGCCTCCGATGCGGCAGAGCTGGGTTTGCTGGCGCAGGCTTCAACCAAAGCGCAAATGGCTTTGCAGGCCGCCCCCACCAGCGCCAGCCTTGCGGCACAGACCACTGCGGCGATCGAACACCACGCTCGGCTGGCGGGCGCAGAAGAAGTGATGTTGCGCATCGCGCCCAACCTGTCCAAGCCCAGCGCGTGGTTGCGTGTCGATGGCGCCATGCCTTTGGCTCCCCGCTATGCCGTTGAACTGTCACTGGCCTACAAAGGCGCTTGGGTGCGGTGGGTGCGCAATTTCAGCGCCGATGCCCCGCCCGCGGATTGGTCGCAGGCCCAGGCTTGGTGGCTACAGCACATGGCGACCCCGGCACAAAACGCCCATCAGATGGCGGCCCCAGCCGTGGGCACATTGCAGCATGGGCGCATCGAGCTGTGCCAGGGCGGTTTGCCCTTGACACCGGTGATGGACACCCACACCAACCCATTGCCGCTGCCCCAGGGCGTGCGCTGGGGCGTGACCAGCGCACAGCTGAGGCTGCCCAGTGGGGACTGGTTCGCCGCACAACCGGTTCAATGGGCACACGGCGGTGGTGCCGCCCCAGTCTGAACGGCTGAGATGTCTCAACTGACCCTGCTGGAGCTGATATGGCCTTGAGTTTGATGGATGTGGCCTGCACGGCTGTGGCTTCAAGCCCAGAACTGGCGCCGAGCGCCAGGTTGCACTTGGCCGATGCCTGCATGGCGCACAGCTTGGGGGTGCAAACGCCACAAGCGGCGCAAATGCGTGCGGCTTGGCAGCTCACTTCGTCATCCCCAGCTCTGGCGGCATTGCCCTGGCATGCCGCATGTCTGCGCTTGTCGGAGGTGGACGACATCCACCGCCCCAGCGCAGTAACAGCCGCTGCCATGGTGGTGCCCACTGCATTGGCCGTGGCGCAATGGCAGCACAGCACGCCCAGCGCATTGGCCAGCGCCTTGACGGCGGGTTATCGCGTGGCCCTGCAGTTGGGCGTGGCCATGGGTGGGGCACGTTTATTGGCCCAAGGGCTGTGGCCCAGTTATTTGGTGGCGCCCTGTGCGGCGGCGGCCACCGCCGGGCACTTGCTGGGTTTGGACGAGGATGCCATGGCCCATGCCTTGTCTTTGGCTTTGTCCCAAACCGGTCGATCTGTGGGCCGCAGCCAAGGCGAGTGGCCCGGGCGCTGGTGGTTGTTTGGGCAAGCGGTACAAAACGGTTGCCAGGCCGCGCTGGTAGCTCAGCAAGGCGTGCAAGGCGATTTGGGTTTGCTCAACCCCGCTTGGCTGCAATCGGTGGGGGGTGCAGGTGCCGTTGAGTTGGCCCATGCGCCAGCCGACCCGTGGCGCGAGATGAGTTTCAAGCCGCATTGCGCCGCCAAACAAACCTTGTCCGCCTTGCACGCTTTTCAACAGCTGTTGGGCCAAGGCCTGCGGGTGAGCGACATCGATCGAATTGAGGTGCTGGTGGCCCCCGCCTATGCAGCCATGATCGATCGCGAGCCCCCCACGGCCAGCCGTTTGGCCAGCATGGTCAGTGTGCGCTGGCAGCTGACCTTGGCCGCCTGGGCCCCCGAGCGCTTGGACGATGTGCTGCGCACACCCATGCCAGGCGACGCCGATTGGCTGACTTGGTCAGAGCGCGTTGCGGTACAGGCCGAGCCCGCCTGGGACAGCTTGTACCCAGCTCGATGGCCTGCCCAGGTCCGGGTGCACACCGCTTCTCAGGTGCTCGAGGCCAGTGCATCGGACAGCCCAGGCGACCCAGCTCTCCCATGGTCTGAGGATGACGTGTTGGACAAAGCCCAGCGCATGTTGGTCAACACCCCCGAGCGCGCGCTGGTGCCCTTGGCCCTGGACGCTTTGCACGACGCGCATGCGCTGCGCCAGCTTTTGCAGGCCTGGTCGCACTGAGACCCGGTGCTGGAGCGGCTGTATCAGCCCAGCCCGGATAATCGCGGCATGACACCAACACCCTTCGGCCTGGGCCGTTTGAGCGCTGCCCAAAAGGGCGCTGCGGCCGCGCTCACCACCATCGTGGTGTGGACCTCGTTCATCAT
>Ga0194086_1195_pt1 | contig 9819 bp, 9 predicted proteins | sample LauGreSBDMM110DD_2_FD_133656 | JGI IMG/M metagenome (GOLD analysis project Ga0194086, IMG submission 133656) | reverse complement strand
GGGGCCGCTGGCCTTGGCCGCGGCAACGCATGGCCGAATTGATCGATGCCTTGTTTGACGAGCAAGGCGTCGCGGTCGTCGGTATGGACATGGTCTTTGCCGAAGCCGATCCGGGCGACGAACGATTGGCCCAGTCTTTGCAGAATCGCACGGTGGTGCTGGGCCAGTACTTCACCAACGAAGCTGGCGCGCGGCAAACCGGCGAACTGGGCCCGCGTTTGCCGGGTGACCCGTTGGTCCACCACCCGCTCAACGCCTGGACCCAATGGTCGGCCTATGGGGCCAACCAAGCGGTATTGACCAGCGCAGTGGACAACACAGGGCACTTCAACGCCTTGTTGGATCCGGATGGGGTGGTGCGATCCATCCCCGCGGTGCTGGAGCACGAAGGTCAATGGCATGAAGCGCTGGCTTTGGGGATCTACCGGCGTTGGAAAAAAATGCAACCTTGGCAGGTACACACCATGCCCTGGGGTGCCGCGAATGCCGTCCAAGCCCTTGTACCCGTCGAGAGCGACCACCCCAGCTGGCACTTGGGCGAACGCGCGGGGCTCGTGGTGCCTTACCGTGGAGCGCCCGGACGGGTGTTCGAGCAGGTCTCTGCCACCGATATAGCCAAGGGGCGACTGCCGCGTCAGTCTTTGAAAGGCGCCGTGGTGTTGGTGGGGGCTACCGCACCGGGTTTGATGGACCGACAAAGCACATCCATAGGCGTCAACGTGCCCGGTGTGGAGATCCACGCCCACATGGTCAGTGCGTTGATGGATGGGCGCATTTGGGTGCGGCCTGTGTTTGCCCCGATCGCCGTGGCCATGACCTTGTTGATGGTGACCATTGGCGCGCTGTGGTTCTTACCGCGCTTGGGTTGGCGCGGCACCTGGGTGTTGGCCGTGGTCAGTTGGACCGCACTGGCCAGTGTCGCGGTGGGCGTTTGGGCGGCCTTGGGTTGGGTCATGCCGCTGGCCGTCTCCGTGCTCATGGTGGGGCTGATGCTGGTGTTGAAACTGGCCTGGGGGTTTGCGCTGGAGTCGCAGGCGCGCAGCGTCGTGTGGGAATCGCTGCGCCGTTATTTTCCGGCGCAGCGCTGGGAGGTGATGCGCCGCGCCACCGACAGCCCGGTACAAGCCCCGCTGGTGGAGCGCGAAATGACGGTGATGTTTTGCGATTGGCAAGGCTTCACGACCTTGGCTGAGCGCGTCACTCCCCACCGTCTGCAACACTTGCTCAACCATGTGCTCAGCGAGATCACCGATGCCATTGAAGCCCAAGGCGGGACGGTGGACAAATACATGGGCGATTGCGTCATGGCGTTTTGGGGCGCCCCACAGGCCAATCCCCACCACGCCAGCGATGCGGTGGCCACGGCGCTGCGCATCTTGACCGTGATCGAATCTCAAACCGCCAGCGATAAATACCCAGAATTGTTGGGATTGAGCGTCACCATCGGCATCCACACGGGCACCATGCTGGTCGGCGACATGGGTTCGACCCATCGCCAAAGTTACACTGTCGTCGGAGATGCGGTCAATGTGGCTGAGCGTTTGCAAAGCCAATGTGCCGACCAAGGCGTCCGCATCTTGGTCAGTGCCAACACCGCCGTTCAAAACCCGCTGGTCAATTGGAAGCCCTTGGGCGAGTTCCGCCTCAAGGGTCGGCAGCAATCCGTGGCCATCTTCACCCCATTTGTCATCAACCAACCGGAGCGTCGCCCATGAAGCGCAACCCACCCCGTGGCTTTACTTTGATCGAATTGATGGTTGTCTTGGCCGTCATCGGTATTTTGGTGGCCGCGGCCTTGCCCGCCTACCAAGACTACACCCGCCGCGCGCGCATGGCCGAGGTCATCACAGCCGCCAGTGCGTGCCGAACCACCGTCACCGAAGCGGTGCAAAGTGCCTCTGGTAGCCTGCCGGCCAGCGGGGCTTGGGGTTGCGAAGCCACGGCGCCCAGCCGCCACGTGTTGGCGATTGAAACCGACGCCACTGGCGCGGTGCGCGTGAGCACCAATGTTGTGCCCCAAGGCGCCATCATCCTCAAGCCATTTGGCGCCGACAACCAAGGCCTCACGGCCGCCAGCAACGGCATTGCGCGCTGGGACTGCGGCCCCGCCAACACGGACGAGGCTTTGATCAAGGCCCTGCCATCGAGCTGCCGTGTCAGCGGCCTGAGCTTCGGCGGTTGATCCTCTGTTCGCGCCTGTCGCCATCAACCGCGTTTTAGTCGGCTGGGACCGTCCTGCCAGATGCCCACGCCCTCAATGACGCGACCTTCTCATGCATGACCACCGACAGGGGGCTTGTCACCGACAGCTCCTTGAGCATGTGTTCTGTGCCCGGGGTTTCTCGCGCGCCCAATGCGCGGTACATACCGTCAATGACCACCTGTTCGATTTCTGAGCCCGAAAAACCTTCACTCGCTCTTGCCAGGTTGCCGAGATCAAAAAAACGCGGGTCCAAATGGCGCTTGCCCAAGTGAATGGCAAAAATATCCCGTCGAACCGCCTGACTTGGCAGGTCCACAAAGAAAATCTCGTCAAACCTGCCTTTTCGGAGCAACTCGGGGGGTAGTCGGGACACATCGTTGGCGGTGGCCACCAGGAAAACTTTGGCGCGTCGCTCGTTCATCCAAGTCAACAGGCTGCCCAAAATCCGGCGTGACACGCCGCCATCGGCGTCGCCCGAGCCATTGGCCACGCTTTTTTCAATTTCATCGATCCACAAGACACAGGGCGCCATGGCCTCCGCTTGGCGCAAAGCCTCTTTGAGGTTGTGTTCTGATTCGCCCAGCCACTTGCTGTACAGGTTGCCAAAATCCAAGCGCATCAAAGGCACATGCCAACTCCCCGCCACGGCCTTGGCGGCCAAACTTTTGCCCGCTCCTTGCACGCCCAAAAGCAGCAATCCCTTGGGTGGGTCAATTCCCTGGTCGGTGAGCTCTCCCGTGAACGTGGCGCGCCTCAATTCCAGCCAACGTTTGAGGTGGTTGAGTCCACCGACGAGGTCAAGGCCTTGTGTCTCAATGCCAAATTCAATCAGCCCATCTTTGCCGGAGTTTTCTCTTTTGAAATTGAGGATCCGCTTCAGGTCCATCAGCGTCAACCGCCCATCGTCACGGATACTCTCCGCCATCAGTCGGCGCACATCTTCTTCGTTTAATCCGGCCAGGTGTCTGACCAGTTTGTCCTCCATGTCGCCAGGCTTCATGAACTTGCGCCCACGGTCTTCCCACAGCCATCGATAGACTTCTTCGTAGTAAATCTCACGGATGAGTTCGCTGTCGGGGAACGGTGGCGTGAAGTACTTGCCCACTCGCCTCAAGTGATCAGGCAATTGAAGGTGGTCACCGACCAGCATCACGGTGCGCGATGGGCTTTGCTGGTCCTCTGCCAAATCGATCAGGAGGCGCAAGACTGCAGGGTCTTTGAGGTGGGGTTGCGGATCCAGGATGACGACCAAGCCCGCGTGAACGTCACTTTTGACATAAGCAAGAGCCTCCTGGATGCCCTTGGGCTGTGGGGAGTGCTCCAATGGGGGTGAGCACGTCAGCGCGCCCGTCGCATTCCACATGAACAAGGGGGTTTGCCGTTCATGCGCCAAAGCTTCAACGTGATGAAGAATCCTGGCATCCTCCAAGGTCTCAATGAACACCAATGCCGCACCTTGGGCTATCAAGGTGTCGAGATCCGAAAGGCTGTTGATCATGTAACGTTAGGTTTGTTTAGATGTGTCTCTCCAGATCAAAAAACCAAGAAAAAACCCCGTCACATCACAAAAGTTTCAACCACCTTCATGCTATTTCACATGGAGCTGCTGTGGGCCGCCGGGGGCAAGCAAAGCTTGATCTTCATCAACTAAACCCTTCGGTTTGGGCGTTGCGTTCAGTTGCCACCCAAACCCGGTGGCAGTGGCGACTTCTCGGCCACGAAGCTGCCGCTCTTGCCCCCGTGTTTTTCCAGCAAGCTCACGTCGGTGATGGTCATGCCGCGGTCCACGGCTTTGCACATGTCGTAGATGGTGAGCAAGGCCACTTGCACGGCGGTCAGGGCTTCCATTTCCACGCCGGTGGGGCCGGTGCATTCCGCGGTGGCGTGGCACAAGACGCTGTGCGTGGCGGGCTCAATGTCAAACGACATCGCCACGCGGGTCAAGGCAATCGGGTGGCACAGCGGGATCAGGTCGCTGGTTTTTTTGGCCGCTTGAATGCCCGCGATGCGCGCGATGCCCAGCACATCGCCTTTTTTGGCCGTGCCCTGTTCGATGAGCTGAAGGGTCTCGGGCAGCATCCGAATGCGGCCTTGCGCCGTGGCGCTGCGGCGGGTCGCGGCTTTGTCGGACACGTCCACCATGTGGGCTTGGCCGTGGGCATCGAAATGGGTCAAGGGTTGGCTGTGGGTCATGAAAAAGGCGCCTTGCGTCGCTGAACACCGGGGTAATCAAGGCATCATATGGCAATGCAACGTTTGAGTCCGAACACCTCTCCCAGCCCGTGGCGTTTTCGCTGGGTGGTTTTGTGTGCCTTGGCGGCACCCTTGAGCATGGCCCAACCCGCCTTGCCCAGCTTGGGCGACGAGCAGGGCATGCCCATTGCCAAGGAGCGGCGCTTGGGCGATAGCATCGCGCAAAGCATTTACCGCGACCCCGATTACATCGACGACCCGGTGCTCGGCGACTACCTGCAACTGCTGTGGCAGCCCTTGTTCAAAGCCGCACAAGAACGCGGCGACATCGGTCCCGAGTTGGCCCAGCGCTTTGCGTGGGAGCTGGTCATCTCGCGAGACAAACGCATCAACGCCTTCGCCTTGCCCGGTGGTTACATGGGTGTGAATTTGGGGCTGATCGCCGCCACCGACAGTGCCCCTGAAATCGCCAGCGTGATGGCGCACGAGCTCAGCCACGTGTCGCAGCGCCACATCGCACGGCTCATTGCGCGCCAAGACCAACAGTCGCCGTGGCTTTTGGGCACCATGATTTTGGGTGTCTTGGCCGCCAGCGCCAGCGCCAATGTGGACGTGGCCAATGCGGTCATCGTCGGCGGGCAAGCCGCCGCCGTGCAGTCGCAGCTGGGTTTCTCGCGCGACATGGAGCGCGAGGCCGACCGCATTGGCTTTTCGATCCTGGAGCAAGCCGGCTTGGATGGACAAGGCTTCGTGACCATGTTCAGCAAGCTCTACCAAGCCTCCAGGCTCAACGACACCGGTGCCTTTCCGTATTTGCGCAGCCACCCTTTGTCGGATGAGCGCATGGCCGATATGCGCAACCGTTTGCCCGCGGTGCCCTTGGCACCCACGTGGGTGGCGCCCGAGGGCTTGCACGCGGTCATGGCCGCGCGCGCCGGGGTGCTGGCCGAATCCAGCGCTGAGCGCTGGCAGGCTTGGTTGCGCTTGGGCCAACAACCGCAGGCCAATGCCGCGAGCCGGGTGCGCGCCATCCTCAGCGCCCACCGCTTGGGCCAGCATGCGGTGGCGGTCAAGGAAGCCAGGGGCTTGGCGCAAGATCTCGCGGGCACACCGCTGGCCAACGTGGCCAACAACCTCTTGGTGGAAATGCTCATGTCGCCCGCTTGGGTGGCCGACGCCGACACCCGAGCCGATTGGGCGGCCCACGCTCAGCGCGCCTTGACCCACAGCGACCGCGCCACCGTGCTCTGGGGCGTGCAAGCCCACATGGCCTTGGCCCAATGGGCGGTGGCGGCCGAGCGCTTGCGTGGGTGGGTGGTGCAACACCCCCGCGACGCTTTGGCTTGGCAGTTGCTGTCGCAGGTGCAGTGGCAGCAAGGCCAGCGCGTGGCCGCATTGCGGGCCGAGGCCGAGTCGCGCGTGGCGGTGATGGATTTCCAAGGGGGCTTGGATCGGCTGCAGGCCGCCAGGGCCATCAAAGGCAGCGGGCAAGACGAGTGGGAGCAAGTCATCGTCGAGACCCGCTTGCGCCAAGTGGCCGAGCGCTTGAAAGAGTCCCAGCGCGAAGATTGATGCGGCGCGCGTTGCCCAGCACCTGACAGGGGTTCAGCACTGTGGCTATGATCAAGGCCCGATTCAGCCATCCCCTCATGCCCGCCATCCACATCACCGACATCGAATCGGCCATCAACCATTGGCGCAGCCGCAGCCCCTCGCCCGATGGCGTGTCCCTGCCTGCGCCCACCCGAGCCTTGGCCGAGGTTTACGCTTGGATGGTGATTTACCGCGAAGACTGGGTCGATGAAGCCGGTATGCCCAGCGCGGCTTGGGATGCGTGGCTGGCGTGGTACGACACCACCCCCGACACACCCTGCATCGCGATTTGCTCCACCAGCCAAGGCGATGAAATGTGCAAAGGCTGTGGCCGCACCTTTGATGAGGTGCAGCGCTGGACCGAAATGGGACCGAGCGAAAAACGCATCACTTGGCACCGCATCACCACCGAGGCCAGCGCTTGGCGCTTCAACCGCTACGCCGAACGAGCCGCTGGCACCCCCCCTTCCGCTCCCAACGATTGATCCACGGCATGGCCCTCAAATCCACGATTTTTAAAGTGCAGCTGTCGGTGGCCGACATCGACCACGCTTATTACGCCGACCACGCTTTGACCCTGGCGCGTCACCCCAGCGAGACCGACGAGCGCATGATGATCCGTTTGGTCGCCTTGGCCTTGCAAGCGCACCAACTCCAAAGCGTGTGCCAAGGCGACGGTGTGTTGGCGTTTGGCGCGGGACTCTCCGACCCCAACGACCCGGATGTCTCCTTGACCGACTTCACGGGCTTGCGCCGTTTGTGGATCGAGGTGGGCCAGCCTGAAGACAAACCCATCATGAAGGCCTGCCAAAAAGCCGACGCGGTCATGGTTTATCCGTTTGGCTCGGCCGCCGAGGTGTGGTGGCGTGGCATCGAGAGCAAGCTGGTGCGCTTGGACAAATTGCAGGTCTGGCGCATCCCTCATGAGTCCACGGTGGCCTTGGGCCAGCTGGCCGAGCGCAGCATGCAGTTGCAAGCCACCATCCAAGAGGGAGTGCTCAGTTTGTCCAACAGCGATCACCACATCGACATCGAACCGGTGCGCTGGAAATGACACAGGCCCCGAAGGGCCTGTGAAGCATCGGGCGTGTGGGTTTCAGACCCGCTTGGCCAAAGCGCTGGCCTGCCCGGTGTAGCTCGCCGGCGTCATGGCCAGCAAACGGGTCTTCTCAGAATCGGGGATGTCCAAGCTGCGGATGAGCGCGTGCAGGTCCGCGGCGTTGACGGTTTTGCCGCGCGTGACCTCCTTGAGCTTTTCATACGCGCCAGCCACGCCATAGCGGCGCATGACGGTTTGGATCGGCTCGGCCAACACTTCCCACGCCTTGTCCAAGTCCTCGGCCAAACGCTCTTCGTTGATCTCCAGCTTGCCCAGGCCCACGCTCAGGGAGTGGTAGGCCAGCACCGCGTAGCCCATGGCCACGCCCATGTTGCGCAGGACGGTGGAGTCGGTCAGGTCGCGCTGCCAGCGTGAAATTGGCAACTTCTCCGACAGGTGCTTGAGCAAAGCATTGGCCAAGCCCAAATTGCCTTCGGCGTTTTCGAAGTCGATCGGGTTGACCTTGTGCGGCATGGTCGACGAACCAATCTCACCGTCCTTGAGGCGCTGCTTGAAGTAGCCCAAGCTGACGTAGCCCCAGATGTCGCGGGAGAGGTCGATGAGGATGGTGTTGGCGCGTGCGGTGGCGTCAAACAACTCGGCCATGTAGTCGTGCGGCTCGATCTGGATGCTGTAGGGCTGAAAACTCAGCCCCAAGCCCAGCGGTTCGGGCGTTTCGATCACGCGTTGGCTGAAAGCCTCCCAGTCGAAGTCGGGCCAAGCGCTGAGGTGGGCGTTGTAGTTGCCCACCGCGCCGTTCATCTTGCCCTTGAGGGCCACAGCGGCGATGCGCTCGCGCGCGGTGCGCAAGCGCATGACCACGTTGGCGAATTCTTTGCCCACGGTGGTGGGGCTGGCGGTTTGGCCGTGTGTACGGCTGAGCATGGGCACATCGGCGAACTGGTGTGCCATGGTGCGCAAGGTGTCGATGATGCCGTCGAGCGCGGGCAGCAAGACTTCGTCGCGTGAGCCCTTGAGTTGCAAGGCGTGGCTGGTGTTGTTGATGTCTTCGCTGGTGCACGCAAAGTGCACAAATTCGGCGGCGTTTTCGAGTTCGGGGCGCGCCTCGAACTTGGACTTGATCCAGTACTCAACAGCCTTGACGTCGTGGTTGGTTTTTTTCTCGATGGTTTTGATGGCCAGCGCGTCGTCGGCGTTGAAGTTTTTCACCAAATTGAGCAAATAGGTGCGCGCGCCAGGCGTCAGAGGTTTGAATTCGGCAAAACCCGCGTCGGACAGGGCAATGAACCATGCGATTTCGACCTGCACGCGGCGGTGCATATAGCCCAATTCGCTCATGAACGGGCGCAGCGCGCCCAAGCGGTTGTGGTAGCGGCCGTCGAGCGGCGAGAGGGCGGCCACGGCCGACAAAGCGGGGTTGGAGGGGGTTTGTGAAGACATGGGTGCATTGTAGAAGGTGGCTAGAATGAACGAATCGCAACAGCCTGTTTTTCACATGAAACTCATCGGTTCCCTCACCAGCCCTTATGTGCGCAAAGTGCGCGTCGTACTAGCAGAAAAGAAGCTCGAATTCCAATTCGTTGAAGAGGACGTGTGGTCCAAAGACAGCTCGATCAGCACCGCCAACCCCTTGAGCAAGGTGCCGTGTTTGATCATGGAAGGCGGCGAGGCGATGTTCGACTCGCGCGTCATCACCGAATACCTCGACACCATGTCCCCTGTGGGCAAGCTCATTCCCACCTCGGGTCGCGAACGCGCCGAAGTGAAAACTTGGGAAGCCTTGGCCGATGGTTTGCTTGACGCGGCGATCGCCGCCCGTTTAGAAGCCACCTGGGCCGGCCGCACCGACGCGCAGCGGTGCTCGGCGTGGATCGACCGTCAGATGGACAAAATCCACGCCAGCTTGGCCGCCATGGAGCGTGGTTTGGCCGACAAACCCTTTTGCTCGGGCGTGCACCTGAGCCTGTCCGACGTGGCCGTGGGCTGTGCCTTGGGCTATTTGGACTTCCGCTTTGCCCAGCTGGACTGGCGCAGCGCCCACCCCCATCTGGCGCGCTTGCATGAGAAGTTGGCGCAACGCCAAAGCTTCATCGACACCTGCCCACCTTGAGGCAGGCCCCGCTCAAGCCCGGTTGGCCCGGCGCTTGAGCCAGCGCATCACGGCCCCGAGCACGGGGATTTGCTCGTACAACTCTTCGGCCGCGTCCCAGTAGTCGCGGTGCTCGCTCACCCGGCCGTCGGGCGTGCAGCGCACAAAAGAGCCACCTCGGATGGTGCGCGGGGCGGTGTCGCCGCGGAACGAAAAGTGGAAGTCCCACACCAAAAACGCGCGGTCTTCATCGACCACTTGTTGCGTCACGACAAAGCGCGGGCGGTCCAAGCGGTGAAACATGTGTTCAAAAATGCCGCGAATGGCCGCCACACCTTGAACCTCATTGAAGGGGTCTTTGAAGCGGGCATCGGCGGTGTACAGCTGCTCGATTTGCACCAAGTGCTCGGGCTGCAGCTCGCTGTAGAAGGCCACCAATCGCTCGATGGTGGCGCGGCTGTGTTCGGTGGTGTTCATGTTCAGAGTCCGGTGGCGCGTTGCACGATCCAGCAGTACAGGCGGTGCGGCAAGCAGCGCAAGACCTTGAGCACGCGCGTGAAGCGTTTGGGGTAGTGAATCTCGAACACACCACGAGCCCAGTCGCCCATCATGGCCTGCGCGGCCTCGGTGGGCGTGATGATGGCGGGCATTTTGAATTTGTTTTGCGCCGTCAGCGGGGTT
>Ga0194086_1336_pt1 | contig 9851 bp, 10 predicted proteins | sample LauGreSBDMM110DD_2_FD_133656 | JGI IMG/M metagenome (GOLD analysis project Ga0194086, IMG submission 133656) | reverse complement strand
AAGCGGGCGGGGTGGCGCACGCTCAGGCCCTCGCGTTCGACCAGGTTTTCGCCCGAGGCGGCCACGTCGATCAGCAGGTCCACCAGGTGGTCGTCCAGCAGGTTGACCTCGTCGATGTACAAAAAGCCCCGGTGCGCTTGCGCCAGCAGGCCGGGGGCGAAGGATTTGACGCCTTGTGACAAGGCTTTTTCCAGATCGAGCGCGCCGACCACGCGGTCTTCTGTGGCGCCCAAAGGCAGGTCCACCACGGCCACGCTTTGTCGCTCAGTCACGACTTTGCTTTTGGGGTCGCGGGCCTGGCAGACGGGGCAGCTGCCCGCGGGTTTGGCCGGGTCGCAGCGGTAAGGGCAGCCTTTGACCACCTGGATGGGCGGCAGCAGGTCGGCCAGCGCACGCACGGCCGTCGATTTGCCGGTGCCCCGGTCACCCAAGACGAGCACGCCGCCAATGGAAGGGTCCACCGCCACCACCTGGATGGCGAGGGTCATTTCATCTTGTCCAACGATGGCCGCAAAAGGGAAGGTCAATGCCATGGGGCGTTCCGCAAAACTGTTCTCGGCCCATCATCCAAAAGACACGGCAAAGTGTCAAGTTAAATTTACACTTTAAGTGGGCTTTTGAGCTCAGATTTTGCGTGTGGCGGCATTCACTTGGTCGGATTCGGGCCGGGTTTCAGGCTTGAGGCCATAAGGGGCCGCCAAATCCCAAACGTGCTGGGGCAGCATGTTTTTGATGCGAGCGGGGGCTTCGCGTCGCAGGTGCAAGATGGATTCGATGGCTTTCATCTCAACGCGGGCGCGGGCAAACTCCAGTCCACGCGGGCCCACCCGGGGCATCAGCCAGTTGACCAGCGGCTTGATCCAAGCGGGCATGCGGCGCAGCGGCAGGCCACCCGCGGCGCGTTCGGTGTTGGCCATGAAGCCGCGCACCGGGCCCTCGCGCTTGCCTCGGCTGATCGGCTCGCTGGTGACCAGTTGGTCTTGGATGCCGTCGAGCACCGCTTGCCCGCGTGCGTTGCGCACCAGCAACCATTGCTGGCCGTGGCCGCCCATGTAACCCACGGTGATGTCCGACAGCACATTGGTGTAATCCACGCAGGTGCGGCAGGTCAGCGGGAAAAAGTCGGGCGCCAGGGTGGACAGCGGCAGGTTCAAAAACGGGATCAGGCGCTTGTCGCCCTGATCGGTGCGCACCTCCACCTTGTAATCGGCGCGGAACTCGACATAGCTGATGTCTTGTGGGCGGTCCGAAATCAGCCCCAGAAACTGATGGAAGTTTTCGGTGGTGGTGTTGTCGGAACACGGCGTGCCGATGACGTAAAGCTGCTCCAAGCCTTGCTCGCGCTCGAGTTGCGGCTGGATGGCTCGCAGCGCGTAAATCTGGCAGGGGATGCCGATCACGGCCAAGCGCTTGTGGCCTTGAGCCAGCGCAGGCTCCACCAAGCTGAGCAGCGGCGCGTAGCCCATGCGCATGCCTCGGCACTGGGCCATGTCTTGTGCGCGGGTGACCAGCACTGGGCGGGGTCGCCAGCGGTCGTGCGGGTCGGCGGCCATGGCGATCACCGCGTCGACCAGGCCTTTTTCGAGTAGCACCTCGGCCAAGCGGGTGGTGATGCCGGTCCACTGCGCACCTTGGGTGGGCGGGTCCAAGCGGGCACTCAGGATCTGTTGGTAGGGACCAAAGAACAGCTCGTCGGTCTGGGCTTTGTGTGCGGCGTGGTCCTGTTGGCGTACTCGGCCGTGCACGCGACGCTCCAGACCAGGGTAATCCGGCTGGATGAATTGGCAGGCTTGGCCGCAGCGTTTGGGATCATTGGTGCGCGAGAGGCCACAGTCGGTACACAGCTTGCGGACCGGGGCCGGGGAAGCCTCGGTGGTGGATGGGGGATTAGCTGGCACGGATCAAGGGCATCACGCCGACCAACCACACGTGCAGGCCACCCATGAAAAAGGCCGCCCAAACGCCAGTGCCGACCACCACGGTCAAAACCGTACCCAGCCATTTGCCCTCGGGCGCGCTGAGCAGGCTTTGGCGGTCACGTTGACGGGCGGCGCGGAACACCAGCACGGACCAAATCAAAAAGCCACCAAACAAGACCACATCGGCCAGGTTGCCGTTGATCAGCAAATGGCCCAAGGCCCAGACTTTGACCGACAAGGTCATCGGGTGGCGCAGCTTGGCTTTGATGTGGTTGCTGGGAATGTAGGTGGCCACCAAGAAAATCATGGCCACCCACATCAGCAAAATGGTGGCCATTTGCAAACCGCGCGGGGGCGACCAGAGCACCACGGGCTCCAACCGTGCTTGGCCATAGCCCTGCACCAACAAATAAAAGCCGAGCAAGGCGACCGCCGCGTAAAGGGCTTTAAAACCCATCGGGCCCCAGCGCGTGATGGCGTTGTGGCGCGCTTGGGGGGCCAAACTTTGAAACAAGTGAATGCCCAAAAAGAGCACAAGACCGAGCACCAATGACAGCATGGGGGTACCTTTGTATGGAACAACGAATCGCGTGTATTTTGTCACCCAATGGCCAAGCGTGCGCGACGGGCTTGGTGTACCAAGCTACTCGGGTATCCCCCAGCCTTAAACCAAATTGACAATTCGGCGCAAAATGATGACTTCGGCACCCGCTGATCTTTTTTTTAACTAGGAGTTCCCCAATGCAAGGTTCATTCAACGCATCCAATCGCCGCGTCTTCATGATGCAAGTGGCCACTGCCGCCGGCGCCTCTGTGATCGCGACCCAAGCTTCCGCCCAAGCCATGCTGGACGAAAAAGACCCACAAGCCGTGGGTTTGGGCTACAAGGCCGACGCCACCAAGGTTGACAAGGCGAAAAACCCCAAGTACGCCGCCGGCAACAACTGCGCCAACTGCGCCCTGTTCCAAGCCAAGGCTGGTGCTGTCTCCGGTGGTTGCGCGCTGTTCGGCGCCAAGCAAGTGGCCGCCAAAGGCTGGTGCTCGGCTTGGGCCAAAAAGGCTTAAAAGACCCCCATCTGCGAATGGAGGCCCGTCCCAACCCTGCGTGAGTCCCCTGGCTTTAACGAATGCCAGCGGCGGCGCGCAGGGTGGCGGCTTTGTCGATGCGCTCCCAAGTGAACTCGGGTTCTTCGCGACCGAAGTGGCCGTAAGCCGCGGTCTTTTGGTAGATCGGGCGCAACAGATCGAGCATTTGGATGATGCCTTTGGGGCGCAGATCGAAGTGCTCGTTGATCAACTGGGCGATTTTTTCATCCGAAATCACGCCAGTGCCTTCGGTGTAAACCGTCACGTTCATGGGGCGCGCCACACCAATGGCGTACGCCACTTGGATCTGGCACTGCTTGGCCAAGCCCGCAGCCACGATGTTCTTGGCCACGTAGCGGGCGGCGTAAGCGGCCGAGCGGTCCACTTTCGAGGGGTCTTTGCCTGAGAAAGCACCACCGCCATGGGGGCAAGCGCCGCCGTAGGTGTCGACGATGATCTTGCGGCCGGTCAAACCGCAATCGCCCTGGGGGCCGCCAATCACAAAGCGGCCAGTCGGGTTGATCAGGTACTTGGTGTCCTGCAGCCACTCTTTGGGCAACACGGGTTTGATGATCTCTTCGATGATGGCTTCGGTGAAGCTGGCCTTCATCTTGGTCGAGGTTTCCGACTGGTCGGGGCTGTGCTGGGTGGACAGCACCACAGTGTCGATGCTGTGGGGCTTGCCGTCCACATATCGCATGGTCACCTGGCTCTTGGCGTCTGGGCGCAGAAAAGGCAGGCGACCGTCTTTGCGCAGCTGGGCTTGGCGCTCCACCAAACGGTGGGCGTAGTAGATGGGCGCGGGCATCAGCTCAGGCGTCTCGTCGCAGGCGTAACCGAACATCAGGCCTTGGTCACCGGCGCCGATGTTGAGGTGGTCGTCGCTTGCGTGGTCCACGCCTTGGGCGATGTCGTTGGACTGCTTGTCGTAGCAGACCATCACCGCGCAGCCCTTGTAATCGATGCCGTACTCGGTGTTGTCGTAGCCGATGCGTTTGATGGTGTCGCGGGCGACTTGGATGTAATCGACATGCGCGTTGGTGGTGATCTCACCGGCCAAGACCACCAGACCGGTGTTGGTAAGGGTTTCAGCGGCCACGCGGCTGCGGGGGTCTTGCGCAAAAATAGCGTCAAGGATCGCGTCGGAGATCTGGTCGGCGACCTTGTCGGGGTGGCCTTCAGAGACGGATTCGGAAGTGAAGAGAAAATCGTTCGCCATGGTTAAACTCCATAAAAAGGTGGACGGGCGTTGCCGGTCCTTCAGAGTTCGGCGAACGCTTTAGCGGAATTTGTGAATCGCCCCGCAATTAGTTCAGTAACTCGGCGATGCGCAAATTATAAACAAATTGACAAAGGCTTGGCAGTGACCTGGTGGGTGAAGGGGATGTTTCGGTTCTTGAGTGCGTGGCCTTTGTGGGCTTTGCACGCCTTGGGCTGGTTGGGCGGTTGGTTGACTTTTGTCGCCTCGGCCCGCTACCGCGCTCGCTTGCTGGCCCACGCGGCACAGGCCGGCTTGAGTGCAGCACAGACGCGCCGGTCGGTGGGCGAGGCCGGCAAGATGATGGCCGAAATACCGCGCTTGTGGTTGGGCCAGCCTGTGCCCATTCAATGGCAAGGCGATGCAGCGATTGAACAAGCACAGTCCCAAGGCCGGGGTTTGCTGCTCATGACCCCGCACATGGGTTGTTTTGAAATCATCGCGCAGGCCTATGCCCAGCGTTTTGGGCAGCAGCAACCGATCACGGTTTTGTTTCGTCCCGCACGCCAAGCCTGGCTGCAAGATTGGGTGGCCAACGCCCGCTTGCGGCCCAACCTGCACACCGCCCCCACCAATTTGACGGGTGTCAAACAGCTCATCAAAGCCCTCAAAGCCGGGCAGACGGTGGGCCTCTTGCCAGACCAAGTCCCGCCCGAAGGCCAAGGCGTTTGGGCACCGTACTTTGGCCGTCCGGCCTACACCATGACCCTGAGTGCGCGTTTGGCGCACAGTGGTCAGGCCGTGCCGGTCTTGTTGTGGGGTGAGCGCCTGCCTTGGGGGCGTGGTTATGTGGTGCATGTGCACACGGTGGGCATGCCCGGCGGTGAGGCTTTATCGACCGATGCCCAAACCGCGGCCGCCCAAATCAACGCGGCGATGGAGGTGTTGGTGCGAGAGCGACCCGACCAATACCTGTGGTCTTATGCGCGTTACAAGTCGCCCAAAGGTGCCGCTGTGGTGGCGGACACCGCTGGGTGAGCCCAGTCCCAGAGCAGCTGAGCCACGTCGTCCAGGCCTTGTTTTTTAAGGGCTGAAAACAGCTTGACCTCTCCGCCACCGGCGTGCAACTTGGTCAAGGCCAAGACGTCACGACCTTCCACGCGGGTGAGTTTGTCGGCTTTGGTCAGCAAGACCAAAAACTTCAGACCTTCTTCCACGCGTGGGCGGATGACCTCCAACAAGATCTCATCGAGTTCGGTCAGCCCCAGACGTGGGTCGCACATCAGCACCACGGCCTTGAGGTTTTCGCGCGTGATGAGGTAATTGGCCATGACACGCTGCCAGCGCAGCTTGGCTTCTTTGGGCACAGCGGCATAACCATAACCGGGCAAGTCGGCCAAAACGGCGTCGGTGACGCCTTGTTTGCCCAAGGCAAACAGGTTGATGCTTTGGGTGCGACCGGGCGTTTTGGAAGCGAAAGCCAAGCGCTTTTGTTGCGTCAAGGTGTTGATGCAGGTGGACTTGCCCGCATTCGAGCGTCCGACGAAGGCGATTTCGGGCACGTCCAGCGGCGGCAGGTGCTGCAGCTGGGGGGCGGTGGTCAAAAAACGGGCGGTGTGGAGCCAACCATGAGCGATTTTAACGTCGGGCACAGCAAGAAGGGGGGCCGTGGCCGATGGGGTCATTGGGGTGTTCTGGTTGGTCATTTGGGGTTTTCCCGGTGGGACATTGTAAAATCAGAAGAGAAACACCGGCTGGGGGCTGGTGTGCATATTTCTTCAACTCAGAAGCCGTCGCTTGCGCGATGAGGACACACGACATGAAATTGACCGCCTCTTTACTCTGCACCGCTGCTTTGGTTGCCCTGTCGTTCAGTGCCCAAGCCCAGACCACCAAGCCCGACTTGGCTGCCGGTGCGGCCGTGTTTGGACAAGCTTGCGTGGCTTGTCATGCTGCCGATGGCAACTCTTCAACACCCGCCAACCCTAAGTTGGCCCAACAACACCCCGAGTACCTCATCAAGCAATTGCGGGAATACAAATCGGGCAAGCGCGCCAACGCCATCATGGGTGGATTTGCCAGCAGCTTGTCTGACGCTGACATGCGCAACGTGGCCTACTGGTTGGCCAGTCAAAAAGCCGTCGCTGGTGCAGCCACCGACCCCGAGTTGGTTCGTTTGGGTGAGCGGATTTACCGCGGAGGCATCGCCGACCGTCAAATCGCGGCATGTGCCGGTTGCCACAGCCCCAACGGCGCGGGCATTCCAGCCCAAAACCCACGCTTGTCCGGACAGCACGCCGAGTACACCGCGGACCAGCTGCGCCAATTTCGCGGTGGTATCCGCAAGAACAACATTCAGATGACGGGTGTGGCTGCCAAAATGAACGACCGCGAAATCTTGGCGGTTTCCGAGTTCATTGCTGGTTTGCGTTAACGTAAAGAGGGCTGAACCCGTTCAATCAGAGGGTATCAGCCGTTGATCATATTTGGGGGCACCATGTGCTGGTTCTTGAAAAACCGCTTGTACCTTGTAGCCCCTCACAAAGGCCATGTTCGGAGATCCCGACCTGGTCTTTTTTGTATGTCAATGTGTTTCTCTCGGGTTTGCCCAGTGACGGCAAACTTTGATTTTTCAGTAGGACACCGACCATGATCATTCGCACCCAGACCGACGGTTTCATTCACCCACTGGGCAGCGAAATCACTCCGCAGGCGGCTTATCTCGATCGTCGCCGTTGGTTGGCCCATTCGGCGCTGACCTTGGGTTCGGCCTGGGGACTCGCTGCGAGCCGTGACGCCCAAGCCGCGGTGGGCGCTCCTCTCAAAGGGGCGCGCTCGGCGGTGTCGGGAGCCATTGCCCTGGAAGCCTTGACCCCTCGTGAAGACGTCACCAGCTACAACAATTTTTACGAATTCGGTTTGGACAAGTCCGATCCGGCCCGCAATGCTCACACTTTGAAAACCACGCCATGGACCGTGTCGGTCGAGGGTCTGGTCTCAAAGCCTCGCACCTGGGGCTTGGAAGAGTTGCTCAAACTCGCCCCCATGGAGGAGCGCATTTACCGCTTGCGCTGTGTCGAGGGTTGGTCGATGGTGGTCCCTTGGGTGGGGTATTCCTTGTCGGCTTTGATTCGAGCCGCTCAACCCCTGGGCAGTGCCCGCTACGTCGAATTCGTGACACAGGCCGACCCGGCCACCATGCCAGGCTTGCGCAACAACGTTTTGCAATGGCCTTATTTGGAAGGCTTGCGCTTGGATGAGGCTCAGCACCCGCTGACCCTGCTGACTTTCGGCGTCTACGGTGAAGAGTTGCCCAAGCAAAATGGCGCGCCCCTGCGCTTGGTGGTGCCTTGGAAGTATGGTTTCAAAAGTGGCAAGTCGATCGTCAAAATCCGCTTCACCGATCGCGAGCCACGCACGTCATGGAACGTGGCTGCGCCCACCGAATACGGTTTCTTTGCCAACGTGAACCCTGGGGTGACACACCCGCGTTGGAGCCAAGCCACTGAGCGTCGCATCGGTGAGTCGGCAGGGTTGTTTGCCAAACGCCGCAACACCGAGCTCTTCAACGGCTATGGTCCTCAAGTCGCCTCGATGTACGCGGGCATGGACTTGCGCCGCTTCTTCTGATGCGTGGGGCAGCGGCCTCCGGGCTGGTCTGGGCAGTTGCCATGCTGCCGGGTGCTTATTGGTGGTGGGCCGCATTGGCCGACCAACTCGGTGCCAATCCCGCCGAAGCGCTCATCCGTGGCTTGGGTGTCAGTACCTTGCAGCTCTTGTGTGCGGCGCTGTTGATCACACCGCTGCGCGTGGTCACGGGCTGGACGACCTTGGCACGCTGGCGCCGGCCAGTGGGTTTGGCGGTGTTCGCGCATGCGCTTTTGCACGCGGTGGCTTACGCCTGGCTCGATCAGTCTTGGGACATGGCGGCCTTGATCAGGGACGTTTGGGACCGGCCATTTATCACCGTGGGCATGGCGGCCACACTTTTCTTGCTGGCCATGGCGCTGACCTCTTGGAACGGCGCTGTTCGCGCTTTGGGCGCTCGGCGTTGGCAAACGCTGCACCGTTCGGTCTACGCGGTGGCGGTCTTGGCGGTACTGCACTTTTTTTGGATGCGAACAGGTAAAAACCACTTCGGCGAGGTGTGGTTCTACGGCCTGCTGCTGGCTGCCTTGTTGGGTTGGCGCGTGTGGCGTTGGTGGCGCCAACGCCAACACCGAATCAGCTGAGCGGTTTTTCTAAGCGCATCTGGTCGTCTGCGCTTTCGCGTTCGCGGATCACCTGCACCCGATCGCCCGACACCAAGATCTCAGCCGCACGGCCACGGGTGTTGTAGTTGCTGGCCATGCTCATGCAATAGGCGCCCGCCGAGAGCACGGCCAAGCAGTCGCCAGCTCGCACCGCTAGGTCACGGTCGCGACCCAACCAATCACCGCTTTCACAGATAGGACCCACCACATCCCACGTCAGGGTCGGTGTGTCAAGGCTGGGCGTTTGAACCGGCACGATCTGGTGGTAGGCCTGGTACATGGCCGGTCTTGGCAAATCGTTCATGGCTGCGTCGACGATGCAGAAGTTTTTGTGTTCGCCGGGCTTGAGGTAGAGCACCTCGGTCAAGCAAACACCGGCGTTGCCCACCAAGGAGCGGCCAGGCTCGATGAAGATGGCGCGGTCACCGTAACCGCGCGCATCGAGCTTGGCCAACAAGGCTTTCCACAAGGCGTCGGCGCTGGGAGGGGTGTCACCGTGGTAGTTGATGCCCAGGCCGCCGCCAAAGTCGATGTGCTCGATGTGGATGCCGTGTACTTCAATGGCTTGCACCAAGTCCAGCACACGGTCCATGGCGTCGAGGTAGGGGGCGGCTTGGGTGATCTGTGAGCCGATGTGACAGTCGATACCGACCACGCGCAAGCCGGGGTGGGCTGCGGCGCGTTGGTAGGTGCTCACCACGTCTTCGTGGGCAATGCCGAATTTGTTGTCTTTGAGACCGGTGGAAATGTAGGGGTGGGTTTGCGCATCCACATTGGGGTTGACGCGCAAGCTCACGGGCGCGCGCAGGCCCATGCCTTGTGCGACCGCACCCAGGACCTCGATTTCGGCCACGCTCTCGACGTTGAAGCAACCGATGCCAACTTCCAAGGCTCGGCGCATCTCGGCGCGGGTTTTGCCCACGCCCGAGAAAATGATTTTTTGGGGCGAGACGCCAGCGCGCAAAGCGCGTTCGAGCTCCCCGCCCGAGACAATGTCCAAGCCACAACCGGCGCGCACCAAGGTCTGCAAAATCGCCAAACTGCTGTTGGCTTTCATGGCGTAGCAAATTTGGTGGCGTCTACCAGCCAGGCCACGCTGGTAGGCAGCCAAAGCGTTGAGCATGGCTGATTGGCTGTACACAAAGAGGGGTGTGCCATGGGCTTGCGCCAAGGCGTGCAAGGAAACGTCTTCCACCCACAGTTGGTGGTCGCGCACAGTCAAACCGTCGGGCAATGGGGTCGTCATGGTGTGGGCGTTCAGGAGATCAACGGGCGCTGGAGCTGGGCAAGGTCAGGGGGCCTTTTTGGCCGCAAGCGGCGCTGCTGAGCACCAACAGCGCGAGGGCACTGGCGCGAAAAACCTGGGTCAGGGTCATGGCAATCTCTGGGGTGAGG
>Ga0194086_1276_pt1 | contig 10000 bp, 7 predicted proteins | sample LauGreSBDMM110DD_2_FD_133656 | JGI IMG/M metagenome (GOLD analysis project Ga0194086, IMG submission 133656) | reverse complement strand
GTCCAAGGCGGGGAGTTGGTCCAAAGAGGCCAAACCCAGATCGTCCAGAAACTGGCGCGTCGTGGCGTACAAAGCGGGTCGTCCCACGGTCTCGCGGTGGCCAATGACCTCCACCCAGCCGCGGTCTTCGAGCTGCTTGAGCAAGACCGAGTTGATGGTGACGCCACGGATGTCTTCCATGTCGCCGCGCGTCACGGGCTGGCGGTAGGCGATGATGGCCAAGGTTTCCAAGGTGGCTCGGGTGTAACGAGGTGGCTTCTCGGGGTGCAATCGGTCCAAAAAGGGGCGCATGTCGGGGCGGCTTTGGAAGCGCCAACCGGAGGCGATGCAAACCAACTCCACGCCACGCGACGTCCAGTCGAGTTGCAACTCGGCCAACAAGGTTTTGAGGGTATCGGCTGAGAGCTGGTCTTCGAACAAGGCACCCATCTCCCGCACGCTGAGCGCTTGGGGGGCACAGATCAAGGCCGTCTCCAGGATACGCTTGGCATCCGCGGTGTTCATCGCTGTGGTTCGTCGTGCAAGTGTGAGGTTCGGCCCAGGGCCGAGAGAAATTGGGTTCACCCGCCAACAGCGGGGACCTGCGGGGGCCGAGGGACATGGCCCAAGCCCGACAACGGCGCTCAGGGGAGCGGCGCGTTGGTGCCCCCATTGTAATGGAGCCCCGCCTCGGCCACCGCAGCCAAGAAATCGCTGGGGGGCTCGGCCAAAAAAGCCAAGGGCTGACCGCCAACCGGGTGCAAGAATCGCAACTCGCGTGCATGCAAGGCTTGGCGCTGCAGCCCCCACATCACACGCCCGCCATAGACCGTGTCGCCGACCAAGGGGTGGCCCAACCACGCCAAGTGAACCCGAATTTGGTGTGTGCGCCCCGTGTGCAATTTGCACTTGACCAAGGTGGCTTGTGCGCTACCGTCCAAGCGGTGGACCGAGGTCTGCGCTGGCTTGGCTCCACTGCCCTCGCCCGAGACCACCGCCATGCGCAAACGGTTGCGGCTGTCGCGTCCAATGGCTTGGTCCACCGTGAGGTTCAGGGGTGAGCGCCACAGGCCGTGGGCCAAAGCCACGTACTCGCGCTGCACATCACGCGCCGCAATCGCCTGCACCAAGGCATCCATGGCGGGGCGACTTTTGGCCACCATCATCAGGCCCGAGGTGTCTTTGTCCAATCGGTGCACGATGCCCGCGCGCGGCAAGTGGCTCGCGCCCGCGTGCCAAGCCAAGAGCCCGTTGAGCAAGGTGCCGGTCCAGTGGCCCGCCGCAGGGTGCACCACCAAGCCCGCGGGCTTGACGATGACCATCAGGTGTTCGTCTTCAAAGACGACATCGAGCGCCATGGGCTCGGCTTTGAAGGCTTGGGTTTGCTGGGTCGGGCGCAACTGCACGGTGAGCGCATCGCCCACCGTGACCTTGGCCGAGGCTTTGCCCGCCGTGGCGCCGCGCCACTGCACCGCACCCTCCTCCAGCAACTGCTGCAAGTAGGAGCGCGAAAACTCGGGCACCAATTCAGCCAAGGCACGGTCGATGCGCCAGCCGTGCATCGACACGGGAATTTGCAGCGGCCGGTTTTCAATCGCCTCGCTCGCGCCGTCCCAGGCCGCATCGGTTTCGTCGTCTGCTGGGGGCGTCGATATAATTTGCTCAGCCAACTTGGGTTGTCCTGTTTCTAAAGGTGTGCGTACTGTGCGTTTATCCCAATTATCGACGCTGCGTTTGACGCTGCTCCTCACCGCCGGGTTTTTGACCGCTTGCAGCACCACGACCATCGATCCCACGGTGGGTTGGACACCCGAACGAATTTACGCCGAGGCCTTGGACGAACGGGCCGCTGGTAACACCGACAAAGCCGTCCAATATTTCGAAAAGCTCGAAGGCCGCGCCGCCGGCACGCCCTTGGCGCAACAGGCCCAGCTCGACAAGGCTTACACGCATTACAAAGTCGGCGAGTTGCCCCAAGCGCAAGTCGCGCTCGACCGGTTCATGCGCTTACACCCCGCCAGCCCGGCCATGGACTACGCGCTCTACCTCAAAGGTCTGGTCACCTTCAATGACAACCTGGGCTTCTTGGGCGCTTTGTCGCAGCAAGACCTGTCCGAGCGCGACCAAAAAGCCGCCAAGGACTCGTTCGAGTCCTTTCGACAGCTCATCAGCCGTTTCCCCCAATCCAAATACTCGCCCGACGCGCGCACCCGGTTGACGCACATCGTCAACTCGCTGTCACAGTACGAGGTGCACGTGGCGCGTTACTACCACCGCCGTGGCGCTCACGTAGCGGCCATCAACCGCGCTCAAACCGCCCTCACCGACTACCCCGGCACGCCAGCCTTGGAAGAGGCGCTGCACCTGTTGGTGTCGTCTTACGACGCCTTGGGCATGAACGACCTGCGCAACGACGCGCGACGCGTGTTGAGTGCGAGCTACCCCAACTCACGCTTCCTGCGCTGAGCGAAACTGGCTCAGGCCTGTCCCAGATCGCGCAGAGGGTGGTCCTGCGCCAACCACGGACTGACAAAAAACGGCGTCAACATGGCCTCGCTCACGTCTTCCCAACGCTGGGGTTGCCAACGCGGCGCGTGGTCTTTGTCCACCACCAGGGCCCGTATGCCCTCCACGGTTTCGCTGCTCGCGCCCTTGCGCTGCAAATGACGCGTGTCAAAACAGTGCGCCACCATGTCGCGTTCCATGCGCAGCGCATCGGCCAAACCCATGCTGCGCGCTCGGCGGATCTGCGCCCACACGACCCGCAACATCAGGGGCGAGCGCTGACGCAAAGCGGCCAGCGTCGCCTGTGACCATGCGTTGTTGAGGGCCTGCAAAGCCGCCGTGGCGTCGTCCCAAGTGGCCGCACCAAACACCGCGTTGATGTCCGCCATGGGCAAAGTGGCCGCTGCGCCGTGGCGTTGTTCGTGCGAGCGGCACCAGTGCACCACCGCCGCCCCGTTCTCAAACGGGGTCTGCGCCAAGCTCTCCCACAAGCCAGGCAAACGGACCGACTGCACCACGCCGTCGGCCAAGCCCACGGCCAGCGCGTCGGCCGCGCCCACAGATTGACCGGTCAGCCCCAGGTACTCACCCACATGGCCTGGGCAACGGCTCAAGAAATAGCCCCCACCCACATCGGGAAACAAACCGATCATCGTCTCGGGCATGGCCAAGCGGCTGCGCTCGGTGGCCAAGCGCAGGCTCGCCCCTTGCGCCAAGCCCATGCCCCCACCCATGACGATGCCGTCCATGAAGGCGATCACCGGTTTGGGGTAGGTGTGGATCAGGTGGTTGAGTCGGTACTCTTCGGTGAAAAAGTGCCCGAGATCGGGGTCGTCGGCCAACGCCGCTTGGTGGAAAAACCGGATGTCGCCGCCCGCGCAAAAGGCACCGAACGGGCCAGCTTTGCCCTGCCCGCGCAAGGCCACAGCCAATACCGCCGGGTCCTCACGCCAAGCCAAGAGGGCTTGTGTGAGCGCGCGCACCATGTCCAAAGACAAGGCATTGAGGGCTTGGGGGCGGTTGAGTGTGAGGCAGGCCACACGCCCACGCAGCTCAGGCAAAACGGTGTCGGTCATGTTGAATCTCCTGGGCCCATCATCGCCCAGTTTGGGGGCTCAGTCGCGCGCAGCGTCAGGCGGGTGTTTGGCGTTCACGCCAACCCAAGGCCTCGTTGAGCACCAAAGCCAAAATCACCAAACCGCCACCGACCAAGACCTCGTTGGAAGGCACCTCGTTGACAAACGCCCAGGTCAAAGCAATGCCAAATATCACCTCCAACAAGCCCAGCAGCGAGACCTCAGCGGCCTTGAGCGCCCGGGCACACACCACCGACAAGGTGCAAGGCACGGACAACTGCAACCAACCCAGCATCGCCAACCACGCCACGTCGCTGGCGCTGGCCGTGCCGGGCAAGGCCAGGGGCAAGGTGTACAAGGTGGACAAGATCGCGCCGAGCAACACCGCGGGCACCAAGTCGATGCGCTCGCCTTTGTGCTGCACGCGCTGAACCGCGGTCCAATTGATCGCGCCCGCCAAGGGCACACACAAAGCCAAACCCGAGCCGATGAGCAGGTCACCGATCGGCGTTTGCGGGTCGGCCATGGCCGACCAAAACTGGCTGCCGTACATGTACACAATACCCATGGCCGCCACCACGATCGTCAGCCACGTGCGGTTGGCCAAACGCTGCCCCAAAACCACGCGCGCCAGCAAAGCGGTCAACAAAGGCCCCACGGCCATGAGGATCAACACATTGGCCACACTGGTGAAACCCAAAGCCAGCATGAAGGCGGTGAACATCACCGACCAACACACCCCCGAGAGCCAAAACGTGCGGGATTCGGGCAGAAAACCCCAATGACGATGCAAGACCTCGCCCCAAGCCGATCGGGTGCTGTGCGTAAGTGGTGGGATCTGGGGGGCTTGGCGTCGCGACCAGGCCCGCCACAGCGGCAACATCCACATCAAGGACAGCACCGTGAAAGCGCTGCGGTAGAAGGTCACCTCAAAACGACCGGCCGATTCCAGCACGCGCGAGACCACGCCCGCAACAGACCACAAGAGCGTGACCCCGACCATCAAGAAGACGGCCTGGGTGTGGGTGAGGCGACCTGGGGTCATCAGCTGCGGCTGGCGCGCTTGCGGTCGTGTTCCGACAGGTAACGCTTGCGCAGGCGCACGCTCTTGGGCGTGATTTCCACCAACTCGTCGTCCTCGATGAATTCCACGCCGTATTCCAGCGTGAGTTCGATCGGGGGCGTGATCTTGATCGCGTCTTCCTTGCCCGAGACGCGGAAGTTGGTCAACTGCTTGGTGCGCGTGGCATTGACGACCAAGTCGTTGTCGCGGTTGTGGATGCCCACGATCATGCCTTCGTACACCGGGTCGTTGGGTTTGACGAACATGCGGCCACGGTCGTCGAGCTTACCCAAGGCGTAGGTGAAGATTTCACCGTCGTCCATGGAGATCAGCACACCGTTTTTGCGGCTGGCGATCTCGCCTTTGTGCGGCTCGTAGCTGTCGAAGATGTTGGAAATCAAGCCAGAGCCACGCGTCAAGTTCAAGAACTCGTTGGTGAAACCGATCAAGCCACGCGCGGGGATGCGGTACTCCAAACGCACACGGCCTTTACCGTCCGGCACCATATTGGCCAGTTCACCCTTGCGCTCGCCCAAAGCTTGCATCACGCCGCCTTGGTGCTGCTCTTCGATGTCGGCGGTGACCAACTCGATGGGTTCGCACTTCTCGCCATTGATCTCGCGGAACACCACGCGGGGCTTGGAGACCGCCAGTTCGTAGCCTTCACGGCGCATGTTTTCCAACAGGATGGTCAGGTGCAATTCGCCGCGGCCCATGACTTCGAAAATGCCGTCTTCGTCGGTTTCACGCACGCGCAAAGCGACGTTCGATTGCAACTCTTTTTGTAGTCGGTCCCAGATTTGGCGGCTGGTGACGAACTTACCTTCGCGACCGGCCAAGGGGCTGGTGTTGACGCAGAAGTTCATGGTCAGCGTGGGCTCGTCCACCTTGAGCATGGGCAAAGGAGCCGGGTTGAGCGGGTCGGTCACGGTCACGCCAATGCCGATGTCGGTGATGCCGTTGATCAGCACGATGTCGCCGGGACCGGCTTCGGTGGCTTGCACACGGTCCAAGCCTTGGAAGGTCAAGACTTGGTTGATGCGGCCTTTGACCGATTTGCCGTCGGTGCCTTCCATGACCAAGACGTCCATGTTGGGCTTGATCGTGCCTTGGCTGATGCGGCCCACGCCGATACGGCCAACAAAGGTCGAGAAGTCCAGCGCAGAGATTTGCAATTGCAAGGGAGCGGCGGGGTCGCCATTTTGTGCCGGCACGTGCTTGAGCACGGTGCTGAACAGGGCCGACATGTCGGGGCCCCACTGCTCACCGGCGGGGCCTTCTTCCAACGACGTCCAGCCGTTGATGCCCGAGGCGTACACCACTGGGAATTCCAACTGCTCATCGGTGGCGCCCAGGTTGGCGAACAGGTCAAAGGCTTCATTGATCACTTGGGTGGGGTTGGAGCCGGGCTTGTCGACCTTGTTGACCACCACGATGGGTTTCAGGCCCAAGGCCAAGGCCTTCTTGGTCACGAAGCGCGTTTGCGGCATGGGGCCTTCTTGCGCGTCGATCAACAGCACCACGCCGTCGACCATCGACAACGCGCGCTCAACCTCGCCACCGAAGTCCGCGTGGCCGGGGGTGTCGACGATATTGATGTGGGTGCCTTCCCAGCTCACGGCGCAGTTCTTGGCCAGAATGGTGATGCCACGCTCGCGTTCGATGGCGTTGTTGTCCATCACGGTGTCCACGACTTTTTCGTGCTCGGCGAAGGTGCCCGACTGGCGCAGCAGCTGGTCCACCATGGTGGTTTTGCCGTGGTCAACGTGGGCGATGATGGCGATGTTGCGGATTTGTTTCGTCATGTTGCGGTTTCCTGGATTTGCTGGATTTCGATGGGGCTCAGCAGCCGCCCCGGGATCAATTCGCCGCCTTGTGTGTGGGCAGAACCCAGCAACACGGCGGCACCTTGTGGTGCCGTGGAAGGACCGTACACCGCCCAATGGGGGTGATTGGCCCAATCGCCACGGCGACGCACGCCACTCAAAAAACGCCCTGCGCTCTCGGCCTCTAGGCTCAGCGGCGTGTGATCGCTCAACAGCTGCTGCACGGGTAGCAGACGCGCCAAGCGTTCGTCTTCGGTCATGGCCTCGAGTGCCTCCAGGCCCACACAGTCGGCCTCTAGGAACGGGCCCGTGGCCACGCGGCGCAAGGCCGTGAGGTGGCCGCCACAGCCCAGGGCTTGGCCAATGTCTTCGCCCAGGGTGCGTATGTAGGTGCCTTTGCTGCAGCTCACGCGCAAGCGCAAGTAAGGCGCCTCGCCCGTCAAGTCCATGTCCAAGAGCAAGAGCTCATGGATCACCACCGAGCGCGCGGCGCGCTCCACGGTTTGGCCTTCGCGGGCGTATTCGTACAGCGCTTTGCCGTCTTTTTTCAGGGCACTGTGCATGGGCGGGACTTGCTCGATCGGGCCGGTGAAACGGTCCAAGACTTCAACCACCTGCCCGACCGTGCAACTCACGTCGCAGATTTGCACGACCTCACCTTCGGCATCGGCGGTGCTGGTCTGAACGCCCAAGCGCACCGTGGTTTCGTAGGTCTTGTCGGCATCCAAATGGAGCTGACTGAATTTGGTGGCCGCACCAAAACACAGCGGCAAAACGCCGGTGGCCAAGGGGTCGAGTGTGCCGGTATGACCGGCTTTTTCGGCGCGCAGCAACCACTTGGCTTTTTGCAAAGCCTGGTTGCTGGACAGTCCCAGCGGTTTATCGAGCAACAGCACCCCATGCACAGGGCGCCGCTGCACCCGGGTGCGTGGCGCGTGCATGGTTCAGTCGTCCTGGGCGCGAGAAGACACCGCCTTGGCGATCAAAGCGTTCATATCGGCCGCACGCTCGGTGGTGCGGTCAAACAGGAAGTGCAAAGTCGGCACGGTGTGGATGTGCAGGCGCTTGAACAAGCCGCTGCGCAAAAAACCCGCGGCTTGCGTCAAGGCAGCCTGGGTATCGTCGGGGTCGCCCATCAAAATGCTGTAGAACACCTTGGCGTGCGCGTAATCGGGGGTGACCTCGACCGCTTGAATCGTGACCATGCCCACCCTTGGGTCCTTGAGCTCGCGCGCGATCAGCTCCGTCAGATCGCGTTGGATCTGATCGGCGACTCGAAAACCGCGGTTGGGCGTGGTGGACTTTTTGGCTGGCATGGTGCGGGCGATCAGAGGGTGCGGGCCACTTCCTTGATTTCGAAGAACTCGAGCTGGTCGCCCTCTTTGATCTCGTTGTAGTTCTTGAGCTTGACGCCACACTCAAAGCCTTCTTTGACTTCGCGAACGTCGTCTTTGAGGCGTTTGAGCGAGTCGAGTTCGCCGGTGTAGACGACCACGTTGTTGCGCAAGAGTCGGAAGTGAGCGCTGCGCGTGACCATGCCAGAGGTGACCATGCAACCGGCAATGGTGCCGATCTTGGTGGCCACGAACACGGTGCGGATCTCGGCCATGCCGATGATCTCTTCGCGCTTTTCGGGCGCCAACATACCCGACATGGCGGCCTTGAGCTCGTCGACCGCGTCGTAAATGATGTTGTAGTAGCGCAGATCGATGTCGTTGCCTTCGGCCAATTTGCGCGCACCCACATCGGCACGCACGTTAAAGCCAATGACCACGGCCTTGGACGCGATGGCCAAGTTCACATCGGATTCGCTGATCGCACCCACGCCGGCGTACACCATCTGCACCTTGATCTCGTCGGTCGAGAGCTTGAGCAAAGAAGAAGCCAAAGCTTCTTGCGAACCTTGCACATCGGACTTGATGATGATGGGCAAGACCTTGACCTCGCCCGCCGACAGGTCGGTGAACATGGACTCGAGCTTGGCTGCTTGTTGCTTGGCCAGCTTGGTGTTGCGGAACTTGCCTGCGCGGTAAGTGGCGATCTCGCGGGCACGGCGCTCATCGGCCATGACCATGAAGTCGTCACCGGCTTGCGGCACGTCCGACAGACCTTGAATTTCCACGGGAATCGAAGGACCGGCTTCTTTGATCGATTTGCCGTTCTCGTCGAGCATGGCGCGCACGCGGCCCGAGGTCTGGCCCACGAGCACCACATCGCCGGTTTTGAGCGTGCCGCTTTGCACCAGCACTGTGGCCACCGAGCCGCGGCCCTTGTCCAAACGGGCTTCGATGACCAGGCCCTTGGCCATGGCATTCACCGGGGCTTTGAGTTCCAGCACCTCGGCTTGCAAGAGCACTTGCTCAAGCAAAGCGTCAATGCCTTCGCCGGATTTGGCCGACACACCCACAAACGGGACTTCACCACCGAACTCTTCGGGGACCACCTCTTCGGCGATCAGCTCGGAGCGCACGCGCTCCAGGTTGATGCCGGGTTTGTCGATCTTGGTCAAGGCCACGACCATGGGCACACCGGCCGCTTTGGCGTGTTTGATGGCTTCTTTGGTCTGGGGCATGACACCGTCGTCGGCGGCACACACCAAAATCACGATGTCGGTGGCTTGGGCACCACGGGCACGCATGGCCGTGAAGGCCTCGTGACCGGGGGTGTCCAAGAACGAGATCATGCCGCGCGGGGTTTCCACGTGGTAGGCGCCGATGTGCTGCGTGATACCACCGGCTTCACCGGCGGCCACTTTGGCGCGGCGGATGTAGTCCAAGAGCGACGTCTTGCCGTGGTCCACGTGGCCCATGACGGTGACCACTGGCGCGCGAGCAATCAGCTCTGCACTTTGCGAGGACACCTCGTCCACGGTGAACGCTTCTGGATCGTCCAACGCCGCCACCACCGCTTGGTGGCCCATTTCTTCGACCACGATCATGGCCGTGTCTTGGTCCAGCGACTGGTTGATGGTGACCATCTGGCCGAGTTTCATCAGGTGCTTGATGACCTCGGAAGACTTCACACTCATCTTGTGCGCGAGTTCACCCACGGTGATGGTCTCGGGCACGTGCACCTCAATGACCTTGAATTCGGTCGGCGCAGAGAATTGCCCGCCACCGTCGCGCGAATCGCGGTCGTTGCGACGACCGCCGCCGCGCGGCCCCGAGCGCCAGTTGCTGTTGCGACCAGCCGAGGTATCGCCACGGGTTTTGATTTCTTTTTTCTTGCTGGCGTCGTCCTTCCAGGTCGACGACAGGTTCTCCGACTTGACTTCTTTTTTGCCGGCCACACCCGTGGTGGTGCTCACCGCGGGGCGTGGGCTGGGTGTACCAGCTGGCTTGTGCAAGGTGCCTTTGACCACAGCGGGTTTTTCGGGCACGGGGTCGGGCTTTTTGGCGACCAAGGTGCGCGAAGGCGTGGCCATCATGGCGCGGATGCTGGCAGCTTCGGTTTCGGCCTTGCGGCGGCGGTCCACCAAATCGGTGGCTTTGGCCTCCTCCACCTTTTTGGCTTCGGCTTTTTTCTCTTTGTCCGCTTTCACGGCCACCACA
>Ga0194086_1376_pt1 | contig 10064 bp, 8 predicted proteins | sample LauGreSBDMM110DD_2_FD_133656 | JGI IMG/M metagenome (GOLD analysis project Ga0194086, IMG submission 133656) | reverse complement strand
TGGCAGACATGACGCGAGCGGTCAGGCCGGCTTTGTTCATGGTGTCAGCCAAAGCCAAAGAATTCATCACCGTCGCCAACATACCCATGTAATCGGCCGTGGCACGGTCCATACCGACAGAGCCGCCCGCCACACCGCGGAAAATATTGCCGCCACCAATCACCACCGCCACCTGGACACCCATGCGAGTGACCTCAGCCACCTCGTCGACCATACGAACAATGGTGGCGCGGTTGATGCCAAAGGCATCGTCGCCCATCAAGGCTTCACCAGAGAGTTTGAGCAAGATTCGTTTGTAGGCTGGCATGAAATCCCCTGTGATTTAAAAAACCGTGCACGGATAGAAGTGTATCGACTGCACACACAACAACGGGCCTTTCGGCCCGCTGTCGTGTCGTCGGTCAAACCCCGATCAAGCCCCTTTGGCGGCGGCCACTTGGGCGGCCACTTCAGCGGCAAAATCGTCGACCTTTTTCTCAATACCCTCACCCACCACAAACATGGTGAAACCTTTGACGGTGGTGCTGGTGGCCTTGAGCATTTGCTCAACGGTTTGTTTGTCGTTCTTGACGAAGGTTTGATTGAACAAAGACACCTCTTTGAGGTACTTCTGGACCGATCCTTCAATCATCTTGGCGGCGATGTCGGCGGGCTTACCGGATTCGGCCGCTTTGGCTTCGGCGACTGAGCGCTCTTTGGCCACCAACTCGGCCGGGACTTCGGCGCTGGAGAGCGAAACAGGCTTCATGGCAGCGATGTGCATGGCGGTGTCCTTGGCAGCGACTTCGCTGCCCTCAAACTCCACCATCACGCCAATGCGCACGCCATGCAGGTAGTGGGCCAATTGACCACCACCGCTGTAGCGTTTGAAGCGACGAATGGCCATGTTTTCGCCAATCTTGCCGATCAGACCCTTGCGAACGTCTTCCACCGTGGGGCCGAAGCTCTCCATGGACAGCGGCAAAGCAGACAGGGCAACCACGTCGGCGGGGTTGTTCTTGACGACCAACTGGGCCACATGGTTACAAAAAGCCATGAAGAGGTCGTTTTTGGAAACAAAGTCGGTTTCGCAATTGATTTCGACCAAGGCACCGTTCTTGCCATCGATGGCACTGACGATCACGCCTTCAGCGGTCACACGGCTGGCGGCTTTACCGGCCTTGTTGCCGAGCTTGACGCGCAAGATTTCTTCGGCCTTGTCCATGTCGCCATTGGCTTCGGTCAGGGCTTTTTTGCACTCCATCATGGGTGCATCGGTTTTGGCGCGCAAATCGGCGACCATGCTTGCAGTAATAGCCATTTTCAGTTCTCCAAGACCCCCCTAGGGGTCAAAACACAAATTGAGGTGAGGCCATGGCCTCTGCAGCTGTGAAAAAGGGGCTACTGGAGCCCCTTGATCGGTAGGCGCCCAAATTAGGCTGCCGAGTCGACTTCGACGAACTCGTCTTTGCCTTCGGCCACAGCGGAAACCACGGTGTTGACCGCATTGGCACGGCCTTCGAGGATCGCATCAGCGATGCCACGGGCGTACAAAGCGACCGCTTTGGCGGAATCGTCGTTACCAGGGATGATGTAGTCCACGCCTTCGGGGGAGTGGTTGGTATCCACCACACCCACCAATGGGATGCCCAACTTCTTGGCTTCGAGCACAGCGATCTTGTGGAAACCCACGTCGATCACAAAGATGGCGTCGGGCAAAGCGTTCATGTCTTGGATGCCGCCAATGTCTTTTTCCAACTTTTCCTTCTCGCGGGAAAAGGTCAGCTGCTCTTTTTTGGTCATGGCGTCTAAACCAGCCTCTTGTTGCGCTTGCATTTCTTTCAAGCGCTTGATAGAGGTCTTGACCGTTTTGAAGTTGGTCAACATACCGCCGAGCCAACGCTGGTCAACGAAAGGCACGCCAGCGCGGCGGGCTTCTTGGGCAACGATGTCGCGGGACTGGCGCTTGGTGCCGACCATCAGGATGGTGCCGCGATTGGCGCTGAGTTGGCGCACGTACTTGGCGGCCTCTTCAAACATCGGCAACGTCTTTTCGAGGTTGACGATGTGGATTTTGTTGCGGTGACCAAAGATGAATGGGGCCATCTTGGGGTTCCAGAAGCGGGTTTGGTGACCAAAGTGGACACCGGCTTCCAGCATTTCGCGCATAGACACTGACATGGTAATGACTTTCAAAGGTTGTTTCTTAAAGCCAGCCCTGACTGTTGGCATGCCCTTGGGACAACGCCATCAGCACCTGTTGGGGCCGGTTTGCGATTTGCTCTGGGGTGCGAAGCGTCAGAAAAACGCATCAGATCTCCAAAGCCATTCGATTATAACAGTGACAATAGGGAGATGCGCTCGTTGAAACCACCCGCCATTCCTCCTCTCGTTACAAACGTTAGGTTCTCGTCATGAACATCGCCATCATCGGCGCAGGCGTCACCGGCATCACGCTTGCCCATGCCCTGTTGCAGGACGGTCACCGCGTCCACGTTTTTGAACAACGCCAAACGGCCGCTGAAGAAGCCAGTTACGCCTGCGGTGGCTTGTTGTCGGCAGGCTGGCCCAGTCCGCTGGCCGCTCCCGGCATGGCCTGGGACCTCCTTTACCCTGGGTCCTCGTCCACGGCCATTCGCCTAGCCCAGTGGCCACGCCCGAGCGACGCCGCATGGTTGTTGCGCTGGTGGTTACAAACCGGCAAAAAAGCCCACGCAGCCCAGCAAAGCGCCGCCTTGGCCTTGACCCAACTCAGCCAACGTGAATTGACTCGAACCAACGCCGAGCTCGGACTGGACTACGAAGCCACCGAAGGATTGACCGTTTTGGTTCGCAGCGCGCACGACAGAGAGCGCTTAGAACCCTATTTGCAATGGTTACAAACCTCGGACTTGCCACACCACGTCGGCGACGCGGCCTTTGGCTTGAGCAAAGAGCCCGCACTGAACCTTGACACCCCATTGCACACGGCCATTCACTTGCCCAGAGACGGCGTGGGCAATTGCCGCCAATTCACTGGAGCGCTCAAATTGGCGGTGCAAGAGCGCGGTGCCGAATGCTCGTTTGGCCACACCGTTCGGGCCATCCGAGCCACTGACACGGGCGTTGAGTTGGAGGTGCACATCCAAAAAAACGCCAGCGACACGCGGTTGTCATTTGACAAGGTTGTGCTGTGCTCGGGCGTGGCCAGTACGGGCTTGCTCAAACCTTTGGATATCCCATTGCCGCTGCGTCAACTGCGCTCGCACTCACTCAGCGCCAACCTGCGCGACCCCATGGACGCCCCCCGTTCTGGGGTGGTGGACAGTTTGCACAACATTGGCATCACACGATTGGGACAACGCGTGCGCATCACAGGCGGTCAAGAGCTGGGCAGTGCAAAGGCGACACACCACAAGGGTGTGCTCAAACAACTCTACGCTGCCTTGTTCGACTGGTTTCCCGGTGCCGCCCAAATGAGCAGCGTACAGACCTGGGCTGGTCAAACCCCCGTCTTGCCCGATGGGCTTCCAGTTTTGGGAGCCACCTCCGTGCCAGGCGTGTGGCTTAACATCGGTCATGGCCTACGGGGTTGGAGCATGGCCAGCGGCAGTGCGCGTCTATTGGCAGACCAATTGGCGCTACGCGAGACCGGCATCGATGCCCGAACCTTCAGCGCACAGCGCTGGCAAAAAACCCACTGAAGATCAAGGCCTGCGCCTCAGCCGATCGACATCAAGCCGATTTGCAGCAGCACCACCAACACCAACACCGACAAGTCTACGCCCCCAATGAGCGGAACCCAACGCCGAATGGGGCGCAAAAAGGGGCCACACAAGCGGTCCAAGGTGCCCAACACCGGTGAGTCTGATCGGGTCCACGACAGCACCGCATAGGCCAAGAGCGCGAACATCAAAGCCTGCAAAGCCGTGCGCAACAAAAACTGAAAAGCCGTGGCCATGATGGCCAACCACACCGTGATCGGCGAGGACACCGAGGCGCCAGCAGCGAGGCTGATCATCAGCCACAAACCGCCATAAGCCAAGCAAAGCAGCACCGCGGCCATCCAACTGCCCCAATCGACTTGAGATTGGAGCACCTGGCGTGGCAGTATTATGCGAACAGGCTTGACCAACCAATCGGTGACGGCCATGGCAAAGAGGCCTGGCTGCTGCGTGAGTTTGATTTGCAACTGGTTCATCCACACGCGAAGCAAGGCGGCGGCCACCAATATAAAAAATACCGTGTCCAACACAAAAAAAGCGATCCGCATGGTCAATCCCAAGTCTCTGAGGTGGCGTATTGTCGTACGAACCAGGTGTCAGTCATTCATCAGCGGCGCGGTTTTTTGACCTTGACACCCGAGGACTTGGCAGGCCGATCCGTGGCCTTCGTTTTGTTGGACTTGCTGGGTTTACCCGATGCCGCAGAACGCGGTTTGCGCGCACGCGCGATGTCTGCACCCGTGGGCTCGTCTTTGCTCGGCGCCGATTTGGGTCCGGACTTTCGGGGTGGCGCCAGCTCTCCATCGGTGACCAATCGGAAGTCGATGCGGCGTCCATCCAAATCAACCCGGCTGACCTGCACATCCACGCGTGAGCCCAAGGCATAACGGATGCCCGTGCGCTCACCGCGCAACTCTTGGCGCGCCTCATCAAAACGGAAGTACTCACCGCCGAGTTCGGTGATGTGCACCAAGCCCTCGACGTACATCGCGTCGAGCGTGACGAACAAACCGAAACTGGTGGCCGAAGTCACCACGCCGCTGAACTGTTCTCCCAAATGCTCACGCATGTACTTGCACTTGAGCCAAGCTTCAACGTCACGACTCGCTTCATCGGCGCGCCGCTCATTGGCGCTGCAGTGCAGGCCAGCAGCTTGCCAAGCCAAGGTATCGACCGAGGGCTTTTTCACTGGCTTATCGGTTGGCGGCTTGACGCGACTGGCCAAACGCTTGCTCAACTTGGCATGGGCCTCGCCGGGCGTGGGCAACGCCGGCAACTGGTAGCGCTGGCTGAGCAAAATGGCTTTGATCACACGGTGCACCAACAAGTCGGGGTAGCGCCGAATGGGGCTGGTGAAGTGGGTGTAAGCCTCAAACGCCAAACCAAAGTGGCCGTTGTTCTCGGGCGTGTAAATGGCTTGCTGCATGGAGCGCAGCAACATCGAGTGGATCTGCTGGGCCTCCGGACGGTCTTTGGTGGCCGCCGCAATGGCTTGAAACTCGCGCGGATGGGGTTTGTCGCTGATGCCTTGCATCACGCCCATGGCCTTGAGGTAATTGCGCAGGGTCTCGAGCTTTTCGGGCGTGGGGCCTTCATGAACCCGGAACAGTCCCACGTGTTTGCCCTGCCCGATGAAGTCGGCCGAACACACGTTGGCCGCCAACATGGCTTCTTCGATGAGCTTGTGGGCTTCGTTGCGCGTGCGCGGCACGATCTTTTCGATGCGCCCTGCATCATCACACACGATTTGAGTTTCGGTGGTTTCAAAATCCACCGCGCCGCGCACTTGGCGCGCAGCCAACAACGCACGGTAGACCTCGTGCAAGTGCAGCAGGTGTGGCACCACGCCTTTTCGGTGCTGCGCCTCGGGACCACGGGTGTTGGACAAAATCGCCGCGACCTCGGTGTACGTCAATCGCGCGTGACTGAACATCACCGCGGGATAGAACTGATAGGCGTGCACATCGCCCTTGGCCGTGACGAGCATGTCGCAGACCATGCACAAGCGCTCAACACCGGGGTTGAGCGAACACAAACCATTGGAAAGTTTCTCCGGCAGCATGGGGATCACGCGGCGGGGGAAATACACCGAGGTGGCGCGGTCGTAGGCGTCCACATCAATGGCCGAGCCGGTCTGCACGTAGTGACTGACATCGGCAATGGCCACGAGCAAACGGTAGCCTTTGCCACGACCGACCTTGGCCGGCTCGCAATACACCGCGTCGTCAAAGTCACGGGCGTCTTCGCCATCGATGGTGACCAATGGAACGTCACGCAAGTCCACGCGTTGGTGGTGGTCGCTGCTGCGCACATGATCGGGCAAAGTGCGTGCCTGAGCCAAGGCGGCATCCGAGAACACGTGCGGCACGCTGTATTTGCGCACCGCGATCTCAATTTCCATACCCGGGTCGTCGATTTCTCCGAGCACTTCTTTGACTCTACCGACCGGTTGGCCATACAAAGCTGGCGGCTCGGTGAGCTCAACCACCACTACTTGACCCGCCTTGGCGCTGCCAATGGCCGACTTCGGCACGAGCACATCTTGGCCATAACGCTTGTCTTCTGGCGCTACCAACCAGATGCCACTTTCTTGCAGCAAGCGGCCGATGATGGGGCTGTTAGACCTCTCCACAATTTCGGTCACGCGACCCTCTGGCCGACCTTTTCGGTCTTGTCGAACGATGCGAACCTTGACACGGTCTTTGTGCAAGACGGCCCGCATCTCATTGGATGGAAGGTAGATATCGGGCTGCCCGTCATCACACACCACAAAGCCGTGACCGTCGCGGTGACCCGAGACGGAGCCTTCAATTTCTGCCATCAGCCTGCTGTTTTGATTCACTTTATCTGCTAGAATTTTGTTTTTCCTGAAATGCCCAGGTGGCGGAATTGGTAGACGCACTAGTTTCAGGTACTAGCGCTGAGAGGCGTGGAGGTTCGAGTCCTCTCCTGGGCACCAATCATAAAGGCTTGCACATTGTGCAGGCCTTTATTTTTTGTGGTGCTCAGGCCCACGTTAACACGCTGACGTGTCAAATGGGTTGCGCCACCAAATCGTGGCCTTCAGTGCCCACGATGCGTGCGGAAGTGAACTCGCCCACCTTCATGGTCTTGCTGATTTTTTGCGGTGGCAACAAACGTACCACGCCGTCGATCTCGGGCGCATCAGCGTACGAGCGCCCCACCCCACCTTTTTTACCCAAGCCTGGTGCGTGATCGACCAACACTTGCATGGTCGCTCCCACACGGCGCTTCAAACGCTCAACCGACACCGCTTCGGCCACCGCCATGAAGCGCGCCTGGCGCTCTTCACGAACCACTTGCGGCACGGGATCGGCCAAAGCATTGGCTGCGGCACCTTGAACGGGCGAATACGCAAAACAGCCGGCACGGTCAATGCCCGCTTCGGCCACAAAATCCAAAAGGTGCTGAAACTCGGCCTCGGTCTCGCCGGGAAAGCCCGCGATGAAGGTGCTGCGCACCACCAGCTCGGGGCACATTTCTCGCCAACGCGCGATGCGCTCTAGGTTTTTCTCGCCACTGGCCGGGCGCTTCATGCGCTTGAGCACATCGGGGTGGCTGTGCTGCAGCGGCACATCGAGGTAGGGCAAACACAAGCCTTCGTTCATCAAAGGGATGATGTCGTCGACGTGCGGATAGGGGTAGACGTAGTGCAGGCGCACCCAAGCACCGTAAGCTTTGCCCAACTCACCCAAGCTGCGCACCAAATCAAACAGTTTGGACTTGACCGGTTTGCCGTCCCAAAAGCCGGTGCGGTATTGGATGTCCACGCCATAGGCCGAGGTGTCTTGACTGACCACCAACAACTCTTTGACGCCGGACTCAAACAGCTTGCGCGCCTCGCCCAAGACATCCCCAATCGGTCGGCTGACCAAATCACCGCGCATGGACGGGATGATGCAGAAGGTGCAACGGTGGTTACAACCTTCGCTGATCTTGAGATAGGCGTAGTGTCGTGGTGTGAGCTTGATGCCTTGGGGTGGTATCAAATCGACGAAGGGGTCGTGGGGCTTGGGCAGGTGCTGGTGCACCGCGGCCATGACCTCATCGGTGGCGTGCGGTCCGGTGACTGCCAACACACTGGGGTGCATTTGTCGCACCATGTTTTCGCCGCCTTCGGTCTCGCGTGCGCCCAGACAACCGGTGACGATGACCTTGCCGTTTTCGGCCAAGGCCTCGCCAATCGTGTCCAAGCTTTCCTTGACGGCGTCGTCAATGAAACCGCAGGTGTTGACGATCACGAGGTCAGCGCCCGCAAAAGTTTTGGAGGTTTGATAACCCTCGGCGCTGAGCTGGGTGAGGATGAGTTCGGAGTCGGTCAAAGCCTTGGGGCAACCCAAGCTGACGAAGCCCACTTTGGGGGCGCTGTGAAGGATGGTGGTGTCGGTCATGCCTGCATTGTCTCAGACCGCACCGTCTGTCTCAACGCTTGAGGCCCAAAGCCGTCAACATGGCCTCGCTGTTTTTGTTCATTTGTTCTTGCATTTTCACGAAGGCGGCACTGGACTGGTCCATGTAACTGCCCACCATACCCTGCATGACGGGCGACTGCGAAACCATGAACTGCTGCCACATCTCGGGCGTCAGTCCATTGGTTTTCTGCGAGAGTTTGTCTTGGATGTCCATGAAAATCTGAACGTTCTTTTCCAGGTAAGAGCCCATGAAGTCTTGCATGGTATGGCCGTAAAAGCGAATGATGTTGGCCAGGACCTGTTCGGTGAACATGGGCGAACCCGCGGTCTCTTCTTCCAAAATGATTTGTAACAAGATGCTGCGAGTGAGGTCTTCGTTGGTTTTGGCATCTCGCACAACAAAGGCTGCTGAAGACATCACCAAGGCCTTCACCTCGGTCAAGGTGATGTAGGTGGAGGTTTGGGTGTCGTACAAGCGCCGGTTGGGGTATTTCTTGATGACACGAATGGATTCGCTGGGCGCGAGAGGGGGAACGGTTTTGGGCACGGTCATCTTTCGGAGTGGGGCACACAACGGTGGCATGCTGTGGGCTTCATTTTAGGCATGCCAGCTTACAAGCCAAGCCCCTGAAAGTCCCAAAGAAAAAGCCACCCCGAAGGGTGGCTTTTTGCAGCGAAGATCGCGAACGATCAGCGAATGACGGCCAGGGTTGTGCGCTCACCACCCTTGTAAGTCATCAGCGTCAGAGCGCCGTTCTTGATGTCGCCTTTTTCGTCAAAAGCGATGTTGCCGGTCACGCCTTTGTGTTCCATCGCCTTGAGTGCAGGCAGGTACTTGGCTGGAACGGCCGAATTGGCGTTGACCATGGCCTTGGCCATCACGTGCACAGCGTCGTAAACGTAGGGTGCATAGACCTGGACGTCAGAACCGAATTTGGCTTTGAAGTCGGCGCGGAATTTTTCCATTCCGGCTTTTTGCTCGCCTTCGACACCACCGGCTTCAGCGCAATACACTTGCTCGTCTTTCATGCCATCGCCAGCCAGCTTGGGCAATTCGCTCGAGCAAATGCCATCGCCGCCCATGAACTTGGCGTTGATGCCGAGTTGCTTCATCTGGCGAATCATGGGGCCGGCCACGGCGTCCATGCCACCGAAGAACACGACGTCAGGCTTCTTGGCCTTCAGGGTGGTCAGGATCGCGTTGAAATCGGTGGCTTTGTCGTTGGTGAATTCACGACCCACGAGCTCAGCACCAGCTGCCTTAGCGCCTTTTTCGAATTCGTCAGCAACACCTTGACCGTAAGCCGTGCGGTCGTCGATGACTGCGATTTTCTTGGCTTTCAAGGTTTCAACGGCGTACTTGCCCAACGTGCCACCGAGGTGAACGTCATCGGCCACCATGCGGAACGCGCCAGCGTAGCCCTGACGGGTGTACTTGGGGTTGGTTGCCGAGGGCGAGATTTGGGGGATGCCTGCGTCGTTGTAGATCTGCGAAGCGGGGATGGTGGTGCCGGAGTTCAAGTGACCGATCACGCCGTTGACTTTGGCGTCGACCAGCTTGGTGGCGGCTGCCGTGCCCTGCTTGGGATCGGCGGCGTCGTCTTCGGCCAGCAATTCAAACTTGACGGGCTTGCCGTCGATCATGAGCTTGGCGGCATTGAGTTCTTCAATGGCCATCTTGGCGCCGTTTTCGTTGTCTTTGCCCAAGTGGGCAATGCCACCGCTGGTAGGACCGACGTGACCGATCTTGATCACTTGTTCGGTGCTGGCGGCTTCTTCTTTTTTGCCACAAGCGGCCAAAGCCACGGCAGCGGCGATGACGGCCAATTTGATGTTCAGGTTCATGAAAATCCTCTAATGGAAGGGTGAGTTGTTACGCGGAGTCTGTTTGGAGTCGCTCCACCAGACGAAAGATAACCTAAATTCGGAACAATTTCAGGACCCAGTG
>Ga0194086_1294_pt1 | contig 10240 bp, 10 predicted proteins | sample LauGreSBDMM110DD_2_FD_133656 | JGI IMG/M metagenome (GOLD analysis project Ga0194086, IMG submission 133656) | reverse complement strand
TGGTGGCTGAACATGCCGATCTGGTCGCAGTGGCCTGTCTGAGACGGTCTGAATTCACACAGACCGAATCCAAAGAATTGAGGAGTTAAGCAAATGGCCGAATATCAAAACCTGTTCACCACGGTGCAAGCCGTGGGCCCCGTGCACATGGGTGTGCCGCTCGGGCAAGGCAACAGCGATCGATCTGGGCAACCCGTGATCAGTTACTGGATTGGCAAATTGGGCAACGCCCAGCTGGGCCCGATCTATTTGGGTGGCCTGGGCGTGATCTCGCTGTTTTGTGGCCTGATCGCTTTTGTTTTGATTGGCATGAACATGCTGGCCTCGGTCAATTTTGACCCGATCCAGTTCGTGCGCCAGTTATTCTGGCTCTCGCTGGAGCCGCCACCGCCGAGCTACGGCCTGAGTCTGCCGCCGCTCAATCAAGGCGGCTGGTTCCTCATCGTGGGCTTGTTCCTCACCGCATCGGTCTTGTTCTGGTGGGCCCGCACCTACCGCCGCGCGGTCGAACTCGGCATGGGCACGCACATCGCTTGGGCCTTTGCTGCGGCCATTTGGCTGTTCTTGGTGCTCGGTTTGTTCCGCCCCATCCTGATGGGTTCTTGGGCTGAGGCCGTGCCTTACGGCATCTTCTCCCACTTGGACTGGACGGCGGCCTTCTCGCTGCGCTACGGCAACCTGTTCTACAACCCCTTCCATGCCCTGTCGATCGTGTTCCTCTATGGCTCGGCCCTGTTGTTTGCCATGCACGGCGCGACCATTCTGGCCGTCACCCGCTTCGGCGGTGAACGCGAGATCGAGCAGATCACCGACCGGGGCACGGCCTCTGAGCGTGCCGCCTTGTTCTGGCGCTGGACCATGGGTTTTAACGCCACGATGGAATCGATTCACCGTTGGGCTTGGTGGTTCGCGGTGCTGTGCCCCATCACCGGCGGCATTGGCATCTTGCTCACCGGCACCGTGGTGGACAACTGGTACCTGTGGGCGATCAAACATGGCGTGGCGCCACCGTACCCCGAAATTTTTCCAGCGATGGCTGACCCCGCGCTGAGCACAGGAGTCAAGCCATGAACGCGCGCACATTCACCTCCTCCACTGTGCGCAACACGCGCTGGTTCAAAGCGCTGGGCTTGGTGCTGATCGGTTTCGTGCTGGCGGGTTGCGAACGCCCCAGCCCCGAGTCGGTTCAAAGCGGTTACCGTGGCACGGGCATGCTGCAGGTCTACAACGAGCGCTTGCTCGACGCCAAGACCGAAAACAACCAACCCCCACCGGTCATTCCTTCGCCCGGCTCCGATGGCCCCAAAGCCTCTCAGGTTTATAAAAACGTCAAAATTTTGGGTGATTTGAGTGTCGGCGAATTCAACCGACTCATGGTCTCCATGACGAATTGGGTGGCCCCCAATGAGGGATGTGCATATTGCCACCAACTGCCCAATTTTGAGGACGACAGCAAGTACACCAAGGTGGTGGCACGGCGCATGGTCGAGATGACGCAGCACATCAACGCCGATTGGAAGCCGCACGTCGCTGAAACGGGTGTGACCTGCTACACCTGCCACCGCGGAGAGCCGGTGCCCAAAGAGATTTGGTTCACGGCCGATGCTCAACCACAAGGCTCCAACTTCATGGGCGACAAGGCGGGACAAAACGATCCGTCACCCGTCGTCAACCTGTCCTCCTTGCCCAACGACCCCTTCACGCCGTTTTTGCTGGGCGACCAAAACATCCGCTTGAATGGGCCCACCGCCTTGCCATCGGGCAATCGCCAATCCATCAAACAGGCGGAGTGGACGTATGGCCTGATGACGCACATGTCGACCTCGCTGGGTGTGAACTGCACGTATTGCCACAACACGCAGTCGTTCCAAAGTTGGGAGATCAGCCCACCCCAGCGCATGACCGCTTGGCATGGCATCCGCATGGCCCGCGATTTGAACGTGGCCTACATGGAGCCGCTTACCGGGGTGTTCCCAGCACACCGCAAAGGACCTTTGGGCGACGTGGCCAAGCTCAATTGCGCGACTTGCCACCAAGGCGCTTACAAACCGCTCAACGGTGCGCAGATGGCCAAAGACTTTCCTGAGTTGCAAAAGTCCAAGCAGGGTGTGAGCGCCTTGGCGAGCACAGTGGCTGCCAAACCCGCGGCTCAATAAGTCCAACCCTTTGCTTGGACGCTTTTTGTGTTGGCCAACCCCATGATGCAGGACACGCTCTCGGGCGTGGTCGTGGTGGTGGTGGCCGATTTGTTGCGTCAGCACCAAGGCTGGGGCTGGTTGAGGTTGGTCGCCGGCGCGAGCGCCTACAAGGACGTGCCCGGTTTGACCATGGCCAAGGTCATGGGCAGTGGACACGGCGGGGGGTTCGGCCTGCGCCCAAGCCCCACCCACCAAGGCTTGATTTGCACCTTCAGTCACCTCGACTTCGCGCGGGCATTTTTGGACAGCGACGCCGTGCAGGCCTATCGCCACCGGGCGCGCGAATGTTGGACGGGCGTGATGGTGGTGCAGTCGGGACGCGGGCATTGGGATAAACAGGCCTGGGTGGCCAGTTCTCCAGAATCCTTGGGCGACAGCGCTGCGCCACAAGGACCATTGGCGGTGCTCACCCGCGCCAGCATTTTGCCCACCAAAACGATGGCGTTTTGGCGTTACGCGCCCGCTGCGCAGGCTGAGTTGAAACACTCGCCCGGTTGTTTGCTGGCCATGGGTTTGGGTGAAGTGCCCTTGGTGCGTCAATGCACCTTCAGCCTGTGGCAGGACACGGCCGCCATGCTGGCTTACGCCCAACAAGGCGCGCACCAAGTGGCCAGTGCCGCCGCTTACAAGCACCAGTTTTTTTCTGAATCGATGTTTGTGCGCATGCAAGTGTTGCAAATGGCCGGGGTCTGGCAAGGCCGCAGCTTCGATGCGCCTGTCAGCGCGGCGCAGAGGGCAGCCCCAGCAGATGCATCGCTGGTTGGAGTACCGAGCCAAGAGGTCAGCCATGTCTGAGCACCGGGTGGTCATCGTGGGCGCGGGCATGGGGGGCTTGTGCAGCGCCATCACGCTGGCGCACCAAGGGCTCGATGTCACCGTGGTCGAAGCCTCGGGCGCGCCCGGTGGCAAGGTGCACAGCCGCGAGGTGAACGGCGCACAGATTGACAGCGGCCCCACCGTGTTCACCATGCGCTGGGTGTTCGATGCCTTGCTGCGCAGCGTGGGCACCAGCGTTGAGGCGGAGATGCGCATCACGCCGCTGCCCGTTTTGGCGCGGCACTTTTGGCCCGACGGCAGCCAGCTCGATTTGTCGGCCAATGCGCAAGAAAGCGAAGCGGCCATTGCCGCTTGGTCCAGCGGTGACGAAGCCCAACGCTTCAGGGATTTTTGCAAGACCACACGGCAGCTCTACGCCACGCTCGAAGGCCCCATGATCCGCGCCCAGCGCCCGAGCATGGGCGGCTTCATGGGCGACTTGGGGTTCAAAGGCTTGGGCGTGTTGGCCCAACTCGGCCCCATGCGCAGCCTGTGGCAGCAGCTGGGCCACCAATTTTCTGACCCGCGTTTGCGCCAGTTGTTTGCGCGTTACGCCACCTATTGCGGCTCCTCGCCCTGGCAGTCGCCCGCCACGCTCATGCTGATCGCGCAGGTCGAGATGGACGGTGTCTGGTCGGTTGAAGGCGGCATGGTCGGCATGGCCCAAGCCTTGGCTCGTGTGGCCCGCCGCCGTGGCGCGGTCTTCCGTTACCACAGCACCTGTGCGCGCATCGAGCAGCGCCAGGGCCGGGTGTGCGGGGTGCATTTGCAGTCGGGTGAATTTTTACCCGCCGACCGCGTGATTTTTAATGGCGACGCCGCCGCTTTGCGCCAAGGCTTGCTGGGCGACGATGTGCGTCGCGCCGTGTCTCAAGCCGCGCCACCGCGCTCTTTGTCGGCCTTGACTTGGTCGATGCACACGCCCACCGAGGGTGTGTCGTTGGACCGACACAACGTTTTTTTCCAGAACACTTACGCCAGTGAGTTCGAAGACATCTTCGAGCGCCAGCGCTTACCCGAAAGCCCCACGGTTTACGTCTGCGCGCAAGACCGTCCCGCCACACTGGCACCCGACCAAGCCGAACGCCTATTTTGTTTGGTCAACGCCCCTGCCTGCGGTGATGGCAACGCGATCACCGAGGAGGCTTTAGAACAATGCCAAACGAACACCTTTCTGCACCTGCGCCAACTGGGCTTGCCATTGAAGCCGACAGCCGACAACAGCCTGCGCACAACGCCACAGGATTTTCATCGCCGCTTTCCGGCCAGCGGCGGGGCACTGTATGGGCAAGCGACCCACGGCTGGACCAGCATCTTTCAGCGGCCGGGAGCCCAAACGCCCCTGAAGGGACTTTATTTGGCGGGGGGCAGCGTGCACCCGGGGCCGGGTGTGCCGATGGCGGCTTTGTCTGGGCAGCGGGCGGCCGAGGCGCTGATGGCGAGCCTCGCTTCGACCAGCACGTTCCAGAAGGGGGCTACCTTTGGTGGTATGTCGACGCCATGAGTGACGACGGCCAACACGGCATCACCCTCATTGCTTTTGTGGGCAGCGTGTTCTCGCCTTATTACGCGTGGGCGCGTGGGCGCGGTCGGGCCAACGCGGACAACCACTGCGCCCTGAACGTGGCCATTTACAGCAAAGGCCAAAGCCGCTGGGCCATGACCGAGCGTGGCCAGCGCCACTGCGCGCGCAGCGCGCGCCAGTTCACCATTGGCCCGAGCCAACTGAGTTGGGATGGCGACTGCTTGACCATCGACATCGACGAGGTGTGTGTGCCCATCCCGCGCCGTGTGCGCGGTCGCATCAAGCTGTGGCCGCAGCAGCTGTTTGGTTATTCCACGCCTTTGGATGTCGCGGGCCAGCACCGCTGGGGGCCCTTGGCCCCATCCTCGCGCATCGAAGTGGACTTGAGCGCCCCCGATTTGAAATGGCAAGGCCACGCCTACCTCGATTCAAACGAAGGTGACGAGCCGGTGGACCGGGGGTTTCACAGCTGGGACTGGTCCCGCGCCCGCACACGCGATGGCAGCACCGTGGTGTTTTATGACATGCAAGCGCCCGGCACCGAAGACCGTGTGTTGTCGCTGCGCTTCACACCGCAGGGTGCGGTCGAGCCCATCGCCACACCACCAGTGCAGCGCCTGTCCAAGACCGGCTGGCGCATCGAGCGCCGCATGCGCAGCATGCAAGCCGTGCGTGTGCACGAACAACTCGAAGACACGCCGTTTTACCAGCGCGCCTTGCTGCAATTTGATCACGCGGGTGAGCCTCTGCTCGCCTTTCACGAAACCCTGTCGGTGCCGCGTTTGGTGTCACCGGTGGTTCAAGCCATGCTGCCCTTTCGCATGCCAAGGCGGGCTTGAGATGAACAACCTTGAACGCGATTTCAAGGCAACCCCATTCCTGGCCGTGGTGGCCAAGAATAGCCCTCGTGCGGGCCCTGCACGTCTTCTGCAAGGAGAAAACCATGTCTAATTCAGACAAAGTCTGGCCAACGGGACTCACCCAGGCCGAATCGGAAGAGATTCACCGCAATCTCATCCAAGGTACGCAGATTTTCGGCATGATTGCCGCATTTGCTCACCTGCTGGCCTACATCTATTCACCCTGGCTCAAGTAAAGGAGCAACAGCATGATCTACTCGAAAATGTGGTTGGTGGTGAAGCCCTCGGTGGGCATTCCAGTGTTCATTGCAGCGGTGGCGATTTCTTCGTTCAGCGTTCACTTGGCACTGACAATGAACACCACTTGGGTGAAAGACTTCCTCAATGGGGGCAACAAGGTGGTCGCAGCAGCGCCTGCGGCGGCCCAGGCCGCGGTACCCAAATAAGTGGTGCGTCCGCCGAACGGCCAGGCGCTTGCGCGCCTGGCCATTTCTTCATGAACAAAACACCTTCTCTTTTGGCCAGATCGCTGTCCCAAATGGGTTCGCGGTTTTTGCCATTTGCCGATGCGGCCAGCGACGACCTTCCGCTGCCGCGTTTGTTGCGATTGTCGCTGTTTCAACTCTCGGTGGGCATGGCCATGGTCATGTTGGTGGGCACCCTCAACCGCGTGATGATCGTGGAGATGGGCGTCTCAGCCACCTTGGTGTCCTTGATGGTGGCCTTGCCTTTGTTGATCGCACCCCTGCGTGCGCTCATTGGTTTTCGATCCGATAACCACCGCTCGCAACTCGGCTGGCGCCGAGTGCCCTACATCTGGATGGGCAGCTTGTTGCAGTTTGGTGGGTTCTCGATCATGCCGTTTGCCTTGCTGGTGCTCGCGGGTGCGGGCCAGTCCAGCCAAGCCCCTGAGTGGGTCGGCCCGTTCGGGGCGGCGGTGGCGTTCTTGTTGGTGGGCTTTGGCATGCACATGGTGCAAACCGCGGGTTTGGCTTTGGCCACCGACCTGGCCGCACCCGACAAACGCCCCAAGGTGGTCGGCTTGATGTTCGTCATGCAACTCTTGGGCATGATCGGCAGTGCGCTGGTGCTGGGCCATTGGTTGCACGACTACTCACCGGGGCGCCTCATTCGGGTGGTGCAAACCGTGGCCGTGATCACCTTGGTGCTTAACGTGGTGGCCATGTGGAAGCAAGAGCCACGCAGCGCCTTGCGCAAACCCGGCACACCCGTGGACCAAACGTTCACCGAGGCCTGGCAGACCTTTTGCCAAGGGCCAAACACCCTGCGCCGCTTGCTCGCGGTGGGGCTGGGCACCATGGCCTTCACCATGGAAGACGTCTTGCTCGAGCCCTACGGTGGTGAGATTTTGAATTGGAGCGTCTCCGGCACCACCTTGCTGTCGGCCAATTTGGCCATGGGTGGTTTGTTGGGCTTTGCCTGGGCCTCGCGCATTTTGGGCCGTGGGGGTGAGCCTTACCGCATGTCCGGTGGCGGGGCTTGGTTGGGCTTGCCCGCTTTTGCCGCCATCATCTTGGCTGCGCCCTTGGCCTCGGCCGAGTTGTTCGTGCTGGGTGTGTTTTTGGTGGGTTTGGGTGCGGGGTTGTTTGCCCATGGCACCCTCACCGCCACCATGCAGCAGGCTTTGCCTGGGCAAGTGGGCTTGGCCATGGGGGCTTGGGGCGCGGTTCAATCGACGGCCGCAGGCGTGGGCGTGGCGTTGGGGGGCATCATCCGGGATGCTGTGGCCTTGATCAGCACGCCAGTCTTGGGTTACACCTCGGTCTACGCCTTGGAAATGTTGTTGCTTTTGCTGACCCTTTGGGCCATGGGCCCTTTGATGCGCCGACCTGCCACAAGCCGTGTCACTTCCGTTTAAGATCGCTACCGTTGTTTAAATCTGTTGAGCCACATAAGGAGACACCATGGAAATCAATCACATCCTCATCATCATGTTCGTGGTGTTTTGCTTGTTCATGGTGGCCAACTGGCTCAACCGCCCCCGCAAATAAACTCAGTCTCCCAGCCGCTCGATGGGCTGGCTGCTGTCGAGCCAGTGCAGCAGCAGCTGCATGGCTTGGGCGCCACTGGCACTGTAGGGGTCAAACTCTGGGTGTTGCAGTTTGACCATTGGGTCTTGATCCGAGAGTTTGATCAAGGCCATCGACCAGCGTGAAAACCGACGCTCTTGGGTGTCTTCGAACATCAGCAGTTCCACGTCTTTGTGGCGCATGTCGACAGCGATGTGTCGGTAAAGCGCGTTCACAGCGCTTCGCGGTCCTTCCAACACCTGCAAGAAAAATCCCTGACCTTGGCACAAGACGCCGGTGATGCCCTGCGCTGCGTTGTGCGTCCGCGCTTGTTCCAAGATGGAACGCGTGACGGTGGTGGTTTGCGGGCCGTTGGATCGGCTGACGTAAAGCAAGCGGACGATCATGGGGTGGCTCTCGGTGGGTGACGGCCCAAGCGCTCGTTTTCTCGGCGCTCGAACAGCTCCAGCATCCACGCGACCCGCTGGGGCATGGCGCGGTTGGGAAAATACCCCATGGAGCCGGTGTGCTGTGCTGCATTTCGGCAGCCTTGCACCAAACCCACGATGGCCTGCAGTGGTGCGGGGTTGTTCGCGCTCACCCGGATCCAGTGCACCTGGGTCCAAGCACTGGCCAGCAGCATGAGCTTGCGCGTGGTGCTGACCACGGTGCGTTTGGTGACCGAATCCAGTCCGTCGCGGCGCAGCTGGTGGCCGATTTCGGCGTAGATCATGCTGGCTGCGCAAATCGCGGCGCGGCAATCGGGCGGCAGGGCGGCAATGCCGGATTGCGCTTGTTTGTAAATGCGATCGGCTTCGTCCAGCAAACGCGCCACCACCTGTGCAATCGCCGGCGTGAAGCTGGGTTGTGCCAGCCACTCTTCGGGGTTGACCCCGGCCTCGACCAGCCAGCGCCTGGGCAAATACAGGCGGCCAATGCTGGCGTCGTGTCCGACGTCGCGGGCAATGTTGGTCAGTTGCATGGCCACGCCCAGCTCGCAGGCGCGCGCCAGCGTGTCCATGCTTTGGGGTCCCATGATCCAGCTCATCATCGCGCCCACACTGCCCGCCACCCTCGCGCCATACGCGTGCAGGTCTTCGATGCTGTCGTAGCTGCGACCCGCAGCGTCCCAGGCAAAGCCTTCGATGAGGGCGTCGAGCAGATGGCGAGGCAGTTTGTACTGCTGCACCAAGAGACTCAAGGCATGGTCTTCGACGTGGTCGTGTGGGGTGCTCGCGTAAATGGCGTCCAAGCGTTCTTGCAGCACAGCCAGTGGCGTGTCGCCGGGTGCGGCTTCATCGACCAAGTCGTCGGCCACCCGGCAAAAGGCGTAGAGCGCGATCGCGGCGGTGCGCACGCGCAGCGGCAACAAGCGGCTGGCTGCAAAAAATGTTTTGGATCCGCCTTGCATCATGGCCACGCAGGCTTGCAGGTCGTGCGAATCGAAGTCAAGTTCTTGCAGCACCGCGGGTGCTGTGGACTGGTTGGCTGCAGGCGTGGCCACGGCGCTCAAGTGGCTGGGCTGGTTGGTCACGCGTTCAGGCATTGACATGGGGGACCACCGTTTCCAGTGCTTTGGCCGACATCAGCACGCCAGGCACACCTGCACCCGGGTGGGTGCTGGCGCCCACCACAAACAAGCCCGGCACATCCTCACTGCGGTTGTGTGGGCGAAACCACGCGCTTTGCAGCAGCAACGGCTCCAGGCCAAATCCCGCGCCTTTGTAAGACCACAAGTTGTCGTGAAAATCCTGCGGCGTGGTGACCTTGCTGGTCACAATGCAATCGCGCAAGCCCGGCAGCACGCTGGCTTCCAGGCTTTCGGCAATGGCGGCGCGGTAGGTCTCTGCGAATGCAGGCCAGTCGGTGCCGCTGTCCAGGTGCGGCACGGGCGAGAGCACGTAAAAGGTGTCACAACCTTCCGGGGCCAGCGAGGGGTCGGTGGCGGTGGGGCGGTGCAAATACAGGCTGAAGTCGTCGGCCAGCTTGTGCTTTTTGAAGATGTCTTGCAGCAAGCCCTTGTAGCGCGGACCCAGCACCATCATGTGGTGCGGCACGTCTTTGTATTGTTTGGAGGTGCCGAAGTACCAGACAAATAAGCCCATGGAGTATTTGCCGTTGGCGATCTTGCGATCGGTCCACACGCGGCGGTGCTCGGGGGCCACCAGGTTTTTGTAAGTCCAAGCGGTGTCGCCGTTGCTCACCACGATGTCGGCGGGCACGAACTCGCCGCTTTGCAGTTCGACGCCGCAGGCGCGACCGTTTTCAATGCGGATTTGCGTCACAGGTGCGTTGCAGCGCAATGGCACGCCGCGCTCTTGCAGCAGACCCACCAGTCCTTTGACGATGGCGCCGGTGCCGCCCATGGCCGAGTGCACACCCCAGGTGCGTTCCAGCGAATTGATGAGCGCATAAGCACAGGTCACGGCAAAGGGGTTGCCGCCGATCAGCAGCGGGTGAAAGCTCATCACGATGCGCAGCTTGTCGTTGCGCATGTGTTTGGCCACCAGGCTGTAGAGGCTGCGCCAGGCACCCATGCGCAAGAAGTCGGGGATGGCGGCCATCAGGTCGCTGACCTTGTCAAAGGCCATGTCGCCCATGCCCTCAAAACCCAGCGTCTTGCAGCGCTCGGCCTCTTCCAAAAAGCGCTCGTACCCCGCCAAGTCTGATGGCTCAAAGCGCGCCACTTCGGCGCGCATGTGCTCGGGGTCGCCGTTGTAATCGAACCAGGTGCCGTCGGCAAAACGCACGCGGTAAAACGGGTCCATGGCCACCAGGCTGTAGAGGCTGCGCCAGGCACCCATGCGCAAG
>Ga0194086_1446_pt1 | contig 10988 bp, 9 predicted proteins | sample LauGreSBDMM110DD_2_FD_133656 | JGI IMG/M metagenome (GOLD analysis project Ga0194086, IMG submission 133656) | reverse complement strand
ACGGCGAACGCCGAAGGGTCTGACCAAGTGCGAGGTCCCCAAGGCTTGGGGGTCTTGGGTTCATTGTAAGAGTCTGTTGACCGACATCCCGAGAGGAAACGCCACATGTCCTTGCTGTCCCATTTGGATTTGATCCGCCGCATCCCCATCTTCTCCATGCTCACCGAGGCCGAGGCTGTCTTGCTCAGCCAAAGAGCCCATAAAGTGCGCTACAAGCGCGGCGAGAATCTGTTGACCCAAGGTCAGCGCTCCGATGCGCTGTTCATCGTGTTGACCGGTAAGGCCCGTGTCGTGGTCAAAGACCTGCGCCAACGCGAGGTGATCTTGAGCGACTTGCAGCCCGGTGAGTGCGTGGGCGAAATGAGCCTGATCGACAACGAGCCTCACAGCGCCACCGTCAGGGCCGACACGGTCTGCGATGTGCTGGTGCTGGAGTCTCAAGCCTTTGCCCGCTGTTTGGCCGAAAACTCGTCTCTGTCTTATGGTGTGATGCGCGGATTGGTGCAACGCCTGCGGCAAGCCGATCGAAAAATCGAGTCTTTGGCTTTGTCGGACGTCTATGGGCGCGTGGCCACAGCGCTCATGGACATGGCCGACACCCCGGCCAAGGGGCCCATGGTGATTCGCGATCGGATTTCACGACAAGATTTGGCCAAGATGATTGGGGCTTCGCGCGAAATGGTCAGTCGGGTCATGAAGGATTTTGAAAAATCCGGTTTCATCGAGGTGGGCGAACAGGGCTGCACCTGGATCCGCAAAGACCGCATGCCCGCCATGGCCTGACGACCGCCCCATGGATGGGGGTGCCTTCGGTTAAGCTTGAAGTCTCTGTTTGTTTTCGTGCCCATGAACCGACCCATCAACACCCTTAACGCCGACCGCCGGCCCCGTACACCGCCTGTTTTTCAGCGGTTTGCGCAGGAAATCGCCTTGCTTTTGGGGGCGCTGCTCTTGTTGTTGGTGTTCTTCGCTTTGGTCAGTCATTCCTTGAACGACTGGGCTTGGAGCACCAGCGGTTTGCCAGGTGATGTGGCCAATTGGATGGGCCAATGGGGCGCCTTGTTCGCCGATGCGGCTTATTTCTTGCTCGGTTTTTCGGTCTGGTGGCTTTGGCTCATTGGATTGCGGCAATGGTTGGCGGCTCTGGCGCGTTGGTTGCGTGGTCATGAGCCTGCGCAAAATGCCGGTGAGCGCGAAGCGCCGTTGAAACCTTGGCAACGCTGGCGTGACGCCGCGGTGGGGTTTTGGTTCTCGCTGGCCGTGCTCTTGGCCGCCAGCACCACCTTGGAGTGGACGCGTCTGTACACCTTGGCCGATCGCTTGCCAGGCGATGCCGGCGGTGTGCTGGGGCAGATGTTGGGGCCTTTGCTCATGAGCGGTTTGGGTTTCACGGGATCGGCCTTGGTCTCGCTGATCTTGATCGTGGCCAGCACCACGGTGGTGTTGCGGTTTTCTTGGCTGAGCGTGGCGCAGCACATCGGTGAGCAGCTCGATGCTTGGTTCGATTCGCGCCGCGAGCGGCGCGAAGCCCAAGAGGATCAACTGATTGGTGAGCGTGCCGCCCGCGAGCGCGAAGTGGTGTTGGCCGAAGAGCGTTTTGAAATGGAAGAGCAGCACCAGCCGCCGGTCGTGATTGAGCCGGTGTTGGTGGACGTCCCGCGCAGCGAGCGCGTGGCCAAAGAGCGCCAAAAACCCCTGTTTCAAGACATGCTCGACAGCAAGCTGCCGCAGGTCGACTTGCTCGACAGCGCGCCTGCGCAAGCCTCCACCGTCTCGCCCGAGACCCTGGAGATGACCAGCCGCTTGATCGAGAAAAAGCTCAAAGACTTTGGCGTGGATGTGCGCGTGATTGCCGCCGCCCCCGGCCCGGTCATCACCCGCTACGAGATCGAGCCCGCCACCGGCGTCAAGGGCTCGCAAATCGTCAACCTGGGCCGTGACTTGGCGCGCTCCTTGTCCTTGGTGTCCATCCGCGTGATCGAAACCATCCCCGGCAAAAACCTCATGGCTTTGGAGTTGCCCAACGCCAAGCGCCAGACCATCAAGCTCAGTGAGATCTTGGGCTCGTCGATTTACAACGACGCCCGTTCCTTGCTCACCATGGGCTTGGGCAAAGACATCAGCGGCTTACCCGTGGTGGCCGATTTGGCCAAGATGCCGCATTGCTTGGTGGCGGGCACGACCGGTTCGGGCAAGTCGGTGGGCATCAACGCGATGATTTTGTCCTTGCTCTACAAGGCCGACGCCAAAGACGTGCGCTTGTTGCTGATCGACCCCAAGATGCTGGAGATGAGCGTCTACGAAGGCATTCCGCATTTGCTCGCGCCCGTGGTCACCGACATGAAACAAGCCGCACACGGCTTGAATTGGTGTGTGGGTGAGATGGAGCGCCGCTACAAACTCATGAGCAAACTGGGCGTGCGCAACCTCGCGGGCTACAACACCAAGATCGAAGAGGCCGGTGAACGCGGAGAGCTCATCGGTAACCCCTTCAGCCTCAACCCAGACCAGCCCGAGCCCTTGGAGACCTTGCCCTACATCGTGGTTGTCATCGATGAGTTGGCCGACCTGATGATGGTGGTGGGTAAAAAGATCGAAGAGCTGATCGCACGGTTGGCGCAAAAGGCCCGTGCCGCTGGCATTCACTTGATTTTGGCGACCCAGCGACCCAGCGTGGACGTGATCACCGGCCTGATCAAGGCCAACATTCCCACTCGCATTTCCTTCCAGGTCAGCAGCAAGATCGACAGCCGCACCATCCTCGACCAAATGGGTGCCGAGAGCTTGCTCGGCATGGGCGACATGCTCTACATGCCCAGTGGCTCAGGCTTTCCGATTCGCGTGCACGGTGCCTTTGTCAGCGACGACGAGGTCCACCGCGTGGTGGCGTATTTGAAAGAGCAAGGGGGCGAGCCCAATTACGTGGAAGGCTTGCTTGAAGGCGGCACGTTGGACGGTGGTGGCGAAACCGGCGACATGTTCGGTGGCGGCGACAGCGAAAAAGACGAGCTCTACGACCAAGCGGTGGCCATCGTGCTCAAAGACCGCAAGGCCAGCATTTCGTACGTGCAGCGCAAGCTGAAAATTGGCTACAACCGCGCCGCGCGCTTGCTCGAAGAGATGGAAAACGCGGGCATGGTCAGCGCCCTCACGTCCAGCGGGCAACGCGATATTTTGGTGCCTTCAAGGGGTGAATGAGATGTGGCGACGTGTGTCTGTGGTGTGGGTCTTGGCGCTCTGGTGTGGTGCGGCACAGGCCGACGGCTTGGCCGCGCTCGATGTGTTTTTGCGCGAAGTCAAAAGCGCGCAGGCCGACTTCACCCAAGTGGTGAGCGCGCCCAAGCGCGAAGGACAAAGCGTGGGGCGGCAAAAAACGTCGAGCGGGCGTTTCGAATTTCGCCGTCCCAACCAATTCCGCTTTGAGTACCTGCGCCCGTTTGAGCAAAGCATCGTGGCCGATGGCAAAACCTTGTGGATCTACGACGTGGACCTGAACCAAGTCACCTCACGCGCCCAACAAGAGGTCTTGGGCAACACCCCAGCGGCACTCATCGCCAGCGGCTCCAGCGTGGCCGAACTCGCGCGCCTGTTTGTGCTGACCAGTGTGGCCAGCCCGGACGGTGTGGATTGGGTGCAGGCTCAGCCGCGCCAGCGAGATGGCAGCTTGAACCAGGTGCGTTTGGCCTTCTCGAAAGGCCAACTCACCACCTTGGAGATCGAGGACGGTTTGGGCCAGCGCTCCGTCCTGACCTTCCAAAATTGGCGCAGCAACACGGGCATGGGCAGCGAGCGCTTTCGTTTTCAGCCACCTGCGGGTGCCGCCGTTTTGCGTCCCTGAGTCGCTTGCATGAGCCCGCCGCTCACCCCCATTCCCTTGGCCGAACGCTTGCGGCCCAAGACCTTGGCCGAGGTCATCGGGCAGCGCCAATTGCTGGGCGAGGGCATGGGCCTGCGACTCGCTTTTGAGTCGGGTCAGCCGCACAGCTGTATTTTGTGGGGCCCGCCGGGCGTGGGCAAAACCACCATCGCGCGTCTCATGGCCGATGCGTTTGATGCGCAATTCATCACCATCAGTGCGGTGTTGGGGGGCGTCAAAGACATCCGCGAAGCGGTGGAAGCCGCTCAACATGCGCTACACGGCCTGAGCCCACAGCGCACCATGGTGTTTGTGGATGAGGTGCACCGCTTCAACAAAAGCCAGCAAGACGCTTTCTTGCCGCACGTCGAGTCCGGCCTGTTCACCTTCATCGGTGCAACCACCGAGAACCCCTCGTTTGAGGTGAATTCGGCGTTGTTGTCGCGGGCGGCGGTGTATGTGCTGCAGCCCTTGGACGAAGCCGATTTGGCCCTCATCGTCGAACGTGCGCGCTCGGTGGGTGCTGTGCCGTCCATGGAGGATGCCGCGCTCAAGCGCTTGGTGTCGTACGCCGACGGGGACGCCCGGCGTATGCTCAACACGCTGGAGACCTTGGCCGTGGCCGCTCAGGCTCAGCAACTCGAATCGATCAGCGACGGGTGGTTGCTGCAGGTCATGGGCGAGCGCATGCGCCGCTACGACAAAGGTGGCGACCAGTTTTACGACAGCATCAGCGCTTTGCACAAAAGCGTGCGCGGCTCCGACCCCAACGCGGCTTTGTACTGGTTCGTGCGCATGCTCGACGGCGGGGCCGACCCACGTTACATGGCGCGGCGATTGATCCGCATGGCCAACGAGGACATCGGTTTGGCCGATCCGCGCGCCATTCGTGTGGCTCTGGACGCCGCCGATGTGTACGAGCGTTTGGGCACGCCCGAGGGTGAGTTGGCTCTGGCGCAGTGCGTCTTGTATTTGGCTGCGGCCCCGAAATCCAACGCGGCTTACAAAGCCTACAAAGCGGCCAAGGCCTGGGTCAAACAAGACGGCACCCGCCCCGTGCCCCTGCATTTGCGCAACGCGCCCACGGCCCTCATGAAGTCGCTCGACCACGGCCAAGGCTACCGCTATGCCCACGACGAGCCCGATGCCTTCGCCGCTGGTGAGTCTTACCTGCCCGAGGGCATGCCCGAGCCCGATTTTTACCAACCCGTCAACCGTGGGTTGGAGATCCGCATCGCCGAAAAAATGGCCCATTGGCGGGCTTTGAACGCGCAAGTCCGCGACACATAAGCGCGGGTAATGCCTCTGCACTTTGGCTGATGTGGCGGCAAAATCAGCTGCAGGTATTCATTTTCCCTATGCCATAGGGCTTACACGTAGGCGAACGGTCGTTCGCGGTGGCTACAATTCCCCACCACCCGCACCCGGTCTGCCCCCCAACGGCGCCTGAGGCATGCGGGCTTTTTTCTGGAGAGAAGCACATGGATACCTTGCTGCAGCAAGTCATCAACGGATTGGTTTTGGGCAGTATGTACGCCCTGGTGGCCTTGGGCTACACGATGGTGTACGGCATCATCGGCCTCATCAACTTTGCGCACGGCGACGTGCTCATGGTCGGCGCCCTGACCAGTTGGACCATCATCGTGGGCATGCAAGAGTCATCGCCCAACATGCCGGGCTGGTTGATGCTCATCGTCGCCACGCTCATTGCGATGGTGGTGGCCGCGGTGCTCAATTACACGATTGAAAAGCTGGCTTACCGGCCTCTGCGCAATTCGCCGCGTCTGGCGCCGCTGATCACCGCCATCGGTATGTCGATCTTGCTGCAGACCTTGGCCATGATCATCTGGAAACCCAACCCCAAGTCATACCCCTCGGTCTTGTCGTCTGAGCCCATCCAAATCGGTGGTGCCGTGATCTCGGTCACGCAAGTCACCATCTTGGCCACCACCGCCATCACCTTGGCCTTGCTGATGTGGTTGGTCAACCGCACCAACCTCGGTCGTGCTATGCGTGCCACCGCCGAGAACCCCCGCGTGGCGGCCCTCATGGGCATCAAGCCCGACGTGGTGATTTCGGCCACCTTCATCATCGGCGCCATGCTCGCGGCCATTGCTGGCGTCATGTGGGCCTCCAACTACGGCACGGTGCAGCACGCCATGGGCTTCATGCCCGGCCTCAAAGCGTTTGTGGCCGCGGTCATGGGCGGTATTGGTAACTTGGCCGGTGCGGTGGTCGGCGGCATTGCCCTGGGCCTGATCGAGTCGCTCGGCGCGGGCTATTTGGGCAAGCTCACAGGGGGTGTGCTGGGCAGCCAGTACACCGATATTTTTGCCTTCATTGTGTTGGCCATCGTACTGACCGTGCGGCCCTCGGGCTTGCTCGGTGAGCGTGTGGCCGATCGCGCTTGACCCGGGAGAACAACATGACCAAAGCACACGCCTACCGTCATCTCATTCTCTTCATCATGGCCGCAGTGGCTGTGATGGCCCTGCCCATCTTGCTGCAAATGACGGGCAGCAACTCGTGGGTGCGCATTTTGGACATCGCGCTGCTTTACGTGCTCTTGGCCTTGGGCCTGAACATCGTGGTGGGCTACGCCGGTTTGCTCGATTTGGGCTACATCGCCTTCTTTGCCGTGGGCGGTTATTTGTTTGCCATGCTGGGTTCGTCCCACTTGAGCGACACCTTCCCGGCTTTTGCCGCGATGTTCCCCGCCGGTATTCACCTGAGCATTTGGCTGGTCATGCTCTTGGCCGCGGCCGTCGCAGGTTTGGTGGGCATGCTCTTGGGCGCGCCAACCCTGAAGCTGCGCGGTGACTACTTGGCCATCGTGACCTTGGGCTTTGGCGAGATCATCCGCATTTTCTTGCTCAACATGGACCGCCCGATCAACATCACCAACGGGCCCAAAGGCATCAGCCAGATCGACAGCATTTCGGTGTTTGGCTTGGATCTGGGCAAGCGCTTGACCATCGGCGACTTCACCTTCCAGCCGGTGACGCTGTACTACTACCTGTTCTTGTTCTTTGTGGTGTTGGCGGTGATCATTTCTTACCGCCTGGAGCGCTCGCGCATCGGCCGCGCTTGGATGGCGGTGCGTGAAGACGAAATCGCCGCCAAGGCCATGGGCCTGAACACGCGCAACCTCAAGCTCATGGCCTTTGGTATGGGCGCGACCTTTGGTGGTGTGTCTGGCGTTTTGTTCGCTTCTTTCCAGCGCTTCGTGTCGCCCGAATCGTTCTCCTTGATGGAGTCGGTGATGGTGGTGGCCATGGTGGTGCTCGGCGGTATTGGTCACATCCCGGGTGTGATTTTGGGCGCGCTCTTGCTCGCCGGTTTGCCCGAGTTGCTGCGTCACGTGGCACACCCGTTGACCGCCATGACCGATGGCCGTTTGGCGCCTGAGATCTTGCGCCAATTGCTGATCGCTCTGGCCATGATCATCGTCATGCTCTTACGACCCAAAGGTTTGTGGCCTGCGCCCGAACACGGCAAGTCCTTAAACAAGTGAGCGGAGACCCTTCATGAGCGAAACGATCCTCAAAGTCGCCAATGTCTCCAAACGCTTCGGGGGCTTGCAAGCCCTCAGCGATGTCGGCATTGAAATTCACCGCGGTCAGGTCTATGGCCTGATCGGTCCCAACGGCGCGGGAAAGACCACGTTCTTCAACGTCCTCACTGGCCTGTACACGCCCGACTCCGGCACCTTCGAGTTGGCCGGTCAGCCTTACCAGCCCACCGCCGTGCACGAAGTGGCCAAGGCTGGCATTGCCCGCACCTTCCAGAACATCCGCTTGTTCGCCGAGATGACGGCTTTGGAAAACGTGATGGTGGGCCGCCATGTGCGCACCCACTCTGGCTTGATTGGCGCCGTGCTGCGAACCCCTGCCTTCAAACGCGAAGAGGTCGAAATCGCCGAACGCGCCCAAGAGTTGCTCGACTACGTGGGCATTGGCAAGTTTGCCGACTACAAGTCGCGCACCCTGAGCTACGGCGACCAGCGCCGCTTGGAGATTGCGCGCGCCTTGGCCACCGACCCCAAGTTGATCGCCTTGGACGAACCCGCTGCGGGCATGAACGCGACCGAAAAAGTGCAGTTGCGCGAACTCATCGACCGCATCCGCAACGACAACCGCACGATCTTGTTGATCGAACACGACGTCAAACTCGTCATGGGCTTGTGCGACCGCGTGACCGTGCTCGACGGGGGCAAGCTGCTCTCGCAAGGCACGCCCGCGCAGGTGCAAAAAGACCCGAAAGTGATCGAAGCCTATTTGGGCACAGGCGGCCATTGAGCGCGTAAGGACACACCACCATGGCAAGCACCCTACTCAGCGTTAAAGGCCTCAAGGTCTCCTACGGCGGCATCAAAGCCGTCAAAGGCATCGACTTCGAGGTCCGTGAAAACGAACTCGTCACCCTCATCGGCTCCAACGGCGCGGGTAAAACCACGACCATGAAAGCCATCACCGGATCCTTGGACATGGAAGCGGGCGACATCGAATACTTGGGCAAAAGCATCAAAGGCAAAGGCGCATGGGACCTCGTGCGCGAAGGCTTGGTGATGGTGCCCGAGGGCCGCGGTGTGTTCACCCGCATGACCATCACCGAAAACCTGCAAATGGGCGCCTACATCCGCAAGGACAAGCCCAGCATTGCCAACGACATCGAGCGCATGTTCGATCTGTTCCCCCGTTTGCGCGAACGCAAAGACCAACTCGCCGGCACCTTGAGTGGTGGCGAGCAACAGATGTTGGCCATGGCGCGTGCGCTCATGAGCCAGCCCAAGGTGCTCTTGCTCGACGAGCCTTCCATGGGCCTGGCGCCCATCATGGTCGACAAGATCTTCGAAGTCGTGCGCGACGTGTCTTCGCAGGGTGTCACGGTGCTGTTGGTGGAGCAAAACGCTCGCCGTGCGTTGCTGATCGCCGACCGTGGCTACGTCATGGACTCGGGCGAAATCACCATGACTGGCGTGGGCAAAGAGATGCTCGACGACCCGAAAGTGCGTGCCGCTTACCTGGGCGAATAAGCCCTTGGCCGGGCTGTGCAGAGGGGCTCGCGCTTAAATTTACAATGACGGGTTGCGCCGCTGCGGTGCAGCCCGTTTTTTTTGACCCTCCCATGACCACACCCAACGCCACCCCCCTTGATGCCGCCACCCCCGTGGTCGACGAAAACCAACTCATGGCCGAGCGCCGCGAGAAGCTCAAGGCCTTGCGCCAAGCCCAGCGCGACGGTGGTGGGGTGACCTTCCCCAACGACTTCAAGCCCAAAGACAAAGCCGCTGAACTCTTCGCGGCCCATGGTGCTTTGAGCAAAGAAGACCTCGAAGGCCAACCCCCGGTGCGCGCGAGCGTGGCCGGGCGCATGATGCTCAAGCGCGTGATGGGCAAGGCCAGCTTTGCGACCTTGCAAGACAGCTCCTTGGGCGAGTGCGGCGGCCGCATCCAGATCTACCTCAACAACGAAAGCGTGGGCGAGGAACTGCACAACGCGTTCAAACACTGGGATTTGGGCGACATCGTGGCCGCCGAAGGCGTGTTGTTCAAGACCCGCACTGGTGAGCTCACCATCCACGCCGACAGCCTGCGTTTGCTCACCAAGAGCCTGCGCCCCTTGCCCGACAAGTTCCACGGCATCCACGACCAAGAGATCAAGTACCGCCAGCGTTACGTCGACCTCATGACCGACGACGGCGCGCGCCAGCGTTTTGTGCAGCGCAGCCAAGGCGTGAGCGCCATCCGCGACTTCATGGTTCAGCACGGTTTCCTGGAAGTGGAAACGCCCATGCTGCACCCCATTCCGGGTGGTGCCAACGCCAAGCCGTTTGAGACGCACCACAACGCGCTGGACCAGCAAATGTTCTTGCGCATCGCGCCCGAGCTCTACCTCAAGCGCTTGCTGGTGGGTGGCTTTGACCGCGTGTTCGAGATCAACCGCAACTTCCGCAACGAAGGCATCAGCGTTCGCCACAACCCCGAGTTCACCATGATGGAGTTCTACGCGGCGTACTGGAACTACCAAGACCTGATGGGTTTCACCGAAGACCTCATTCGCCACGCGGTGCGCCGTGTGCGCGGTGACGCGCCCCTGACCTACGCGGGCCGTCCGGTGGACGTGACCAGCCCGTTCGAGCGTTTGACCATCCGCGAAGCCATTCTGAAGCACACCGAGGCTGGCGAGCGCGTGGACGACGCGGTTTGGCTGCGCGAGCAGCTCAAGCGCTTGGGCATGAGCGAAGAGAAGCACAAGCTCGCGGGCCGCAGCCTGGCGGGCTTGCAGGTCATGTATTTCGAAGAGACGGTCGAAGAAAAACTCTGGAACCCGACTTTTATCATGGAGCACCCCACCGAGATCTCGCCCTTGGCCCGCGCCAACGACGAGCGCCCCGAGGTGACCGAGCGCTTTGAGCTCTACATCACCGGCCGCGAATTCGGCAACGGCTTTTCAGAGCTCAACGACGCCGAAGACCAAGCCGCCCGCTTTCAAGCGCAAGTGGCCAACAAGGACAGCGGCGACGAAGAGGCCATGTTCTACGACCACGACTTTGTGCGCGCCTTGGAATACGGTATGCCGCCGGCCGGCGGTTGCGGCATCGGCATTGACCGTTTGATGATGTTGCTCACCGACAGCGCGAGCATCCGCGACGTCATCCTCTTCCCCGCGCTGCGCCGCGAGCAGTGATGGGGCCGCACCCCGCCCTCAGGTGCGGTGTGGTCAGGCGTAGGCCTCGAGGGTCTGGCGCATTTTCTTCATGGCCGCCACTTCAATTTGGCGCACGCGCTCGGCGCTCACGCCCAACTCGGCGGCCAACTCGTGCAGCGTCATGCCGCCCGAGCCGTCGTCGTTGACCTTGAGCCAACGCTCGGTGACGATGCGCCGCGAGCGCTCGTCCAAGGCTGCCAAGGCTTGGCTCACGCCGTCGGTGGCCAGCGCGTCGCGCTGGGCCGACTCGATGACGGCGGTGGGTTCGTGCTGGGCATCGGCCAAATAGGCGATCGGGCCCCAAGCATCTTGCCCGTCATCGCTGGGACCTGGGTCGAGCACCACATCACCCCCGCCCAAGCGCATCTCCATGTCGCGCACCTCTTGCGGCTTGACCTGCAACTCGCGCGCCATGGTTTGG
>Ga0194086_1300_pt1 | contig 11931 bp, 10 predicted proteins | sample LauGreSBDMM110DD_2_FD_133656 | JGI IMG/M metagenome (GOLD analysis project Ga0194086, IMG submission 133656) | reverse complement strand
GCGTCCGAAATCAAACGCATCCAAGCCCAGCACGGCAAAGACTCGGTCGGCGGGATCACGTCTTCGCGCTGCACCAACGAAGAGACCTACTTGGTGCAAAAGCTCGTGCGTGCGGCCTTCAACACCAACAACGTCGACACCTGCGCGCGGGTCTGCCACTCGCCCACCGGTTATGGCCTGGGACAAACCTTCGGCACCTCGGCCGGCACACAAACCTTCAAGTCGGTCGAACAGGCCGATGTGTTGTTGGTCATTGGTGCCAACCCCAGCGACGCCCACCCCGTCTTTGCCTCGCGCATGAAGCGCCGCTTGCGCAGTGGCGCCAAACTGATCGTGGCCGACCCCCGAAAAATCGATTTGGTCAGTGGCCCCCACATCAAGGCCGAACACCACTTGGCCTTGCGTCCTGGCACCAACGTGGCTTTGATCACCGCCTTGGCCCACGTGGTGGTGACCGAAGGTTTGGTGGCCACCGATTACGTGGCCGAGCGTTGCGATGACAAGAGCTTTCAATCGTGGTGCGACTTTGTCTCGCAAGCAGAGAACTCGCCCGAGGCCTTCGAGTCCGTCACCGGTGTGCCCGCCGCTGAGGTGCGTGCCGCCGCGCGTTTGTACGCCGCCGGGCCGAACTCGGCCATTTACTACGGACTGGGCGTGACCGAGCACTCCCAAGGCTCCACCATGGTCATGGGTATCGCCAACCTGGCCATGGCCTGCGGCATGGTGGGCCGCGAAGGCGTGGGGGTGAACCCGCTTCGTGGTCAGAATAACGTGCAGGGTGCGTGTGACATGGGCAGCTTCCCGCACGAGTTGCCCGGCTACCGCCACATCTCCGACACCACCACGCGCCAACTGTTCGAAGGTGCTTGGGGCGTGAGCATCAGCCCAGAACCCGGCTTGCGCATCCCCAACATGCTGGACGCTGCTTTGGACGGCAAGTTCTTGGGGCTGTACTGCCAAGGCGAGGACATCGTTCAATCGGACCCCGACACCCAACACGTAGCGGCCGCCTTGTCCGCGATGGAGTGCGTCATCGTTCAAGACATCTTCCTGAATGAGACCGCCAAATACGCACACGTGTTCTTACCCGGCTCCTCATTCTTGGAAAAAGACGGCACCTTCACCAACGCCGAACGCCGCATTTCCCGGGTGCGTCAAGCCATGCCGCCCTTGGCGGACTTGGCCGACTGGGAAGTCACGGTCAAACTGGCCAACGCGCTGGGCCATGAGATGCACTACGCACATCCAGAAGATGTGATGAAAGAAATTTCGGCACTCACCCCCAGTTTTTCGGGTGTGAGCTATGCCAAGATTGACGAGCACACCAGCCTGCAATGGCCTTGCAACGACCAGACGCCCGAGGCAGGTATGTCCATCATGCACGTGGGCAGTTTTGTCAGGGGCAAAGGCAAGTTTTTCCCCACCCAGTACGTGGCCTCCACCGAAAAAGTCACCCGAGCATTTCCCCTGTTGCTCACAACAGGTCGCATCTTGTCGCAATACAACGTGGGCGCGCAAACCCGGCGCACGGCCAACAACGCCTGGCACGACGAAGACGTGTTGGAGATCCACCCGCACGACGCCCAAGAGCGCGGCATCAAGGACGCTGATTGGGTGGGCATCGAGAGCCGCGCGGGTCGCACCGTGCTGCGCGCCTTGGTGAGCGAGCGCATGCAAGCGGGCGTGGTCTACACCACCTTTCACTTCCCCGAATCGGGCGCCAACGTGATCACCACGGACGCCTCGGACTGGGCGACCAACTGCCCCGAGTACAAGGTCACGGCGGTGCAAGTGGTTGCGGTGAGCCAGCCTTCGCAGTGGCAAAAGAACTACCGCCGCTTCAACCAAGACCAATTGGGCTTGTTGGCCCAGGCCCAACAGCCCAGCGTGGAAGTGGTGGGCAAATGAATGTGCTGCACGGCGCGGATCTGGCCTTGGCCGAGGAGGTGCCCGTGGCCTTCGTGGTCAATGGCATTTCTCACGCCGTGATGATGGCCACCCCGGCAGATTTGGAAGACTTTGCTTTGGGGTTCGCCTTGACCGAGGGGTTGATCGACAGCCCTTCGCAGCTCTACGACATCGAACACGGGATGCTGCCACAGGGCATCGAGGTGCGCCTTCAAGTGGCCGCCGCGGCTGAACACCGGCTCAAAGAACGGCGCCGAGCCATGGCGGGGCGTACCGGCTGCGGCCTGTGTGGTGCTGAGCGCTTGGAGCAGGTTCGCATGGCCGTGCCCACCGCCCCGGACGTTGGCTTGACCGAACAGGCCTTGCTGCGAGCGCACGCCTTGCTGCGCGACCACCAACCCGAGAACCAACGCACCGGGGCCACCCATGCGGCCGCATGGGCCAACTTGGCTGGCGATATCGTGTACGTGCGCGAAGATGTGGGTCGGCACAACGCCTTGGACAAACTCATTGGCGCCTTGCGCAAAAGCCAACAAGACATGGCGCTGGGTTTTGTCTGCATCACCAGCCGCGCCAGCTTTGAGATGGTGCAAAAAACCTTGCAAAGTGGCGCAGGCCTCTTGGCTGCGGTCTCAGCCCCCACCGCCCTCGCCGTCGAGTTGGCGCAGGCACACAACCTGATACTCATGGGCCTGATCCGAGGCGATCGCTACACCATCTACAGCCACGGCCACCGCCTGACGCCCACTCAACCTTCTGTTTAGACACCCACCATGGACGTTCAACACCTCATCGGCATGGCCAACCAAATCGGTCAGTTTTTTTCGGCCTACCCTGACCGCAATGAAGCCTGCGAGAGCATCGCCACCCACATCAAAAAATTCTGGGCGCCGACCATGCGCCAAGCCATGCTCGATGCCCTGCCGACTCCACAAGCGGCCACCTTGATGCCCTTGGTGCACGAAGCCTTGACGCGACACGCCGCAGACCTTCGCCCCAGCGCCTCAAGCCTGACCCGCTGAAGCGCCCCAGCGCAAACCGTCCATGTGCGCAAACAGCGCTCGCGCGCCGGCTTGGCGCAAAGTCTCAGTGTTCACGCCCGGTGGGGCGTAAGCCCAGACTGTGGCCCCCGCGGCCACCCCGGCGGTGATGCCCACCGTGGTGTCTTCCACCACCAAGCATCGCGCCGGGTCCACCTGCAGGTGAGCCGCAGCGGCCAAGTAAACGTCGGGGTGGGGTTTGCTGCGCGGCATCTCGTGGCCGCTGAAAATGCGCCCCTCAAAAAACGACAGCAACCCGACTTGGGCCAACATCATCTCGACCTTGAAACGGTCGGCTCCGGAGGCCACGGCGATGCGACCTTGGCAACACTCGTGCGCATGGGCCACAGCCGCGTGTACGCCGTCGATGGCGGTGATGCTGCGTTGCAAGCGCTCGTTGCGCCGCTCAAAAAACTGCTGCAACCAGTCGTCGGTGAGAGGCACGCCGGTGTGGGTCTCGATCAAGGCGCGCTGGCTTTTGACGGTATGGCCCACAAAACGCTGCATGCATTCGGCCAAGCTCATGCGCCAGCCCTGCTCTTCGAACATGTCGCGCAAAACCCCACAGGTGATGGCCTCGCTGTCCACCAGCACCCCATCACAATCGAACAAGACGGCGTCAAATGTCATGCCTGCACCGGCGCCCTTCAGCGCACGTCCCCATCCACATACCACCAGCGCCCACCCTCGAGCACAAAACGGCTGCGCTCGTGCTGGCGCACGGCACGGCCGGCCAAACGAAAGCGCGCCACGAAAGTCACCTCGGCGCTATCGGCGCCGGTAAGTCGGTGGTCTTTGATCTCCAGGCCCAACCACTGCGCACCGGGCTCCATCTCGACGGACTCGGGTCGGGTGCTGGGGTGCCAAGTGAGCAACAGGTGGTCGGTGAGCCCGAACACAAACGCGCTATAACGCGAACGCATCAGGCGCTCAGCGTCGGGGGCGCAAAGGCCTTGGTGTAGCGGTGCGCAGCAATCCAATAAGGCTTGTGGTTGTCCCTTGGCATCGGTTCGACCACACGGGCAAGGCGCAGGCTTCACGGCGTTTGGTGGGTTGTGCTTGGGGCGATGGGCTGCAGCCTGCGGCGCTTATTTGCGCCAGAACTGAGCGGTGAACAAGACCAAGACGGTCAGCAACTCCAAACGCCCCAAGAGCATCGAGAAGGTCAAGACCGACAACTGGAAACTGTTCAATCCACCGTAGTTACCCGCTGGTCCAATTTCACCCAGACCAGGGCCGATGTTGTTGATGGTCGCCACCACCGCTGAAAACGCGGTGCTCACGTCCATGCCCGAGAGCAAAAGCAACATGCTCAAGCTCACGATGCTGCCGCCGTAAATCAACATGAAGCCCAATACCGCGGTCATCACCGACGTGGGCAATATCGCTTGCCCCATGGTGACCGGGTTGACCACACGCGGGTGGATGATGCGCACCAATTCGCGCCGCGCTTGTTTGATCAGCATGATCATGCGCACCAACTTGATACCGCCGCCCGTGGAGCCCGCACACGACACAAAACAGCCCAAGAACATCAGGAACACCGGCGCAAAAACGGGCCACATCAGATAGTCGGTGGACGCGTAGCCGGTGGTGGTCGCCAAAGACACCACTTGAAAAGCACTGAAACGCAAGGCTTCTTGCCACGTACCATAGGTGCCGTGAGACCACAGCAAGGCCGCCACCAAGACCACCGAAACGGCCAAAACCACAAAATAGGATCGGATTTCCCGGTCCGTGCTCAACGGGCGCAAGGAACGCGAACGGATCACCATGAAATAGCGCAGAAAACTGATGCCGGCCAAAGCCATGAACACCACCGCCACCGCTTCAATCAGGGGCGAATTGAAATGCGCAAAGCTCGCATCGTGCGACGAGAAGCCCCCCAAACCCATGGTGGTGCACATGTGCATGAAGGCGTCGGCCCACGACATGCCCGCCCAACGGTAGGCCAAAAAACACGCCGCTGAAAAGGAGAAGTAGACCACCCACAGGCCGCGTGCGGTCTCGGCGATGCGCGGGGTAAATTTGGTGTCTTTCATGGGGCCGGGCGTTTCGGCCTTGTAAATCTGCATACCGCCCAAACCCAACAGGGGCAGCACTGCCACCACCAAGAGCATGATGCCCAAGCCACCGATGAGTTGCAAAAAGCAACGCCAGACGTTGACCGACACCGGCAAACCATCCAAACCCGACAAGGCCGTGGAACCGGTGGCGGTCAGTGCACTCATGGCCTCGAAATAGGCCTTGGTCCAAGTGATGTCGGGCACGGTGAACATGAGTGGCACCGCTGCATACGCAGGCAACACGATCCACACCAAGTTGACCAGCACAAAACCGTCTTTGGCCAACAATTCCCGGCGATGGCGCTGCGTCAGGCGCCACAAAACCGCACCGCTGATCAAGGTCACACCAAAGCCCACGGCCCAGACCAAGACGTAGTCGTGGTGATCCAAAAACCAAGCCCAAGCCAGCGGCACCAAAAATGTCAGGGCAAAAGCCACAATGACCCGCGAGAACACCGACAAAACTGGGAAAAAACGGGTGATCACGAGCGGCTTCCTGCGGATGGGTCGGGTCAACCGAAGAAGGTTGCGCCCACTTGGAACAAGCGCTCCACCTCACGAACCAAGCGTTTGTGGGGGATGAAAATGATGATGTGATCGTCGGCTTGGATGAGCGTGTCGTGGTGGGGCATGAGCACCTCAGAACTGCGGCCCTCACCGCGCACCACCGCACCGATGCGGGCGCCTTCGGGCAACTTGATCTCTTCGATGCGTCGGCCCACCAAGCGCGAGGTTTTGATGTCGCCGCGCGCGATGCCTTCCAAGGCCTCCGCAGCGCCACGGCGCAAGCTGTGGACCGCCGCGACGTCGCCACGGCGCAAGTGCGCCAGCAGTTCACCGATGACGGTTTGGGCGGGCGAGATGGCGATGTCGATCGTGCTGCCTTGCATCATGTCGGCGTAAGCACGGCGGTTGATGAGCGACATCACCCGATTGGCACCCAAGCGCTTGGCCAACATGGCCGACATGATGTTGTCTTCGTCGTCGCTGGTCAGCGCCAAGAAGAGGTCCATTTCGCCCACGTTTTCTTCGAGCAGCAATTCTTCATCGGCACCGTCGCCGTGCAAGATGAGCATGCTCGACGGCAATTGGCTGGCCAGGTATTCGCAGCGCTTCTTGTCGCGCTCGATGATTTTGACCTCGCATTGGCCTTGCAAGCTGCGCGCCAAACGCAGGCCCACCTTGCCGCCGCCCGCGATCATGACGCACTGCACCGGTTTGTCGATGTTGTGGATGGCCGCCAAGACCAAGCGAATTTTGTCGGTGTCGGCCAAGACGAACACCTCATCGCCCGGCAAGATGCGGGTGTTGGGTGTGGCGTCCATTTCGGTGTCCAAACGGTATAAGGCCACCACGCGCATCTCGGCGTGGGGCAAGCGGTCTCGGAACTCGCCGATCGTGCGTCCCACCAAAGCACCACCATTGGCGGCGCGCACCGCGATCAGGCTCACACGGCCATCGGCAAACTCCAGCACCTGTAGAGCTTCGGGGTAGCTGATGAGTTGGTGGATGTAGCGCGTGACCGACTCTTCGGGGCAAATCACGTGATCAACCGCAAAGCCGTTTTTACCCAGCAGCTCGTCGCCTTCATTGAACTCGGGTGAGCGCAAACGGGCGATGGTCGCGGGGATGTTGAAGATGTCGTGGGCGATCTTGCACACCACGAGGTTGGATTCGTCGGCCGCGGCACAGGCGATCAACATATCGGCATCTTTGGCGCCCGCCTCGCGCAGCACCGAGGGCTGGATGCCGTTGCCCACCACCCCGCGCAAGTCCAATCGCTCTTCGAGCAAGCGCAAGCGCGCCGGGTCCTGATCGATGATGGTGATGTCGTTTTGTTCCGAGACCAGGCTTTCGGCCACGCTCTCGCCCACACGGCCAGCGCCCAAGATGATGATGTTCATGTGCCGGATTATCCCCGTTGTGGCCCGATGGGGGCAAAAGCAATCAGCAGCGCTCAAAACCCCGCTGAATTTCCCAGTCGGTGATCGCCTGTTCGCTTTGCGCCAGCTCCCAGCGCGCCGCTTGCACCCAGTGGTCGACCACCGCGGGGCCCCATGCCTCGCGCAACCATGCGCTGCCATCGGCCGCCTCGATCGCGTCGCCCATGCGGCGCGGAATTTGCGGCAAACCCTCGCGGTAGGCGTTGCCCACCACCGCCTCGGGCAAGGCCAACCGCTGCTCTACCCCGGCCAAACCCGCGCTGATCATGGCTGCCAAGGCCACGTAGGGGTTGAGATCGGCGCCGCCGATGCGCTGCTCAATCCGGATGCCGCGGCTATGGGGGCTGCACACGCGCAAGGCCGCGCTGCGGTTGTCCACCGACCAGACCAGCGCCGTGGGCGCAAAACTGCCAGGCAAAAACCGTTTGTACGAGTTGACGTAGGGGCAATAAAACAAGGTGGTGGCCTCGCCGTGGGCGATCAAGCCGGCCACAAAGGCGCGCATCAGCTCGGACATGCCATGCTCGGCCTGGTGATCCAAAAAGCGCGGCTGTCCGGCTTTCTCGTCCCACAGCGACAGGTGGATGTGGCTGCTCGATCCGGCCATCTCGGGGTGCCATTTGGCCAAAAAGCTCGCCGACAGGTCCATGCTTTGGGCCAGGTCTTTGATGGCCATTTTGGCCAAGGCGTGCGCATCGGCTAGAGCCAAGGCCTCGGTGTAGCGCAGGTTGAGCTCTTGCTGACCGGGACTGCACTCGCCCATGCTGCCTTCGATCAAGACCCCCGAGCGCGACAGCTCGGTTCGCACGCGTTGCATCAAAGGCTCGTCGAGCTGGGTTTGGAAGATTTGGTAGTCGGCATTGAGGTGGTTGTGCGTGCGCAGGTCGCGGTGGCGCTGTTGGTGCCAATGCGCATAACCACCCGAGAACACATAAAACTCCAACTCGGTGGCGCACTGTGCCTGCAAGCCCATGGCCTGCAAGCGTTGCAACTGGCGTTTGAGCAAGTGGCGCGGGCTGTGCGCCACGGGCTGGCCTTGCTCGGACCCGGAGAGGTGCACCAAGTCACAGATCACGAGCGCCGTGCGCGGCATCCACGACAACACGCGCAAACTGCCCATATCGGGCAACAAACCGAAGTCGCCCCAACCGTTGGAAAAATCATCGGCTCCCTCGGCCTGCACCACTTCCATGGCCAAGTCCAGGTGCAAGAGGTAATGACAAGCAGCGATACCGCTGTGCGCTTGCTCCAGAAAAAAAGGTGCGTGCAGGCGTTTGCCCACCAAACGGCCTTGCATGTCGGGGAAGCAAACCAGCACGGTATCGACATCGCCGCTTGTGACGCGACCTTGGAGCTCCTCGAGAGAGAGCATTCCTTGTAAATTCATGACATCACCTAGATAAAACATCCACACGCCGGATGGCTTGTGCGTAAACATCGTCCAAATCCACTTGCCGGTCCACCGTCATGCGCAGGTCTTGGAGCAAGCCGTCACGCAAGGCGTATATCCAGCCGTGCAAGGTGAGGTCTTGGCCGCGAGCCCAAGCGTCTTGCACCACGGTGCTTTGGGCCACGTTCATGACCTGCTCGATCACGTTGAGTTCGCACAACACATCCAAACGCTGCGCTGGCGGTGCGCGCTCGATCAGGACGGCGTGTCGGTCGCGCACGTCTTTGATGTGGCGCAACCAGTTGTCGGCCAAGCCCACGCGCACATTGGACAGGGCGGCTTGCACGCCGCCGCAGCCGTAGTGCCCGACCACCATCAGGTGCTCCACCTTGAGCATGTCCACCGCGTACTGGATGGTGGACAGGCAGTTCAGGTCGGTGGGCACCACCACATTGGCCACGTTGCGGTGAACAAACACCTCGCCGGGTGCCAAACCGGTGATTTGGTTGGCAGGCACTCGGCTGTCGGAGCAGCCAATCCACATGTAGCGGGGGTTTTGCTGGGCCAGCAGGTCGGTGAAAAACGTGGGTTTTTCACGCACGGTTTGTGCCGCCCACGATCGGTTGTGTTCGAACAGGTTTTGAAGTTCTGAAATCATGGCGAGATCTTACCGGGCCAATGTCCTTTTTACCTGTTCTCCCTCTTTAAAATGCAGGCATGAACAGCACCGACCGAACAAGCCTAGAAGCCCGTCTGCATTACCCGCTGGGCAGCGCCTTGCCACACGCCGAATCGGTGATCGACGTGGCCGATGGGCTGCGCTGGGTACGCATGGGTTTGCCCTTCGCGCTGAACCACATCAACCTGTGGCTGTTGCGCGATGAGGTGGACGGCACCGAGGGTTGGACCGTGGTGGACTGCTGCGTGGACCGCCCCGAGTCGCGCGCGCAATGGGAATGGATTTTTGAGCACGCCTTGGACGATTTGCCCATCGTTCGCGTCATCGTTACCCACATGCACCCCGACCACATCGGTTTGGCCGACTGGTTGTGTCAGCGCTGGACCACGCCCGTGCACACCTGCCGCTTGTGGATGAGCGCCACCGATCACCTCGCGGCGCGAACCCTGTCGCAACAAGCCCCCATGGACGGGCGCCACGGCATGGCCGACTTCTTTGCCTCGCACGGCATGACGGACCCCGAGCAGCTCAACGCCATCCGCGGCCGTGCGAATTACTACCCCAACTTGGTGCCGTCCGTGCCGCGTCAGTACCGCCGACTTCAAGGTGGCGATCGGGTGCGCATCGGTGGGCGAGACTGGCGCTGCATGGCCGGATACGGCCACGCGCCCGAACACATGGCGCTGTTCGACAGCGAGCGCCACCTGCTGATCAGCGGCGACATGGTCTTGCCGCGCATCTCCACCAACGTCAGCGTGTACGAGAGCGAACCCGAAGGCGACCCTTTGCATTTGTTTTTAACGTCCTTGAACGCTTACACACACTTGCCAGATGACACCGTGGTTTTGCCCTCTCATGGACAACCGTTTGTGGGCTTGCACGAGCGCTTGAAGCAATTGCACGACCACCACCGCGATCGTTTGGCCGAGCTGCTTCAAGCCTGCCAAGCCCAGGCCATGAGCGCAGCCGACGCGGTGCCGGTCTTGTTTCAGCGCAAACTGGATGTGCATCAAATCACCTTCGCCATGGGCGAGGCGATCGCGCACCTCAACGCCTTGTGGTACCGCGGATCCCTGAAACGCGAACGCGATGCGGCTGGGGTCTGGCGTTTTCGGGCCGTTTGAAGCGGCCGCTCAGGCGCTGCGCGGCGTGGCCTCATTGAGGGCGCGGCGGCGCTGCGCGTGATCGGGCAGGATGCTGGCCACCACGTCCCAAAATTGCGGGCTGTGGTCCATGTGTCGCAAGTGACTGAGCTCGTGCACGACCACGTAATCCACCATGTCCATGGTTTGGTGCAGCAAGCGCCAGTTCAGTCGAATGGTGCCATCGGCGCTGGCGCTACCCCAACGCGTACCCGCACTGGACAAACGCAAACGCGTCCAACGCACACCCAAGAGCGGCGCGAAGTGCGTCAAGCGCGCCTCAAACACCTGCTGGGCTTGGCGCATCAACCAAGCCTGCACCGTGTCGCGGATCTGTTCTTCGCTCGCCGCGTGCGCCAAACCCAAGCGCAAACAGGGGCCGTTCGCATCGGTGTGGTCCAAGTGGCATGGGGCGGCTTGGGTGGGGTCGATGTGCATACGCACGCGCTGCCCCAAATAATCGAAGGCACCACCATCCACCCACTGCACCTGGGCTTGGGTCAAGGCCAAGGCGCGCTGGCGGGACTGCGCCAACTTCTCGATCAACCAAGACGATTTGCTGCGCAAAATGCCTTCGACCTCGCTCACAGGGGTCCAGCGCGGGGCGCGCACCGACAAACCTTCCGGGCTGATGGACATGCCCACGGTGCGGCGTTTGCCGCGACGCAGTTCGTAGGCCACGACACACATCTCCAAGCGCACGCGCTGGTTGGCGCGGGGGTGCTGCCAAACCGTGGCCTCGACCACCTCGCTCAACAAAGCGCCGGGCTCAAAAGGGCCATCGGGGCGCGGCGGGGCGGGAGCAGGCTCAGGGCTGGTGTGATCCCAGAGATCCAAGGCCAACTGAACCAAACGCCCCACGCCCATGGTCTCAGGCCTTCACTGTCGCGTAAGCGGACGGATCCAGTCGTCGCATCTCGGTCTCGATCCACGTCTCCACCTCGCGCATCATCTCTTCGGGCTGTCGGCCTTGGCTGGCGATCGGTGGGCCGATGGAGAAGGTCACCACGCCAGGACGCTTGATCAAGGCTTTGCGCGGCCAGCACATCGCGGAGTTCACGGCCACCGGAATAACCGGCGCGCCCGTTGCAATCGCCAAGCGCGTGCCGCCAGTTTTGTACACCCCTTGTTGGCCGCGGTCGATGCGCGTGCCTTCGGGGAACATGATCACCCAAGTGCCTTGGTCCAATAGGCGCTGGCCTTGTGTCACCACCTTGTTGAAGGCTTGCGAACGCTGGCTGCGGTCGATGTGGATCATGTCCATCTTGGCCATAGCCCATCCAAAAAACGGCACGTACAACAATTCTTTTTTGAACACATAGGCCAGTGGGTGCGGCATCAAGGCCGGCATGGAAAACGTCTCCCATGTGGACTGGTGTTTGACCAACAAAATCGCCGCGTCGGTTTGACCCAGCGGCAGGTTCTCCCAACCGATGACTTCGTTGCGGATGCCCAAGATCACCTGCCCGCCACGCACCGCCAACTTGAGCCAACCAGTGCACATCCAATAAATTTGGGTGCTGTTCAAGAACGGGGCGGCCACCAGCACCGCCAAGGCCCACGGCACCACCGTGAGGACCATGAAGAGCATGTGGATCAGTGAACGCAAGATGGGGATGAACAAAGGTTTCTTTCGAGATTCACTCACGACCGCGGTGCGCGGTTGAGTGCTGTAGCAGCCAGGCCACGAAGGCCGGCAAATCGGTGTGCGCACGGGTGCCCTTGGGTAAGCCAGGCCAAAGTCCCTCGGCAACAACCCCACC
>Ga0194086_1065_pt1 | contig 12023 bp, 11 predicted proteins | sample LauGreSBDMM110DD_2_FD_133656 | JGI IMG/M metagenome (GOLD analysis project Ga0194086, IMG submission 133656) | reverse complement strand
GATCAGCTCGATGTGGTGCTCTTGGCGCGCGTTCTCGGCCTGGATGGCGGCGAACAGCTCGGGGTCGGTTTGTTCAATCAGGTGATTGCGGTGGTACATGGCAGTCCTTCAAATGATGGAACCTTGTCATGGTTGACAAGGGCTGCCCAGGCGAACGGCCAAACACCCCTAAGGGTGGCACGCTTCCCAGTGGTTGTCCCAAAGCCAGCTGCTTTGAGGTGCCACGTCAGCAACCCGGCCCTTGATTGGGGCGGATGCCTATCGCCAGTTGCGTGCGGGTGAGAGTGTAACTGAGTGGATCAGTTCTCGAGCTCTTCGATAACCGCTACCAGCTCGGGCTCAAGCAACAAATGAGCGGGCATGCCTTCTGGGGTGGCCAAGAACGAAGTGCTTTTGCCGGCCATCACGCTGTGCAGCCGCATTTGTTCGGCCAACACCTTGAAGATGTAGTCACGGCCATCGGTTTTGACTGCACCCACGTACTGACGCAAACCGCCTTCAACAGAACCCGATTGTCGGATGCTTTCCTGCAAGATTGCTGCGCCGACACGCAGATTGGTCAGTGGGTCAAAAGCCGCGATGGTGCCGCCATGGTCGTCAAACCGTTCGGTATGAACTCGCGTCAGCACCTGCATCAGGCCTTGTGCCCCCACCGGGCTTTGGGCCAAGGGGTTGAAGCGAGACTCGTTGGCTGCCACGGCCAAAATCAGCGCGGGGTCCAGGCCTTTTTTGGCGCCGAGTTCGAAGGCCTCGACCACGATGGCGCTCAAGGGCTCGGGAGCCACGCGGTATTTGCGGCTGAGCCATGACACCGCCAAGGCCTGGGGCTTGCTCAGGGACTCCATGGAAGCCGCGGACGCCAAGCCAAACTCATTTTGAGCTTGAGCTTGGCGCTCTTGGAGCCAATTCAGGGCGCGAAGCTCCAAGGGGCCGGAGAGCCGAACCCAGAGGGTCAGCAGCAGGGTGACCGACAATGCGCCCGCAACCCATGGGGTCATCGGGCGTTTGACGATGTCTTTCCATTCCGTGCGCTTGAAGCGTGTATTGTGGTCAGTTGTCATGCATGAACTCCTATGCAAGGCAAGCCGTTTTGAGTCGGCGGTTGGGTTTCAAGGTTGCCCCTGATCCAAGAACTGGGGGCATCGTAGGTGTTTGGAAATTCTAAAAATCATAGTTTTTAAAATTCTTAAGATTTGTTAAGAATATAAAAATTGAGATTTTAGGAATTCATTTCTGTGTTGCTTTGTTGAATAAGTGTATTTTTAGGTATTACATCAAGTGGGGAAAATGCCATGTCAAGGGTATTCCCGGTGGTTGAGAGAATAGAGATAAGCGGGCAGCTCAAAGGTTGGAGAATTTGGGTGGGTCGCCTAAAAAAATGCCCATTGAGTTTGGGTTTGTCGGAGAAAAAGGACGTTGGGCCATGCCCAATTGGCGTTGGAGCGGCGACAATACCCACCTTTGCTTGGGTACGCCCATCCTCCAACGTCCGATTTGATCGCTTGTGAACACCTCCAACACCCCAGCCGACCAGGCCCATCCCCCAGAAGATATGCACGCCGTGTGGGTCGAAAAAGCGCAGCAACTGCTGGCACAAGCACCCTTTGACGTTCATCAAGCGCAGGCTTGGCAGCGAGAAGCGGCCAAAGCTGGCGCGGCCCTTTCTCGGGAGCCGCTGGCCGCTTGCCGACAATCCTTGGTTAACCGCATCAAGGCCATTGAGGACTTGCAGCACCGCATCCAAGTTGAGCGTGAAGCCTCGGTCTTGATCGCGCAGCGCATCGAGGTCTTGTCCACCAAGCCTTGGCAAGACGCTGTGCAAGGCATGGCCGCGTTGGGTGGTGATGTGTCGCATTGGCAGGCACAGTCGATGTCTTTGGTGCAACAAGAGGCATGGCCCGCTGTTGCACCCAAGTTCCACCAGATGTTGGAGTCGGCTCAAGTTCAGTTGCAGTTGGTGTGGGAAGCGTTTGGCGCAGCCTTGGCCTTGGCACAGTCCGCCAGCACCGACCCCGAAGCGCCGCTGCCCGCGGTGCCCGTGTGGGCCGAACAAATCCAGCACCTGCGCCAGGGCGGTGAGTCGGCTAAACCCACGACAGCACCCAACGCCGCCGCGACCGCCAGCAGTCCCAAGGCCGCGGCCGTGCCCACCCACAAAGCCTTGCTGGACCAAGCGCAGACTTTGGTCATGGCGCCTGAAGGTAAGCGCATGGGCGGGCGCAAACTTCAAGAGCAGCTGCGCGGCTTGCGCGAGCATTGGAAGCGTGCCGATTCCGCGCACGGCGCTTTGCCAGGTGCGACCTTGTTCAAGGCCTTCGACACGGCCTGTGTGGAGCTTCACCAATGGGTGGACGTCTGGCTCAAGCAGGTCAAAGAGCAGTCCGAACAAACCAAGGCCCAGCGCCAAGGCCTGATGGATGAAGTGCGTGCCTGGACCTTGGCCCACGCCGAGAGCCAAGATTGGAAACAACAAGCCCGTGATTTGCATGCGTTTGCTGAGCGCTGGCGCAATGGTGGCCACATGGGCGAAAAAGCCTTTGCCGCCATCCAGCCGCAGTGGAAAACCCTCATGCACGAGGCGCATGCGCCTTTGCAAGCCGCTCAAGACCAAGCGTTGGCTCGTCGACAAGCCATGATCGAAGAGGCCAAGGCCCTGGCCGCCGAACCTGTGCTGCGTGTGGCCGCCGTCAAAGCGCTGCAACAGCGTTGGCAAGTCGATGCCCAAAGCATTTCTTTGGACCGCAAGCACGAACAAAAGCTGTGGGACGCCTTCCGACAGCCATTGGATGAGGCCTTTTCCCGCAAAACCACGTCCCGCGCGCCCGCCGCCGAGGCGTTGAGCGATCACGATCGTCGGGTGGTGGAAGCGGCGCAGGCCGTTCAAGCCGCGTGTGATGCGGGCGATGCCGCAGCGATTGCCAAAGCGGTGGCCGCACTCCAAGCCGCCAGCGAAGGTGCCCCTGCTCCAGCAGCAGCCCCGGCCTCAGCCCATGTGGCCGCGCGGGCGAGCGACACGCGGGTCGCTGCTGAAGCGCCTGCCGATGCCCCGCTTGAGCTGGCCCCAGATGCCGCTGCGCCAATGCCAGAAGAGGCGCCAGCCGATGCCGCCCCCAACGAGGCTACCGCTGAGGCCGCGGTCGAAGCCGAAGCTGCGCCCGTGGTTCCAGCCAAGCCCGCCGTTGCGCCCAAAAAACTGTTGGCTGTGCGCGGTGATGACCGTCCGGGTCAAGCCAAAGGGACCGCCACCACGGCGGTTGACCGCTCGCGCCCACCCCGCCGCGACGACAAATTTGGTGGTGCTCGCGATGGCCGCCGTGAAGAAGGCCGTTTTGGCCAGCGCGAAGAGCGCGCCCCTCGCGGCCCCCGTTTGGGTGACACGGCTTTCCGTGCTCAGCGACAAGCCTTTGAGCAAGCCGAGCAGCAGATGCGCCGTTTGGCCGCCATGGCCCATGGTGAGGTGTTGACGCAGCTCTTGAGCGCTTGGGAGCAACGCCAGCCGGATGCCTTGCCCACAGCGCAGGCCTTGGGCAGCCGAGTGAACGCGGCGAGCCGCAGCGCTTGGGTACAAGCCCTGGGTGGCACAGCGCCGACGGCAGACGCCACGGCCCTGTTGCGTTTGGAGATGGCGGCCGAGGTGCCCACACCGGCTGAACAGCTCGCTGAGCGTCGTCAATTGCAGCTGCAGTTGCTCACGCGCCGCAACGACCCCACGCCAGCGCAGACTTGGGCGCAAGACGTGGCGCGGGTACTGGCCCAGCCGCACGACGCCGCACAAGCGCGTCGCTTGCAAACGGTGCTCAAGGCCTTGCTCAAGCGCTAAAGCGCTTCGGGACGCCAGCGCGTGAGCTCGCCGCTCACGTGCAGGCGCAAAACTTCGCAGCGAGGCTGCTCGCCGCCCAGCTCCCAGTCGCTCAGCACCTGCCGCTCCAGCGTGTGCCCGTTTGGGTCGGTCCATTGGTGCTGGCCAGGGCGGTGGGTGTGGCCGTGGATGAGCACGCGGGCATCAGCATCCTCGAGCCACTGCGCAGCGGCGCTGTGATCCACATCGGCCCACAGACTGGGGTCGTGGCCTTGGCTGTCTTTGCGCGCTTGGCTGCGTTCGCGCAAGTCACGTGCCACCCGCAAGCGCTCGCTCAAGCTTTGACTCAAAAAGTGGTGTTGCCAGTCGGCTTGACGCACGGTGCGCCGAAAGGCTTGGTAGTCGGTGTCGTCGGTACAGAGCGCGTCGCCGTGGCTCAGCAGCGTGCGCTGTGTGCCCATGCACAGCACGGTCGGGTCGCTCAAGACCTGCCAGCCCATGCGTTTGCTGGCCAAGGGACCCAACAAAAAATCGCGGTTACCGGCCATGAAAAATACCGGACCTGAGCGGGCTCGCTCGGCCAAGGCGTCGGCGCATTCGCGCCAGAAAGCGGCGGCGGGGTCTTCGTGGCTGCTGAGGGCATCGTCGCCGACCCAGACTTCGAACAGGTCGCCCAAGATCAAGAGCGCATCGGCCACGGGCAACTGGTTGGGCGCGCCCGATACCTGCCCACGCAAAAAAGCCCGCCAAGCGTCAAACGTAGCGGGCTCGCTGGGCTGCAGGTGCAGGTCCGAGATGATGTCTACACAGCGCCACTCACTGGGAGCCCGAAGTTCTTCGGGTCTATGGGCCGCGGGCGGCACGTCGGGCATGGCGCTGCGGGTCAGGTTCAAAGAGCGACGGCTTTTTCGATGATCACGTCGTTCAGTGGCACGTCGTCGTGGTAGCCCTTGCGGCCGGTTTTCACGGCCTTGATTTGGTCCACCACTTCGGTGCCTTTGACCACTTGGCCAAACACCGCGTAGCCCCAACCTTGCATGCTGGGCGCGGTGTGGTTCAAGAAGCCGTTGTCGGCCACGTTGATGAAGAATTGCGCGGTGGCCGAGTGCGGGTCGCTGGTGCGCGCCATGGCCACGGTGTAGTTGTTGTTCTTCAAGCCGTTGTTGGCTTCGTTGTTGATGGGGGCCTCACAAGGCTTTTGGTTCATGCCAGGTTCAAAGCCGCCGCCTTGAACCATGAAGCCGGGGATGATGCGGTGAAACACCGTGTTGTTGTAGTGGCCCTTGTTGACGTAGGCCAAAAAATTGGCGGTCGAGGCGGGGGCTTTGTCGGCGTCCAGCTCCAAGGTGATGGTGCCGAAACCGGCGATGTGCAATTCGACTTGGGGGTTGGCCATGTTCATTTCTCCGTGGTGGCTTTCAAGATGGTGACGGGTGTCAGGGGGCGGTCTTGCCCCCCTGTGGGCGTGGCGCGGATCTTGTCGACCACGTCCATGCCCGAGATGACTTGACCAAACACAGCGTAGCCGTAGCCTTGGCTGGTGGGTGCGCGGTAATTCAAGAAGTCGTTGTCCACCACGTTGATGAAGAACTGAGCGGTGGCCGAGTTCGGATCCATGGTGCGGGCCATGGCGATGGTGCCACGGTTGTTTTTCAACCCGTTGTTGGACTCAATCGCGATGGGCGCTCTGGTGGGCTTCTGGCGGTTGTCTGGAGTGAAGCCGCCACCTTGGACCATGAAGGTGGGGATGACGCGGTGAAACACCGTGCCGTTGTAATGACCTTCGTTGACGTACTGCAAAAAGTTGCTCACCGACAAGGGGGCTTTGGCTGGGTCGAGTTGCACCACCACTTTTCCCATGGACGTTTCCAAGGTCACTTTGGGTGCCGATTGGGCATGGGTCATGGGTGCGTACAAAGCCACGATCAAGGCCAAGAGGCCCAAGGTTTGTCGTTTGTTCATGGTTGTTTTGGGGTGGTGGTCGCAGGGGCAGGAGGGCGCAGCACAGTTTCGAGTTGAACGCGCTTGGGGCCGATGGTCACGGCGGCGCGATCCAATGATGCGGCACGCGCATAGGCTTCTCGGGCCAGGCGAACGTACACATCACCCAGATTTTCGTGCGCCACAGCGTAGTTGGGGTTGAGTCGCACGGCCATTTCCAAGGCATCACGCGCCAGCACGAACTTGGACTCTTGTGCGTAAAGGGTGGCCAAGTTGTTGTGGGGTTCGGGCAGTTCAGGGAACTCTTGTGTCAGGCGAACGTAGACCGCTTTGGCCAACTCGGTTTGCCCGTTTTCGGTGTGTGCCACACCTTGCAACAATCGCATTTGGGGATCGCGCGGATTGGTGCTGAGGTTGGATTCAATGGCCTTGAGCGCCGCGTCGAATTGTTTGGCTCGAATCAAGCGGTTGACCGACGCATAGGGGTCGGTTTGTGACCAAGCCGAAACGGACGAGAACAAGAAAATCGCGCACAGGGTGGCGAGGGTCAGTGGTCGATTTTTCATTGGCGTTTGAGGTGCGTCTGGATATACTGAGGCATTGTATCCCTGAGGCTCATGACACCCTCGGTGGGTGTGCTGGGCTCGACCCGTCCTCCTGTTTCCTCTCCCATGACCTTGCGTATTTTCAACACCCTGTCCAAACGGGCAGAGGTTTTCTCGCCTTTGCAAGAGGGGCATGTGCGCCTGTATGTGTGTGGCATGACGGTCTATGACCTTTGCCATTTGGGCCATGCACGGTCGATGTTGGCTTTTGATGTCGTTCAGCGTTGGCTCAAGGCCATGGGTTACCGCGTGACCTATGTGCGCAACGTCACGGACATCGACGACAAAATCATCGCCCGTGCGCTCAAGAACGGCGAGACCATCACCGCTTTGACCAACCGCATGGTCGACGCCTTGCACCAAGACGCCGATGCCTTGGGCATTGAGCGCCCCACCCACGAGCCGCGCGCCACCGAATTCGTTCCGCAGATGCTGTCCCTCATTGACCAATTGGAGGCCAAGGGCTTGGCTTATCGCGCGGGCAACGGGGACGTCAATTACTCGGTGCGCAAATTTGAGGGCTACGGCAAGCTCTCAGGCAAGTCGTTGGATGAATTGCGCGCAGGCGAGCGGGTGTCGGTCAACGACGGCAAACAAGACCCTTTGGACTTTGTCTTGTGGAAGTCCGCCAAAGCCGATGAACCGGCTGAGGCCCAATGGGCCAGCGATTACGGCACGGGCCGCCCGGGTTGGCACATCGAGTGCTCGGCCATGAGTTGCGAGATGCTCGGCGAGAGCTTTGACATTCATGGCGGCGGCGCCGATTTGCAGTTCCCGCACCACGAAAACGAAATTGCCCAATCTGAAGGTGCCAGCGGTCAGCCCTTGGCGCGTTTTTGGATGCACAACGGTTTCGTGCGCGTGGACAACGAAAAAATGTCCAAGAGCTTGGGCAACTTCTTTACCATCCGCGAGGTCTTGGAGCGCTACGACCCCGAGACCGTTCGTTTCTTCATCATCCGCACCCACTACCGCAGCGCCCTCAATTACAGCGACGCGCACCTCGACGATGCCCGCACCGCGCTTCGCCGCCTGTACACCTGCTTGCAGGCGGTGCCGCCGGTGGTGGTCAGCATCGACTGGAACGAGGGCGCGGCCCAGCGTTTTGCCGCCGCCATGAACGATGACTTCGGCACGCCCGAGGCGATGGCCGTTTTGTTCGATTTGGCGTCTGAAGCCAACCGCACGCGCGACCCACAAGTCGCCGGTTTGCTCAAGGCGTTGGGCGCGGTGTTGGGCCTGTTGCAAGACGATCCACAGACTTGGCTGCAAGCCGGGGCGGGCGAGGGCGCTTTGAGCGAAGGCGAGATTCAAGCCCTGATCGTGCAACGCCAAGCGGCCAAGGCCGCCAAAGACTTTGCCCAAGCCGATGCCGTGCGTCAGCAGTTGCTCAGCCAAGGCGTGGTGCTCAAAGACGGCCCTCAGGGCACGACGTGGGAGCGCGTGTGATGGTTGGCAGCGAGCGCGAGCCCACCACACCCGAGTATTGGGCTGAGGCCTGCAAGCACCTCATGAAGCGCGACAGGGTGATGAAAAACCTGATCCCGCAATACCCCGGTGTGAGTTTGCAATCGCGCGGGGACGCTTTCGTGACCTTGGCGCGCACCATCGTGGGTCAACAGATCTCGGTCAAAGCTGCCCAATCGGTTTGGGACCGTTTTGCTGCGTTGCCCAAAGCCATCGCTCCCGCACACGTGCTCAAGCTCAAAGTGGACGATATGCGCGCAGCCGGTTTGTCGGTGCGCAAGGTTGAATATCTTGTGGACTTGGCGCTGCACTTCGCCAACAACCAAGTGCAAGAAGCCGCTTGGGTCGACATGGACGATGAGGCCATCATTGCCGAGTTGGTGGCGATCCGTGGCATCGGCCGCTGGACGGCTGAGATGTTTCTCATTTTTCACATGATGCGCCCCGACGTGTTGCCGTTGGACGATGTGGGTCTGATCAACGGCATCAGCCGCTGTTATTTTTCGGGCGATCCGGTCAGTCGCAGCGACGCACGCGAAGTCGCGGCACCTTGGGCCCCTTACCGCAGCGTGGCAACTTGGTATATTTGGCGCTCACTGGACCCGGTGCCAGTCGCCTATTGAGTCGGGGCTGAGTCGCAAAGACTTGGTTTTCGGCCACACACAGGAGAGAGTTTTGTCAAAGAAGAATTTTTTGGATTTCGAACAACCCATCGAGGAGCTGGAGTCCAAGATCGACGAATTGCGTTACGTGCAAAACGAATCGGCGGTGGACATCACCGACGAGATCGACCAGCTGTTGGCCAAAAGCATGCAGCTGACCAAAGACATTTACAGCAACCTCACCCCTTGGCAGATCACCAAGATCGCCCGACACCAAGACCGTCCCTACACCTTGGACGTCGTGAGGGAGGTTTTCACCCACTTCGTTGAGTTGCACGGTGACCGCCACTTTGCCGATGATTTGTCCATCGTGGGCGGTTTGGCCCGATTCAACGGCCAGCCCTGCATGGTGCTGGGTCACCAAAAAGGCCGCGACACCAAAGAGCGTGGTCTGCGCAACTTCGGCATGACCAAGCCAGAGGGTTACCGCAAGGCCTTGCGCTTGATGAAGCTGGCTGAGAAATTCAAGTTGCCCGTGTTCACCTTTGTGGACACGCCTGGCGCATACCCCGGCATCGACGCCGAAGAGCGCGGCCAGTCCGAGGCCATTGGGCGCAATATTTTTGAGATGGCGCAACTCGAGGTGCCCATCATCTCCACCATCATCGGCGAGGGTGGCTCCGGCGGTGCCTTGGCCATTGCGGTGGCCGATCAGGTCTTGATGCTCCAGTACTCGGTGTATTCGGTGATCAGCCCCGAAGGTTGTGCCTCGATTTTGTGGAAAACCGCCGAACGCGCCGAAGAAGCTGCAGAGGCTTTGGGCATCACCGCCCACCGACTCAAATCGCTGGGCTTGGTGGACAAAATCGTCAGCGAACCCGTGGGCGGCGCCCACCGCGACCACGCGCAAATGGGAGCCCAGCTCAAGCGCGCACTGACCGAGGCTTTCCGCCAAGTCTCCGACCTGAAGGTCAAAGAGCTGATTGAACGTCGCCACGCACGCATCAACAGCTACGGCCGATTCACCGACACCAAAGCCGACGCCAAGCGTTGAAGGTGAACACCGCCGCCAATCCCTGCACAGCGGCCTTGGCGGCCTGGGCCACTTCATTACCAACGCCCCAGCGACCCTGGGCCGTGGCGTTCAGCGGCGGGGCAGATTCCACCGCTTTGCTCTTGGCCGCACACACCGCTTGGCCTGGCGCGGTGGTGGCCTTGCACGTTCACCACGGCTTACAAGCCGCTGCTGACGGTTTTGAAGACCATGTTCGAGGGCAGTGTCAACGTTGGGGTCTGGCTTGTCATGTCCAGCACATCCATGCTCAGCACGCACCGGGACAAAGCCCGGAGGCTGCTGCCCGCGAGGGCCGTTACCGTGCGCTGGCCGAGATGGCCCAATCAGTGGGTTCCACGCACGTGCTGCTGGGTCACCACGCGGATGACCAAGTCGAGACGCTCATGCTGGCCTTGAGTCGAGGCGCAGGCTTGCCTGGGCTGTCGGCCATGCCCACGAACTTTGAACGGCACGGTGTGCGGTTTGCCCGCCCCATCTTGTCGGTTGACCCTCAAGTCCTGAGGGATTGGTTGACCGGGCAGGGCATTGCGGTGGTTCAAGACCCGACCAACGACGATATCCATTTCACGCGCAACCGCATTCGCCATGGCTTGCTTCAAGCTTGGCGCCGTGATTTCCCCGCTTACGCCAGCACGTTGGCGCGCAGCGCCGAACACGCCGCACAGGCCCAAACGCTGCTCGATGAGCTGGCGCGAATCGATTTGCAGGTCGTGGGTTGGCCGCCCAGCATCGCCGGTTTGCAGGCCTTGTCGGCGGCGCGTCAAAGCAATGCGCTTCGCCATTGGTTGCGCACCGAACACGGTGTGGCACCCAGTCAAGCGCAATTGGAGGCTTTGCTTTCGCAAATTGGGGCCTGCACCACCCGTGGTCATCGGATCGAATTGAAGGTCGGGCCTGGCGTGGTGCAGCGCCACCGTCAGCATTTGCAATACACAGCGCCTCTATAATTGGTGGGCTTTGCAGCTGCATCGCCGGCCCTTTTGGCGACGCAAACCCTTTATCAGCAGACATCTCTCCATGGCTTTGATAGTTCACAAGTACGGCGGCACCTCCATGGGGTCCACCGAACGCATCCGAAACGTGGCCAAACGCGTGGCCAAATGGCACCGGGCCGGTCACCAAATGGTGGTGGTGCCCAGCGCCATGAGCGGCGAGACCAACCGCTTGCTCGCCTTGGCCAAAGAATTGGCCCCGGCCCAACCCGGTACCGCTTACAGCCGCGAGCTTGACGCTTTGGCCGCCACCGGCGAGCAAGCGTCTTCGGCTTTGTTGGCCGTGGCTTTGCAAGCCGAAGGCATTGACGCCGTCAGTTACGCCGGTTGGCAAGTCCCGATCAAAACCAACAGCGCTTTCACCAAGGCCCGCATCGAGTCGATCGACGATGTGCGCGTGCGCGCCGACCTCAACGCCGGCAAGGTGGTCATCGTCACCGGCTTCCAAGGTGTGGACCCCGAAGGCCACATCACCACGCTCGGCCGTGGCGGTTCGGACACCTCGGCCGTCGCCGTGGCCGCAGCGCTCAAGGCCGCCGAGTGCTTGATCTACACCGATGTGGACGGCGTCTACACCACCGACCCGCGTGTGGTCCCCGAAGCCAAGCGCTTGGAGCGCGTGAGCTTTGAAGAGATGTTGGAAATGGCCAGCATGGGCTCCAAAGTGCTGCAAATTCGCTCGGTCGAATTTGCCGGCAAATACAAAGTGCCGCTGCGTGTGCTCTCGAGCTTCACGCCGTGGGACATCGACTTGAACGAAGAAGCCAGCTCTGGCACCCTGATCACATTTGAGGAAGACGAAGTCATGGAACAAGCCATCGTTTCGGGCATCGCGTTCAACCGCGATGAAGCCAAAATTTCGGTCCTGGGCGTGCCCGACACCCCCGGCATTGCTTACCAAATTTTGGGTGCGGTGGCCGACGCCAACATCGAAGTCGATGTGATCATTCAAAACCTGAGCAAAGAAGGAAAGACCGACTTCAGCTTCACGGTGCACCGCAACGACTACCAAAAAACCATGGACCTCCTCAAGGCCAAAGTCGTGCCCCAATTGGGTGCATCGGATGTTTTGGGTGACGCCAAGATTTGCAAGGTCAGCATCGTGGGCATCGGTATGCGAAGCCATGTGGGCGTGGCCAGTCGCATGTTCAAGTGCTTGAGCACCGAAGGCATCAACATCCAAATGATTTCCACCTCCGAAATCAAAACCTCGGTGGTCATCGATGAGAAGTACATGGAGTTGGCGGTGCGTGCACTGCACCGCGAATTTGATCTGGACAAAGCGGCCGATACCATTGGTAATTGAGGCATAATGCAAAGCTTCGGAGCGATGACCGAGTGGCCGAAGGTGCTCCCCTGCTAAGGGAGTATGGGGTGTAGAGCCTCATCGAGGGTTCGAATCCCTCTCGCTCCGCCAGACTGAAAATGCCCCCTTGTGGGGCATTTTTTTGGCCGCTTCAGCATCCATGTTGTGGCTAAAATAACAATATGAACAATCCACAATCATTTTCGAGCGCTTATCTGCGTTTTCTCAATTTGATG
>Ga0194086_1393_pt1 | contig 12083 bp, 10 predicted proteins | sample LauGreSBDMM110DD_2_FD_133656 | JGI IMG/M metagenome (GOLD analysis project Ga0194086, IMG submission 133656) | reverse complement strand
GGGTGTAGATCTCCACCTCCACCGTCGCCCAGCGCTGCCCGCCGAGCACCAGCGCCAAACCAAAACCGGTGAAGCAGTACAAAAACACCAAGCACAGCGCCGACGCCAACCACGGCGCCACCACCGGAAATTCCACCCGCCAAAAAGCCCGCCATGGCGTGGCACCGAGCGTGCGCGCCGCGGCGAGTTGTGGCGCACTCACCCGCGCCAAGCCGTCCACCCCCGCACGCACCACCAAGCACAGGTTAAAGAACACATTGCCCAAGAGCAGCAGCCAAGGCGTGTCGGCCAAGGACCAACCCATGCGCGCCAGCGGTTCGCCCAACCAGCCGCGTGGGCCCCACAGCGACAAGATACCGAGCGCGGCCACCAGCGTGGGCACCACGAAGGGCAGCATCAACGCGCGCTGCCACCAAAGGCGCCCCCGAAACTCCAGCCGCGCCAGCACCCAGGCCATGGGCAGGCCCAGCACCAAACACAACACGCACGTGGCCAGCGCTTGTGTCAGCGTCCAACCCACGCGAAAGCGCAGGTGCGCATCCTGCCACCACGGCCCGCTGTCACCCCCGGCCATGCCGGCCACTGGATCGCCCCACAGGCCTTGGCCCAGCAAACGCGCCACCGGCGCGGCCAAGGCCAAGACCACCACCAGCAAGGGCAAGGCGGCCAGCCACCAGGCGTGGCGGCGTTGACGAATCACTTCAGCACCACCCGCGTCCAGCGCTGTTGCCAAGCGCCAGCCTGCTCGGTCAATGTTTTCAAGGGCAGGGATTCAAAACGCGTGGGCGCTTGCGCGTGCTGCATCACCGGGTCGAGGGCCACGCCGGGCTCGGCTGGGTACATCCACATGGTGGTTTGCAGGGCCTGCTGCACCGGGGTCGAACGCAAGAACGCGATGAACTTCACACCGGCCTCGCGGGCTTTGCCGCCCTTGACCAGCGCTGCGCCTTCAACCTGACGGAACACACCACCGGCCAAGAACAGGTTGGCCGTGGGTGAGGTGCTGATTTTTTCTTTGCTGTAAAACACCTCCGCTGCGGGACTGGTGGCGTAGCTGACCACGATGGGTCGGGTGCCGCCGTTGCGCGTGAACTCGGTGTAGTAGGCCTCGCTCCAGCCCTTGACCACCTTGACGCCGTTGGCGCGCATTTGGCCCCACCAATCGAAGGCGGCCTTTTCGCCCAAGCCAGCGATGGTGGCCAGCATGAAGGCTTGACCCGGGCTGGACGTGGCGGGGTTGGGCACCACCAGCAAATTGCGGTACGCAGGGGTGGCCAAATCTTGCAGGGCCTTGGGCAAGGCCAAGCCTTTTTTCTCGAACCAGGTCTTGTCGATGTTGAGGGTCACAAAGCCAACATCGATGGGCACCACGCCGCCGTGCACGCCGCTGGGATCGGCCTGATCGGACATGGCCGCATCGGCCGCGCGTTGAGCCACCGCACCGGGGTCGCTGTCCAAGATGCCCGCGGCCAATGCGCGCGGCAGCAAGGTGTTGTCGATGCCATAGACCACATCGGCCACGGGCGAGGCTTTGGACAAGATGAGCTTGTTGAGCATCTCACCGGCGTCGCCGCCCTTGATGATTTGCAGCTTCACGCCCGCGTCTTTTTCAAACTGCGCCAGCAAGGGCTTGGGCAAATCAAAGGAGCTGTGCGTCATCACGCGCAGCGTGGTTTGCGCGTGGGCCGCGCCGGCCACGCACAGCGCGGCCAAAGATGTGGAGACCAAAACAAAAAACCGCCGTTGCATACCGAACCGCCTTTCTTTAAAACACGCCCGCTCGGGGCATGAAAGAGAAAGCCGTTGGGCCGCACAGCGGTTTTTGGGCATTCGCATCACGCTCCCTACGCTGGCACAACCCAGATCAGGTGAGAGGGGTATTTCTCAGCCACGGGCTTTTGCAAGCCCAGGCACCCCCGGTGAAGCTTGCATTCTAAGCGCGCAAGGGGTTGGGCGGCGCAACCACCCCAGCGCCGAGTGGCTTTGCTCTTTCATGCATTAAATGCATAACCCAATCCCCACAAGGCCTTGGACAGGCTGGTCGGCCCTGCTTAAGCTTCGCGTCACCTTGGCATCTCCCAACAGGAACGACATGAACGAAGCTTTGCTCTCCTACCTTGACCCCCACAAACTCGGCCCTTGGGGCGTTTACCTGCAACAGGTCGACCGCGTCACGCCCTACCTCGGTTCCTTGGCGCGCTGGGTGGACACACTCAAGCGGCCCAAACGTGCACTGATCGTGGACGTGCCGATTCACCTGGACAACGGCACCATCGCCCACTTCGAGGGCTACCGCGTGCAACACAACACCAGCCGAGGCCCAGGCAAAGGCGGCGTGCGCTTTCACCAAGACGTGACGCTGTCCGAGGTCATGGCCTTGTCGGCTTGGATGTCGATCAAGAACGCCGCGGTCAACGTGCCTTACGGTGGCGCCAAGGGCGGCATTCGGGTGGACCCGCGCCAACTCTCGATGGGTGAGCTCGAGCGCATGACGCGGCGCTACACCAGTGAGATCGGCATCATCATTGGCCCGACCAAAGACATTCCCGCGCCCGATGTGAACACCAACGAGCAAATCATGGCGTGGATGATGGATACCTACTCCATGAACGAAGGTGCCACCGCCACGGGTGTGGTCACCGGCAAACCGATCGACCTCGGCGGCTCGCTGGGTCGGCGCGAGGCCACGGGCCGCGGCGTGTTCACCGTGGGCGTCGAAGCCGCCAAGCGCATCGGCATGGACATCGGCCGCACGCGGGTGGCTGTTCAGGGCTTTGGCAACGTGGGCGGCATCGCGGGCAAGTTGTTTGCAGAAGCCGGCGCACGCGTGGTGGCGGTGCAAGACCACGGCGGCACCATCTACCGCGAAGCTGGTCTGGACGTTCCAGCCTTGCTCGCGCACGTGGCGCGCACCGGCAGCGTGGGCGGGTTTGAGGGCGCTGAGGTGCTGGCCAAGGATGCGTTTTGGGACGTGCCGTGCGACATCCTGATTCCGGCCGCGCTGGAGCAACAAATCACCCACGTCAACGCGGGACGCATCCAAGCCAAGATGGTGATCGAAGGCGCCAACGGTCCGACCACGCCCGAGGCCGACGACATCTTGCAAGAGCGCGGCGTCTTGGTGGTCCCCGATGTGATCGCCAACGCCGGTGGCGTGACGGTGAGTTACTTCGAATGGGTGCAGGACTTCTCGAGCTTCTTTTGGAGCGAAGACGAGATCAACGCGCGCTTGGTCAAGATCATGCAGGACGCTTTCCAAGTGGTGGCGCAAGTGGCCGATGAACACCGCGTGAGCCTGCGCACCGCCACTTTCATCGTGGCCTGCAAACGCATCTTGCACGCGCGCGATTTGCGCGGCCTCTACCCCTGAAGCCTCAGACGGTTTGCCAGTCCAAGGGCCACTGGCCCGAGGCGACCTGCTGCCACCACCAAGCGCCGACCAGCGTTTTGCCGTCGATGACTTGACCGTCGCGGCACCATCCGTTGAGCTCGGCTTGGGTGGCGGTGAAGACGTCCAAGAACTCACCGTCGTCGAGCGCTCGCTCGCCCAAGCGCAAGCCACGGGCGAACCAAATTTCGATGCGTTCATCGGCGTAACCGATGGTGGGTGCCATGACACCGGCACGCGCCCAATGCGCGGCTTGGTAGCCGGTTTCTTCGCGCAGCTCGCGTTGAGCGCAGTGCAAAGCGGTTTCAGCTGGGTCGAGTTTGCCCGCAGGAAATTCGATCATCACCTGTCCCATGGGGTGGCGGTATTGGCGCCCCATCACGGCGCGGCCATCGTCGAGCAAGGCGATCACCATGACCGCACCGGGGTGCAAGACGTATTCGCGCGTGGCGGTGTCCCCGTTGGGCAACTGCACGGTGTCGCGCACCACGTGCAAAAAGTCCCCGCGCAACACGGTGGTCTGCGACAGGCGAGTTTCGCTCAGGCCGTCGCTGCTCATGGCCTACTGACCCAAGGTCGAGACAGCTTGGGCGCACAAGGCCATCAGGCCACCGGGGAAGATACCCAGAATCAACACCAAAGCACCGTTGATCGACAAGACGGTGCGCACCTCGGTGCTGCCGCCGACCGCTTGGGTGTCGGTGGGTGCATCGAAGTACATGACCTTGACCACGCGCAAGTAGTAGAAGGCGCCGACCAAAGACATCATCACGGCGAAGACGGCGAGCCACAACGCCCAGCCTTGCGACGAAGCCATCAGCGCTTGCAAGACCGAGAGCTTGGCGTAGAAACCCACCATCGGCGGCACGCCCGCGAGCGAGAACATGCAAATGGCCATGACTGCGGCGAACAAGGGGCTGCGGCGGTTCAGGCCGGCCAAGTCCGACAGGTTCTCGGCCTCAAAGCCGCGGCGCGACAAGAGCAAGATCACACCAAAGGTGCCCAAGGTGGTGAGCACGTAGGTGATGACGTAGAACATCGACGCGCCGTAGGCATTGGCCGTGTTGTCGGCCGCGCCCGGCACCACACCGGCCACCAAGGCCAAGAGCATGAAGCCCATTTGCGCGATGGTGGAAAACGCCAACATGCGCTTGAGGTTGGTTTGGGCGATGGCCGCCAAGTTGCCGATCAGCAAAGACGACACCGCCAAGACACCCAGCATCTGTTGCCAGTCAAAGGCCAGCGGCTGCAGGCCTTCAACCAGGATACGCAAGACAATGGCCAAGGCCGCCAATTTCGGCGCGCCACCGATCATCAGCGTCACGGCCGTGGGTGCACCGTGGTAGACGTCGGGCACCCACATGTGGAAGGGCACCACGCCGAGTTTGAATGCCAAGCCAGCAACCACAAACACCAAGCCCAAAACCAAAACCTGTGAAGAGCCTTTGAGGGTAGCTTCACCACCAGCGATGGCCTTCATAACCTCACCCAGCTGCAATGAGCCGGTGGCGCCGTACACCAGGGACAAGCCGTAGAGCAAGAAGCCGCTGGCCAAAGCGCCCAGCACAAAGTACTTCATGGCCGCTTCGCTGGAGTCGGCGTTGTCGCGGCGCAAGGCCACCAAGGCATAACCCGAGAGGGTCAAGAGTTCCAGGCCCAAGTAGATCACCAAGAAATGGTTGCCCGAGATCATGACGAACATGCCCAGCAACGAGAACAGGCCCAAGGTGAAGATCTCACCGCCGCGCAACATGTCGCGCTCGGCTGAATAGGCGCGGCCGTAGGAGAAAGTCACCATCATGGCCAAGGCCGCACAGGCCTTGAGCCAGTTGCCCATGGGGTCGCTCACCACTTGGCCACCGAAGCCCAGCAGGGTCTCACCGGTCATGGCGTAGGTGACGGTCAAGAGCACCACTGCGGCCAACGTGAGTTGGGTCAAACCGTAGGTCAGGCCACGCAGGGGCGTTTTGACGCCCAGGTCCAGCAGCGCGATCACGCACGCCATGCCCAGCAAAAGGATTTCAGGGTAAGCCGTGATCCAGCTGATGTTGTCAATCATGTCGGCACTCTCTTTGTGTCTTGTGCATTCGGTTCTTCAATCGGTCAGGGTCGACCACTCAGGGCAATTTGGAGATGGCCACGTGGCGCAGCAACTCGATGACGGAGGCATCCATCACATCGGTGAAAGGCTTGGGGTAGACGCCCATGAAGAGCACCGCCACCGCCAAAACCGACATGACCAAGAATTCACGGCCGTTGATGTCGGTCAAGACCTTGACGTTGTCATTGGCAGGCTCACCGAGGTACACGCGCTTGAACATCCACAGGGAATACGCCGCACCAAAAATCAGGGCCGAGGCGGCCAGCGCGCCCACCCAGAAGTTGGCCTTGACGGCCGCCAAGATCACCATCCACTCACCCACAAAACCCGCGGTGCCGGGCAAGCCGCAGTTGGCCATGGTGAAGAGCAAGGCAAAGGCGGCGAACTTGGGCATGGTGTTGACCACACCGCCGTAATCGGCGATTTCACGCGAGTGCACGCGGTCGTACAACACGCCAATGGACAAGAACATCGCCGCCGACACAAAGCCGTGGGCAATCATCTGCACGATCGCACCGGAGACGCCCAAGTCGCTGAAAACAAAAAAGCCCAAGGTCACAAAACCCATGTGCGCCACCGAAGAGTAGGCCACGAGTTTTTTCATGTCTTGCTGGACCATGGCCACCAAGCCCACATACACCACCGCCACCAAGGACAGGGTGATCATGAGCCAAGCCCACTCTTGCGAAGCGTCCGGCAGGATGGGCAGGGAAAAACGCAAGAAGCCGTAAGCACCCAGCTTGAGCATGATGGCCGCCAGCACGGCCGAGCCACCGGTGGGCGCTTCAACGTGCACGTCGGGCAACCAAGTGTGCACCGGCCACATCGGCACCTTCACCGCGAAGGCCGCGAAGAAGGCGAAGAACAACAGGGTTTGGGCGGTCTCGCCCAAGGGCAGCTTGTACCAAGTGGCCAAATCGAAGCTGCCGCCCGATTGGTTGTAGAGGTAAATCAAGGCCACCAGCATCAGCAAAGAGCCGAGCAGGGTGTAGAGGAAAAACTTGAAGGCCGCGTAGATTTTGTTCGGACCGCCCCAGATGCCGATGATCAGGTACATCGGGATGAGCGTGGCTTCGAAGAAGACGTAGAACAGCATGGCGTCTTGCGCGCTGAACACACCAATCATCAAACCCGAGAGGATCAAGAACGCGCCCATGTACTGGTTCACGCGCTCGGTGATGGTCCAGCTCGCCACCACCACGATGACCGTGATGAAGGCGGTGAGCAAGACCAACCACAAGGAAATACCGTCCACACCCAAGTGGTAATGGATGTTGAAAGCCGGCACCCACAGGACTTTTTCAACGTACTGGATGGCAGCACTGCCAATCTCAAAACCGCCGTACAAAGGCAAAGTCACGAGGAAAGCAGCCAAAGCGCCGATGAGGGCCAACCAGCGCACCGGCTGCACATGCTGGTCACGGCCCAAGGCCAACAAGACCACACCGACGGCAATCGGTGTCCAAATCGCAAGGCTCAGCAAACCCATTTTTTATTCTCCTTATTTGGCGAGCCAGACGAAGTAAGTCATGAAGAGGAAGACGCCGACGATCATCATCAACGCGTAGTGGTAGAGGTAGCCGCTCTGGGCGCGACGCACCAAGGCCGAGACCGCGCCCACCAATTTCCAGCTCGCATTGACCACGCCGCCTTCGATCACGCCACGGTCACCCCCCTTCCAGAACGCCACACCCAAGGCACGCGCACCGCGGGCCAAGACGTTTTCGTTGAACCAGTCGAGGTAGTACTTGTTTTCCATGACCACGATCAGCGGACGCAAAGCGCGTGCAATAGCCGCAGGCACCGCCGGGTTGATCAGGTACATGTACCAAGCCATCACCGCACCGGCCAAGGCCAGGTACAGGGGCGGTGTGAACAGCGCGTGCGAGACCATGGCCACGGGGCCGTGGAAGATCTTGGCAAACTCGGCGAGCGCGGGGTGAGCGGCGCTGTTGACCGTGATGGCGTCTTGCAAGAAGGTGCCAAAGAGCATGGGCTCAATGGTGAAGAAACCGATCAGCACCGAGGGGATGGCCAAGAGCACCAAAGGCACGGTCACGACCCAAGGGGTTTCGTGCGGTTTGCCATCACCGTGATGGTCGTCATGACCATGGTGGTCATCGTGGTGCGCGTCGGGGTTCTGGTCGTAACGCTCCTGGCCATGGAAGACCAAGAAATACAAGCGGAACGAATAGAAGGAGGTGACAAACACACCGGCCAAGACCGCGAAGTAGGCAAAGCTCGCACCCGGCAGGTTGCTGAAATGCACGACTTCGATGATGCTGTCCTTGGAGTAAAAACCCGAGAAGAACGGCGTGCCGATCAGCGCCAAGGTACCGATGAGCGAGGTGATCCAAGTGATGGGCATGTACTTGCGCACGCCACCCATCCAGCGGATGTCTTGGTTGTGGTGCAAGCCCATGATGACCGAGCCCGCGGCCAAGAACAACAAGGCCTTGAAGAAGGCGTGTGTCATCAGGTGGAACACGGCCACCGAGTAGGCCGAAGCGCCGAGCGCCACTGTCATGTAACCGAGCTGCGACAAGGTGGAATAGGCCACCACGCGCTTGATGTCGTTTTGGATGATGCCCAAAAAGCCCATGAACAAAGCGGTGATCGCACCGATGACCATGATGAAGTTCAGCGCCACGTCGGACATCTCAAAGATGGGCGACATGCGGCTGACCATGAAAATGCCGGCCGTGACCATGGTGGCGGCGTGGATCAGGGCCGAGATGGGGGTGGGGCCTTCCATCGAATCGGGCAGCCAAACGTGCAGTGGGAACTGAGCCGACTTGCCCATGGCGCCGATGAACAAACAAATCGCGATGACGGTGACCAGCATCCAGTCGGTGCCCGGCAGGGTCAATGCTTCGATCTCGTTGACTTTGGCGAAGATCTCGGTGTAGTTCAAGCTGCCGGTGTAGGCCACGATCAAGCCGATGCCCAGGATGAAGCCGAAGTCACCCACGCGGTTGACCAAGAAGGCTTTCATGTTGGCGAAGATCGCGGTCGGTTTGTTGAACCAAAACCCGATCAACAAATACGACACCAAGCCCACAGCTTCCCAGCCGAAGAAGAGCTGAAGCAAGTTGTTGCTCATCACCAGCATCAACATCGAGAAGGTGAAGAGCGAGATGTAGGCGAAGAAGCGGTTGTAGCCCTTGTCTTCTTCCATGTAGCCGATGGTGTAGAGGTGCACCATGAGCGACACAAAGGTGACCACGCACATCATCATGGCGGTCAGGCCATCGACCATGAAGCCGATTTCCATCTTCAAGCCGCCCACGACCATCCACTCGTAAATGGTTTCGTTGAAGCGCGCGCCGTCCATCACCGCCATCAAGGTCATGACCGAGAGGATGAAGGACACCAACACGCCCAGAATGGTCAGGCTGTGAGTGGCGCGGCGGCCCAACACATTGCCACCGAAGGTGGTGCCCAAGATGCCGGCCAGCGTGGCGCCGACCAGCGGGGCCATGGGGACGGCCAGCAGGGTGCTTGCGGATAGGGTGGAGCTCATGGTCTTGTTCGGGTCGTGATCGGTTCGATGGGAGGGCCTCAGCCCTTGAGGCTGTTGAGCGTCTCAACGCTGATGGAGGACTTGTTGCGGAACAAGAGCACCAAAATCGCCAAGCCAATCGCCGACTCGGCGGCGGCCACGGTCAGGATGAAGAACACGAACACCTGGCCGTGCATGTCACCCAAGAAGTAAGAAAACGCCACGAAGTTCATGTTCACCGCCAAGAGCATGAGCTCAATGGCCATGAGCAAAACGATGAGGTTCTTGCGGTTGATGAAAATACCCACCACCGAGATGGCGAACAGAATGGCGCCCACCGACAAAAAGTGGCCCAGGGTCAAACTGCTGGCGATCATGCGGCGCCCTCCTCTTTGGCAGGTGCTGCAGGCGCAGCGGCTTGTGTGGCGTTCATCGACACCACGCTCAGGCGGTCAGCGGCCCGCACGCGAACCTGCTGCGACGCATCGATGGTCTTGGTGTCTTTGCGCTGGCGCAGGGTCAAAGCGATGGCCGCGATCATGGCCACGAGCAATATCACCGCGGCGATTTCAACCGGGTACAGGTATTCGGTGTAGAGCAAGATGCCCAGCTCACGGGTGTTGGAGTAGTCCACCGCGTTGATGCCGGCCAAGGGCAGGTCGGGGTTGGCAGACAGACGCGGGAAGCTGGCCCACAGCACGGCGATCAATTGAGCGGCCACCAAACCACCCAAAGCGGCGGCCAAGGGTAAGTTGCGCCAGAAGCCTTGGCGCATCGCGTCGATGTTGATGTCGAGCATCATCACCACGAACAAAAACAGCACCATCACCGCACCGAGGTAGACCAGCACCAAGGTGATCCCCAAGAACTCGGCCTTGAGCAAGAGCCACAGGGCGGCGGCTTGCGAGAAAGCCAGCATCAAATAGAGCACGGCGTGCACGGGGTTGCGCGCGGTGACGACCCGAAGGGCCGCAAACAACAAGACCGCGGCGAACAGGTAGAAAAAGCCGGAGGTGTAATCCATGGGAGTGTCTTTGCTTGTGGGGCTCGGGGATCAGCGGTAAGGGGCATCGGCCGCTTTGGCCGCGGCGATCTCTTTTTCGTAGCGGTCGCCCACGGCGAGCAACATGTCTTTGGTGAAGTACAGGTCACCGCGTTTCTCGCCGTGGTACTCCAAGATGTGGGTCTCGACGATGGCGTCGACGGGGCAAGCTTCTTCACAAAAGCCGCAGAAGATGCACTTGGTCAAGTCGATGTCGTAGCGCGTGGTGCGGCGGGTGCCGTCTTCTCGCGCATCGGACTCGATGGTGATGGCCATGGCTGGGCACACCGCTTCGCACAATTTGCAAGCGATGCAGCGCTCTTCGCCGTTTTCATAACGGCGCTGCGCGTGCAGGCCACGGAAACGCGGCGACAAAGGCGTTTTTTCTTCGGGGAACTGGACCGTGATCTTGCGACGAAACGCGTAGCGACCGGTCAAGGCCATGCCTTTGAGCAATTCAACCAGCAGAAAACTTTTGGCGAAATCGCTCCAGGAGAAAGGGGCAACAGCGGTGTTTGACATGGTGTTTGCCTGACTCATTTCCAAATGTTCCAAGGGGTCTGCATGAAGGCGCCGACCAGCACCAACCAAATCAGGGTCACTGGTATGAAGATCTTCCAACCCAAGCGCATGATCTGGTCGTAACGGAAACGCGGGAAGGTGGCGCGGATCCAGATGAACATCGAGACCACCACAAAGGTTTTCAGGCCCAACCAAATCCAGCCGGGCACAAATTCCAGACCGGCCACAGGTGCATCCCAGCCGCCCAAGAACATCAAGACGGCCAAGATCGAGATCAACCACATGCTGGCGTATTCGGCCAAGAAGAAGATGGCAAAGCCCATGCCCGAATACTCGACCATGTGACCGGCCACGATTTCGGCTTCACCCTCGACCACGTCAAAGGGGTGGCGGTTGGTTTCGGCCACACCCGAGATCAGGTAGACCATAAAAATCGGCAGCAAGGGCAACCAGTTCCAAGACAGGAAGTTCAAGCCCATGTCGGCAAAGGTGCCTCGCTCTTGCGAGGCCACGATCTCACCCAAGTTCAAGCTGCCAGCGGTCATCACGACCACCAAGAAACAAAAACCGATGGCGATCTCGTACGACACCATTTGTGCCGAGGCACGCAGCGCACCCAAGAAAGCGTATTTGGAGTTGGACGCCCAGCCCGCGATGATCACGCCGTAAACCTCGATCGAGGTGATGGCCAGGATCACCAACAAGCCTGCGTTCAGGTTGGCCAGCACGGCTTCGGGGCCAAACGGCACCGCCACCCAAGCGGCCAGTGCCGGCATGATGGCCATGATCGGGCCCAAGCGGAACAAACCATTGCTCGCGGCGCTGGGTCGGATCAGTTCTTTGGTCAAGAGCTTGATGGCGTCGGCAATGGGCTGCAACAAACCGAACGGGCCCACGCGGTTGGGACCCAAACGCACTTGCATGAAGCCCAGCAGCTTGCGCTCCCACAAAGTCAGGTAGGCCACAGCACCCATCAGTGGAGCCAAGACGGCCACGATTTTGATGAGGATCCACAGCACAGGCCAAGCGGCCTCGGCCCACCAAGGCGCGGCAATCAAGCCCAAGCCGGTGTTGTACATCGTGTCGATCATGCGGCCACTCCTGCACGGGCATCGGCGGTGAGCTGCAGCGAAGAGGCGCGGCGCACCAAACCATCGAGTTGGTAAATCGGGGCCACACACGGCTCAAGCGTGGCGCGTTGGGTGTCGATGTTCACCGACACGGCGTTGGACAAACAGGCGCTGTCCACCACCTCGCCCACGCGAACACCCGGCAGGGCCGCGGCCAACACCGCTTGTGAGGAGTCGGCATCAAAGCCGCCCAAGCCCAAGAGGTTGCCCAAGACGCGCAAGACTTTCCAGGCCGGACGGGCTTCGCCCAAGGGGCGCACCACGGCGTGGAAGCTTTGCAAACGGCCTTCGGTGTTGACGAAGGAGCCCGAGGTTTCGGTGAACGGGGCGATCGGCAAGAGCACGTCGCTGACGTCCATATTGGTTTTGAAGGCGCTCAGGGTGACGACCATCTCGGC
>Ga0194086_1432_pt1 | contig 13449 bp, 7 predicted proteins | sample LauGreSBDMM110DD_2_FD_133656 | JGI IMG/M metagenome (GOLD analysis project Ga0194086, IMG submission 133656) | reverse complement strand
ACTTGTTGGCCCGCAGCCCTGGGCCTTGCGTGGAGAGCCAGACCGGGGTGCCGTAGGGGATGCTGCCTCGGTCGACCGCGATGGAGCGCCAAGGCGTGAGCGGCACGCCCTGAGCACCACGCGGGCCAAACATGGCATCGACCGCCGACAGCGGCTCTTCTTGAAAAAACACCACGCGTGGGTTGACTTGCAGCAACTCAGTGAGGCGATGGGGGTTGGCGGCCACCCAGGCTTTGATGCCGTCCCACGACACGTCGCTCAACAATCGCTGGTCCAAGAGCCAGCGCCCGATGCTTTGGTAGGTCTGTCCGTTGTGCCCCGCGAAGGCCAAACGCACCGAGCGTTGCGAGCCGTCTGGCTCGGTGACCACAAAACGTCCCGATCCTTGGATTTGCACGATCAAAGCATCGATCGGGTCTTTGAGCCACACCAAGGCCCGACCTTGCACGCTGCGTTGGGCTTGCGCGTCGTTGTCGAACTGAGCGCGGGTTGGACCGATTTCGCCCGAACGCCAACCGATGGGGGTTTGGTACAAAGCCGTGCGGTGTGTGTCGGTGGGCAAGCGGCTGGCTTGCATCATGGGTTCGTAATAACCCGTCATCAAACCCTCGGGCAAACGGCCGTCGCGCTCGGTGATGCGGTAGGGCACGAAGCGCTGCTCCAACCAGCGGGCTTTGTCGTCGTCGGAAGCGATCGAGAGTTGGCGCACGTCCCCGCACAGAGCGCCGATGACGGGCGCGGGCTTCTCGCAGCTGCGCAACCACGCACCCCAGGCTTCGTGCAAAGCGTCTTGACCCCACCCAGGCAGCTCGGACCAACGCACCGCTTGCCACTGGCTTCTTTCGCGTAACCACGAAGGCCCCGGTTGCCCACCGTCCATGCCCTGTGCTGGCCGGGGCTGCTCCACTTGAGGAGTGCCGCAGGCCGCCAAGCTGCCTACAATCAAGACCCACATCCACCGCGCCCATGGGCGCGGCCCAACCGCTGGTAAATTGAGGCTCATCGCATGACCTTGTTGTTGCTTGAAGCGCTGGGCGCGCTGTTGATTTTCATTTTCATCGTTTGGTGGACCATGTTCTCGGGCCGCCCCAAAGGCGAACTGCCGCCGCAAGAAGGGTCCCACCCAGCGGACAAAAAAGACCCGCCCCAACCACCCCCCGGTTGATGGGCGACAGCGGCCATCGGGGTCATCAAGCCACGCCCCGCAACAGGTTGGCCAACTCCACGGCCGACTTGACCTCCAGCTTGTCGAACACCCGCGCGCGGTGCACCTCCACGGTGCGCACGCTGATGTGCAAGGCATCGGCCACCAGTTTGTTGGGCAGACCAGCGGCCACGCGGTTCATGACGTCTCGCTCGCGCTCGGTGAGTTGGTCGAGTTTGGTCTGCACCCGCTGGCGCTGTTGGCGCAGCGCCAAGACCTGGGTCGAATGGGCCAGCGCTTGTTCGATGCGGTCGACCAAGGCGTTGTCTGAAAACGGTTTTTCACAAAAATCGAAGGCCCCGCGTTTGACCGCGTCGACCGCCGTGGGCACATCGGCGTGGCCCGACAGGAAAATGACCGGCATCGCGGCTTGCCAAGGCAAGGCCAGCAGTTGCTCAAACAAAGCCAAACCGCTGGTACCCGGCATGCGCACATCGAGCAAGACACAGCAAGGCAAATCCGGCTCTTGGCGCCAACCCTGCACCTCGTCCCAAAATTCGTCGGCGCTTCGGTAGGACTCGCTGAGCAAGCGGCGCGTGCGCAGCAACCAAGCCAAAGCGTCGCGCACGCCCGCATCGTCATCGACGATGAAGACCTTGGCGTGGGGGTGCAGGCTGCTCATGGGCGAATCATAGTGTGGGGGCTGCGGGCAGGCGAAAGCGAAACACCGTGCCGCGCGGCTGAGCAGGCGCGTGTGTCAATTCCCCGGCGTGCTGTTCGATGACGGTTCGGCACAGGCTCAAGCCCAGACCCATACCCTCGGCCTTGGTGGTGAAAAACGGTGTGAACAACTGGGCTTGCGCCTCTTCGGACAAGCCCAGACCGTGATCGGTCACCTCGAACTCGACCCACCGCCGAGCGCTCGTGCTCGGGTCGGGCTGGACCGATTTCACCGACAGTGTCAAGACCCGCCAACCGCCTCGAGCCGGTGGGTCGCCCGTGGGCATGGCTTGCATGCCGTTGCGCGCCAAGTTCAGCAGCACCTGCTCCACCATCGTGCGGTCACACAAGACGTGTGGCACGCCCACCTGCACATCGATCACCACACGGATGCCCGACTTGCCCGCCTGCAAAGCCACCAAGGGCTGGATCGAGGCCAACAAATCGGCTGGTGCCACGGCCTCACGCACCTGTTCTCTCCGACGCACAAAGTCCGACACACTTTTGATGACGCGCGCAGCACGCTCCGCCTGCGCGAGGATCTGGCGCATGGCGCTGGGCAAGAGATCGGGTTCGCGCTGCGGATCGGCCAGCACATTGAGTGAGCCATTGGCGTAGCTGGAAATGGCCGCCAGCGGTTGGTTCAACTCGTGGCTGAGCAAAGACGCCATCTCGCCCATCATCGCCAAACGGGCCGTGGCTTGCAGCCGCTCTTGTTGGGCGCGGTTGAGTTCTTCGACGCGGCGCTGTTCGCTCAAGTCGAGCACCGCACTCATCCAGCCGGTCTGCGTTCCCTGCGCATCGATCAAAGGCGCTTCGATGATGAGCACCGGAAAGTGCGTGCCGTCGCGTCGAAGGAACATCGACTCAAAGCCCTCTCGCGGCAGAGCCTGCCCAGCCAAACGCACCGCTTGGCGCTGCTGGTACACGTCGAGCAATTCGGCGGGCCAATAGGGGGCGGGCAATCCCGTGCCCAACAGTTGCGCAGCGCTCAAGCCCACCATGTCGCAAAAAGCGGGGTTGACGTAAGTCAACCGTCCTTGCATGTCGCGTGCGCGCAAACCCGTGATGAGTGAGTTTTCCATGGCCTTACGAAAGGCCAAGGCATCGGCCAACTCGCGCTCGGCGCGCCAGCGTCGGCGCATGTCGCGCGCCAAGAACATCAACACCACCATCAAAGCCAAAGACAAAGTTCCCACCACGGCGGTGAGCACATTGGGGAACAAGCCCAAAGCGCGCCGGGGGCTTTGCAGCTGCAGTTGCAAGGTGTGCCCGGGCAAATCCAACGAAGCCGAAGCCTGTATCAAGTCGCGCCCGCCCGGCACGGTCGAGTGCAGGCTCAACCGAGTGCCATCGCCCTCGGTGAACGCCAACCCCCGACCACTGAGCACCGTGCTATCGGCCCATTCGGCCATCATCGCTGGCAGGCTGTAGGTGGCCACCAAAAAGCCCTTGGGCATGCCCGATTGCGCAATCGGCAAACACATCTCCATCAGCTCCAGCCCACGACCGCCGGCCACCGGCCAAAAGTAGTTGCTGGAAAAACTCGGGCCGCTGATGCGCGTGGCCGCATCACACGCGCGCCGGATATCGGGCAAGGCTTGCTCACGGGGCAAGGTTTGAAACACATTGCTCAGAAATGGCGAATTGCTTGTCGCAATCAGGCCCATGTCGGTGTTGCGCCACTCCAAGCGAACCAGTTCGCGGTGACCCTGCAACAAACGCTCAGCGCGTTGCACCCACACGGTGCGGTCGGGATCGGCGGAGTTCAACAGCAATAGCGTTTGGTTGTTTCGGGTGAGCTCGCTGCGCATGTCGTTGGCCAAAGCCTCGACGTCGCGTGACAGCCCATCCTGCTCTCGCGTCCATTCGTACTCGCGGGCCAAAAACACCAAAACGCCCAGCAAGCCAGCCAGCAGAACCAACAACAAGAAACCCACCATCCACCAACGCCGGGGGTAGCGCCAAGCGCGTTTCAAGGCGGAGGTTCGTGGCATCACAAACGGCGGTGCTGCAAAGCCGGCAGCTGACTGCGCACCGAGCGCAAACGGGAGCGATCGATTTCGGCCAAGGCAAAGCCTGGCCCATCGGCGTGCACCACCAAGACCTCACCCCAAGGATCGATCACCATGCTGTGTCCCCAAGTGCGGCGGCCGTTGTCGTGTGTGCCCCCTTGCGCGCTGGCGATCACATAGGCTTGGTTTTCGATGGCGCGCGCGCGCAGCAAGACCTCCCAGTGGTCTTGGCCTGTGGTGTGGGTGAACGCGGCCGGCACCAGCAACACATCGGCGGCCAAGGCCCGGTAGAGCTCGCCAAAACGAAGGTCATAGCAAATGCTCATGCCCACGCGCCAAGACTCGCCCTGACCATCGGGCAGGCTCCAAGTGGTGGGCGTGTCACCGGCCGAGAGCACGGCCGACTCGTCGTAAGACTCACGTCCATTGTCAAAACGGAACAGGTGGATCTTGTCGTAGCGACTCAGGGCCTGGCCCTGCGGATCAAACACCACGCAAGCGTTGGCCACGTGCAAAGGGTCATCGGTGGCCATGGGCAAAGTGCCGCCCACCAACCACACGCCGCATTCGCGAGCCCATGTCGCCAGGGCGTCTTGAACCAGGCCTTGTCCAGGCCGCTCGGCCAAGGCCAGTTTGTCGGTATCTTGGTGTCCCATGAAACAAAAATACTCAGGCAGAACCACCAGCTTCGCACCCGCTTGCGCGGCCTGCACCACCCAGTGGTGGGCTTGCGCCAGGTTGGCGTGAACATCGTTGCCAGATACCAGCTGAACCGCTGCCACTTTCATGAGGGTCTCCTGACTATTGAGGCGCTTTTCGCGCCGGTGGGCTGGTTTTGGTCACCAATGGGTCGGCCCAAGTCCCCGTCACCCGCATGTATTGGGTCACTTTGTTTTTGAGCGGGGTGCGCATGAGCACCTGAGCCAACAAGGTGCTCCAACCCAACACCGGGTTGATCGCAATCATCGCCAAGGACGCCGCACCCACATTGATCTCGGGCACGATCAACACGTCGAGGTCTTGTTCTCGGCGCACCAAATCGACCTGTCCTTGTGTCTTCACGTCCACCAACAAACTGCGGATGCGCAAGTCCTGGCTGGTGGCCACCCCCTGGGCGACGTCGACTTTTCCACTGAACTCGTCAAACACAAAGCCCTCAACAAAGGCATTTCGGAAATCCAACACAAACAACCTGGGCAGCGCTTGCAAACTCAAAACACCCAGCAACCGGCCCGCACCGGGCTTGAATTTGAGGATTTGACCGTCTTTCAGATTCAAAGTCCATTGGCCCGACAAGCTGGGCAAGTCTGGAGTAATGGGGGAGCCAGCCCAAGCTGCGGTGCCGCTGACTTGTCCTTTGCCGCCGGCCAAATTGCCCGGCTGTCCCACGCGATTCAACAGGGCGCCGGCGTCTCGGATGTCCAGATCAAACTGCAGGCCCGTGCTTCGAGCGTCCGCCGATGCCACCGAGGCCCATTGGCCGCTGGCGTTGAGGGTGGCCTCGGGCAAGGTCATGCGCAAACGGCGCAGGAACCACGAGTGTTGAATCCCATTGTCTTGCTGCTCTGCTTCAATTTCCAAACGCCCCAAGTCCAAGGGGCCCACCGACAAGCGATCCACCACCACGTCCAAAGACGGGATGAACGTGGGCTGATCGACCACCGCTTGCACTTCGGCTTTGGCGGCTTGAGCATCGGCCGCGGGCACCGTGAGGTGACTCAGCCGTGCGTACACGTGGGTCACTTGCCCCGGCTTGGGCAGCCGCAGGCGCACCTCACCCTGGGCTTCTTTGGCGTTCACGTTGGCCACCCATTCGCCAGCCTCGTGCCGCGCCTGCAAGGCCAGAGGGCCAAAGCTTCGACGCCCAGCGCGCACGGTCTCGATCTCTACCCGCACTTGACGGGGCCAATAGGCTGTGCCGGGAAACATCGCTGGCGTGGGTCCAGGTGCCTCGGGCGCTGGGAGTGTTGGGGGGGTCACCGATGCCAAAACCGCTTGCCAAGCGTCGACATCCAGCTCAGGCAGTCGAACGCTGGCGTCCCAGCCGCGCCCAGGGTTCTTGATCGGTTCGCGGGGTGCGTCACCCACCCAAGCGTGGCCAGAGACCGTCAGCGGCTGAGCGCGCCAGTCGCGCCGCCAATCCAAGTCCACGATCTGTTCCGGGCCCTTACCCAATTGCAACCACCAGCGATCGGCCACAGCACGCACGCCATCGAAACGTTCAACGCTGGTGCGCAGCCGCAGGGGCCATGCGGCCGTGGCGGCTTTGTTCAAGGGTGCGGGCAGGTCCATGCCCCAACCCACCAAGTCGCTGCGCAAGTCGATTTCGGGGACCCCACCACGCACACCCAAACGCAGCTGCACGGGGGTGCTGCCGCTCATGCGCTGGGCAAGGCGTGACAGCGTGCCGAGCTGGGCTTGGCGCAAGCCCTCCGCTGTGAGTTGGCCTTGCACATCAAATGCCAGCTGGCTGGGCTGGCCAGGCGCGACCGCCACGGTACCGCCTTTGATGGACCAGTCGCTGCCCAAAACACGCGCTTGCGTGGGCTGGACCGTGAACCCTTTTTCGTCGAATTCGATGCGCCCCACGATGTTTTGGGCTTGGGGGGTTCCAGGGCTGTGGCGCAGGTTCAAGCCGTTCATGGCAAGGTGTCCTTGCAAACGCACATGGGGTTCGTCCGTGAACGGCATTTGCAGCGCCAAGCCACCGGCAATGTTGCCCTCGGCCTGGGTCAGCGCCAAGGCCCCCGCGGTCATGCGATTCAAGGGCGAGTGGTTGACGTAATGCAAGAGCGCGGGCGCAGGGCCATTGAGCGCCACGTTCACGCTCAATTGGGCGGGGCCTTGGGCCAAGTCGGTGATGGCCACTTGACCTTGGCTCACGCGCACGCCAGGGGCGTCTTGCACATCGGCCTCGATCGGTCCCACGCTCAAGGACCGTCCATCGAAACGCAAGGCCGCACTGGCCTGCTGCAAGCGCGGCCAAGGTAAGTCGGTGGCGTTTTGCAAATAAGGTGGCAGGTAGGCAAAGTCGACGTCGCGCAGGTCGGCGTCGATCATGAACACGCCTTTGGCGTTGGGACGTCCGAGCGGCAGATCGGTCAAGTCACCTTCCACACGCACCGTCACCAAGGGCGCACGTCCGTCCACAAAACCTTCGCGAACGTAACGGCGCACGCCCTCCGATACCTGCAAGGGCACGTAACGGTGCACCGTGTTGAGCGCCACATCGCGCAACTGTGCTTTGAGCTCCAAAACACCCGGGAAACGTTGAACACCCGTGGCACCCGGCAAGGTGCGCCATTGACCCTGGATGTCCCCATGCCAGTCGGGCGTGGCCAAACTCAACGACTTGATCGACGCCTGTATCCCCTTCTCGTCCATGGCCCAAGTCAGCGCGCCTTCGAGCTGATCCACCACCACGCGGGGCTCACCCAAGATGCCCAACAAATTCAGTTCGCCCGGGTCCATTTTCAACTGCGCTTGGCCGCCGTCTTGGTGCAAAGAAAAATTCACATTCAGGCCACGCCATCCAGGGCCGGGCGGCACCTGCTCGGAACCATGGTCGACCCACGCGACACGGCTGACCTGTCCCGCTGCGCGGTAAGGTCCGCGCCAAACGGGCTCCGCTTGAGGCTGCGGCCAATCCCAGTGCCACTGAGCATTCAACTCATCCACGCGCCCGGCCACATCCCAACGTTGCATGGCCTCTTGAATCGCCACAGGCAGGACAAACTGCCGCGCCAAAGGCTCCAAGGTGCTCAAGTCCACGCCACGCGCCTGCAGCTCGTCGGTGGCCTGCAGGCCATCGGCCGAACGGCGTCGCTCCAAACGCAACCAATCGCTGCGCCAAGGCAAACCGGTCTCGGTGACCAAACTCAAGCGATCAAAGGACACGGCCAAGCGCTCACCCCACTCGGCCCGCACCACGCCCTTCAACTCGCTCAAACGGTGCACCGGCGCTTGTGCCTCAGTTTGCCAACGCAAGATCGGCCAATTCAAATCCACGGTGGCGGCTTGCGGCTGACCTTGTTTGAGCGTGACCCAAGCTTGCAGCGCACCGCTGCCATCCACGTGGGTCACCACATGCGGCGCCTCTGGCCAAACCGCCAACAAAGACAACCAGGGCAGCGTGTTGATGACGGGCGCCATGGCGTGCACAGTACCGTCCCAGTGAGCCCAGGGCGCCGCATCAGGGGTGTCTTCGGTGTTGGTCCAATTGGCCTGCAAACGCACGGCCTCGCCCCAAGCCACGGGTGGCTTGAGATCCAAACGCGCGCTGTGCGTGTCGCCTTGTCGACGCAACACCGCTTGCACGCCCGTGAACTCGACGGTGTTTTGGCCCTGCCGCTCGTTGGTCCAGAGCAAGCGCCCGCCACGCACGGCCAGTTCGGTTTGAGCCAACAACCAGCGTGCGCCAGCCGAATCGCTCTCGTCTTTGGGGCTGACGTCCAAGCCCGCCACCCACCAGCGACCATCGGCGCTGTGCCTCACATGAACCACGGGGGCGTCCATCACGACTTGCTCAAAGCCCTTGTGCCACAACGACATGAAGCCCAAACTCGCTTGCAAGCGTTGCATCTCAAAAGCCACCTGGCCTTGTGCATCACGCCACCGCACGTCGCGCGCGACCCAAACTGGCGAGCGCCACCAACCGCGACTCTCAGCCTCCAAGGTGCCGATTTCCACCGGTAATCCCAACGCCGTGGAGGCCAAACTTTGCGCCTCGCCGCGCCACTCGCCGATTCGCGGCACAATCCAAAACTGCAACGCAGCCCAGAACACCACGAACGCCATCGCCACCACGCCCAACAAGCCCCAAGCGAGGCGGGAGACGATCGATGGGTACGCGGCAATTCGAGACAGCGTGGCTTTGAAGACTGACATGGGTTTCCTTGCAACTGCAAATTATGACGTCCCTCTCTCCCAACGGCCTCGGCGCAGCCGCTTTTTTGCGCCCTTCGGCCGAACATTCGCGCTTTGTGGCCCGTGTTCGTCGACGCTATGCCGATGTCTTGCACCTCCTGCCCCCCGGCGTGCCACGCAAGGCGCAGATGCAATGGGGCTTGTCTGAACTGAAAGCCACGGGCTTGAATGCTCCCGCGGCATTGCGTGTGTTGCGGCACCTGGTTTTGGAACGTTTGGCGGTGCTCGACAGCGAGCAGGGCGCGCCTTTGATAGACGTCACCCACCCCATGACCGAGTTGGCCGAGTTGGCCTTGGACTTGGCCTACCAGTTGGCCATGACCGAACTCTCGGCGTTGCACGGCACCCCCATGGCGGGCGATGTGGCGGCCCAGTGCTGGATCATGGGCATGGGCAAACTCGGCGCGCGAGAACTCAATGTCTCCAGTGACATCGACCTGATTTACGTCTACGACCAAGACGGCGAGACCACCGGCAACGCCCAAGGTCGCTTGCGCATCACCAACCACGAGTTTTTTGGCAAGTTGGTCAAACACATTTACCAAACCGTGGGCGAGAGCACCGAGCACGGCTTGGTGTTTCGCGTCGATTTGGCCTTGCGTCCAAATGGCAACTCCGGCCCGTCTGCCGTGTCTTTGAGTGCGCTGGAAACCTACTTTGTGGTGCAGGGCCGCGAATGGGAGCGTTTTGCTTGGCTCAAGAGCCGCGTTGTGGCGCCGCTGAGTGCGGTGAACGACGGCAGCGCAAGCGCTTTGCGCAGCGTGGTCTTGCCCTTTGTGTTCAGACGCTACCTAGATTACAACGTCTTTGAAGCCTTGCGCCAGTTGCACCACCAAATTCGCGACCACGCGGCCAAACGCGCCGCGGGAAACCCAGGCCGGGCCAACGACGTCAAGCTCTCCCGCGGGGGTATCCGCGAAATCGAATTCACCGTGCAGTTGCTCCAAGTCGTTCGCGGCGGACAATTCCCCGAGCTGCGCCGCCGTCCCACGTTGGACGCACTGCCGCGCTTGGCCACGGCCAAACTGATGTCGGCGCAAACCGCTCAAGCCTTGGCCGATGCCTATGTGTTCTTGCGCCAAGTCGAACACCGCATTCAATACCTGGACGACCAACAAACCCACCTCATGCCCACGCAAGACGCCGACCTGTTGTGGGTAGCGCAAACCATGGGTTTTTCACAAGTGGGTGCGTTCTTGCAAACCCTCAGCGCGCACCGAGAAACCGTGGCGCAAGAGTTCGACACCCTGCTCGGTGGCGAGTCCAACGGCCAGTGCCCCAGCGGTCAGTGCGGGGGCAAAGCTCCCAAGGGCGCCGCACCCGAAGACTTTGCAGCGCTGGTTGCTGAGTTGCCCACCGAATTGGGTGACAAGGTATTGGCTTGGAGCGCACAAGCCCGTGTGGGGGCTTTGAGAGAAGACGCGCGCAACCGCGTGTTTCGGTTGATTCAACGCACCGGCGCGTGGATTGAAGAGGGTCGCGTGAGCGCGGAGGGCGCTTTGCGTTGGATCGACTGGGTCGACTCCATGCTGCGACGCGACAGCTATTTGGCCTTGTTACAAGAACGCCCCTCGGTGCACGAGCGCTTGCTGCGCCTGCTGGGTGCGGCCAAATGGCCAGCGCGCTACCTGTTGCAACACCCCGGCGTGATCGACGAGCTCGCGGGGCAAGCCTTGCTGCAAGACCGATTTGATGCCGCACAGTTCGAGTCCGAATTGGAGGCACGCCGCCGCTCACTGCAAGGTACGGGCGAGGACGATGACGAAACCCTGCTCGATTTGCTGCGCCGCGCACACCATGCGGAGGTTTTCAGCACCTTGGCGCGCGATGTGGAGGGCGTCATCACCATCGAACAAGTGGCCGACGACCTCTCGGCATTGGCCGACTCGGTGTTGCGCGTGACCGCACAGTGGTGTTGGAGCCGCTTGAAAAACCGCCACCGCGAGCAGCCCCGATTTGCCATCATCGGGTACGGCAAATTGGGCGGCAAAGAATTGGGCTATGGCAGCGACTTGGACATTGTGTTTGTGTTCGACGACGAAGACGACAACGCCAGCGAAATCTACTCGGCCTTTGTGCGCAAGCTCATCAACTGGTTGACGGTCAAAACGGGTGAAGGCGACTTGTTTGAAATCGACACCGCGCTGCGGCCCAACGGCAACGCGGGGATGTTGGTCAGCAGCTTTCGCTCTTTCGCCGACTACCAGCAACAACGCGGCAGCAACACCGCCTGGACTTGGGAGCACCAAGCCATGACACGGGCCCGCTGCGTGCTTGACCCGACCTCGGGCACCGAGCCCAACCCCTTGGGTGAGCGCTTCGATGCGGTGCGCGAAGCTGTCATCACCGCCGAACGCGATGCAGCCGCCTTGGCGCAAGAAATCCGCGCCATGCGCGAGAAGGTTCGCCAGGCCCACCCCACACGCGCTGGAATGTTTGACGTCAAACACGGCGTGGGTGGCATGGTGGACATTGAATTCGCGGTCCAGCACCTGGTCTTGTTACACGCCAGAAATCACCCCAGCCTGCGACCCAACTTGGGCAACACCGCCTTGCTGCTCAACGCCGAGTCTGCGGGACTGTTGCCCGAAGGCATGGGCTTATCGGCTTCTCAAGCCTACCGCGCCTTGCGCCATTTGCAACACCATGCGCGCTTGGATGAAACCCACCCTGAGGTGGATCCAACCACCATGGCCACGCACATCGCCGCGGTTCAAGCCCTGTGGCAATTCGTGTTGGGCACCGATGCGTCGCCAGCGCCATGATGCGACCCTTGCGCCGTGGGTTGCTGCGCCGCACTCGCATTCGCAAATTTCGCGCAGCCTAGATGAAACTCACGGCGTTCAAGAGGCGTGGTCGGCGCGCCAACGCTCCACCAGCGGAGCGATGTCGGCCAAGTGCCCTAGGTTCGTGAACAAAGCAGGTTCGTGACCGCGCTGGGCATTGTTCATCAAGCGCTGAAAAGCGTTGTTTGTGCCGCCGACCCAGATTTCAATTCGGGCATCCAACATCTCGCGCAATTGGCTCAAGGCGGCGAATGCATCCCGGGGGTTTTGTGCCCCTGAAAACCCCAAACCCACCACGTCAACTTGACCGGTTTGTACTGCCGAGACGATGTCGGGCACGGGCGTTTGCAAGCCCAAAGACTGCAAGGTACATCCCGAATAGGCCATGGCGCACTCGGCCATCAACACACCCAGTCCGTGTTCTTCGCCGGGTAGGGTCGTGGTCAAAACCCGCGGCCCGTGAGGCGTGGTGTTTTCCCGGATGATCCACAGCGCTTGGCGCATGACCGTGCTCACCGTCTCTGTGTACAGGTGCTCTTCGTGCACGGCCAAACGGCCCTCCAACCAGGCTTGGCCCACGGCCACGTTCATTGGCGCGATGACCTCGGTCAAAAACCCCATCAGGCCGCGAGACTGTTCGGTGCGCACCAAAGCTTCGCGCAAGCCTTGACTGTCTTGAGCGTACAAAAACGACAGCCAGTACTCCACATCCAAGTGGGCAATTGCCTCGCCTCGCACCCGCGTCTGGGCCACATGTTGCTGCAAAGACATCAAGGTCCCCAGGGGCAATGGAACCACCCGGGCGGGCCGATAACCCGCGTCCAACAAGCGTCGAATGTGGCGCAACCTTTGCAGCTGAGATTCGTCATAGACTCGCTCCCCCAAGGGGTTGCGTGCGGGCACCGGAAAGCCATAGCGGCGCTCCCACACCCGCAGCACGTCCTTGGACAAACCAGTGTCCCGCTCGACATCGGCGATGCTGTATTCCAGTGCGGGGTTCAGGTTTAAACTTGTCATGGACAAAAAACAAGGGCTTTCTTAATTATGGCGCTTATAGATACGTTTGCCACTTCTCGCAAACCCACCCCCGGGCCGCGACCCCGCGTGGCCATTGTGGGTTCAGGCATTGCCGGCTTGGCCGCTGCACATGGTTTGCACGACCACGCCGCCATCACCTTGTTGGAGTCGGGCGATTACTTTGGCGGCCACACGCACACCGTGGACATGCGCTTGCCCAATGCCCAAGGGCAGATCGTCGACTTTGGGGTGGACACCGGTTTTTTGGTGCTCAACGAGCGCACCTACCCCCATTTGCTGGCTCTGTTCAAGACTTTGGGTGTGGCTATTGCGCCCTCGGACATGTCGTTTTCGGTTCAGGTGCCGAAGCAGCCTGGCCAGCGCCGCATCGAGTGGAGCGGCTCCAACCTGTCCACCGTGTTCGCCCAACGCCGTAACCTGCTCAGCCCGCAGTTTTGGGGCATGTTGTCCGACATCGTGCGCTTCAACCGCCTGTGCACCGACATGGCGCAGCAAGGCCTGGACCGCACCAACGGCCCCTTGATGGAACCCCTGGGCGACTTTTTGAAGCGCGAGGGTTTTGGCGAGGCCTTTCGGCATTGGTACTTCTTGCCCATGATGGGCTGCATTTGGAGTTGTCCGACCGACCAGATGCTGGCCTTCCCCGTGGCCACGATGGTTCGCTTCTGCCACAACCACGGCCTGATCCAAGTCACCAACCGGCCCCAGTGGTTCACGGTGCTTGGGGGCGCTCGCCACTACGTCGACGCCATCACCGCGCGCATCGCCGACAAGCGCTTGAACAGCCCGGTGCGCACGATCGTGCGCGATGCGGCGGGTG
>Ga0194086_1452_pt1 | contig 14061 bp, 11 predicted proteins | sample LauGreSBDMM110DD_2_FD_133656 | JGI IMG/M metagenome (GOLD analysis project Ga0194086, IMG submission 133656) | reverse complement strand
GCATGTCTTTTTGCCAGATGCCGACTTTCATGGTGGCGGTGAGCCAGCCTTCGTCCTGCATCAGGGGGCCACGCACTTGCAGCATGCGTGAGCCGCCTGCACCGTCGCTGAGTACCTTGACGGCGTCTTGCGGTCTGATGCCCCAACGTTGACCCAGCAACAGCGCTTCGGCGGTGGACACGTTGTGGATGGCCACCAGCAAATTGGCCATCAGCTTCATCTTCATGCCGTTGCCAAAGGCGCCCAGGTCAAAGGTGCTTTTTGAGAAACCTTCAAAGACGGGTGCCAATTGCTTGATCGCCGTCTTGGGGCCGCTGGCATAGACCGTGAGGTCTTTGTGCACGGCTTGCGCGCCGGTGCCCGACAAGGGGCAGTCGAGCATGACGATGCCTTGGGCTTTGAGCGTGTCGCGGGCGGTGGTTTTGTCGGCGATGTCGAGCGTGCTGGTTTCCACCACCAGCAAGTTGCGTTGGCCGACAGCGGCGATCTGCTGCGCTGCCTCCTGCAAGGCCTTTGGCCCAGGCAGTGAACAGATGATGACTTGGGCGTCGCCCGCCAAGTCAGCCGCCGATTTGTGCACCGTGCCCCCGGCCGCTTTCAGGCGCTTCATGGCTTTGGGGTCGGGGTCGTAACCCGTGACTTGAAAGCCCGCCTTCATCAGGTTCACGGCCATGGCCAAGCCCATGATGCCCACGCCCAGCATGCCCACACGCTCAATCTGCGCCTTCAATTTCACAGGCCTGGCCACTGGGAAGGTCCGGGATTTTTTGGCAGGACTGCTCATGTTGGCTGCTGTATATCCATGTCGATGTGGGTGAAATCAGTCGACCTTGATGCCCAGGTCGTTGATCACCTTGTTCCAGAAGGCGTAGTCGCCGTTGGCCACGGTGTCGAGCGCTGCGGCGGTGGTGCCCGTGGGCGTGAGGCCCAACTCAATAAGGCGGGCCTGGATCTCGGGCAATTTAACGATCTTAACGATCTCGGTGTTGAGCTTGGCAATGATGTCGTTGGGCGTGCCCGTGGGCGCAAAGATGCCGTGCCACGAGCTGCCGATCACCCCGTTGACGTCCAGGTTGGCGTCAAACTCGGTCATGGTGGGCACGTCGGGCAGGCCGGGGATGCGCTGCGCACCCGAGATGCCCAGGGCCTTGACCTTGCCGGACTTGATGAGCGGAATGGCTGTGGTCGAGGCTTCGACCGACAGGCTGATCAGGCCGCTCATCACATCGGGCGAGGGGTTGGTTTTGTAGGGCACGTGGTTGAGCTTGATGCCCAATCGCTGCGACCACACCTCCAAAGCCACATGGGGCTGCGAGCCAACACCCAAAGAGGCAAAGTCGATCTTGCCCGGGTTCGCCTTGGCGAACGCCACCAACTCTTTCATGTTGTTGTAAGGCGCTTTGGGCGTGGCGGTCAGCACATGGGGCACTTGCAAGATTTGGGTGACGGCCTTGAAATCACGCGGGGGGTTGAACTTGGCGTCTCGGTACACATTGGGGGCGATGGCGTGCGATGCCTTGACGCTGAAAAACAGGGTGTAGCCATCGGCCGGTGAGGTGGCCGCAGCCACGGCGCCGATCATGCCGCCCGCGCCGGGCCGGTTGTCGACCAACACGGGTTGGCCCAGGGCCGCGCTCAGCTTGTCGCCAATCAGGCGGGCCACCACATCGGGCGAAATGCCGGCTGGGAAAGGCACCACCAGCTTGATCGGGCGATTGGGAAAGCCCGCAGATTGCGCAAAGGCTTGGGGCAGGGTGCTGAGCGTGGTGGCTGCAGCCAGGGCAATCAAATGACGGCGTTTCATGATGTGGTCTCCTGATGGTGTGGTTGGACTCGAACTGATCGTAGGGAGGTACACCCAAGCGACACATCACGTTAACCCCTAAGGGCAGACGCATGGGTTACAGCTGGCGCTGTTCCATCAGCTCAAACCACCCCGCGCCGCACCAGTCCCTCCAACTGCGCATCACTCAGCCCCAACTCCTCGCGCAGTGCCTGCAAACTGTGCTCACCCAGCCGAGGTGGCGGATGGTGCATCACGGGCGATGCCGACCAGTTCAGCGGGCTGCGCACCACGCGCACGGTTTGCCCTGAACTGTGGGGCAGTTCAACCACCATTTGCCGGTGTTGGGTTTGCGGATCGGCAAAGACCTGCGCCATGTCGTTGATGGGACCTGCCGGGACATTGGCAGCGTTCAGTTGTTCCAGCAATTGGGCCCGGGGTTGGGTGCGGATCCGTGCCTGCAAGGCGCCCTGCAGTTCGCTGCGGTGGGCGATGCGTTGCATGTTGGTGGCAAAGCGGGGGTCGGTGGGCATGTTGGGTGCGCCCAGCACGGTGCACAGTTGCCCAAACTGTGTGTTGTTGCCCGCCGCGATGATGAGGCGGCCTTCGGCGCATTCAAAGACTTCGGACGGTGATGCGATTGGATTGGTGTTGCCCACGCGTTGAGGGGCCTTGCCATTCATCAAATAGCCCACGGCCAGGTGGCCGTTGAAGGCCACGGTGGCGTCCAGCATGGCCGCGTCGATGGACTGGCCTTCGCCGGTTTTTTGCCGGTGCATGAGCGCGCCCAGAATACCAATGGCGGCGTACAGGCCGGTCACCATGTCGGTCATCGGGATGGCCGTGCGCATGGGGCCGCCGCCGGGCTGATCGTCGGGCAGGCCGCAGGTGCTCATGGGCCCGGCCAGGCCTTGCAAGATGAAGTCATAAGCGGGTTTGGGCGCATACGGCCCGGTTTGGCCAAACCCGGTGACCGAGCAGTAAATCAGCCCGGGCTTCAGGCCTCGTAGGCTGGCTTCGTCGAGGCCGTATTTGACCAGTGAGCCGACCTTGTAGTTCTCGATCACCACGTCGCAGCGCAACGCCAGATCGCGCACCAGCTGCGCGCCTTCGGCGGTGGCAATATCCACCGTGATGGACTGTTTGCCACGGTTGTAGGCCAGGTACAGGGCCGAGTCGTTGCTGGGCTGTCCTGTGGCCGGATCTTGCAAAAAAGGTCCCATGCGCCGCGTGTCATCTCCTTCGCCGGGCTTTTCGATCTTGTAAACGGTGGCACCCATGTCGGCCAGAATTTGCGTGCACATGGGCCCGGCAATGACGCGGGTCAGGTCGAGGACCTTGATGCCTTCAAGGATGGCGCTCATGGGGTGTCTCCAGTGGTGGGTGCGGTCAGCACCGAGGCGGGCACACGCAGCGGCATGTCCAGCAGCATCTGCGCAAACGATTTGCCCAAGGGGTCTGAGCGCAGGCTGCACACGCCGCCACCGCCCAGTGCTTGGTGCAAGACAAAGTTGAGCGCCTGCAAGCCGGGCACTTCGTAACGCAGCACCGGCCCTTGCACCAGGTGGCTGAAATAGGCCTGCACCTGCTCGGCTTGCAGCTGCGTGCGCAGCCAGTCCCAGGCGCGGGCGTGGCGTGCGATCACACCGATGTTTTCATCATCCCCTTTGTCGCCGCTGCGCGCCCAGGCCAGGTCGATCAGGCGGCAGTCGCGCATGGGTTCATTGCTGGCAGTCGTCGACTCACGGGTGGATGGCGCAGGGCCGGTCACGGCAGGCGCGCTGCCAGCCTGCGGCTGCGTCATGTCGCTCGCGTCTTGCATACCGTCGCCCAGCTGCATCTGCAAGCTCACCTGCCTTTTGGGCACCATAAACGAACACAATTTGATGACCGGCTGAATATCAGCCCGCCCCGAAAACGAAGAGCGGGTGCCCGGTCCCATCGACGTGCCGCTGCTCGCGCATTCGCGTTGCAGCACCGCCAGCGCTTTCGCCTGAGCGTGGCGCACCGCGATGCGCAGCACCACTTCGCGGGCGGTGTGTGCCTGCGCGTGGGGGCCGTAATGAGACTCACCGCCCAGCAGTTCCACGCAGGTGTCGCTGTAATCACCCAAGCCCAGTTGCGCCATCATGGCGCGTGAGCGGGTCAGCAGGGCTTGCGCTGTGCGCTCTGCCTTGAGCGGTGCGTCGATGCCGCGGATGGCCAACATCAGCTGCAGCTGGTAACCGTCTTGCCAAGTGGCGTTGGCTTTGTAGTGTGTGGGCGCAGGCAGTCCCCGTGCGCCGCTGACTTTCACGGTGTCGTGACCCGTGCGTTCCACCTGCACATCCCGCCAGTCGCACCCCACGTCGGGCATGAGGTAGTTCGCCGGATCGCCCACTTCGTAGAGGATTTGCTCGGCCACCGCGCCGGGGTGAATCAGGCCGCCGGTGCCTTCGGGTTTGCTCAGCACCAGGCTGCCATCTGGGGCCACGTCGATCACCGGGTAGCTGATGTTCGCCCAGTCTGGCACGTCTTGCCAGTCGGTGAACAGCCCGCCTGTGGCCTGCGCGCCGCACTCGATCAGGTGGCCTGCCAGCGTACCGGCCGACAGGCGGTCCCAGTCTTGCCAGGACCAGCCGAACTCGTGCACCAGCGCGCCCAGTACCACCGCGCTGTCCACGCAACGACCGGTGATGACCACATGGGCCCCAGCTGCCAGCGCTTGGGCAATGCCGCGTGCGCCCACATACGCGTTGGCCGACAGGGGGCGCTCGGGCAAGGGGCCATCGGCCGTGGTGCGCACGCCTTGAGCGTGCAGCCCATCCATCTGCGGCATCAAGTCGTCGCCCGTGAGCACCGCCACGCGCAGGGCGATGCCTTGCTTTTCGGCCACTTGTAGCAGCGCGTCGCGGCAGCCTTCGGGGTTGAGACCGCCCGCGTTGGCAATCACCTTGATGCCGCGTTCGTGGATGGCCTTCAGATGCGGCGTCATGACGGCCTGCACAAAGTCGGTCGCGTAACCCAGTGCCGGGTCTTTGGCCCGCGCCTTGGCCAAAATGGCCATGGTGGTTTCGGCCAGGTAGTCGTACACCAAGTACTGCAGGCCCGGCACTTGCAGCAGCTGCGGCGTGGCCATGGCTGAGTCGCCCCAAAAGCCGCAGGCCCCGCCGATGCGCACGCGCTGCGCTGCGGTGCTCATGCCGCCTCCGCTTCGATCTGCATCAGCAGCGCGCCCTTGAGCGCCTGCCCACCCGCTTGTGCCAGCAGCTCGCGCACTACGCCGGTGATCGGCGCGGTCAGCGTGTGTTCCATCTTCATGGCTTCGAGCACCAGCAGGCGTTCGCCCGCCTGCACCGCCTGGCCCGCCGATACCATCACCTGCAACACGCGGGCCGTGAGTGGGGCCAGCACAGCGCCGCTGCCAGCGGCCTGTTCGGCTGGGCCGTGGGCGGTGGGGCAATCAAAAATCCAAGCGCGGCCCGCATGAAAAATCTGCACCCCGTGGTCGGTGCGGGCGCTGCAAATCTGCTCGCGCAGGCCTTGGCTCACCAACACTAGTTCGGTGTGTGCGGTGTCTTGCCATTGCACATGGGTCAGGCTTGTAGTGATGGTGTCGGCTTGAGCGCTGCTGGCAGCACCCAGAGCCGTGCACTGCACCTGCCAGCCCACGCCCTGGGTGTGGATGCGGTAGCGCCAGCGCTGCTCGCCCCATTGCAGCAGGCCTTGCGCTTGGCCTTGCCCCAAAGCACCTGCATGCACATGGCCATCGGCGGTGGTGGGCAAGCTGTGCACTTGCGCGGCCATGGCCGCCAGCGCCACGGTGTGCGCACTGGGCACGGGCGCGGCCGGTGGAAGGCCCATGCGTTCGGCCACAAAGCCGGTGTGCACGCGTGCGCCCTGCACAAACACCGCGTCGGCCAGGCAGTCGGCCAAAAAGTCTTGGTTGCTGGGCAGGCCCAGCAGGACGCACTGGCGCACGGCCAACAGCAGTTTGCGCCGGGCTTCTTCGCGGTCGCTGCCATGCGCCACGATCTTGGCCACCATGGAGTCGTAATGCGGGCTGACCTGCCCGCCTTCACGCAGCGCGCTGTCGATGCGCACATCGTGGCCCGTGCCCTGGGGTGTGGGCGGCCGCCAGCGCAGCACCGGGCCAGTCTGCGGCAAAAAGCCTGCGGGCACGTCTTCGGCCGTGAGCCGCACTTCGATGGCGTGGCCTTTGAGTTGGATGTCGGCCTGCTGCCAAGGCAGGGCTTGGCCGCTGGCCACGCGCAGCTGCCACTCCACCAGGTCCAGCCCAGTGATGGCTTCGGTGACCGCGTGTTCGACCTGCAGCCGTGTGTTCATCTCCATGAAGTAGAACTGCCCATCGGCGTCGAGCAGAAATTCCATGGTGCCCGCGCCGACATAGCCCATGGCGCGGGCGCTGTCCACCGCCACCTGGCCCATGTGTGCACGCAGCTCGGCGTTCACGGCGGGCGAGGGTGCTTCTTCGATCAGCTTTTGGTGACGCCGCTGCACTGAGCAGTCGCGCTCGCCCAGGTGCACCACATGCCCGTGGCTGTCGGCCAGAAGCTGGATCTCGACATGGCGCGGGTCGATGAGGGCGCGCTCCAGAATCAGCTCGTCCGACCCAAAAGCCGTGCGCGCTTCCGACCGGGCCGAGTCCAGTGCGGCAGGCAGAGCATCGGGCGTGTCCACCCGCCGCATGCCGCGCCCGCCGCCACCGGCAGCTGCCTTGCACATGATGGGAAAGCCGATGCGCGCTGCTTCAAGAACAAACGCTTCGTCGCTTTGATCCTGGCCTTCGTAGCCGGGAATGCAGGGCATGCCCCAGCCTTGCATCAGCCGCTTGGCCCCGGCCTTGTTGCCCATGGCACGGATGCTGTCGCCAGACGGGCCGATGAACACCAGACCAGCTGTGTCGACCGCGTCGGCAAAGGCATCGTTTTCCGACAAAAAACCATAACCCGGGTGCACCGCGTCGGCCCCGGCGAGTTGGGCCGCTTGCAGGATGGCCTCGATGTTCAGGTAAGACTGTGCATGTGCGGCCGGGCCGATGCACACCGCGCGGTCAGCCGCTTGCACATGCGGGCTGTCACGGTCGGCTTCGGAATACACGGCCACGGTGCCATAGCCCAGGCGACGCACGGTGCGCAGCACGCGCAGCGCGATCTCGCCCCGGTTGGCCACCAGCACGGTGTGGAAGGGGCGGATGTTTTTGGGGGTGTGCGTGGGCATGGAGGTCACTTGGGTGCGGACGCAGGGCCGGGTTGGGGAGCGTGGTGGGGGTCGTTTTGGGGTTCGCGGCTCAGGCCATGCAGGCGCGCCACGTCGGCCGCTTGCAGCGTGGCGGACCAGCTTGGGGCGCGGCGTTCGCGGAAAGCGGCAATGCCTTCAGCGCCTTCGCCGCGCATGCATTGCGCAAAACGCAGCGCCGCGTCGTCGAGCCAGGCACCGAGGCCATGGTCAAGTGAAGCATCACCGGTCACGTCACGCGACAGCAAAGCCTTGAGCGAGCGGTTGGCCTGCGGGCCGCAAGCCAAAATGCGGTTGAGCCACTGCGCCTGCAGCGCGTCGAGTGCAGTGCTGTCAGCGGCCAGTGCATCCACCAAGCCCAGCTGCTGGGCCAGCGCACCGCTCACGCGTTCACCGCTCAGCCCCAGGCGCAGCGCCACACGGCGGCCCACACGGGCCTGCACAAAGGGCGCGATCTGCGCCGGGATCAGGCCCAGGCCGGTTTCGCTCAGGGCAAAGCGGGCGTCATCGGTGGCCAGCACGATGTCGGCGCAGCAGGCCAGACCCATACCGCCGCCCATGGCCGCACCTTCGACCACCGCCAGCACCGGCATGGGCAGCGCGGTGAGGGCCTGCAGCAGATGCCCAAAGGCGCGGTTGCGGCTGACCACGGGGTCTTCGCCTTCGTCTGCATTGGCTTGCAAGCGCGACTGAAAGTTGCCCACATTGCCACCCGCGCAGAAAAAGCCTGCGCTGCCGCGCAGCACCAAGGCCCGCACGGCATCGTTTTGTCCGGCCTGGATGAACACGTGGGCCAGCTCGGCCACCATCTCGGGCGACAAGGCGTTGCGCGTTTCGGGTCGGTGCAGCGTGATCCAGAAAATGTCGTGCGTGTGCTGCACCAGCAAGTGTTGGTAGTTCATGTTGGTCGCCTTCAAGCCGCCGGGTCCATCAGCCCCATCTTGCGGGCGATCACCATCAGCATCACCTCGTCGGCGCCGCCACCAATCGAGCCGAGCCGGTAGTCGCGGTAGGCGCGTGAGACGCGGTTGTCCCAGGTGTAGCCCATGCCGCCCTGGAACTGCATGCACCAGTCGGCCACATCGCGCCCCAAGCGTCCGGCCTTGAGTTTGGCCATCGACGCCAACTCGGTCACGTCCTGCCCTTGCACATAGGCGTGTGTGGCCATGTAGATCAGGCCACGCAGGGCCTCGATTTCGGTCTTGAGTTCTGCCAGCTTGTACTGGATGAACTGGTTGTCGAGCAGCGGCTTGCCAAAGGCCACGCGCTGGCGCAGGTAGTCGGCGGTTTCCTCGATCAACTCGATGCTGGCCAGGCGGCGTGCCGCGCCGTCCAGGCGCTCTTCCTGAAACTGCTTCATCTGGTAGATGAAGCCCATGCCCTCTTCGCCAATGCGGTGGCGCACCGGCACGCGCACCTCGTCAAAAAAGATCTGCGCGGTGTCCGAGCTCCACATGCCGAACTTCTTGATCTTTTGTACCTCGATGCCCTTGGCGCGGCGGCCAGCCGGGTCTTTGAGCGGCACGATGATGAGCGACTTGTTCTTGTGCGATGGGCCGTCCGAGGTGTTGCACAGCAGGCAGATCCAGTCGGCCTGGGTGCCGTTGGTGATCCACATCTTGGAGCCGCTGATGACGTAGTCGTCGCCGTCGCGGCGTGCGCGGGTTTTGAGCGAAGACACGTCCGAGCCCGCGCCTTGCTCGCTCACGCCGATGCTGCAGACCACCTCGCCCGCAATCGCCGGGGCTAAGAATTCGCGCTTGAGTTCGTCCGAGCCAAAACTGGCCAGTGCTGGGGTCGCCATGTTGGCCTGCACACCAATGCCCATGCCCACGCCCTGGGCCTTGACATAGCCAATGGCCTCGGCCGCAGCCAGTGCGTAGCTGAAGTCCAGGCCCATGCCGCCATAGGCCTCGGGTTTGGTGATGCCCAAAAAGCCGAGCTGCCCCATCTTGCGAAACACCTCGTGGGCCGGAAAGATTTCGGCGGCTTCCCATTCGTCCACAAAGGGGTCGATTTCGGCGCTAACGAAGCGGCGGATGCTGGCCATCAGTTCGTGGTGTTCGGGTGTGTAGATCATGGTCAGGGACTTTCCTCAGAAATTCAGAAACGGGGCACGGCGAACTGCATCGCGTGCGGGCTGCGGGCAGCGGCTTCGCGCACGGTGGCCAGCACCAGGGCCAGCACATCGCGTGTCTGGCGTGGGTCGATGATGCCGTCGTCCAGCAAATGGCCGCTGGTGTAGAAGGCACTGGCTTGGCTCTCGAACAGGGCCACGATTTCAGACTTTTGCGCTTGCAGCCGCGCCTCGTCGACCGGCTTGCCGCTGCGCTCGGCTTGTTGGCGCGCCACGATGTCGAGCGTGGTGGCTGCCTGCTCGCCGCCCATCACAGCCGATCGGGCGTTGGGCCACGAGAAACAAAAGCGCGGGTGAAAGGCGCGCCCGCACATGCCGTAATTGCCCGCGCCAAACGACGCGCCGCAGTGCAGAGTGATGTGGGGCACTTGCGAGTTGCTCAGCGCCTGGATCATCTTGGCCCCGTGCTTGATCATGCCGGACTCTTCGGAGGAGCGGCCCACGATAAAGCCGGTGGTGTTTTGCAAAAACACAATGGGCGTGCCCGATTGGTTGCACAGGTGGATGAACTGCGCCCCTTTGGTCGCGCCCGCCGGGTCGATGGGGCCGTTGTTGGTGATGAAGGCCACCGCATAGCCGTCGATGCGGGCGTGGCCGCACACGGTAGCGCTGCCGTAATCGGGTTTGAAGTCGAGCCAGGCCGAGTCGTCCACCAAGCGCGCAATGACTTCGCGCATGTCGATCGGCTGGCGGTGTTCCAGCACCATCACGCCAGCCAGTTCGTCGGGCGACAGACGGGGTGGGCGCGGGGCTTGCGTGGGCGCGGCCACGGCAGCACGCGGCCAGTCGATGGCAGCAAGCACGTCGCGGGCCAGGGCAATTGCGTGCGCGTCGTTTTGCGCCACGTATTCGGCCAGGCCGCTGACGGTGGCGTGCATGTCGGTGCCGCCCAGCGCTTCGTCGGTCGCAATCTCGCCGGTGGCCGCTTTGAGCAGGGGCGGGCCTGCCAAAAAGGCCTTGGCCTGACCGCGCACCATGATCACGTAGTCTGACAGACCCGGCATGTACGCCCCGCCAGCGGTGGACGAGCCGTGCACCACCGTGAGCACCGGCAGGCCGGCCGCTGACAGGCGCGCCAGGTTGTAAAACATGCCGCCGCCCCGGATGAATTTCTCGACGCGGTACTTGCGCAAGTTGGAGCCCGCCGACTCCACCAGGTGCACAAAAGGCAGCTTGTTTTGCAGCGCGATCTCTTGGCAGCGCATGAGCTTTTGGTTGCCCGCTTCGGTCAAGGCCCCGGCGTCGATGCCCGAGTCGGTCACCACCACCATGCAGCGCACGCCGCTGACCTGGCCAATGCCCGCCAGCTGCGAACCACCGGGCACACAACGCGTCAGGTCGGGGTCGTCCATACCGTAACCTGCCAGCGTGGCCAGTGGCAAAAACGGGGCGCCGGGGTCCAGCAGCTGCGCCAGCCGCTCACGCGGCAGCAAGGCACCGCGTTTGGCAAAGCGCGCAGCCGATTGGGCTGAGGCGTCGCTGGCGCGCTGCTCCAGCGCATGCAAGGCGTCAATCAAGGCCAGCATGCCTTGGCGCTGCGCCGCAAAGGCTTCGGAGGCCGGATGGATCTGGGTCTGAAAAGCGGTCATGCACCGATTGCAGCGCAGCCCACGCGCCGTGACCATGCCTGGAAAGCCCGATGTGCATAATGTGCACATGGTGCTTTCCCTGATGTTTTACCCATGAGCAGCCTGCCTCAAGCTGGACCACGCCCGGGCGCACAAAGCATCGACCGTGCCATGGGCTTGGTGAACCTGGTCGCCCGACACCACGATCTGGGAATCAGCCTGCAAGCCATTGTGCAGGCCAGCGGCTTGGACCGAACCACCATCTGGCGCATGCTCAGCAACTTGCAGCACGCCGGGCTGATCGAGCGCGATGCACAAAGCGGCCTCTACACCCTGGGCGTGCAGGCCACGGCCTGGGGGGCCGCGAGTCTGGGGCAGGCGGCGTTGATCCGCCAATGTCAGCCGGCCATGAAGACCCTGGCGCGCCTGAGTGGTGACAACGTTTTTTTGGTGCTGCGGCTAGGCGACTACAGCCATTGCCTGCATTTGGAGCAGGGTGAGCATGCCGTGCCTGCATTTCGCCAGACCGTGGGCGAGACGCGTTTGCTGGGTCTTGGCGTGGCCAGCATCGCCATGCTGGCGGCATTGGACGAGCCCACAGTCCAATTGCACCTTGCGCAGCACCGCGAAACCTATGAGCTGGAAGGCGTCACGCGCGCGCAACTCATGCGTTGGGTGCAAAGCACACGCCAGCGCGGCTTTGCTTACCGAAACACGGCGGGCATCGCCGCGCTGGGATTGCATTGGCAGTTGGGTGGCGTCGCAGTGGCGGCGCTGTCGATTGGTGCTTCTCGCGTGCGCCTGCCACTCAGCCGAGCGGCAGAGCTGGCGGGGCTGATGCGTCTTCACTGGCCCACGTTAAAGGGCAGTGTCTGAGTGAGTCGTTGGCACCTTTTGCCAGCGGTTTTGTGCTTTTCAGCCATTTGAGTCGCCCGCTGTCGCCCTTAACCTGTGTTTATACACAAGGAGACATTATGAGCACATCCCTATTCCCGGTTGACCGCAGGCAGGCATTGGTGGCTTTGTCGGCCATGGCGGTGGGTGGTTCGGCCCTGGCCCAGAGCCGACCTGCAGAGTCGTTCCCGACCAAGCCGATCCAGTTGGTGCTGCCATTTCCGCCCGGCGGCTCGATGGACCCGATCTTTCGTACGCTGGCCGACGCCGCGTCCAAAGAACTGGGCCAACCCGTGGTGCTGATGCACAAGCCCGGCGCCGGCGGTGTGATGGGTACGGCGGCGCTCGCGAGCATGCCCGAGTCCGACGGCTACACGGTGGCCGTCATGCACAACTCGGTGATCCGCGCGCCACTGGTGCAAAAGGTCAACTTCGATCCGCTCAAAGACTTCACCTACCTGATTGGCTTGTTCAATCTGACCACCGGCATTTGCGTGGCCGCCGATGCGCCATGGCAGACGCTGGGCGACTTGCTGGCCGACGCCAAGAAGCGCCAAGGCGCGATCAGCTGGGGCACGGTGGGGGCCATCAGCATCAACCGCATCGTGGCCGAGCGATTGGCCAAAATGGCGGGAACCTCGTTCAACATGGTGCCTTTTAAGGGCGGCGGCGAGGCCTTCACCGCGCTGATCGGGCGGCATCTTGATGTGTATGGCGACCCGGGTTTTGGTGCGCAGGTGCGCGGTGGCAAGGCCCGCTTGTTGGCCACTTTCACGCAAGAGCCTCTCAAAGGCTACCCGGGCGTGCCCACCGTCAAGGCCTCGGGCTTTGACATCACCATCGACTCGCCTATGGGCTTGGTCGCACCCAAGAACCTGCCGCCTGCCATTGCAGCCAAGTTGGCGGCGGCCTTTCGCAAAGCATCGGCAGATGTAGCGCACCAAACTCAGCTGGAGAGCTTTGACATGCAGCCCAACCTGATGACGGGCGAGGTTTACACCGCCTATGCCCGCACGGCGTATGAGCGCGATGCCAAGATGCTCAAGGACATTGGCTTCAAGCTGGACTGACACCACGATGAAACCCGTCACCTCGGATGACCCGCTGGCAGTTTTTGCTAAGACGCCGTTCACGCGGCTGCTGGGCATGCAGCGTAATTTTTCGGAAGGCGGCAAGGCACAAATATCGCTCGACCCGCATGCTGATTTGGGCAATGTGATCGGCGCTGTGCACGGCGGCGTTGTGGTCACGCTGCTCGATGTGGTCATGGCCAGCGCTGCGATCTCGCGGGTGAATTTTCAGAAAACCGTGGTGACTTTGAACCTGAACACCAGCTTCCTGGAGCCCGGCCGTGGCGTGCTGATCGCGCAAGGCGAGGTGGTGGACTGTGATGACGATGTTGCCTGGTGCCAGGCCTGCGTGCTGGATGCGCAAGGCCGTCTGGTGGCCAAGGCGCAGGGCTCGTTCAGGTATTTGCCCCGCCCGCAGTGAAGCTAACTGTTCGCGCACACAAGGACAAGCATGAGCCATCCCCATCAACCACAAGCCCTTTTGCCGCGTAACGCTGTGATGGTCTTGCTCGACGAGGCCATGGTCCGGGTGGCGTTGGACAAGGTCAATGCGGGCCGCGATATCCCTCGCGAGGTGGTCGCGGTGGACATGCACCTGTCGTTCATGAAAAGCGCCGAGGGGCCGCTGGTGGCCACGGCTCAGGTGGTGGGCGGTGGCAAGACCATGTGCTTTTGTGAAGCGCAGCTGCGCAATGCGCAAACCGAGTTGGTGGCCCAGGCCATGGGCACTTACCGTGTCCAGGCGCTTTAACGGTTCACGTTCACCACCACCCGCCCGCGCACCTGTCCGGCCAAAATCTCCGCGCCCAAGCCAATCGCGTCGGCCAAACCCACTTCGCGGGTCATGCGCTCCAGTTGTGCGGTGTCCAGATCTTGGGCCAAACGGGCCCAAGCCGTTTCGCGCACGGCACGCGGGGCCATCACGCTGTCGATGCCCGCCAGAGTCACCCCCCGCAAGATGAAGGGCGCAACGCTCGATGGAAAGTCCATGCCTTGGGCCAGGCCGCAGGCGGTGACCACGCCGCCGTATTTCGTGCTGGCGCAGGCGTTGGCCAGCGTGTGGCTGCCCACGGTATCGACCACGCCCGCCCAGCGCTCTTTGGCCAGCGGTTTGCCGGGGGCCGACAGTTCGGCCCGGTCCATCACGTCGGCCGCGCCCAGCTGGCGCAGGTAATCGGCTTCTTGCAGGCGGCCGGTGCTGGCCACCACGCGATAGCCCAGTTTGGCCAGCAAGGCGATCGCCACGCTGCCCACGCCGCCGCCCGCACCCGTGACCAAGATGTCGCCCTTGTCCGGCGTGACGCCGTGCTTTTGCAGCGCCATCACGCACAGCATGGCGGTGTAACCGGCCGTGCCAATGGCCATGGCCTG
>Ga0194086_1233_pt1 | contig 14103 bp, 12 predicted proteins | sample LauGreSBDMM110DD_2_FD_133656 | JGI IMG/M metagenome (GOLD analysis project Ga0194086, IMG submission 133656) | reverse complement strand
GCGTCGGGCTTCAGGCTGTCGTGGGCTTGCAAAACCATCCCACCACGTTCACCCAAGGTCTGGGTGTTCACCCCCATGTTGTCGAGCAATTTGCGCATGGTCGCCACGTCGCGCAGGCGCGGCACGTTGTTGAGCGTGACCGCCTCATGGGTGAGCAGCGCGGCACAGAGTTCGGGCAGCGCGGCGTTTTTGGCGCCCGAGATCACGACCTCGCCCTTGAGGGGATTGCCGCCGGTGATGCTGAGTTGGTCCATGGGGTGCTTTCAGTGAGCACGCTGGGCCCATTCGGCCGGCGTGTGGGTTTTCATGGACAAGGCATGCACCTCATCGGTTTTGATGCGGGTGCCCAAGGTGTCGTACACCTTTTTGTGGCGGGCCACCAAACGCAAGCCCTCAAATTCTCGCGAGACGATCACGGCCGACCAGTGGCGGCCGTCGCCACCGACCTCAAGGTGCTCACAAGTCAAGCCCGAGGCGATGATGTGTTGGAGTTCTTCTGCGGTCATGGTGTGTGTTCTCAGTGGCGGATTTTGTAGCCCGTGCGCAGCAAGTGCAGCGCCAATGCGCTGACCCCCATCAAAGCCGTGCCCACCACCGCCAAACTGATCCACGGCGAGGTGTCGCTCACGCCAAAGAAGCCGTAGCGGAAACCGTCGATCATGTAGAAGAAGGGGTTGAGGTGGCTGATGGTTTGCCACACAGGGGGCAAGGAATGGATGGAGTAGAAGACGCCGGACAAAAACGTCATTGGTACGATCACAAAGTTTTGGAAGGCCGCCATTTGGTCGAATTTGTCGGCCCACAGGCCTGCGATCAAACCCAAGGCGCCCAAGAGCGATGCGCCCAAAACGGCAAAGATCACGATCCACCAGGGAGCGACCAAGGGCGTTTGGGCAAACCACCAAGTGGCCAACATCACACCCGTGCCCACGGCAAGCCCACGAACCACCGAGGAGCCCACATAGGCCACGAACCAAGCGCGGTGAGACAAAGGCGTGAGCAGCAAAAACACCAAATTGCCCATGATCTTGCTTTGGATGAGCGAAGACGAGCTGTTGGCAAACGCGTTTTGCAACACGCTCATCATCGCCAAACCGGGCAACAAAAATGCGGTGTAGCCCACACCGTCGAAGACCTGCACATGCTCTTCGAGCACGTGACCAAAAATCATCATGTAGAGCACCGATGTGATCACGGGTGCGGCCACGGTTTGGAAGCCCACCTTCCAAAAGCGCAGGATCTCTTTGTAGAACAGGGTTTGCCAGCCGGTCATGGCAGCGCTCCCATGATGTCCAAAAAGACGTCTTCCAAATCGGCCTTGCGCACCTCGATGTCGTTGACCACCACGCCGGCTTGGCGCACTTGCGCCAACCAATGCTCCACCGCCAAAGCGTCTTGGGCGGGCAGCTGCACCACACGACCCGTCACACGGGCCACGGCCGCGATATTGGGCGGCAAGGCTTGATCGGTTTTGAAGCGCAACACGCTGGCGGTGGCACGGCTGAGCAGCGCCGAGGTTTGGTCCAGCGCCACGATCTGGCCCTGTTTGAGCATGGCCACACGGCCACACAGGGCCTCGGCCTCTTCTAAGTAGTGCGTGGTGAGCAAGACGGTGGCGCCCAAACGTTTGTTCAGGCCGGAGATGAATTGCCACAGGGTTTGGCGCAGCTCCACGTCCACACCGGCGGTGGGCTCGTCGAGCACGATGACCGAGGGCTTGTGCACCAAGGCCTGCGCCACCAAAAACCGGCGCTTCATGCCGCCGGAGAGTTGGCGCATGTTGGACTCGGCCTTGTCGCTCAAACCCAAACCAGCCAACAACTCGTCGATCCAATCGTCGTTGTGGCGAACACCAAAATAACCCGACTGGATGCGCAAGGCCTCGCGAACATTGAAGAAAGGGTCGAAGACCAACTCTTGTGGCACCACACCCAGACAGCGCCGGGCTTGGGCGTAATCGGATTGCACGTCATGGCCTTGAACCAAGGCTTTGCCTGTGCTGGGTCGACTCAGCCCGGCCAGCACACTGATGAGCGTGGTTTTGCCGGCACCATTGGGGCCGAGCAAACCAAAAAACTCACCGGCTTCGATATCCAAAGAAACGCCTTGGAGCGCACGCACCTCGCCCCGCGCTGAAGCGAAGGTTTTGGTCACGTGTTGAAAAGAAATGGCGGGCATGGGAAATTGCGCCCTGAATGCGCTGGGAAAGAAGATCAGCCCCAGCCAAGGCAACCCGCCATTTTATGCGGGAAGCAGCTCGGCCACGCCGTACAGGGTCAACAGGGCTTGCAAGCGATCTGACCGCTGACACACCTGCAACTTTTGGCCATGGGTGGCCAGTCTGCGTTGCAAAGCCAGCAAAACCGCCACCACCGATGAATCAAAGGTCTGTAAGGCGCTGGCATCGAGCTGCACCACTCCGGTCGTGGGCAAACGCGACTCCAAGGCCGTCAGCACTTGGGTGGCTTCGGTCAATGTCACCCGCTCGGGCAGCACGAGTTCAAAGCTCATTTGTTGGCTGCTGCGTTGGACTGGTTGCGCTGGGCCAAGAAGGTGATCAGGCCATCGACGCCGTTTTTGGTGATTTCTTGCGCGAATTGGGTGCGGTAGGTCTCGCCCAACCACACGCCCAAGACGTTGAGGTCATACACCTTCCAACCTTGGGGGGTTTTTTCCAATCGGTAATCGAGTTGAATCGGCTCACCCCGCCCGCGCACCTCGCTGCGCACCACGACCTCGGTGTCGGTCGGCTTGGAGCGCGATGGACGGAATTGGAAGGTTTGCCCCTTGAGCTCGCCCAACGCACCTGCATAGGTTCGGACCAACAAGGTTTTGAATTCGGCTTGTAGTCGCTGCTGCTGATCGGGCGTGGCACCGCGCCAATAGCGGCCCACGGCAGAGGCCGTCATGCGCTGAAAATTGACGTGCGGCATGATTTGGTTGTTGACCAAGTCCATCACACGCTGCACGTTGCCTTTTTGAATCGCTGCATCGTTGTTGACCGCGGTCATCACCTCGTTGGAGATCCGCTTGATCAACGCATCTGGAGATTCTTCAGTCGCCCAAGCGGTGTTCGCCACCCAGGGGGCCAACCCCACCACACCCATCCATTGCCGTCTGCTCAACATCGTGCTGTTCTCACTGTTTATTTATTGGGGACTGGCGGCGCGGGGTCGCGCACACCAATGCCTTGGTCAATCAAATCGTCAATTTGATTTTGACGACGCTGTAAGTAAAAGTCTCTCATGAAACTGTATTTGTCGATGGCTGCTTCGTTCAACATGGTGCCAGCGCGCAACAAACCCGCTCGGGTGTCCACCACCTCCAACACGGTCAAGCTGGTTTGCAAGCTGCTGTCGTCAAATTCCGTGTAATCGTTGACGCGGAATTGAACACCGGTACCGGTGGCATCACGAACGCTGGACGGGCCCAACAAAGGCAGTACCAAGTAAGGTCCTGAGGGCACACCCCAACGCCCCAAGGTTTGACCAAAGTCCAGACGGGTGCGCGGTATGCCCATTTCCGTGGCCACATCCAACACACCGCCCAGCCCCATGAAGGTGTTCACACCGACGCGAAACAGGTTTTCCACGGCCTCTTGTGGGCGCAGTTGCAGCGCGGCATTGGCAGCCGACCAAACGTCTCGGATGTTGTTGAAGAAATTGCCGACCCCACGTCGAACAGGATCGGGTGTGACGTTGGTGTAAGTGGTGGCCACCGGCTTGAGTACGTTGGTATCGATCACGTCGTTGAATTTGTAAACACCGCGGTTCCAGGGCTCCAGCGGGTCCTGGGGGTGTGCGTCGGGTCCGGCTGCACAACCCGTCAACACCAAAAACATCAACAGCCCAACACACCGCCAGGCCATGCGTTGGATTGTCATCATTTGCTCTCTTCCGCTTTGCTGAACAAGAATTGGCTGATCAGGTTTTCCAAGACCAAGGCCGACTGCGTTTGGGTGATTTCATCGCCTGCAGCCCAAGTGGCTTCTTCGGCACCAGGCTCCACGCCCAGGTACTGCTCGCCGAGCAAACCCGCGGTCAAAATTTTGACCGAGCTGTCCTTGGGGAACTTGAACCGCTCCTCCATGGCCATTTCCACCGTGGCTTGGAAGGACTCATCGTCAAAACGGATGGACGCCACACGCCCCACCACCACGCCGGCGCTGCGCACGGCGGCTTGTGGTTTCAAGCCCCCGATGTTGTCAAAACGCGCGGTGACGGTGTAGGTTTTCTCAAAACTCAGGCTCAGCAAATTGGCCGATTTCAAGGCCAAAAACAGCAAAGCCACAGCGCCCAAGACCACGAACAAACCCACCCACACATCGTTTTTAGAGCGTTGCATAGCAATCCCTTGTTTTAAATACTGAACATCATGGCGGTCAACAGGAAGTCGAGTGCCAAGACCGCCAAGGACGCCACCACCACCGTGCGTGTCGTGGCCCTTGAGACGCCCTCGGGCGTTGGCTGAGCCTCGTAGCCTTGGTAGACGGCGACAAAGGTCACGGTCACGCCAAACACCACACTTTTAATCACGCCGTTACCCACGTCTTTCCAAACGTCCACGCCGCCTTGCATTTGTCCCCAGAACGAGCCCGCATCGACACCGATCATGAGCACGCCCACCACCCAACCACCGATCACGCCCACGGCGCTGAACACCGCCGCCAAAATGGGCATGGCCACGACACCTCCCCAAAAACGGGGTGCCAAAATTCGGCGCACCGGGTCCACCGCCATCATGTCCATCGCGCTGAGTTGCTCACCCGCCTTCATGAGGCCAATCTCGGCAGTCAAGCTGGTTCCCGCGCGCCCAGCAAACAACAGCGCCGTGACCACAGGACCGAGCTCACGCACCAAACTCAAGGTAACCAACAGACCCAAGGCTTCGGCAGAGCCGTAACGCTGCAGGGTGTAGTAGCCCTGCAAACTCAGGACAAAACCCACGAACAAACCCGAGACCGCGATGATGGCCAAGGAGTAGTTGCCCAAAAAATGGATCTGGTCGCGCACCAAAGAAAACCGGCGAACGTTCTCACCCACCAAGGCCAACAAGCGGAACAACAACCCCGCTGCGTGCCCAATATTGGCCAGCCAGCGCCGCGTGGCCCAACCCAATTGCGACAGCATGTTCATCGGATCACCCCAGCAAAGTCTTCAGCCACGCTGGGGCCCGGGTAGTGGAAGCGCACGGGGCCTTCGGGTGACGCCGTGACGAACTGCTTGACCAAGGGATCGGTGCTGCTGCGAACCTCCTGCGGGGTACCTTGGGCAGCGATGTGCCCGTTGGCCAAGATGATGACTTGGTCGGCAATGTGGAAGGTCTCGTCCACATCGTGTGACACGATGACACTGGTCAAGCCCAAGGTGTCGTTGAGGTCGCGAATCAGGCGCGCGGCTGTACCCAAAGAGATGGGGTCCAAGCCCGCAAAAGGCTCGTCGTACATGATGAGCTGTGGGTCCAAAGCAATCGCACGCGCCAAGGCCACGCGCCGAGCCATTCCGCCCGAAAGTTGGCTGGGCATGAGGTCACGCGCACCGCGCAGGCCCACGGCGTGCAACTTCATCAACACGATGTCGCGAATCAGGGCTTCAGGCAAATCGGTGTGTTCACGCAAGGCAAACGCCACGTTATCGAACACCGAAATATCGGTGAACAAGGCGCCGAATTGGTAGAGCATGCCCATTTTTCGGCGCACGGCGTACAAACCGCGGGGATCCAACTGTCCCACGTCATGACCGTCAAACAACACTTGACCGCTTTGGGCTTTCACTTGACCCGCCATCAAGCGCATGAGCGTGGTTTTGCCACCGCCGGAGGCGCCCATGATGGCCGTGACGCTACCTTGGATGATGTTCAGCGAAACGCCGTCAACGACGGTGCGCTCGTCGTACCCAAAGGTGACGTCGCGCAACTCTGCCAAAGAATAAGTGGTGGTGTTCATAAAACAAGTGTCGACACCTCGGTGCCGACATTGTTCTGAATCATAAAGGATGACAGGTACGGTTCAGCGCGGCAGGTCGGATTGACCCATCAAAAACTCGTCCACGGCGCGAGCGGCCTGTCGTCCTTCGCGAATGGCCCACACCACCAGGGACTGACCACGGCGGATGTCGCCTGCGGCAAACACCTTGGGCACATTGGTGGCGTAACCGCCGATGAACTCGGTCGAGGCTTTGGCGTTCCCACGGGGGTCTTTCTCCACACCGAAGCCGTCCAGAATGGTGGCCACGGGGTTGACGAAGCCCATCGCCAACAACACGAGGTCGGCTTTGACGATTTCTTCGGACCCGGCCACTTCCACCATCTTGCCGTCTTTCCATTCGACACGAACGGTTTTGACGCCAGTGACCTGGCCTTTTTCGCCAATGAACTCCTTGGTCGAGATGGCGAATTCGCGCTTGAGCAAACCCTTCTCGGCGCTTTCATCGTGGCTTGAGCTCGTGCGCAGCTTAAGCGGCCAGTAAGGCCACACCAAAGGCTTGTACTCTTGCTCGGGCGGCATGGGCATGACCTCGAACTGCACCACCGCTGCAGCGCCATGGCGGGTGCTGGTGCCCACGCAATCAGAGCCGGTGTCGCCACCGCCGATGACCACCACGTGTTTGCCTTCGGCACGCAACTGCTCTTTGAGCTTGTCGCCCGCGTTGACCTTGTTTTGCTGGGGCAAGAACTCCATGGCGAAATGGATACCGGCCAAATTGCGGCCGGGCGCGGGCAAGTCGCGCGATTGCTCAGCGCCGCCGGTCAACAGCACCGCGTCAAAATCCTTTTGCAACTGTGCTGGGCTGATGGTTTCCTTGGCCCAATTGGTGACCTTGGAGCCTTTGGGCAATTCACCCACCATCACACCGGTTCGGAGGGTCACGCCTTCGGCCTCGAGCTGCTGGGCGCGGCGGTCGATGTGTGTTTTCTCCATCTTGAAGTCGGGAATGCCATAGCGTAGCAAACCACCGATGCGGTCGTTCTTTTCGAACAGGGTCACGTCATGACCGACGCGTGCGAGCTGTTGGGCCGCGGCCATGCCGGCAGGGCCAGAGCCCACCACCGCGACTTTTTTGCCGGTTTTGTGTTTGGGCGGTTGGGGCAACACCCAACCTTCAGACCAGGCTTTGTCGATGATGGCGTGCTCAATGGACTTGATGCCCACGGCGTCGCCGTTGACGTTGACCACACACGCGGCCTCACAAGGCGCGGGGCAGATGCGGCCGGTGAACTCGGGAAAGTTGTTGGTGCTGTGCAGCACGTCGATCGCGTTCTTCCAATCGCCTTGGTAGACCAAGTCGTTGAAGTCCGGAATGATGTTGTTGACCGGGCAGCCGCTGTTGCAAAACGGCGTGCCGCAGTCCATGCAACGGGCCGCTTGTGTTTTGGCTTGTGCGTCGTCCAAACCAATCACAAATTCGTTGTGGTTCTTCAGGCGCTCTTTGACGGGCTTATAGCCCTCTTCCAAACGCTCGATGTCCATGAAGCCAGTGATTTTTCCCATGATCTCGATCTTTCTGTGGGTTACTTCGCAGCAACGGCTGGCTTCGCAGACGCTGCGGTGACATTGGCGTTTTTGGCCGCGTGGAGTTCACCCAAGGCACGCTTGTACTCATTGGGGAAGACCTTGACGAACTTGGCCCGTGCGGTGTTCCAGTTGTCCAACAAATCACGGGCGCGCTTGGAGCCCGTCCAACGGTGGTGGTCTTCGAGCAGCTTCTTGAGCTGCGCTTCGTCGGTTTGGCCACGGTGCCAGATGGCGCGAGGCAGAGTGGCTTCTTGTTCGGCTGCGGTCAGCACCTTTTCCATGGAAACCATGGCGGTGTTGCACTTCTTGTCGAACTGACCGTCTTCGTCGTACACGTACGCCACGCCGCCGCTCATACCAGCAGCGAAGTTGCGGCCGGTTTTACCCAACACCGCGACGGTGCCGCCTGTCATGTATTCGCAACCGTGGTCGCCTGTACCTTCGACCACGGCGGTCGCGCCCGACAAACGCACAGCAAAACGCTCGCCAGCCACGCCGGAGAAGAACGCCTCACCGCGTGTCGCACCAATCATCACGGTGTTGCCCACGATGATGTTGTTGACCGCGTCGCCACGGAAATCGATGCTGGGGCGAACCACCACGCGGCCGCCTGAGAGACCTTTGCCGGTGTAATCATTGGCGTCACCAATGAGGTACAGCGTGATGCCGTGGCACAAGAACGCGCCAAACGATTGGCCGCCCGTGCCTTCGAGTTGGATGCGGATGCTGTCATCGGGCAAACCTTCGGGGTGCACCTTGGTCACCGCGCCAGACAACATCGCACCGACCGAACGGTTGACGTTGCGGGTCACTTCCATGAACTGCACGCGCTCGCCACGCTCGATGGCGGGTTTGGATTTTTCGATCAACTTTTGGTCGAGGGCTTTGTCTAATCCGTGGTCTTGCGAGGCCACGTGGAAACGGGGCACCTCAGGCCCGACTTGCGGGACGGCCAACAAGCGCGAGAAGTTCAAACCAGAGGCCTTCCAATGCTCGATGCCCGCACGCATGTCCAGCAGGTCGGCGCGTCCAATCATGTCGTCGAACTTCTTGATGCCCAGCTGCGCCATGATCTGGCGCACTTCTTCGGCGATGAAGAAGAAATAGTTGACCACGTGCTCGGGCTTGCCGGTGAATTTCTTGCGCAACTCGGGGTCTTGGGTGGCCACGCCCACGGGGCAGGTGTTCAAGTGGCACTTGCGCATCATGATGCAGCCTTCAACCACCAGTGGTGCCGTGGCAAAACCAAACTCATCAGCGCCCAACAAAGCACCCACCGCCACATCTCGGCCGGTTTTCATTTGACCATCGGCTTGTACGCGAATGCGTCCACGAAGGCCGTTGAGCACCAAGGTCTGCTGGGTTTCGGCCAAGCCGATTTCCCAAGGCGATCCTGCGTGCTTGATCGATGACCAAGGCGATGCGCCCGTGCCACCGTCGTGGCCAGCGATCACCACGTGATCGGCCTTGCACTTGGCCACACCCGCAGCGATCGTGCCCACGCCGATTTCGGCCACCAGCTTCACGCTGATGTCGGCGTGCGGCGCCACGTTCTTCAGATCGTGGATCAACTGCGCCAAGTCTTCGATCGAATAAATATCGTGGTGTGGCGGTGGCGAAATCAAGCCCACACCCGGCACGCTGTAACGCAGCTTACCGATGTACTCCGACACTTTCGAGCCAGGCAACTGACCGCCCTCGCCGGGCTTGGCGCCTTGGGCCATCTTGATCTGAATTTGATCCGACGAAGACAGGTACTCGGCCGTCACACCGAATCGGCCCGAGGCCACTTGCTTGATTCGCGAACGCAGGCTGTCACCGGCTTGCAAGGGCATGTCAACCTCGACCACATCGTCGCCGATGATGGTCTTTAAGGTATCACCCTGCTTGATCGGAATGCCTTTGAGTTCGTTGCGGTAGCGCGCAGGGTCTTCGCCCCCCTCGCCCGTGTTCGACTTGCCGCCGATGCGGTTCATCGCCACCGCCAAGGTCGCGTGAGCTTCGGTGGAGATGGACCCCAGTGACATCGCGCCGGTCGCGAAACGCTTGACGATTTCAGTGGCGGGCTCCACTTCGTCCACCGAGATGGCTTTGGAAGGGTCGATCTTGAAATCAAACAAGCCGCGCAAGGTCAGGTGACGCTTGTTTTGATCGTTGATGATCTGGGCGTACTCTTTGTAGGTGCTGAAGTTGTTCGAACGCGTGCTGTGCTGCAACTTGGCAATCGCGTCGGGCGTCCACATGTGCTCTTCGCCACGGGCACGCCAAGCGTATTCGCCACCAGCGTCCAAACGGTTGGCCAAGACCGGGTCGTCTCCGAACGCAGCTTGGTGCATTCGAATGCCCTCTTCGGCCATCTCAAAAATGCCGATGCCTTCAACCCGACTCGGTGTGCCAGTGAAGTACTTCTGAACCGTTGGGCTGTTGATGCCAATAGCCTCAAACAACTGTGCGCCGCAATACGACATGTAAGTCGACACGCCCATTTTGGACATGATTTTGGACAGTCCTTTACCAATGGCTTTGACGTAGTTGTACGTCGCCTTTTCGGTGGACAAATCGGCGGGCAAGTCTTTGCTCAGGTCGGCCAAAGTCTCCAGAGCCAAGTACGGGTGAACGGCTTCAGCGCCATAGCCCGCCAACACTGCAAAGTGGTGCACTTCTCTGGCGCTGCCAGTTTCCACGACCAAGCCAGCCGTGGTGCGCAAGCCTTCTCTCACCAAGTGCTGGTGGATGGCCGATAAAGCCAATACAGCGGGTATCGCCACTTGGTTTGCGCCCATCGCGCGGTCGCTGATGATGAGGATGTTGTGGCCGCCTTTGATGGCGTCCACCGCTTCGGCACACAAAGAAGCCAATTTGGCCTCCACACCATCGTGACCCCAAACCAAGGGGTAAGTGATGTCCAAGGTGGCACTTTTGAACTTGCCGTGGGTGTGTGCTTCGATGTTGCGCAGCTTGGCCATGCCCGCAAAGTCCAGCACGGGCTGGCTGACCTCCAAGCGCATGGGCGGATTGACTTGGTTGATGTCGAGCAAGTTGGGTTTGGGGCCCACGAAAGACACCAACGACATCACGATCGCTTCGCGGATCGGGTCGATGGGTGGATTGGTCACTTGCGCGAACAACTGCTTGAAGTAGTTGTAAAGCGGCTTGTTCTTGCTGGAGAGAACGGCCAATGGGCTGTCGTTGCCCATGGAGCCGATGCCCTCTTCGCCGTTGATGGCCATAGGGGCCATCAAAAACTTGATGTCCTCTTGGCTGTAACCAAACGCTTGTTGACGCTCCAACAGCGAAGCAACGTTGGGGGTTTCAGGCAAAGGGGTGACCACGGGCAAGCTGTCGAGCTTGATGCGCACGTTCTCGATCCATTGCTTGTAAGGCTTGTTGTTGGTCAAGCCGGCTTTGAGCTCTTCGTCGTCGATCATGCGACCTTGTTCGAGGTCGATCAAGAACATCTTGCCGGGCTGCAGACGCCATTTGCGGACGATCTTGCTCTCGGGCACGGGCAACACACCCGACTCCGAACCCATGATGACCATGTCGTCATCGGTGATGCAGTAGCGTGAAGGACGCAGGCCGTTGCGGTCCAACGTGGCGCCGATCTGGCGGCCATCGGTGAACACGATCGACGCTGGGCCGTCCCATGGCTCGAGCATGGCGGCGTGGTATTCGTAGAAGGCCTTGCGGCGCTCGTCCATCGTGGTGTGGTTTTCCCATGGCTCGGGGATCATCATCATGACCGCTTGGCTGATGGGGTAGCCAGCCATGGTCAACAGTTCCAGACAGTTGTCGAAGGTCGCGGTGTCGGATTGGTCGGCAAAGCTGATGGGGTAGAGTTTTTTCAGGTCGTCACCCAAAACAGGCGAAGACATCACGCCTTCGCGGGCCTTCATCCAGTTGTAGTTGCCTTTGACGGTGTTGATCTCACCGTTGTGTGCGACATAACGGTAAGGGTGAGCCAGTGGCCACTCGGGGAAGGTGTTGGTGGAGAAACGCTGGTGCACCAAACCCAAGGCCGAGACGCAGCGGGGGTCTTCCAAATCGCGGAAGTAGGTGCCCACCTGATCGGCCAACAACAGGCCTTTGTAAATGGTGGTGCGGCTGCTCATGCTCGGCACGTAATACTCTTTGCTGTGCTTGAGCTGCAGGTTTTGAATGGCCGCGCTGGCGGTTTTTCGGATGACATAGAGCTTGCGCTCGAGCGCGTCTTGCACGATCACGTCGTTGCCGCGACCGATGAAGATCTGACGCATGATCGGCTCTTTGGCGCGCACCGTGGGCGACATCGGCATCTCGCGGTTCACTGGCACATCGCGCCAACCCAAGAGCACTTGGCCTTCGGCCAAGACGGCGCGCTCAAGTTCCTGTTCACAAGCCAGCCGCGAAGCGTGTTCTTTGGGCAAGAACACCATTCCCACGCCATATTCGCCGGGTGCGGGCAAGGTCACGCCCTGCTGGGCCATGTCTTCGCGGTACAGCGCATCGGGCAATTGAATCAAGATGCCCGCGCCATCGCCCATCAGGGCATCGGCACCGACCGCGCCGCGGTGGTCGAGGTTTTCCAAAATCTTCAGCGCCTGGCCCACGATGGCATGGCTTTTGTGGCCTTTGATGTGGGCCACAAAGCCCACACCGCAAGCGTCGTGTTCGTTGGATGGGTCGTACAAACCCTGAGATTGCAGTTGTGCTTTGTCGGCAGCCGAGGTCATGGCGCATTCCTCAAAAATTCAGCGGGGTGGTAAGGATACCGCACCGCAACAAACGCGCCAAGTAAAACAATAGGGGTCAGATTCCAATTTTTTAATGCTTCAACTTAACCTTCGATAAATTGGGGACAGATTAAATGGGCGGCTTTATTGGCTTGAACCCGATGGCTTCGCCAGTTCAAGACTGGGGATTTTTCAAGGGTCGCCCCGCCCGTCCTGGGCTCACGCGCCGTTCGGTCTGCGATTGCAAGCCGCGCTTAAACCCTTCGTCACCCAAGGCCCACCCACTCAGAGTGGCCTGGGTCATTGCACCCACTTGGCTCGCCGGTAGCCCGGCACGAACCAAGTCGGTGTAGGCAGCCTCGCGGTCAAACGGTGTGTTGCCCAATTGCCAATACATCGCGTGGGGTGTGAGGGTTTTGTCGACACGCGCGCCGGTGTAATGGCCATGGCTCGACCAAGGGTGATCGGCTGGATCAGCCACCAGTCCAGCACGAACCGGATTGAGGTCTAAGTACACCATGCACGCCAACAAATGGCGCTCGGTTTGGATCAAACTCGATCGGTAACGACCTTCCCACAGGGTGCCGGTTCGGCCATGTCGCAGGTTGAAATGGCGCACGTAACGCCGACCCAAAGCCTGCATCATCCGGGGCAAAGCCTGATCGCGTTGCGGCGTCAACAGCAAGTGAATGTGGTTGCTCATCAACACGTAGGCGTGCACCTCGACACCGTGCTGCTTGGCCTCTTCAGCCAGCACCGAGAGCATGAACTCACGGTCGGCCACGCTCATGAAAATATCTTGGCGGTTGTTGCCGCGCAAGATCACGTGGTGCGGGTAGCCACTCAGGGTGAGTCGGGGAAGTCGGGCCATGTCAACAGCTCAAATGGTCTCTGACCCCAATTGAAGTCGGGCATGTTCACGGCTGGCAAAACGGTCGGTCATGCCCGCCAAATAATCCGCAACAGCCCTTGGCCGGTTGAGTCGTTGGGCATAGGCCACAGGCATTTCTTGGGGCTGGTTCACATACAGCACAAACAAATCATGGACCATGGCTTTGGCGCCATCGGTGTTGTTCATGACCTTCGGGTGGCGGTACAAATTGTGAAACAAAAACGATTTGAGGGCTTGAGACTCGGCGTGCATGGCGGGACTGAACCGAACCAGCGGTTCGGAACGGCGAACCTCATCGACATTGCTGGGTGCCACGCGCAGCAAAGCAGCACGCGTGGCAGATATCACGTCATAGACCTGCTCACTGAGCATGCGGCGAATGGTTTCAAACAGCTGGCGCCGGCTGGCCAAGCCAGGAAATTCAGCGACGGTTTGGGCATGAAAACGCGCGAACAGTGAGACCTCTTGAAGTTGGTCCAGCGTGAGCAAACCCGAGCGCACGCCGTCGTCGATATCATGAGCGTTATAGGCGATGGCGTCGGCCAAGTTGCACAACTGGGCTTCCAAGCTCGGCTGCGTGCCACGCAAAAAACGTGAAGCCACGCCAGCGGGGTCTTGCTGCTCCAACAGCTCGGCGTTTCGGCGCGAACAGTGCTTGAGGATGCCCTCTCGGGTCTCAAAACTGAGGTTCAAACCGTTGAAGGTGGGGTAGCGTTCTTCCAACTCGTCCACCACGCGCAGGCTTTGCAGGTTGTGTTCAAAACCGCCATGCTCGGCCATGCATTCATTCAGTGCATCCTGGCCGGCATGACCAAACGGCGTGTGGCCGAGGTCGTGCGCCAAGGCGATGGCTTCCACCAAGTCTTCGTTCAAACCCAAGGCCCTCGCGATGGAGCGGCCGAGCTGCGCCACCTCCAGCGAATGCGTCATGCGGGTGCGAAACAAGTCGCCTTCGTGGTTCAAGAAAACTTGGGTTTTGTAAACCA
>Ga0194086_1252_pt1 | contig 14665 bp, 15 predicted proteins | sample LauGreSBDMM110DD_2_FD_133656 | JGI IMG/M metagenome (GOLD analysis project Ga0194086, IMG submission 133656) | reverse complement strand
CGATGTGCTTGAGGCTTTGCAAGCCGGGGCATCCGTCGGGTCGGGCTCGGCCGCCTGGCAAAGCCTGAGCGTGGCCATCAATGCCGACTCGGTAGCGAGTTGGTTTTTGCCCGGTGTGGCGCCCTTGTTGAAGCGCCACCGGTTCTTGCTCGACATCGTGATCGACGACCAAGACCACACCCATGACGCGCTCAAAAGCGGCGAGGTCATGGGTTGCGTGACGACCTTGTCCCAAGCCATGCGGGGGTGTGTGGCCGAGCCACTGGGCACCATGCGTTACCGCTGCGTGGCCGCACCGTCTGTGGCGCAGCGTTGTCGGACACCGGCAGGCAATGTCTCGGTGCACCGCTTGCTGGGCCAACCGGCGGTCATCTTCAACCGCAAAGACGCTTTGCAAGACGCTTTTTTGGCCCAACACTTTGGCCTGCAACAGCCGCATTACCCACGCCATTTCGCGCCTGCCATCGATGCGTTTGAGGCCGCCATCGGCTTGGGTTTGGGCTGGGGCATGGTGCCCGAGCAGCAGCTGGTGGGGCGCAGCGACCTGGTGGAGGTCTTGCCCGGGGCCACGGTCGACGTGGTTTTGTACTGGCAACACTGGGCCCGCGAGTCGGTGTCGGCGCAGCGTTTGACCCAGGCCGTGAAGGCCGCTGCCGCCCTGCAGCTGCGGGCCACCTAAAATCACCCCATGCTTCACATCCAACACGAACTCTTGCGCGGCTTGGCCGATGCCCTGGAGGCCTTGAGCCCGGGCGCTGGTGAGCGCGCCGCTTTTGAATCTCCCAAGGTCGCCGCCCACGGCGACTACGCCGTGACCGCGGCCATGCAATTGGCCAAACCCCTCAAGCTCAACCCACGCCAACTCGGTGAACAACTGCGCGAGGCCTTGCTGGCTCAGTCGATCTACCAGCGCTGGGTTCAAGACATCGAAATCGCAGGCCCCGGCTTCATCAACATTCGCCTCAAGCCCGAAGCCAAGCAAGCCGTGGTGCGCGAGGTCTTGACCGCCCAAGCCCAATTCGGTTTTCAAGCCGACAACGGCCAGCGTGTGTTGGTGGAATTTGTCTCAGCCAACCCCACCGGTCCCTTGCACGTGGGCCACGGTCGCCAAGCGGCTTTGGGCGATGCAATCTGCAACCTCTTTGAAACCCAGGGCTGGCGCGTGCACCGCGAGTTCTATTACAACGACGCGGGCGTGCAGATCAACACCTTGGCCACCAGCACGCAACTGCGTGCCCAAGGCTTTAAGCCTGGTGACGACTGCTGGCCGACCGACCCAGACAACCCTGCCAGCAAGGCCTTCTACAACGGCGAATACATCGCCGACATCGCGGCCGATTTTTTGGCGAAGAAAACCGTGCGCGCCGATGACCGCGAATTCACGGCCAGCGGCGAAGCCCGAGACCTCGACAGCATTCGCCAATTCGCCGTGGCCTATTTGCGCCACGAACAAGACTTGGACCTGAAAGCTTTCGACGTCCAGTTTGACCACTACTACCTCGAGAGCAGCCTCTACACCAGCGGCAAAGTGGCCGATGCAGTCAGCCGCTTGCAGGCTGCGGGCAAGACCTACGAACAAGACGGCGCGCTGTGGCTCAAGTCCACCGATTACGGCGACGACAAAGACCGGGTCATGAAAAAGACCGACGGCAGCTTCACCTACTTTGTGCCCGATGTGGCCTACCACATCAGCAAGTGGGAGCGCGGCTTCACCAAGGTCGTCAACATCCAAGGCACCGACCACCACGGAACCATTGCCCGCGTTCGCGCGGGCTTGCTGGCCGCGGGGGTGGGCATCCCCGAGGGATACCCCGACTATGTTTTGCACACCATGGTGCGCGTGGTGCGCGGCGGCCAAGAGGTGAAGATTTCCAAGCGCGCCGGCAGCTACGTGACCTTGCGCGACCTGATCGAGTGGACCAGCAAAGACGCGGTGCGTTTCTTTTTGCTCAGCCGCAAGCCCGACACCGAGTACACCTTCGACGTCGACTTGGCGGTGCAGAAGAACAACGACAACCCGGTCTATTACGTGCAGTACGCCCACGCGCGCATCTGTTCCATTTTGTCCACGTGGTGCGCTAGCGGTGGTGACACAGCCCGACTGTCCTCGGTCGACCTCTCGCCCTTGGACAGTGCCCCTGCGCAAGCCCTCATGGTCTTGTTGGCCAAATACCCCGCCATGCTCAGCGACGCCGCGCGCGATTTCGCCCCGCACGACGTGACCTTTTATTTGCGCGAACTCGCGGCCTGTTACCACAGCTACTACGACGCTGAACGCATCTTGGTGGACGACGAGCCGGTCAAACTCGCCCGCCTGGCCATGGTCGCGGCCACGGCCCAAGTGCTGCACAATGGCCTGCATGTGTTGGGCGTTGATGCCCCGGAGAAAATGTGATGTCAGTTGCCCGCCCCGCTCGCCCCGCCCAGACTGGGAAAACCAGCGCTTTGACGGGTTTTGTCGTCGGTTTGTTGACCGGTTTGATCTTGGCATTGGTGGTGGCGCTCTACGTCAGCCGCGTGCCCATGCCCTTCATGGACCGTGGCGTTTCGCGCAACGCCGAGGCCGACAAGGCCGAGACCGAGCGCAACAAAAACTGGGATCCCAATGCCTCACTGAACAAAGGCACGGGAGCCCCTGCGGCCGCGGTGCCACTGGCCACTGAAGCCGCGGTGAGCGCACCGGGCGCCAACGATGCATTGGGCCAGTTGGTGGAATCCAAAACGACGCCAGCCAGCGCCGAACGGTTTACCGTTCAAGCGGGGGCTTTTGCCGCTGAATCCGATGCACAAACCCAGCGCGCCCGTTTGGTGTTGTTGGGGGTTGAGGCGCAGGTGGTGGCCGCCGATCAAAATGGCAAAACCGTCTTTCGCGTTCGCACCGCACCGCTCGATCAACGTTTTCAAGCCGAAGCGCTTCAAGACCAACTCAAGGCCGCAGGCGTGGAGTCTTCTTTGGTTCGCATCCCCCGTTGAGGTTCTGCGCAACTGGTGACCTTCACTCGGCCTCTAGCCACTCAACAAGGAGTTTTATTCATGCAACGACGCGTTTTTTCTCAATGGTTGACCAGTGCCGTGCCTCTGTCTGGTTTGGCTTGGAGCGGCATGGCGCAGGCCCAAACCGACCTCAAAGAAGGCAGTGACTTTGTGCGCTTGAGCAAACCCGTGGCAGTTGACACACCCGCGGGTCAAGTCGAGGTGCTGGAATTCTTCGCCTACAGTTGCATCCACTGCTACCGCTTTGAGCCACTGTTCGCTGCGTGGAAAGCCAAGCAACCCGCGAAAGTTCAAGCGCGCCGCGTGCCGGTAGCGTTCTCCGAAGCATTCGTGCCCATGCAGCAGCTCTATTACGCGCTGGAGTCCATGAACCTGTTGGACCGCTTGCATGAAAAGGTGTTTCAAGCCATTCACGTCGACAAACAACGCCTGACCACCGCACCGGCCATTTTGGATTGGGTCAAACAACAGGGTGTGGACATGACGGCCTTTAATGCGGCCTACAGCGGTTTTGGTGTGGCGGGAAAGGTGCGCAGAGCCACCCAGTTGCAAAACGCCTACCAAGTGGAGGGCACGCCATCTTTGGGTATCGCCGGGCGCTTCTACGCCCCGGGCCAAGGCCCGCGAACCTTGGTCGTGGCCGACACCTTGATTGCTCAATTGCGTTGAAGTGCGCGGGCTTCATTGGCCACCCAGCAGCCCGCCCTTGAGCGGGCTGTTGTCATCTGGTCAATCGCAGAAGGGGCCGCTACAATGAATGCAAGTTTCGTGCCTTGGATCTTTATGACCTTCTCATCCTTATTGACGTCGATGCGCCGCTGTGTGGGCTTGAGTCTGCTTTGTGCAGCAGCCGGAGTTCACGCCCAAGCGCCTGCGGCCCCGGTGCCGGTGGTGCTGGACCGCGACCAACCCATGAACGCCGAGGCCGATGAACTGCGTTACGACGATGTGCGCAAAACCAATGTGTTCACGGGCAATGTGGTGATCACCAAAGGCACGATCGTGATCCGAGGGCACCGCGTGGAGGTTCGCCAGGACGCAGCCGGCAACCAATTTGGTGTGATTGAGAGTGGACCCAAGCACACGGCATTTTTTCGGCAACAACGCCAAGGGATCAACGAGTGGATCGAAGGCGAAGCGGTGCGCATCGATTACGACAGTGCCGCCGGCAACGTCGTGTTAACTGGCCAAGCGGTGATGCGCCGCCTCAAGGGCAACCAAATCAACGACGAGTCGCGCGGTGAGGTCATCACCTACAACAGCAACACGGATGAATTCAAGGTCAGGGGCGCAGCGGCCAAAGCCACGACACCGCCGGGTCGGGTGCGTTTGATGCTGACGCCTGAGCCCACACAGCCGTCTGGTGTGGTGTCGGGCCCGGCAGCACTCAAGCCGTCGACACAACTGAACAAACAGCCATGAGCGCGACCGCCCCAGCTTCGAGTCGACTCGAAGCGCGCGACCTCAAAAAAGCCTTCGGCAGTCGACCCGTTGTCAAGGGCGTGTCTTTGGCCGTCAACAGCGCGGAGGTCGTTGGGCTGCTGGGGCCCAACGGCGCGGGTAAGACCACTTCGTTTTACATGATCGTGGGCTTGTTGCGATCCGATGCGGGCCAAATCGAACTCGATGGCCAACGCATCGAAGCCATGCCGATTCACCAACGTGCCCGCATGGGATTGGGCTACCTGCCCCAAGAGGCATCCATTTTTCGCAAACTCAGCGTGGCCGACAACGTGCGCGCCGTCTTGGAATTGCAGCAAGATGCCCAAGGGCAATCGCTGAGTCGCGTCCAAGTCGAGGAGCAGTTGGATGTCTTGCTCAGCGATTTGCATGTGCAACACCTGCGCGACTCGCCGTCTTTGGCTTTGTCGGGTGGAGAACGGCGCCGGGTAGAAATCGCCCGTGCCTTGGCCACCAAGCCCCGGTTCATTTTGTTGGACGAGCCCTTTGCCGGCATCGATCCGATTGCGGTCATTGAGATCCAACGCATCATTGGTTTTTTGAAGGCCCGTGGCATTGGTGTGCTCATCACCGACCACAACGTGCGTGAAACTTTGGGCATTTGTGACCGCGCCTACATCATCAACGACGGGCTTGTGCTGACCAGCGGTACCCCAGCCGATATTGTCGACAACGCCGATGTGCGTCGGGTCTACCTCGGCGAGCACTTCAAGATGTGATGCGATGAAGCAAGGGCTGTCGCTACGCGTTTCCCAACACCTGGCGCTGACCCCTCAGCTGCAGCAGTCGATCCGACTCTTGCAGCTCTCCACCTTGGAGATGGCGCAAGAGGTGGAGCAAATGCTCGACGAAAACCCGTTTTTGGAGCGGGGTGAAGAGCAGGCCGAACGCGAAGCCTTCGGTATGGATCAATCCGATGCGCCGGTGAGTGCCGGTGAACAAATCAGCGAACTCGCGGCCGAAGCGCCCGACTGGTCACCCAGCGATGGTTTGAGCACGGTCTCGGTGAGTGAGCCCAGCGAGGACAAAACCGACGCCGCCAGCCCGCTGGAGGAAAGCTGGGAGGGCGATGGTTCGGTGGAGATGTCGCCCGACGACAGCGAGTGGGGCGGCGAAGCGCCTTCGCGGAACAAGGCCACGGGTGAGGACGAGACCGCCACCGCCGCCGAGTTGGCCCGCAGCGACGAAAGCCTGCACGCGTTTTTGCACGACCAAGCACGCTGCTTGCGTTTGAGCGAAGAAGACCAAGCCGCGCTGTACTTCATCATCGAGTCGATCAACGACGAAGGATATCTGGAAGATGGCTTGGAGGCGCTCGCCGAGTCGTGGCTGCGCATGGCCATCGAACATGGGGCCGCGCCCAGCGACGCGGGTATCGAGTTGCGAGAAGAGGTTCAGCAGCGCTTGCAAATCGCGCTCAACCACGTGCACCACATGGAGCCAGCCGGTGTGGGTGCTCGCGATTTGGGCGAATGTTTGCGTTTGCAAATCATGGAGCTGCGCAACACGCCCGAAGCCCGTGCGGCCATGCTCATTTGTGCGCAGCCGCTGGAGTTGATGGCCAAACGCGACGTCAAGCGCTTGTGTGTCGCCTGTGGTTTGGACGACGCGCTGGTGCGAACGGCCTTGGGTTTGATCGCCCGTTTGGAGCCCAAGCCCGGTCGACGCTTTGTGAATTTGGAGCGCCAAGTGGTGGTGCCCGATGTGCTCGTCACGCGCTCTGGGCGGGGCTTCAAGGTCGTGCTCAACCCCGAGGTCATGCCGCGTTTGCGCGTGCACGATGTCTACGCCAACGCCTTGCGCCAGGGCCGTGGCGGCAGCTCGGACGCGGCCAACGCCAGCATGCAACAGCGTTTGCAAGAGGCGCGCTGGTTCATCAAAAACATCCAGCAGCGCTTTGACACGATTCTTCGGGTCTCTACCGCCATCGTGGAGCGCCAGCGCAATTTTTTCATGCACGGTGAACTCGCCATGCGCCCCTTGGTCTTGCGCGAAATCGCCGATGAATTGGCGCTGCACGAGTCCACCATCAGCCGCGTGACCACAGCCAAGTACATGGCCACGCCACACGGCACCTTTGAATTGAAGTATTTCTTTGGTTCGGGCTTGGGCACCGAGACCGGTGCCAATGCCTCGAGCACGGCGGTGCGTGCCTTGCTGAAACAATTCATTGCCAGCGAGAATCCCAAGAAGCCGCTCTCCGACAACCAACTCTCGGATCTGTTGAAAGAGCAAGGCATTGAGTGCGCGCGCCGCACCGTGGCCAAATACCGAGAGGCCTTGCGCATCGCGCCGGCCAATTTGAGAAAGTCTTTGTGAACAGTTTGAAGTTGTTTTTGCCTTGCGCCGCGGGCGTCGAGGACGCATTGACCGCCGAGGTCCAGGCCATCGTGGGTGAGCCCGTGGCCTTCAAGGCGCGTGGGGGTGTGGGTGTGGTCGCTTCTTGGCGTGACGCCATGCGTTTGAATTTGCACAGCCGATTGGCGCAGCGCGTGTTGGTGCAACTCTCGCACGGGGGTTACCGCAACGAGCAAGACCTCTACAACGCCGCCAGCGAAATCGCGTGGGAAATTTGGTTCTCACCGGCGCAAACCATCAAGGTCGAGGTCACCGCGCAGCACAGCCCGCTCACGTCCTTGAACTTCGCGGCCTTGAAAATCAAAGACGCGGTGTGCGACCGCTTTCGCGCCAAGCGCGGCGAGCGGCCCAGCGTGGACACGCATTGGCCGGACATCCGGATCTTTGTCCACCTGACCACCGATACCCTCACGCTCTACATCGACACCTCGGGCGAGCCATTGTTCAAGCGTGGTTGGCGCGAAGACAAGGGCGATGCGCCGCTCAAAGAAACCTTGGCCGCGGCCATGGTGGCGGCCACCGAGTGGTTGCCCACTGAGGCGTCCCCAGGCCCTTGGCCTGAGGATGCGCCAGCGCTTTACGACCCCTGCTGCGGCAGTGGCACGGTGGTGATCGAGGCGGCGCAGGCCGCGCTCAACATCGCACCCGGTCTCTTGCGCCGCTTCGCCTTTGAGAAGATGTTGCCGTTTCAGCCCCACGTTTGGAGCGCGATCCGCGACGACGCACAAGCCGCACAGCGGCCTTGGCCTGCCGGCCGTGCGCCGCTGGCCTACGGCAGCGATGTGTCTTTTCGCATGGTCGACTTTGCCCAGCGCAACGCCGAGCGCGCCGGTGTGGCGCAAGCCGTGGAGTTCCGCGGCGGTGATGCTTTGCAGCGCCTACCCCCCACCGATCGCCCGGGCGTGCTCTTGCTCAACCCGCCTTACGGCGAACGCATCGCCGCAGCCGGCGTGGCGGGCCAAAATGCGGACGAACGCGCACAAGCGCGTCAAGGTGGCCGCGAGAGCGCGCAGATGAGCGACGGCGGTGATGGCAGCGAATTTTTTCAACAACTCGCTGCGCATTGGAAAAGTCACTACGCGGGCTGGAACGCTTGGTTGCTCACGCCCGACATGGGCTTGCCCGGCAAGATGCGCTTCAAGGCCTCGCGCCGCGTACCGATGTGGAACGGCCCGATCGAATGCCGTTTGTTCCGCTTTGATCTCACGGCCCGTCTGAACCCACCCCCGAGCCCATGAAGCCTTTGGTGATCGACACCAACGTGGCGCTGGACCTGTGTGTGTTTGCCGATCCAGCGATCGAGCCCTTGCGACAAGCGGTGTCTGAGGGGCAGTGGGCGTGTTTGGCCACACCGGCCATGCGCGAGGAGTTGCAGCGCGTTTTGGCTTACCCCTTGGTGGCGCGGCGTTTGGCCGCCGACGCGCGCAGTGCCGAAGCGGCCTTGGCGGTGTGGGACGCGGCGGTGCGCATCGTGGCACCCGCGCCCAAAGCGCCTTACACCTGCAAAGACGCGGACGACCAAATTTTCATCGACTTGGCCGCCGAGCATCAAGCCCGTTTGATCAGCAAAGACAAGGCCGTGCTGTGCATGGCCAAGCGATTGGCGCGCTTAGGCGCCGAGGTCTTGCCGCGCTGGCCCGCGACTCAAGACTGAGCGCTGTGCAGCGCAAAGCTGTCGCCGTTGCAGCGGCTCCAATAGGCGCGAAAAACGCCGTCTTGGTGCTCTACTTCGCGGAGCAAAGCACCCGCAGCCATCCCCGGTAAGAGTTTGGACAACAGTTGCACCTCGTGGTCGCTCACGCGGCGCACGATGTGATCGGCGGTGATGTCTCTGGGGTGCTGCAAACCTGCGGCTTGCACCAACTCGCGCAAAGCCTTGAGCGTCTCATGGTGGAAGTTGTACACCCGCGTGGCCTTGTCGGGCACCACCAGCGCTTGTTGACGCACCGGGTCTTGGGTGGTCACGCCGGTCGGGCAGTGCCCAGTGTGGCAGACCTGCGCTTGGATGCAGCCCAACGCAAACATGAAGCCGCGCGCGCTGTTGCACCAGTCGGCACCCAAGGCCATGGCTCGTGCGATGTCAAACGCACTGATGACCTTGCCCGAGGCGCCCAGTGCGATGCGATCGCGCAGACCCACACCCACCAAGGTGTTGTGCACCAAGCGCAAACCTTCTTGCAGTGGGGTTCCCACGTTGTCAGAGAATTCCAAGGGCGCGGCACCCGTGCCGCCTTCAGCGCCATCGACGACGATGAAGTCGGGTGTGATGCCCGTGTCTTGCATGGCCTTGACCAAAGCAAACCACTCCCAGGGGTGGCCCACACAGAGTTTGAAACCGACGGGTTTGCCTTTGCTGAGTTCGCGCAGTTGCGCGATGAAGGCCATGAGCTCACGCGGCGTCGAGAACGCGCTGTGCGCCGCAGGCGACACACAGTCCTCACCCACGAGGACGCCCCTCGCTTGGGCAATCTCCTCGGTCACCTTGGAGCCGGGCAAAACGCCGCCGTGTCCTGGCTTGGCACCTTGGCTGAGCTTGATTTCGATCATCTTGACCTGTGGCTCCAGCGCGTTGGCGGCAAAGGCTTCGGGATTGAATCGGCCTTCGCCGTCGCGGCAACCGAAGTAGCCCGAGCCGATTTCCCAAATCAAGTCGCCGCCGTGCACCCGGTGCCATTTGGAGATCGAGCCTTCACCTGTGTCGTGCGCAAAGCCGCCGCGTTGTGCGCCTGCGTTGAGGGCTTGAATGGCGTTGGCCGAGAGCGAGCCGAAACTCATGGCCGAGATGTTGAACACACTGGCGTCGTAAGGTTGGCGGCATTCGGCACCGCCGATGCGCACCCGGAAATCGAAAGAGGCGACATCGGTCGGCACCATGGCGTGGTTGATCCACTCATGACCGTCGGCCTTCACATCGCGTTGTGTGCCAAAGGGGCGTTTGTCGGATTCCCCTTTGGCGCGCGAATAGGCCAGTGAACGTTGGCTGCGGGAAAACGGCGTGGCATCGGTGTCGTTTTCCAAAAAGTACTGCCGCAACTCGGGGCGGATCGACTCGAGTATGTACCGGATGTGGCCAATGATCGGGTAGTTGCGCCGCACCGCACTTTTGCGCTGCTGCAAATCGCGGATGCCCACGATGGCCAGCGCCGTGCTCGCGACAAACACCAAAGCACCATTGCCTGTGGCCACAAGGACGAACAAGCTGAGCAAAGACAAGCCGATGCATACCAGCAAGACGGTGTAACGCACGGGGTACAAGGCGTTGAGGCGGTTGAGCATGAACTCTCCTAAAACAAACAAGGGACAGACTACACTCTGTGCGGCCACGATTTAACGTCAAAGCCACGCCCCTTGTCATCCGCAATCTGCCTTAAGACACATGACCGACTCCGCCGCCTTGCCGTCCATGGACAACCCCGAATTCGACCAACTCGACGCCATCTTGGACGACATGCGCCAGCGAGATGAGGAGATTCCCCAGTGGGAATTTTTGGAAGGGGCGATGGCGGCCCTCGCTTGCTCGCGCCGCGCCATCGCACCCGATGAATACTTTCCGGTTCTCTTGGGCGACGGTGGTGAGAACGCCATTGCGTTTGCCGATGATGATCAAAAACAACAGTTTGACGCTTTGTGGCAACGGCGTTGGCTTGAGGTGACCGAGGCATTGGCCACCAACGTGGACCGGCTCGACGAAGACGCGGCCTACCACCCCGAGGTCATGGACGTGCGCGGTGCGGTGGCTTGTTTGCCCGAAGCCGACCAAGCCGCCATGCGCGGACAAGAGATGCCATCGTTTGGGCAGGTCTGGGCGTTGGGCTTTATGTTCGTGGTGGAAAACTGGCCCGAGGAATGGGCCGCGCCGCGGGACAAAGAGGCTGCTGAGTGGCTCGACACGGCGCTCGAGCGCATCGTGGCCCTGACCGACGACGACAAAGCTGCGCCCACCGTTTCGATGTTCAGCGAAGACGGCCCTCCGAGCGTGAGCCAAGCCCGGGTGGACGCGTTCGGTGAGGCGATTTGGTCGGTCTACGAGTTGCGCCAACTTTGGCACACCTTGGGCCCACGCAGCGCGCCGGTGAGCAAAGGCAGCACACAGGGACGCAACGACGTGTGCGCTTGCGGCAGCGGGAAAAAATTCAAAAAGTGCTGCGGCGCTTGAGCGCTTTCACACCCGTTGGCGCACGCCCTTCAGCGCGTGCCACACCGCGGCTTGGCGAATGCCAGCGCGATCACCGCTGAACTGCACCCGCTCGCTGAACACGCCGCCTGGCCAAGCCCAGGCGAAGCACACCGTGCCCACGGGTTTGTCCACGCTACCACCCAAAGGGCCCGCCACACCGGTGATCGCCACAGCGATCTGAGCCGCTGAGTGGCGCAAGGCGCCTTCGGCCATGGCGCGCGCCACCGGCTCGCTGACCGCACCGTGCGCAGCGATGAGTTCGGCGGGCACGCCGAGCAGCTCGGTTTTGGCGGCGTTGGAATAGGTCACAAAGCCGCGCTCAAACCATGCGCTGGAGCCACTGAGTTCGGTGCAGGCTGCCGACACCAGACCACCCGTGCAACTCTCAGCGGTGCTCAACGACCAGCCTCGCGCCAGAAGGGCTTTGGCGAGCTCGGCGGTGGTCTCGTTCAGAACCGCCACAAAGCCACCACGAGCAAGGTACAAAAGGCCGCGAGGATGTCGTCGAACAAAATACCAAATCCCCCGCGCGGGCCAAAGCCTTTGAAGTGACGGTCGGCCCAAGCCATGGGCCCCACCTTGACCGAGTCCAACAGGCGAAACAGAGCGAACGCCGCGAACTGCGCCAGCAAGCCGCTGGGCGAAACCATCCACAAGACCAACCAAAACGCGATCACCTCGTCCCACACGATGTGGCCCGAATCGGCCACGCCCATGTGGCGAGCGGTGACGGTGCAGGCCCACCAGCCGATCAGAAAACCCAGCACGATCACACTGGCCCAGCCGATGTCGTTGAGCCAGGGGTCCATGAACAAAAAAGCCACCCACGCCCACAGCGTGCCGCTGGTGCCGGGCGCCACACGGGCCAAGCCCGAGCCCGCGCCCAAGGCGATGAAGTGCGCCGGGTGGGCCAACAAAAACCGCCAATCCGGGCGCAAGACCAGCGTGGGCACGTCGGTGTGGGTGGCGCTGCTCGCTGGGGTGTTCATGGTGGGATTATTGGGCAAAGTGATCGAAGCTTTGCCAGCTCGGTGCGAGCCGTTGGCCATCGACACCTTGCCAATGCAAGCCTGGGGTCGCGGTGATCTGGCCGATGCGGGTGACAGGGGTTTGTGCGCGCTCGGCCGCGGCTTGCACGGCGGCGCGTTGAGCTGGCGCGGCGGTGAACAGCAGCTCGTAATCGTCGCCGCCCACGGCCGCGCAGCGGTGGCGCCACTCGGTCGCTAAGCCTTGTAACGCCGGGTCTTGGCTGGCGGCATCGATGTCGATCAACGCCCCACAGCCGCTGGCGGTGAGCAGGTGTTGCACATCGCCGGCCAAGCCGTCGCTCAGGTCCATGGCCGCGTGCGCCACGCCCAGCAAGGCTTGGCCCAAGGCCACCCGCGGGTTGGGTCGCTCCAAACGATCGCGCAACGCAGGGGGCAGTTCGCCGCCGACGGCTGCCCGTGCCCACGACGCGCCTTGCATCCAAGCCAAGGCCAGGTGCGCCGCGCCCAAGCCGCCGCTGATGTAGAGGTCGTCGCCCGCTTGCGCCGCATCGCGTCGCAAGGCTTGGCCGGGGGCGACTTCGCCCATCACCGTGATGCACAGGTTGAGCGGTCCGCGCGCGGTGTCGCCGCCGATCAAGCGGCAGTGGTGGGCATCGGCCAAGGCGAATAGGCCTTGTGCGAAGGCGCTGAGCCAAGCGTCGTTGGCGTCGGGCAAAGCCAACGCCAAGGTGAAACCCACGGGCCGGGCGCCCATGGCCGCGAGGTCGCTCAGGTTCACCGCCAAAGCTTTGTGACCCAAGGCCTGGGGCGACACATCGTCAAAAAAATGCCGACCAGCCACCAGCATGTCGCTGGAGATGGCCCATTGTTGGCCTGGGCTGGGTTGCAGCAAGGCCGCGTCGTCGCCGATGCCCAGCACCACCGATGCGCTCGGCGGCGAGGGCCGCATGAAATGGCGTCGGATGAGTTCGAACTCACCCATGGCTCAGTGCAGCACGCGCGGCGCGGGCGCAGCACCCTCGGCGATCAGGGCCAAGGTGGGCACGGGGGCTTCGAAGCGTTCGCCGTTAACGCCGACACAAAAAAATGCGCCTCGCATGGTGCCGATGGGTGCGTGCAACTGCACCCCGCTGGTGTATTCAAACGATTCACCGGGTGCCAACAGGGGCTGTTTGCCCACCACACCCAAGCCCTTGACCTCTTGGTAGTGGCCGCTGTCGTCCTCGAAAACCCAGTGACGCGCCACCAGTTGCGCGGACACCGTGCCCGTGTTGGTGATGGTCACGGTGTAGGCAAAGGTGTGGCGCACCGGATCGCTGCTGGATTGCTCTGGCAAGTACAGTGGGCGGACGTCGCAATGGAAGAGGCAAGTGTCGGACATGCGGCATGTTAAACCGCCGACCGTTGGCCCTGCCAAAATAGCGGTTTTCTAGGATGCCCCCATGACCACCCACCGCATCGCGCCTTCCATCTTGTCTGCCGACTTCGCCCGTTTGGGCGACGAGGTGAAAAACGTCATCGCCGCCGGCGCCGATTGGATCCACTTCGACGTGATGGACAACCATTACGTGCCCAACCTGACCTTTGGGCCCATGATTTGCCAAGCCGTCAAACCCCACGCCAAAACGCCCGCGGGCGTGGCCGTGCCGATTGATGTGCATTTGATGGTTTCGCCCGTGGATGCCTTGGCCGCTTCGTTTGCCGAGGCCGGTGCGGACCTCATCAGCTTTCACCCCGACGCCAGCGGCCACGTGCACCGCAGCATCCAGTCGATCAAAAGCAAAGGCGTCAAAGCCGGCTTGGTGTTCAACCCCGCCGCGTCCTTGGACGTGTTGGAGTGGACCATCGACGAGATCGACCTCATCCTGATCATGAGCGTGAACCCCGGTTTTGGTGGTCAAAGCTTCATCGACTCGGCCTTGCGCAAGGTCGAGTTGGCGCGCCAATGGATCGAGCGCAGCGGGCGCGACATCCGCTTGGAGGTCGACGGGGGCATCAAGGTCGACAACATCCGCCGCGTGGCCGATGCGGGTGCTGACACCTTCGTGGCGGGCAGTGCGATTTTTGGCAAGCCCGACTACAAGAGCGTGATCGACCAGATGCGCAGCGCATTGGCCGCATGAAGGCCTGCATCATCGACCTCGACGGGACGCTCGTCGACACCTTGGGCGACTTCGTCGCCTCGCTCAACCACATGCTAAACGATTTGGACTTGCCCGAGGTCGACGCGCCCACGGTGGAGCGGGCCATTGGCCAAGGCTCTGGCCACTTGGTTAGCAAGGTGCTCGCGCACCAACTGGCCTTGCCTGAGGTCTTGGCGGGCGGTACGGTCCTGCTGACTTGGTCCGAAGACCAGCGCAACGCCTTGGCACTGGAGCGCTACCAACACCACTACGGTTTCAACAACGGTCAACACTCGGCCGTTTACCCCGGAGTGATGGAGGGCCTGCAGCGCTTGAAGCAGGCCGGTGTGCCCATGGCCTGCCTGACCAACAAGCCCGTGGGGTTCGCGCGCGACCTGCTGGAACTCAAAGGCTTGCTGGGATACTTTGCCCACGTGTTCGGTGGCGACAGTTTTGAGCGAAAGAAGCCCGACCCCTTGCCGGTGCTGCGCACCTGCGAGGCCTTGGGCACAGCCCCGGCCGACACTTGGGTGGTCGGCGACTCGCGCAACGACGCGCAGGCC
>Ga0194086_1159_pt1 | contig 14922 bp, 14 predicted proteins | sample LauGreSBDMM110DD_2_FD_133656 | JGI IMG/M metagenome (GOLD analysis project Ga0194086, IMG submission 133656) | reverse complement strand
AAAAAGCGATTCGTGAGTCCGATCTGGGCCTGAACCCCTCGTCGCAAGGTGACTTGATTCGTGTGCCGATGCCCGCCATGACCGAAGAACGCCGCAAAGAACTCACCAAGGTCGTGCGCAGCGAGGGCGAGAACGCCAAAATCATCGTGCGCAACCAACGCCGCGATGCCAATGAGGCCATCAAAAAGCTGGTCAAAGACAAGCTCGCGTCTGAGGACGACGAGCGGCGTTCACAAGAAGACATTCAAAAACTGACCGACCGCATGATCGCCGAGGTCGACCGTTTGGTGGCCTCCAAAGAACAAGACATTCTGGCCGTTTGAGCCAAACCATGTCGACAACGCCACCCCCCGATTTGCCGCGCCACGTCGCCATCGTCATGGATGGCAACGGTCGATGGGCCAAAAAGCGGTTTTTGCCCCGGGTAGCTGGGCACAAACAGGGGGTTGAGGCTTTGCGTAAAACGGTTCGGCATTGTCTGGACCGCGGTATCGGTGTGTTGACGGTGTTTGCTTTTTCTTCCGAAAACTGGTTGAGGCCTGCCGACGAGGTGGGAGCGCTGATGGAGTTGCTGGCGCTGGCCTTGACCCGAGAGGTGCCCCAGCTTCATGCCAATGGCTTGCAGTTGCATTTCCCCGGAAAGAAACACGGCTTATCGCCTCGCATCGTGCAGGCCTTGCAGGACGCAGAAGACGCCTCGGCGAACAACCAACGTTTGGTGCTCAATGTGTGCTTCAACTATGGTGGTCGTTGGGATATCGTTGACGCGGCTCAGCGCTTGGTCGCTTCGGGCGAGCCGATCACGGAAGAGAGCCTAAGTGCTTACACCGCCTTGGCCCATGTTGGGGACCCCGATTTGGTGATTCGCACCGGCGGCGAGCGACGCATCAGCAATTTTTTGTTGTGGCAAAGTGCATACAGCGAGTTTTACTTCTCCGACGTCTTGTGGCCCGACTTTGATCCCCAGGCCTTGGACGAAGCCTTGAACGACTTCGCTCAACGCGAACGCCGTTTTGGCAAAACATCCGAGCAAATCGAGCTAGACCGCAAGCCCCATGCTTAAACAACGCATCATCACCGCAGCCTTGTTGTTGGCCGTCTTTTTGCCTGCGTTGGTGTTTCCTTCACCTTGGTTTTTTGCGGCATTGACCTTGGTTCTGATCGGTGCTGCGGGTTGGGAGTGGGCGCGCATGCAAGGCGCGCTGGCTGCCATGTCGGTAGCTTCTGGGGTGGCTGCTGCGCTGACCTTGTCGGCGCTGATATGGGGCGGTCTGGATGTGCCTTGGGGCTTGGTTTGGTTGTTCGCTGCGGCCGCTTGGGTGCTTCTGTCGGTGTGGATGTTGGCGCGTGGCGTGAGCGCTTGGCTTGAGTGGCCGCAAGGGATGCGCCACGGTTTGGGCTTGGCCTTGATTGTGTTGGCTGGCGCGGCTTTGTGGCAGGCGCGATTGCAAGGCTGGGTGTTTCTTCTGTCGATCTTGGTACTGGTCTGGACAGCCGATGTGGCGGCGTATTTTGGTGGCAAGCGTTGGGGTCGTCGAAAATTGGCGCCAGCGGTGAGCCCCGGCAAGACCTGGGCCGGGGTATTCTCTGGCTTCGCGGGGGTGTTGCTGGTGTCAACGACTTGGTTGCTGTGGGAGTCTGTGAGCCCGGCGAGCAGCCCCAGTTTGTTCGCCCGATTGTGGTTGTTGGGCCCCGCGCTGGCCTTGCTGGCCTTGGTTTTTTTGACCGCTATGGCGGTGGTGGGTGATTTGGTGGAGTCCTTGGTCAAGCGCAGCGCGGGCATCAAAGACTCCAGCGGATTGCTGCCGGGACATGGCGGCGTCCTCGACCGGGTGGATGCGTTGCTGCCTGTGTTGCCCTTGGCCATGATGCTGGTAAGTTGGTGAGATCACGATGAACAAGACTACCCTCACGGTTTTGGGCTCCACCGGTTCGATCGGGACGAACACCTTGGATGTCGTCTCTCGGCACCCCGAACGTTTTCGCATCTTTGCCTTGACGGCATCGAGCCAAGTGGATGCGATGCTGGCCCAGTGCCGCGCTTTTGCCCCACGTTACGCGGTCATGTCGCGCCCAGACGCTGCGCATGACTTGGCCCAACGCGTCAAAGCCGAGGGACTGGCCGTGGAGGTCTTGTCCGGTGAACAGGCGCTGTGTGAGGTCAGTGCGCACGCCGAAGTGCAAGTCGTCATGGCTGCCATCGTCGGGGCCGCGGGTCTGGCACCCAGCCTAGCAGCAGCGCGGGCAGGCAAACGGTTGCTGCTGGCCAACAAGGAAGCGATTGTCGTGGGCGGCTCGATGTTCATGCAGGCCGTGCGCGAGGGTGGGGGCGTGCTCCTGCCGATTGACAGCGAGCACTCAGCCGTTTTTCAGTCTTTGCCCGAGGACCCCGGCACTTGGTCCGCTCGGGTGAGCAAAATCATCTTGACGGCGTCGGGTGGCCCGTTTCGTACACGCGACCCCAAGACCATGCCCCAAGTCACGCCGCAAGAGGCTTGCGCTCACCCCAACTGGAGCATGGGGCGCAAGATCTCGGTCGATTCGGCCACCATGATGAACAAAGCCTTGGAGGTGATCGAGGCGCACCATTTGTTTGCGATGGCACCCGAACAGATCGAGGTGGTGATTCACCCACAAAGCGTGATCCACTCCATGGTGGAATTCCGCGACCGTTCGGTCGTTGCCCAGCTGGGCACACCCGACATGCGGGTGCCGATTGCTTATGGCCTTTCATGGCCCCAGCGCATCGAGTCGGGTGCTCAAGCCTTGGACTTTTCAACCTTAAAAGCCCTCACTTTTGAGGCGCCGGATCCACAGCGTTTCCCGGGTTTGGGGTTGGCTTGGCAAGCGTTGGCTGGGCCTTTGGGCACCACCGCGGTGCTCAACGCCGCCAACGAGGTGGCCGTTGCTGCATTTTTGGATCAAGGCCTGCGCTTTGATCGCATCCACGCGGTCAACGAACAAACCCTAGCGGCTGTTCTGCCCAATGCCATGGGCGGAGTGGACGATCTCATGGCCTTGGACGCAGCCGCTCGGCGCGTGGCCGAGTCTTGCGTGGCCCAGTGGGTCCGTTGACATGACCACCTTGCTGGCCTTCATTTTGGCGGTCGGTGGCTTGATCGTCATCCACGAATACGGTCACTACCGCGTGGCCGTGGCGTGTGGTGTCAAGGTGCTGCGGTTTTCCATTGGCTTTGGCAAGCCCTTGCTGCGCTGGCAACGCGACCCCAACGCCACTGAGTTCGTGTTGTGCGCGCTGCCTTTGGGTGGGTATGTGCGCATGCTCGATGAGCGAGAAGGTCCTGTGCCGGTGGATCAGCAGCACTTGTCCTTCAATCGGCAGCGTTTGCGCAACCGAGCCTTGATCGTGGTGGCGGGTCCGATGGCCAATTTGTTGACTGCCGTGGTGCTTTATTCGACCGTGGCTTGGATGGGACAGGCCCAATCGGTGGCGCAGTTGTCTTCGCCAGCCCCAGCATCGCTGGCGCAGCAGGCGGGTTTGCGCAGTGGCCAATGGGTGCAACAAGTCGCGGTGGGTGAGGAGCCTGCCCAAGCGGTGGCGTCTTTTGCCGATTTGCGTTGGGCCATCACCCAAGCGGCTTTGAATGGGCAAGACCTGCGCTTGTGGGTGGGCAACAGCCCCAACGCCACCGGCCAAGAGGTCTTATTGCCCTTGGCGGCCTTACAAGCCCGAGAAGCGGATGCGGTTTTGTTTCAACGCATCGGTATCGAGGCGCCTTTGAGCGCACCCGTGATCGGGTCATTGGTAGCGGGTGGGGCGGGCGAAAGGGCTGGGCTGCTCGAGGGCGATCGCGTCCTCTCGGTCAACGATTCGCCGGTGCTCGACGCGCAAGACCTTCGTCACCGCATCCGACGCGTGGACGATCTGGTTTCATCGGTGCCCCTGCCTCAGCGCTGGCGCGTGGAGCGTGGGGGTGTGACCTTGAACCTGTCCGTGACACCTGAGGTGGACACCAGTGTGATGCCACCACGTGGACGTATCCAAGCCTACATTGGCGAGCCATCGCAGACCCTTTGGGTGAGCCATGGGCTTTGGTCTGGCATGGCCCAAGGGTTGGAGCGTACCTGGGACGTGTCTTGGATGAGCTTGCAAATGTTTGGCCGCATGCTCATCGGGGAGGCTTCTCTGAAAAACTTGAGCGGACCACTGACGATTGCCGACTACGCCGGTCAGTCGGCGAGTTTGGGTTTGAGTGCTTATTTGGTGTTTGTTGCGCTGGTCAGCGTGAGTCTGGGGGTGCTCAATTTGCTGCCCTTGCCTGTCCTCGATGGCGGGCACCTGATGTATTATCTTTGGGAGGCTGTCACTGGCCGTGCCGTCTCAACAGCGTGGTTGGAACGCTTTCAGCGCATGGGAGTGATGGCCTTGTTGGCCTTGATGTCCGTGGCCTTGTTTAACGATGTGGCCCGACTTTTGGGCTGAACAAACGACCTCATGAAATTTCAATACACCGCCTTTGCCCGTGCTTGGCGCGCCTCTTGGTTGATGGGCGCTTTGATGGCTTTGCCATCCTGGGCTGTTGAGCCCTTTGCCTTGAAAGACATTCGCGTCGAAGGTTTGCAGCGCATCGAGCCTGGGACCGTGTTCGCCTCTTTGCCGTTTCGCATTGGGGATACCTTCACCGACGACAAAGGCACCGCCGCCATTCGCTCTTTGTTTGGCTTGGGTTTGTTCGCCGACGTTGGCTTACAGATCGAAGGTCAGGTGTTGGTCATCACCCTGCAAGAGCGTCCGAGTGTGGCCGACGTCTCTTTTTCGGGCATCAAAGAGTTTGAAGCCGAAGTTTTGAAGAAGGCGCTGCGCGACATTGGCTTGGCCGAAGGCCGTGCGTTTGACAAATCTTTGGCCGATCGTGCTGAACAGGAGCTCAAGCGCCAATACCTCAACCGCAGCATGTACGCCGCCCAAGTGGTCACCACGGTGACCCCGGCTGAGCGAAACCGTGTGAACCTGAACTTCAGTGTGGTCGAGGGTGATGTGGCCAAAATTGAAGCCATTCGCATCGTGGGTGCTCAAGCGTTTTCCGAGCGGACCCTTCGCGACCTGTTCAACTTGGACACCGGCGGCTGGTTGAGTTGGTACACCAAAGCCAACCGCTATTCACGCGCCAAGTTCAACGCCGATTTGGAAACCTTGCGATCCTATTATTTGACCCGAGGCTTTCTGGAGTTCCGCATTGATTCCACCCAAGTGGCCATCTCGACCAACAAAAGCGAGATGGAACTGACCATCAACATCACCGAGGGCAATCGGTTCGTGGTCTCTGCCGTGGAGCTTCAGGGCGACTTTTTGGGCAAGGACGACGAGTTCAAATCGATGGTTGCGGTCCGTGTCGGACAGGCTTACAACGACGAGGACGTGTCACAAACCGTCAAAGCATTCACCGAACATTACGCCAAATTTGGTTATGCATTCGCCCAAGTGCAAGCCACGCCGCGCATCGATCGTTTGAGCAACCGTGTGGTCTTCGTTTTGCAAGCGCAACCCCAGCGGCGGGTTTATGTTCGCAAGATCAACGTGGCTGGCAACAACAAAACCCGCGATGAAGTGGTACGCCGCGAGTTTCGCCAACTAGAGGCGGCTTGGTACGACGGGGACCGCATTCGACGCTCGCGTGACCGCGTTGACCGTTTGGGCTTTTTCACGGAAGTCTCCGTAGAAACCGAGCCTGTGCCAGGCACAAACGATCAGGTGGATTTGACGGTCACCGTGATGGAAAAACCCACGGGCAATTTGTCTTTGGGTGCAGGCTACTCGCAATCCGAAAAGTTGTCGTTTGTGGCCGGTATTCGCCAAGAAAACGTCTTCGGCACGGGTAACTATTTGGCCTTGGACGTCAACACCAGCGACTTCAACGAGCAGGCGGTGCTCAGCACCACCAACCCCTATTTCACGGCGGACGGTGTCTCGCGCACCTTCGATTTGGCCTACACCACCAGCAGCCCGCTCAATACCCAGGGCGAGGGGTACCGACTGATCACGCCAAGGGCCGCGGTGCGTTTTGGTTTTCCATTGAGCGAGAGCGACACCATCTTTTTGGGCGCTGGTGCAGAACAAACACAGATTGAAATCAACACCACGACGGGTTTGCCCGTCGCGTACAGGAATTACACCGATGAATTCGGCACGCGCAGCACCGCCTTGCCTTTGACCTTGGGTTGGGGGCGTGATTCGCGCGACAGCGCCTTGGTGCCCAGTGAGGGGCGTTTGCAGCGACTCAACGCCGAATGGAGTGTGGCTGGTGATGTGCGTTACCTCAAAACCAGTTACCAATTCCAGCAGTACATACCGCTGAGCAAAAAATACACCTTGGCCTTCAACACCGAGTTGGGTTGGGGTCAGGGCGCCAGTGGGAAAGCATTCCCCCTGTTCAAGAATTTTTCTGGTGGTGGTCTCGGTTCGGTCCGCGGATTTGAGCAGGGCTCTTTTGGCGGGCGCTCCAACACCTTGGACGTCAATGGTCTAGAAACGACCAACTTCATCAATTTGGGTGGCGACCGCAAAGTTCAGTTCAACGCGGAATTCATCACGCCGTTCCCGGGCGCTGGCAACGACAGAACCCTGCGTTTGTTCGGATTCTATGATTTGGGTACCGTCTTGGGTGATGTCAATGGCGTTCGTCAAACCTTTGCATCAGACGAATTTCGCTCATCGGTGGGCTTGGGTTTGAGTTGGATTTCGCCGGTTGGGCCGTTGCGTTTTGCTTGGGCCAAGCCCATACTTAAAAAAGAGGGCGATCGCCTTCAAAACTTTCAATTTCAAATCGGGACATCGTTCTAATGAACTCCATGCTTAAACCCTTGTTGGCTGCTGGTCTGGGCTTTGCCTTGGCCCTCACGCCCGTTTTTGCCCAAGAGCTGCGGGTCGGCGCTGTGAATGTTGACCGATTGATGCGAGATTCCGAACCCGCCAAGGCCGCCACGGCCAAGTTGCAACAAGAGTTTGCCAAGCGCGACCGCGACCTCAAAGCCGCTGGTGCGGAGTTTCAAGCCGCTGCTCAAAAATTCGAACGCGATGCACCTACCCTGTCCGAGTCGCAGCGACTCACATCCCAACGCCAATTGGCCGAACAGGAGCGTGATTTGCAGCGACGCCAGCGCACCTTGCAAGAGGATTTGGGTCTGCGTCGCAACGAAGAGACCCAAGCGCTCATCGAGCGCATCAACCGCAGCATCCAACAGGTTGCGACCGCTGAAAAATACGATCTGATCGTTCAAGAAGCGGCCTACATCAACCCCCGCTTGGACATCACCGAAGCGGTCATGAAGCGCATGGCCAGCGGTAAATGATGGGGTTTTTCGCGTGGTGATGGTCACTTTGGCTTCGCTGGTGGCGGCCTTGGGTGGTCGCTTGCAGGGTGATGGCCAAGTGAAGGTCACGCGCTTGGCGCCCCTGGAGACGGCCGATCCTCAGGCTTTGTCTTTTGTGTCTCACGCGCGATACGCCTCGCGCATCGCCACCACACAGGCGGCGGCCCTGATCGTTTCACCCGCATTGGAGGCCACAGCGGCTGAGCGTGGCCCCTGCATCGTCACCGACGACCCCTATTTGTATTTTGCGCACCTCACGCAGTGGTGGCGAGCGCAGCAACGACAATCCCAAACACCGACCATCGACGCCAGTGCGAGCATTCACTCAGCGGCCAAGATCGGCTCGGGGGTGAACATCGGGCCTTTTGTTGTGGTGCAAGCCGGAGCTGATGTGGGTGATGGCGTGGTCTTGGGTGCCCACACCGTGTTGGGCTTGAATGCCCGCATTGGTGCAAACAGCCGTTTGGCCCCCCACGTGACCGTCGGCGACCATTGCAGTTTGGGAGAACGTTGTGTGGTGCATGCGGGTGTGGTGATCGGTGCCGACGGCTTCGGCTTTGCGCCGCACCAAGGCCAATGGGTAAAGATCGAGCAGCTCGGTGCGGTTCGCATCGGCAACGACGTGGAAATTGGCGCCAATACCTGCATCGACCGCGGCGCGCTCGACGACACCGTGATCGAGGACGGTGTCAAGCTCGATAACCTGATTCAAATCGGACACAACGTGCGCATCGGCGCCCACACGGCCATGGCCGGTTGTGTCGGGGTGGCCGGTAGCGCCACGATCGGTGCGCATTGCACGGTGGGTGGCGGTGCGGTGGTCCTGGGCCATTTGCAACTCGCCGATCGGGTGAATATCTCTGCCGCATCGGTGGTCACGCGCTCGATTGCGCAGCCCGGTCATTACAGCGGCATCTTTCCCATCGACGACAATGCGAGTTGGGAAAAAAATGCGGCTTCGCTCAAGCAGCTCAACCGCTTGCGCCAACGCCTCGCTGCCTTGGAGCGGTCCTTGCCTTCCAATCAATCAACACCTTCAGAACCATGATGGACATCCACGAAATCCTCAAACAACTGCCGCACCGCTATCCGTTTTTGCTCGTTGATCGCGTGCTGGAGGTGGAGAAGGGCAAGCGCATCAAGGCCTTGAAAAACGTCACCATCAACGAGCCGTTTTTTGTGGGTCATTTTCCGCACCGCCCCGTCATGCCCGGCGTCTTGATGCTCGAAGCCATGGCGCAGGCCGCAGCCCTCTTGGCTTTTGACACCTTGGGCGTCACGCCCGACAACAAAACGATTTACTATTTCGCGGGCATCGATGGTGCGCGTTTCAAGCGCCCTGTGGAGCCGGGTGATCAGTTGGTCATGGACGTGAGCTTGGAGCGCATGAAGTCGGGTATTTTTAAATTCAAAGGCACCACGCGCGTGGGCGACGAGATCGCTTGTGAAGCCGAGTTGATGTGCACCATGCGCACCATCGCTTGATCGGAAGGAACGCGCTGTGTCCTTGATTCACCCCACGGCGGTGGTTGATCCGCAGGCCCAGATCGACGCTACGGTCACGATCGGCCCCTACACCGTCATCGGCCCGAACGTGAGGATTGGTGCGGGCACCACCATCGGTGCGCACTGTGTGATCGAGGGTCACACCACGATGGGTTGCGATAACCGGATCTTCCAATTCAACTCCTTGGGCGCGATTCCACAAGACAAAAAATACGCGGGTGAACCGTGTGAGCTGGTCATTGGTGACCGCAACACCATCCGTGAGTTTTGCACCTTCAACATTGGGTCTCCCACGGGTGGCGCCATCACGCGTTTGGGCAACGACAACTGGGTCATGGCCTATGTGCACTTGGCCCACGATTGTTTGGTGGGTAACCACACGATTTTCGCCAACAACTCGCAACTCGCGGGCCATGTGGTGGTCGACGACTGGGTCATTTTGGGCGGCTTTACCGTGGTGCACCAATTTGTGCGCATCGGTGCTCACGCCATGACGGCGATGTGCTCTTTGCTGTTTGCCGATGTGCCGCCCTATGTGATGTGCCAGGGCCAACCCGCGGGGGCGCGCTCGATGAACTTCGAAGGTTTGCGCCGCCGCGGCTTTGGCCCCGAGCGCATATCAGCGGTCAAAGCCATGCACAAAGCCCTGTACCGCGACGGCCTGACCTTGGCGCAATCGTGCGAGGCCATTGAGGCCATCAAAACCAGCACCCCCGAATCAGCTGCCGATGTGGATGCGATGCTGGCTTTCTTGAAGCAGTCGGCCAGCAGCCAGCGCGGCATCGTGCGCTGAGCACAGGCCATCACCGTGGACCCACGTTTGTTTGCAATGGTCGCCGGGGAAACCTCTGGCGATCTCTTGGCGAGTTTGCTCTTGCAGGGCTTTCAGGCGCGTTGGCCGGGCCTGCGCAGCGCAGGTATTGGCGGGCCTCGCATGGTCGAACAAGGGTTTGAGGCTTGGTGGCCGAGCGAAAAACTCGCGGTGCGTGGCTACTGGGAGGTGCTGCGTCACTACCGCGGCATCGTGGGCATTCGGAAAGAGCTTCGTCGGCGTTTGCTCAGCGGGCCCCGTCCAGACCTCTTCATGGGTGTCGATGCGCCCGACTTCAACCTTTCGCTGGAGGCCGATCTCAAAGCGCAGGGTGTCAAGACGGTGCATTTTGTCTGCCCTTCGATTTGGGCTTGGCGTCCCGATCGGGTCCACACGATTCGCCAAAGCACAAACCATGTTCTGTGCATTTTTCCTTTTGAGCCCGAGCTTTTGGCGCAGCACGGCATCGCCAGCACCTATGTGGGCCACCCTTTGGCAAGCACCATCCCCATGCAGCCCGATCGGGCCGCAGCCCGCGTCCGCTTGGGTCTCTCGATCGAGGATACCGTGGTGGCGATACTGCCGGGTTCACGTGTCTCTGAGGTTCAGTACCTCGCACGCGTGTTTTTTGAAGCGGCGGTTTTGGCCTTGCGCGAGCGCCCCGATTTGAAGTTTGTGGTCCCGGCCATTCCCGGCCTGCGTGCGGCCATTGAAGCCGCGGCGCGTCAAGCAGGTTTTGAGCGCTTGGCCTCGGCCTTGCTCATCGTTGACGGCCAGTCGCACGCGGTGTTGGCGGCCTGCGATGTGACCCTGATCGCCAGCGGCACCGCGACCTTGGAAGCCGCGCTCTTCAAGCGCCCAATGGTGATCGCCTACAAAATGAACGCCCTGTCGTGGCAGATCATGCGGCGAAAACAATTGCAACCTTGGGTGGGCTTGCCCAATATTTTGTGTGGTGAATGGGTGGTGCCCGAGTTGTTGCAAGACGCGGCCACCCCGCAGGCCTTGGCACAATCGGTGTTGGCTTGGCTCGATGCGCCCGAACGAACACAAGCCTTGGCCCAGCGTTTCACCGACTTGCACCAAACCCTCACCCGCGACACCGTTGCGTTGTCCACCGATGCGATCCAAACCGTTTTGGCGCGCTGAACAAGCGCCTTTGGCATGGGACACGCCGGGCTTGGTGGCCGGTGTGGATGAGGCTGGTCGTGGGCCCCTGTGTGGGCCGGTGGTGGCCGCTGCGGTCATCCTCAACGACAAGATGCCCATCGTGGGCTTGGCCGACTCGAAAAAACTCACCGCTTTGCGTCGCGAGCGCTTGTACGACGAGATTTTGGCCAAAGCGCTGTGTTGCAGCATCGCTCAAGCCTCGGCGACCGAGATCGATGAACTCAACATCTTGCAGGCCACGATGTTGGCCATGCAGCGTGCCGTGCAAGGCTTGCGCCTCAAGCCCAACAAGGTGCTCGTGGATGGCAACCGATTGCCTCGGTTGGATGTGTTGGCTGAAGCGATCGTGGGCGGTGACGCGGTGGTGCCTGCCATTTCGGCCGCCTCCATTTTGGCCAAGGTCACGCGTGACCGTTTGCTCATGGATTTGCACCAAAAACACCCCGGTTATGGCTTTGACCGCCACAAGGGTTACGGCACTGCTGAGCACCTCGCGGCCCTCCAGTCCTTGGGCCCTTTGTCGGAGCACCGCAAATCCTTTGCCCCGGTCGCTCAAGCCTGGTTGGCCGTGCGTTCCCCAACTTGAGCGCCTGTCATGACCGAACCCAGCCCCATCACCTCCAAAGACAACCCCTTGCTCAAGCAACTGCGCTTGTTGTTCAGCGACAGCACGGCCTACCGAAAAATCGGCCGTGTTTGGTTGGAGGGAGATCACCTGTGCCGAGCGCTGCTCGATCGCGGGCAAGTGCCAGAGATAGCGGTTTTTACCGAGTCGCACTGGCCACAAGCCGACGAGCGCTTGCGCCGCGCAGCACCGGTGGTGCACACCGTGCCCGATCGTTTGATGGCCACGGTCAGCGGTTTGGAGTCGCCTGCGGGCATGGGTTTTGTTTGGCGCTTGCCCGAGGCCCCAACCTTGCTGTCCGATGTGCCCACGGTGGTCCTTGACCGTTTGCAAGATGCCGGTAACGTGGGCTCGGTTTTACGCAGCGCCGCGGCGTTTGGTTTTCGCCAAGTGCTGGCCCTGCGCGGCACTGCCGCCTTGTGGTCGCCCAAGGTGGTGAGGGCGGGCATGGGGGCGCATTTTGGCCTGCGTTTGATCGAGTCCTTGTCGGTCGAAGACCTCCAAGGCCTGCAGGTGCCCTTGGTCTTGACCAGCTCACACCAAGGCGATTGGCTGCACCAAACCCAGCTGCCTTGGCCCTGCGCTTGGGTGTTGGGCCACGAGGGGCAGGGCGTGGGAGAGGCCTTGGCCGAGCGTGCCTCCCGCTGGGTGCGCATCGGCCAGCCCGGCGGCGAGGAGTCGCTCAATGTGGCTGCCGCTGCGGCCATCTGTCTGCACGCGAGTGCGTTGGCCAGCCAGTTATAATTCCGAGGTTTATCCGCCCCTTACACGCACCTAGGTGTTGGCCCGGGCGCTTGGGCCTCGATCGTGACTGCACAACGACCGCGACTCAGGTGTCTAGGCCGGCTTGGCTGTGTGCCTTTTTCTGGAGATTTCCGTGCTGCCCGTCCACCCGAAAGCCCTTATCGCGCTCGCCGACGGCACGGTCTTTACCGGGATTTCCATCGGCGCCCCTGGTCACACCACGGGCGAAGTCGTCTTCAACACCTCGTTGACCGGCTACCAAGAAATCCTCACCGATCCCAGCTACTGCCGTCAAATCGTCACCCTCACGTACCCGCACATTGGCAACACCGGCGCCAACAGCGAAGACGTGGAGGCCGATCGCATCCACGCAGCTGGCCTGATCATCAAAGACCTGCCCCTGTTGGCGTCCAATTTCCGCAGCGAGATCAGCCTCGATGCCTACCTCCAGCGCGAAGGGACTGTGGCCATCGCTGGCTTGGACACGCGCGCCTTGACCCGCCGCTTGCGCACCCACGGCGCCCAAAACGGCTGCATTTTGGCCTTACCCGCGGGCGAGGCTTTGACCGACGCCCATCGCGCCCAAGCCATTGCGCTGGCCCAAGCCGCGCCCAACATGGCCGGTTTGGATTTGGCCCAAGTGGTCAGCGCCACCAGCCCTTACGCATGGACCCAAACCGAGTGGCAACTCGGTTTCGGTTATGGCGAACAAATCGCCCCACGTTTTCACGTGGTGGCCTACGACTTTGGCGTGAAGAAAAACATCTTGCGCATGCTCAGCGAGCGCGGTTGCAAAGTCACTGTGGTGCCGGCCAAAACCCCTGCGGCCGATGTGCTCAAGCTCAAGCCCAACGGTGTGTTCTTGTCCAATGGCCCTGGTGACCCAGAGCCGTGTGGTTACGCGATTGCCGCGACGCGCGAGATCATCGAACAGGGTGTGCCGACGTTTGGCATTTGTTTGGGTCACCAAATCATGGCCTTGGCCAGCGGTGCCAAGACCTTCAAGATGAAGTTCGGTCACCACGGCGCCAACCACCCGGTGCGCGAAACCGAGACCGGTCGTGTGTCCATCACCAGCCAGAACCACGGTTTTGCGGTGGACGAGGCGTCATTGCCGGCCAACCTCAAGGCCACCCACGTGAGCCTGTTTGACGGCACCTTGCAAGGCTTGGCTCGCACCGATAAACCTGCGTTTTGCTTCCAGGGTCACCCCGAAGCATCGCCCGGCCCGCACGACATCGGCTATTTGTTTGACCGCTTCATGGCCCTCATGGACCAGCCAGGCGCAGCGGCATGAGCGTGTACGGGGTCACCGACTTGAGCACCTACGTGATGGGGGCGATTGGCATCATTTTGTTGCCAGGGCCGAACTCGTTGTATGTCTTGTCGGTCGCCACGGTCAGGGGTATTCGCGAAGGCTTTCGATCGGCGGGCGGGGTGTTTGTGGGTGACGCCATCTTGTTGCTTTTGGTGGCCTTGGGTGCAGCGGGTTTGTTGCACACCCAACCGGCCTTGTTTGCGGTGGTCAAGTACGCTGGCGCGGCCTATTTGGTGTGGGTTGGCTTGGGCCTGTTGATGGCGGCTGGGCGCCGCTTTCGAATCGGTTCGGTTTCCATCGAGGACGCTGCACCGGTTGCACCTAACAACCTGCAGCAACCGTTTCGACGCGCCTTGGTCATCAGCTTGCTCAACCCCAAGGCGATTGTGTTTTTGTTGTCTTTTTTTGTTCAGTTCATCGATCCGGCGTATCCCAACCCGGCGGTGCCTTTTTTGATACTGGCGGCCTTGTTGATGGCCTTCAGTGGGATTTACCTGTCGGTGTTGATCGTGGCTGGCGCCCAAATGGCCAGCGGCTTTCGACGCCGACAACGCCTGAGCGCGGCTTTGTCCGGCGCTGTGGGTGCTTTGTTCATCTGGTTCGGGGCCAAGCTCGCGACCGCTAGCCTGGGTTAATACACATGCCAAAACGCAACGACATACAAACCGTCCTCATCATCGGCGCAGGCCCCATCGTCATTGGGCAAGCGTGTGAATTCGATTACTCCGGTGTGCAGGCCTGCAAGGCCTTGCGCGAAGAGGGCTACCGCGTGGTGCTGATCAACAGCAACCCCGCCACCATCATGACCGACCCGGCCACGGCCGACGTCACCTACATCGAGCCCATCACTTGGCAGACGGTGGAGAAAATCATCGCCAAAGAGCGTCCTTTGGTGTCGGGTGGCTTTGCGATTCTGCCCACCATGGGCGGCCAAACCGCGCTGAACTGCGCCTTGGATCTGTGGCGCCACGGCGTGCTGGCCAAATACGATGTTGAATTGATTGGTGCCTCGCCTGAGGCCATCGACAAGGCCGAAGATCGCCTGAAGTTCAAAGACGCCATGACCAAGATCGGTTTGGGCTCGGCGCGTTCGGGCATCGCCCACAGCATGGAAGAGGCTTGGGACGTGCAAAAGCGCATGGGCTTCCCCACCGTCATTCGCCCGAGCTTCACGTTGGGCGGCACCGGCGGCGGCATTGCTTACAACCCCGAAGAATTCGAGACCATTTGCAAGCGCGGCTTGGAAGCCTCGCCCACCAACGAGTTGTTGATCGAAGAGTCCTTGCTCGGGTGGAAAGAGTACGAGATGGAAGTGGTGCGCGACAAGGCGGACAACTGCATCATCGTGTGCTCGATCGAAAACCTGGACCCCATGGGCGTGCACACCGGTGACTCCATCACCGTGGCCCCAGCCCA
>Ga0194086_1349_pt1 | contig 15110 bp, 15 predicted proteins | sample LauGreSBDMM110DD_2_FD_133656 | JGI IMG/M metagenome (GOLD analysis project Ga0194086, IMG submission 133656) | reverse complement strand
GTTTTGCTCAATGGCGGCGGCGGGCAAACGGGTGATGCCGATGCCATAGCAGCCCATTTCCATGAACTGGGGTTTGCCGTCTTCGCCCAAGAAGGTGGCATTCATGGCCTTGGAATACTTGGTACCCAAATAGAAGACGTGGCCAATTTCAATGCCACGCTCAATGGCCAACGCCCCTTGACCATCGGGTGATGCGTCACCGGCCACCACGTTGCGGATGTCGGCCACCAGGGCCGGTTCGGGCAGGTCGCGCCCCCAGTTCACCCCCGTCATGTGGAAGTCCACCTCATTGGCGCCACAAATCCAGTTGCTCATCACCGCCACTTCGCGGTCGGCCACGATCTTCAGGGGCTTTTTCATGCCCACTGGACCCAAGTAGCCGGGCTTGCAACCAAAGTGGGTGTCGATCTCAGCCAAGGTGGCGAACCGGAACCCCCCTTCCATGCCCGGCAATTTGGTGACCTTGATCTCGTTCATGTCGTGATCGCCGCGCAGCATGAGCAACCACACGGTGCTGTGCTTGACAGCACCGTCTTCACCCAACTCGTCGGTGGCCAACACCAAGGACTTGATCGTGGCGCTCAAGGGCACGTTGAGGAAAGCGGCCACATCGGCGCAGGTGCTCTTGCCGGGGGTAGGCGTTTTGGCCAAGGCTTGACTGGCCGCACCACGGGGGGCGCTGGGAGCCAAGGCTTCAGCCTTTTCGATGTTGGCCGCGTACGTGCTGTTCGGGCAGTAAACAATGGCGTCTTCGCCGGTGGCCGCGATCACTTGGAACTCTTCGGACAGGTCGCCCCCGATGGCGCCGCTGTCGGCGGCCACGGCGCGGTAGCGCAAACCAAAACGGTCAAAAATCTGGCGGTAGGCTTGGGCCATGTTTTGGTAACTGGCTTTGGCGCTGGCCTGGTCTTTGTCGAAGCTGTAGGCGTCCTTCATGGTGAACTCGCGCCCACGCATCAAGCCAAAACGCGGGCGGCGTTCGTCGCGGAATTTGGTCTGGATTTGGTAGAGATTTTTGGGCAGTTGCTTGTGGCTGCGGAATTCTTGGCGGGCCACGTCGGTCACCACCTCTTCGCTGGTGGGCTGCACCACGAAATCGCGACCATGGCGGTCTTGGATGCGCAGCATCTCGGGACCCATCTTCTCAAAGCGGCCAGTCTCTTGCCAGAGCTCAGCAGGCTGGACCACCGGCATGGTCATTTCGATGGCACCGGCGCGGTTCATCTCCTCGCGCACGATGGCCTCGACCTTTCGGATCACTCGCAGGCCCATGGGCATGTAGTTGTAGACGCCAGCGCCGAGTTTTTTGATCATGCCCGCGCGGGTCATGAGTTGGTGGCTCACCACCTCGGCATCGGCCGGGGCTTCACGCAGGGTGGAAATCAGGAATTGGGACGCTTTCATGCTGGGGTCGTTCTAGGTGATTGTGCCCATGCTGCAATGGCGCACAACCCATGCATAATGGTCACAGTTTAAAAATTTGAGGTTGATTATGCTTGACAGAGAAGGCTTCAGGCCCAATGTCGGCATCATTCTGCTCAACCAGAAGAACCAGGTATTTTGGGGCAAACGCATCCGCTCCCATTCCTGGCAATTTCCGCAGGGCGGCATCGATCGGGGCGAAACCCCCGAACAGGCGATGTTTCGAGAGCTGCACGAAGAGGTCGGACTCAAACCCGAACACGTGAGCATCGTGGCCCGAACGCGGGACTGGTTGCGCTATGAGGTGCCGGACCGGTTCATCCGCCGGGATGCCCGCGGTCATTACAAAGGCCAGAAACAAATTTGGTATTTGTTGCGATTGGAAGCGCAAGACTGGCAACTCAACTTGCGCGCCACGAGCCACCCCGAGTTTGACGCTTGGCGCTGGAACGATTATTGGGTCCCACTGGACGTGGTGATCGAGTTCAAACGCGGGGTCTACGAAATGGCCTTGACCGAACTGTCGAGGTTTTTGCCGCGCCAAGAACCTCGGGACCGCTTCACGCGCCCACCGCCGCGCAGCTCAGGTGTATGGCAAGCCCCCGCGGGGATGGAACTGCCGCCAGGCGCGACCTACGACCCGGATCCGTCCCAATCGGTTGACGACACACGACGCCCCGACGCAAGCGCTTAGCCCCGCGTCAAAACCAAATTGTCGCGGTGAATCATCTCAGGCTCGCCCACGTAACCGAGCAATCGTTCGAAGTCACTTGAGCCCTTGCGGCAAATCAGGCGCGCCTCGGTGCTGCCGTAATTGGCCAAGCCTCGGGCCACCTCTTGTCCATCCGGGCCACAGACGGCGATCACATCACCGCGAGAAAACTCGCCGTGCACCGCCGTCATGCCCACGGGCAAGAGGCTTTTGCCCTCCCCCACCAACTTGGGCACTGCCCCGGCGTCCACCCAGACCGCACCGCGCATTTGCAGGTGGTCTGACATCCAACGCTTGCGGGCTTGGCTTTTGGCGGTTTGGGCCACCAAACAGGTGCCAATGGCTTCGCCCTCACACAGGCGCTCGAGCACACGGGGCTCGCGGCCCCAAGCGATGACGGTGGAGGCCCCCGAACCTGCGGCGCGCTTGGCGGCCAAAATTTTGGTGATCATGCCCCCTTTTCCGATGCCCGAACCGGCGCCACCGGCCATGGATTCCAAGCTGGGGTCGCCGGCGCGCGCTTCGTGAATGAAGCGGGCGTTGGGATTTTTGCGCGGGTCTTCGCTGTACAAACCGGGCTGGTCGGTCAAGATGATCAACACATCGGCCTCGACCAAATTCGCCACCAAGGCGCCCAAGGTGTCGTTGTCGCCGAATTTGATTTCGTCGTTGACAACCGTGTCGTTTTCGTTGATCACGGGCACCACCCCCAAACTGAGCAGGGTCACCAAGGTGGAGCGGGCGTTGAGGTAGCGCTCGCGGTCCGCCAAGTCGGCGTGCGTGAGCAAGACTTGGGCGCTGCCCACGCCACAGGCTCGCAGCTTGGTTTCGTACATTTGCACCAAGCCCATTTGCCCCACAGCGGCAGCGGCTTGGAGTTCGTGGATTTCTTTGGGGCGGGTGGTCCAGCCCAAACGTTTCATGCCCTCGGCCACCGCGCCACTGCTGACCATGATCAACTCTCGGCCTTGGGCCACCAATGCGGCCAATTGCTCACTCCATTGGGCAATGGCTTGTTCGTCCAAGCCCCGGCCTTCGTTGGTGACCAAGCTGGAACCCACTTTGACGACGATGCGTTGGGCGTTTTTCACCACCGGTGTGTGAAGGGCGTTGTGTTCGGCCATCGTGCAGAGGATTTCAGTTGGAAGGGAGTTTGCCTTCGGCAAATCGGGGATCGACCACCACAGGCTGGGCCGCTTGGTGCACCGCTGCCAAATGCTGGTAGACGGTTTGCACCAAACGCTCGCACCCTTCGCGGGTAAGGGCGGAGATTTCAAACACTGGGCCTTTGTAGCGCAAGCGCTTGACGGTGTCTTTGACCAAGGCCTCACGATCGTCGACGGGGATCATGTCGAGCTTGTTGAGTACCAGCCAGCGAGGCTTATCGTAGAGCGCCGGATCGAATTTTTTCAGCTCCAAAGCGATGGCTTTGGCCTGCGCGACAGGATCGATGGCATCGTCAAACGGCGCCATGTCCACCAAGTGCAAAAGCACGCGGGTGCGCTGCAGGTGTCGCAAAAACTGGTGTCCCAAACCCGCACCTTCCGAGGCTCCCTCAATCAAGCCGGGCACATCGGCCACCACAAAGCTTTTCTCGGGGCCCACACGCACCACACCCAAGTTGGGGTGCAAGGTGGTGAACGGGTAGTCGGCGATTTTGGGGCGAGCGTTGGAAATGGCGGCAATCAGGGTTGACTTACCGGCGTTGGGCATGCCCAGCAGGCCCACATCGGCCAAGACCTTGAGTTCGAGCTTGAGCGTGCGCCGCTCACCGGGCCAACCCGGGGTTTTTTGGCGTGGTGCGCGGTTGGTCGAGCTTTTGTAATGCATGTTGCCAAAGCCCCCGTCACCGCCCTTGGCCAACAAAATTTGTTCACCCGCTTCCAAGAGCTCAAACAAAACCTCGCCAGTTTCAGCGTCGGCCACGATGGTGCCCACAGGCAATTTCAAGACGATGTCATCGCCTTTGATGCCGAACATGTCCGAGCCTTTGCCGTGTTCACCGCGTTGTGCATCAAAACGCCGCGTGTAACGGAAGTCCACCAAGGTGTTGAGGCTGTCATCGGCCACGCCATAGACATGACCGCCCCGTCCGCCGTCGCCACCGTCGGGGCCGCCGAATTCTTTGTATTTTTCGTGCCGGAAGGAAGCGCAGCCGTTGCCCCCATCGCCCGCAGCGACTTCAATCGTGGCTTCGTCCACAAACTTCATGACACGCATCCTCTGAAGAAAAACACAAAAGGCCCGCTGAGCGGGCCTTTTGCTTGAGAGCTGGATCGCTCAGCCGCCGCGCTGAACACCCCCGAGCAAACAGGGGCGCAACGCCGTGACCATCACACCGGGGTGATGCTGACGTACTGGCGGTTGAGTTCGCCTTTGACGGCGAAGTTCACATGGCCGTCCACGGTGGCAAAAATCGTATGATCTTTGCCCAAACCCGTGTTGGTGCCGGGGTGGAACTTGGTGCCGCGCTGGCGTACGATGATGGCGCCGGCGCTGACCAGTTCACCACCAAACTTTTTCACGCCGAGCATCTTGGGCTTGGAATCGCGCCCGTTTCGCGTTGAGCCGCCGCCTTTTTTCTGTGCCATGGTATTTAAACTCCTTAGCCTGCAATTGCAGAAATCTGCAACTCAGTGTAATTTTGACGGTGGCCTTGGCGCTTCTGGTAGTGCTTACGACGGCGCATCTTGAAGATGCGAACCTTGTCGTGACGACCATGGGACAAGACCGTGACAGTAACTGTTGCGCCAGACACCAGGGGCGTGCCAACCTTGAGTTCAGCGCCGTAACCGACAGCCAACACTTGGTCAATCACGATTTCCTGGCCCACTTCCGCAGCAATCTGTTCTACTTTAATTTTTTCGCCAGCAGCAACACGATACTGTTTGCCACCGGTTTTTATGACCGCGTACATATGAACCTCTTGAAAAATTTCACGTGAATTCCAGCCGACCAAAGTCAGCGGAACTAGGGATTTTAGCATGGGCCGACCCAGATAATCAAGCCCAGGTGCAGCAAACCCCAGTCAAGATTCCTATAATTCTCCATAAACCCTTTGCCAGCAGCCGATTTTGACCCACCCCACCCTCACCTCCCACCCACTGGACATCATCCAAGCCGACATGCTGGCGGTGGACAGCGTCATTGCCCAGCGGCTGAGCTCCGAGGTTCCATTGGTCCGTGAAGTGGCCCAATACATCATTGCAGCTGGGGGCAAACGGCTGCGCCCAGCACTTTTGCTGCTCGTCAGTGGCGCCTTGGGCGACACCTCCTCTCGCCGGCACACCCTGGCCGCCGTTGTGGAATTCATACACACCGCCACGCTCTTGCACGACGACGTCGTCGACGAATCCACGATGCGACGCGGCCGCTCCACCGCCAACCAGCAGTTCGGCAACGCCGCCAGCGTCTTGGTGGGGGACTTTTTGTACTCGCGCGCCTTCCAAATGATGGTGGACGTGGGGCAGATGCGCGTCATGGAGGTGCTGTCCGAAGCCACCAACGTGATCGCCGAGGGCGAGGTTTTGCAACTCATGAACATGCACGACGCCTCCCTCGACGAGGCCACCTACATGCGCGTGATTCGCTCCAAAACGGCCAAACTGTTCGAGGCCAGTGCCCGCTTGGCCCCCATTTTGGCGAGCAGCGACGACGCCACCGAAGCCGCCTGTGCCACCTACGGTCAAGCCTTGGGGTGTGCGTTCCAAATCATCGACGATGTGCTCGACTACGAAGGCGACGCCGAAACCTTGGGCAAGAACCTGGGCGACGATCTGCGCGAGGGCAAAGTCACCCTGCCCATCATCGGTGCTTTGCGCGTGGCCTCTTCGGAGCAACAAGCCCTGATTCGGCACGCCATCGAAGCGGGCGACATGACGCATCTGGCCACCATCCAAGGCATCATCCAAAGTACCGGTGCGTTGGCGGCAGCGCGTCAAACCGCCATGGATGAAGCGCAGAGAGCCGTGGATGCCCTGTCGGTCCTGCCTCAAAACCCTTACCAACAAGCCTTGCTGCAACTCGCCTTGGGTTTGCAAAACCGCACGGTTTAGTGCTCACGGCTGTTGGGTTTTGCCCGCAACCCACCTGCGGCGGCGTGAACCAGTCCACAACGCTTCAAACGCAGGGTTGACGCGGGCTTGTGGTTTTTTCAGCGCCCGCTCTACAGTGGCTCAATGCCACCGCCCACACTGCCCAACTGCTCTTACCCGTCCGATCAAGTCTTGATTCAATGCTTGCTTGAGCAGGGCGCCTTGGATTCGGCTGCCTTGGACCAAGTCAACCAACAGGTCTTCAACACGGGCTTCACTTGGGTACAAGCCGCCTTGAGCTTGTCAGCCGTGGAGCCTCTGAATTTGGCCCGCGCCTTGAAACAAACCTTAGGCTATGCGCTGTTTGATGATAGCGGTGTAGACATCAACCGCTGTGTGCTCGACCTCTGGTCTCCTGTTTTTTGTATCGAACACCAGCTGCTGGCGTGGCGAACCGACGATGGCACACACCACATCGCCACAGCCGACCCGACCAACATCGCGGTGATGACGCAAGCCCAAGCGCAACTTGACCGACCTGCTCGATGGAGGGTGGCTGCACATGACCAGCTCGAGCGGAACATGCAACGCTGGCAACAGCGCTGGGAATGGCAAATTCCCACCCCATCGGGCGGCGGCGACAATGCCCCCGTGCCCCATTTGCCCACGCCTGAAGAGCGAGCCATCGAAGACGTGCCAGTGGTCAAACTCTTGCATGAACTGATGAGCAAAGCCCACCGCATGAGGGCCTCCGACCTGCACATCGAACCCTACGAACACCACGTTCGGGTGCGCTGGCGCATCGACGGCCACCTGCACGAGATGTGCTCGGTTCCACTGGACCTGCGCGATGGCTTGGCTTCACGGCTGAAGGTTTTGGCCCGGCTGGACATCGCCGAAAAACGCCTCCCTCAAGATGGTCGGGTTGAATTTCACCTCAACGGCGAAAGGGTACATGGACGGGTCAACAGCTTGCCCACGGTGTTTGGCGAAAAGTTGGTGGTTCGTTTGCTACCCAACACACCCGTTCACCGCCAATTGGACGAGCTGGGCATGGAACTGCGGGAGCAAGGCAACTTGCTCCATGCTTTGTCGCGCCCACAAGGCATGGTGCTGGTCACGGGTCCAACAGGCTCGGGGAAAACCGTCACCTTGTACGCCTGTTTGGACAAAGTCAACCTGCCCCATGTGAACATCGCCACCGCAGAAGACCCTTGCGAGATGCACGTCCACGGCATCAACCAACTTCAAGTGCACGACAAAGCCGGGCTGACGTTTGCCACCGCCCTGCGCGCCTTTTTGCGGCAAGACCCCGATGTGTTGATGGTCGGTGAAATCCGCGACATGGAAACCGCCGATGTGGCGATCAAAGCCGCACAAACAGGCCATTTGGTGCTCTCAACCTTGCACACCAACGACGCGCCGGCCACGCTCACGCGCTTGCTCAACATGGGGGTGGCGGCCTACAACGTCGTGGCCAGTGTCAAGCTGGTCGTGGCCCAGCGTTTGGTGCGGTGTTTGTGCCCTCATTGCAAACAGGCTGCCCACACCACACGAGAGCAGCTCATGGCCGCTGGCGCCTCGCAGGCCGCCCTTGAGGGGCCGATCAGCGTCTACGAGCCAGTGGGCTGTTCGCGTTGTCATCAAGGTTTTCAAGGACGGCTGGGCCTGTACCAAACCTTGCCCATGACCGACACCTTACAGGCACTGATCCTACAAAATTCTGGTGAGCTGGCCTTGCGCGAAGCGGCTCAAGCTGAGGGCATGCGCAGCTTGCGCGCCTTGGGTCTGATCTGGGTTCAGCGTGGGCTGACCAGCATGGGCGAGGTGCTGATGAATACCCCCGATTGACCGGCGATCCAGTCGATGGCAGCTCTCCAACGCTTCACATGGTCGGCCCAAGATTTTCAAGGTCGCTCCCACCAAGGCGATCTGACGGCGCGCAACCGTGTAGCGGCGCTCGCCGAGTTGCGATCGCAGGGTTGGCTGGGCATTGAGTTGCGCGCAACGCCTCGCCAGCCTTGGCTTGTTGCGCGCGCCACAGGCGTTCGCGCCACCACGGTCCTGACACGCCAACTGGCTACCCTGCTGAGCGCCGATGTGCCTTTGCTCAACGCCTTGGTGCTGATGCGTGAAACCTCCAACATAACCCACACCTCGGCTTTGCTGGAGCAGCTGCACCGCGACATTCGCGGCGGCTCATCTCTGGCACAGGCTTTATCCCAGCACCCCGAGCAATTCGACACCCTTTATCGACACGTGGTCAGTGCAGGCGAGGCCTCTGGTTCGCTGGGCTTGCTCTTGGATCGGCTCGCGACGCAGCGCGAGCGTCACGAATCGCTGAGCGCCCAACTTCGCTCGGCCCTGGTCTATCCCTTGGCGGTGGTGCTGGTGGCCGTGGCGGTGGTTGCTGTCATCTTGGTGTGGGTGGTGCCCACGTTTGAGTCGGTGTATGGCGGCTTCGGTGCGGCACTTCCAGCCCTCACGCTCGGTCTGCTGGGACTAAGCCGGGGTTTGGTTCAGCACGCACCGCTGTTGGGCTTGGGCCTGGTGCTGCTGATCATGGCGCTCACTCGCCTTCGCCGCGCTCCATGGGCCTTGGCAGCGTGGGACCGCTGGAGCTTGCATTGGCCTGTGGTGGGGCGTTTGCGTCAGTTGGCGGCCACGGCACGCTGGACACGAACCCTGAGCACCTTGCTCGACGCCGGTACCCCCCTCAACACCGCCTTGGTGTCTGTGGCGGGCGCCAGTGGCCACCGCACGTTTGAGCTCGCCAGCGTGGGTATGGCCCAAGCGGTGCAAGAAGGCAGTGCCTTGACACAGGCCATGAAACGCTGTGGCTTGTTTGACCCCGTGGTTCTGCAACTCACCGCCATGGGCGAAGCCAGTGGCGCACTCAGCGCAATGCTGGCCAAATCCGCCCACCTCAGTGAGCGCGAACTTGAGACCCAGTTACAAGGCCTGTCGGGGCTTGTCGAGCCTGTCATCATCGTGGTTCTGGGGCTGGTCATCGGCACCATCGTGCTGGCTTTGTATTGGCCGATTTTTGAATTGGGTCAGGTGATTTGATGAACAGCTGGGCCGAAATTTTTGTCGGCTGGATGCCTGGTCTGGGCTTGTTGCTTGGACCGTTGTTGGCGCGCTGGGTGCAATTGGCCCCCTTGTGGATGCACGCCCGCTGGGCCAACGACAACGATGGTCCGACACCCACCCCACCCGCGTGGTCCGCCAGTGGGGTGTGTTTCATGGCTTTGAGTACCGCCACCCTGTGGGGCGTCTGTGGCCAACTCTGGAGCGGTGCGGCCGCTCCAGCATGGGCGGTCTTTGGCACCGGCTTGTGGCTGCTGGCCTGCATCGACGCGCGCAGCGGGTGGTTGCCCGATGTGTTCACGCTGGGTTTGTTGGCTTTGGGCCTGGGTGCCGCTGCCCTGCAAATCCACAGCACGGGGCTGAGCGACGCTGCTTGGGGGGCTGTGATGGGCCATGGGGTGTTGTGGTGCACAGCGCGACTGTTCAAGGCGTTGAGCGGCCGGGAGGGTTTGGGCGGCGGCGACCCCAAACTGCTGGCCGCCATCGGCGCTTGGATGGGCTGGACGGCGCTGGCCCCCGTCTTGTTGGTGGCCAGCCTGACCGGGTTGCTGGTCGGTGCGGTGATGCAAGGCTTGGGTCGATGGCCCGCACATCAAGCGTTTGCCTTTGGACCCTTCTTGGCCTTGGCAGTACCCATCGTGGGCGCCGTCGGGCCCCACGCGTTTGTCGTATTCTTGCCGGTGTGAACACCAACCAACCCATTCGAGTGGGCCTGACGGGCGGCATTGGCAGCGGCAAATCCACCGTCGCGGCCCTGCTGCGCGACCAAGGCGTGCCCGTGATTGACGCTGACGCCATTTCACGGTCGGTCACGGCCGTGGGGGGCGTGGCCTTGCCCGCCATCCGCGAACGTTTTGGACCCAACAGCATCGACGCTGATGGCGCCATGGACCGCGCCCACATGCGCGAACGCGTCTTTCAAAACCTATTGGAACGCCAAGCCTTGGAAGCCATCGTTCACCCTTGGGTTCGACAAACCATCAACGAACAAGCCCAAGCCTGCACGGCACCTTGGGTGGTGTTGGACTTGCCCTTGCTCTGCGAATCCGAGCATTGGCGCGAACAGGTTCGGTGGGTATGGGTCGTGGATTGTGAGGAAACCACACAGGTTCAGCGCGTGATGGCGCGCAGCGGCTGGTCAAGCGAACAAGTCTGGGCGGTCATGCGCCAGCAATGCACCCGCGAACAACGCTTGGCGATCGCGGACGCCGTGATTTCCAACGAGGGCATCGACCTGACCGAATTGGCCTTGGCGGTGCAGAGGGTGGTGCGCCAGTTCGGGCTATGATTGGGCCAGCGCCGCGCCACCCAACACCCAGCCCACCCGTGATCCTGTACGAATACCCCTTCAACGAGCGTATCCGCACCTACCTCAAGCTCGAACACCTCTTCGAGCGGCTGGAGATTTTGCTCAAGCGCAACGATCCCATCGATCACCACCACGCCATCCAAACCATTTTTGAGGTTATGGATGTGGGCTCGCGCTCCGACATGAAGTCCGATGTGTTGAAAGACATCGACCGCCACAAAGCCCAACTCAACACCTACCGCGGCAATCCCGCCATTTCAGAGCAATTGCTCGATGACGCCATCGCCAAGCTCGACCACAGTTTTCACTTGCTCAGCAGCACCCCCGGCAAAACCGGGCAAGGCTTGCTCGATATCGACTGGCTCATGAGCCTGCGTGGCCGCATGAGCATCCCCGGTGGCACCTGCGAATTTGATTTGCCGGCCTACCACCACTGGCGCCACTTTGGCCCAGAGCAGCGCAAACTGGATTTGCGCCAATGGGCCTCGACCATCACCCCGCTGGGCGATGCGATCGCACAACTCATGCGCATGATGCGCGAGTCGGGTGCCCCTCAAAAAGTAGTGACCACCAACGGCCTCTTCAAGCAATCCTTGCCACTGGGTCGGCCGTTTCAGCTCATGCGGCTGCAAATACACCCCGACACAGGGCTGATACCGGAAATCAGCGGCAACCGCATGTTGTTCACCGTGCGCATGATGCGGCAAATCGATGGTGACCGCTTACAAGCCACCCAAGAAGACGCGGCCTTTGAGCTGACCCTGTGCGCCTGAGACGCCGCATGACCGAGCCCCGTCACACACCACCCGCCTTTGAGGCCCGTACCGTGCGCTGTCCCGCTTGTGGCGGCCCGAGCATGTACGCCGCCGAAAATCCCCACCGACCGTTTTGTGGTCAGCGTTGCAAGTCCATGGACTTCAGTGCTTGGGCCAGCGAACAGTTCGCTGTGCCCGAGGCCCTGTCCAACCAAGACCCCAACTTCGAGCGCAGCTGATTCAGGCTGCGGTCTCGGCCAACCACGCCAGCACCGGCACGGTACCGGGCAAGACCGGTGAGACCTGCACCGGCAAGGACTGCCAAGCAAAGTCTTGACCTTCGCGCATGGTGGGCTCGCCTGTCCAGTCGGTGACACGACAGAAATGCAAACGGACCAAGGCGTGTGGGTAGTCGACCACGCTGCTGCGCCAGACCGGAGCGGCGCCAACGGTCACCCCAATTTCTTCTTGCAACTCGCGGCGCAGCGCCTGCTCGACACTCTCGCCCGCTTCCAGCTTGCCGCCGGGGAACTCCCAGTAACCCGCGTAGGCTTTGCCCGGCGGACGGGTGGTGAGCAGGTAGGCACCATCGGCTCGGCACAAAACGCCCACCGCAACTTCGACGACTTGGCCTGAAGTCTCGCGAATGCCGCCGCCGTCCACCACCAAGACAGGGGCTGTCATGCGCCGACCCTCAAGCGGCGCGACGCGCGCCGATGTAATCGCGCGCGAATTGGTGCGCCACACGACCGCTGCGCGAGCCACGCTCCAGGGCCCACACCAGCGCTGGGGGCTTGGCAGCATCGATCTCTTGCGGGCTCAGCCCAAAAGCTTGCAACCAAGCTCCCACCACCGTGAGGTACTCGTCTTGGCTGAAAGGGTAGAAGCTCACCCACAAACCAAACCGCTCAGACAAGGAAATTTTTTCCTCGACCGCTTCGCCGGGATGCACCTCACCGTCCTCGGTGTGGGTGTACGCTAAGTTTTCCTTGTGGTACTCGGGCAGGAGGTGGCGGCGGTTGCTGGTGGCGTAAATCAGCACGTTGGGGCTGGCGGCCGAGACCGAGCCATCGAGCATGGACTTCAAGGCTTTGTAGCCCAACTCACCGTCTTCAAAACTCAGGTCGTCACAAAACACGATGAAGCGCTCGGGCCGAGCCGAGACCATGTCCACGATGTCGGGCAGGTTGACCAGGTCGGCTTTGTCGACCTCGATCAAGCGCAAGCCTTGGTCGGCGTACGCGTTCAAGCATGCTTTGACCAAGGACGATTTGCCCGTGCCGCGCGCGCCGGTGAGCAAGACGTTGTTGGCGGGCAGGCCGCGCACGAATTGCTCGGTGTTGCGCTGAATTTTTTCTTTTTGGCCGTCGATCTCGCGCAGGTCGTCCCAACGGATGAGGCTGACTTGGCGCACAGGCTCCAAGACCCCGTGGGCTTGGCCACGTTGGCGAAAACGAAAGGCCACCGAGGCGCCCCAATCGGGCTCGGCCAAGGGCTGGGGCAAGACCGCCTCCCAACGCGTGAGCACCGCCTCGATGCGGTCGATCAAACGGTCCCAAGGGCCTGCGGCGCTCATGATCGGTAGTCGGCGTTGATGGTGACGTAGTCGTGGCTGAAGTCGCAGGTCCACACGGTCTGAGTGGCGTTGCCACGGCCCAAACCGATGCGCACCACGATCTCAGCTTCTTTCATCACCCGCTGGCCATCTTCTTCGCGGTAAGCGGGGTTGCGCCCACCGCCCCGGACCACATGCACATCGCCCAAATGCAGTTCAATCAGGTTCGCGTTCAAATCGGTAATGCCAGCGTAGCCCACGGCGGCCAAAATGCGCCCGAGATTCGGGTCGCTGGCAAAGAACGCGGTTTTGACCAAGGGCGAATGCGCGACCGCGTAGGCCACCTTCAAACACTCGTCATCGTCTCGACCGCCTTCGACGCGAACGGTGATGAATTTGGTCGCGCCCTCGCCGTCGCGGACGATGGCGTGCGCCAAATACTGTGCCACTTCGGTCATGGCGGCCAGTAGGGCCTGCGCATCGGCGCTGTCCATGTCCGAGATCGTGGGGTTGGAAGCTTGCTGAGACGCGATGACCACGAAACTGTCGTTGGTCGAGGTGTCACCGTCCACCGTGACGCGGTTGAAGGACACGTCGGCCAAGCGCCGCGCCAACACGTTCGTCAACGCGGGGTCGATGCGCGCATCGGTGGCCATGTAGCCGAGCATGGTCGCCATGTTCGGGCGGATCATGCCCGCGCCTTTGGCAATACCGCTGATGTGCACCGTCTGGCCCGACAGGGTCACGGCTCGGCTGCACACCTTGGGCACGGTGTCGGTGGTCATGATGGCGCGCGCCATGCCCATCCAATGCGCACCCGCCGAAGCGTCTGCAGCTTGAGCTTGGGCCAAGGCTTTGGGCAAACCAGCGAGCAAACGGTCCATCGGCAGCGGCTCCATGATCACACCGGTGGAGAACGGCAAGACCTGTTCGGGCCGGCAATGCACGGCTGCTGCGACGGCCGCGCAGGTGGCTTGAGCATCGGCCAAACCCGGTGCGCCGGTGCCCGCGTTGGCGTTGCCGGTGTTGATCACAATGGCACGCACCGCCGCCCCTTGGGCCAAGTGGGTGCGACACACCTGGACGGGTGCAGCAGCGAAACGGTTTTGAGTGAAGACCGCACCAACCGCGCAACCCGCATCCAGCAAGAACACGCTCAAATCGTCGCGGTTGGCTTTGCGGATACCCGCCTGTGTGATGCCCATGCGAACGCCCGCGATGGGCAGCAACTCGCCCACTTCGGGCACCTTGAGCAAGACGGGCATGGGGGCTCCTGATGGTGAAGGGGTCAGTTCAACTGGCCGTGGCAGTGCTTGTATTTTTTACCACTGCCACAAGGGCATGGTTCGTTGCGACCCACGCGCGGCACTTCTGTAGCGACGGTTTGCGGGTCGACAAACTGCTGCACCTCGCCGGTTTCAGTGGGTGCGGTGTAGGTCACATTGCTGATGGACTCGGCCCGACTCTCCAGCTGGGCAGCGGCCTCGGTGACCTGCTCTGGCGACTGCAAACGCACCGTCATCAAGGTGCGCGTGACGTCGTTTTTGACGCTGTCGAGCAATTGGCCAAACAAAACAAAAGCCTCGCGCTTGTACTCTTGTTTGGGTTGCTTTTGTGCGTAACCTCGCAGGTGAATACCTTGCCGCAAGTAGTCCAAGGCCGACAGGTGGTCGCGCCAATGGGTGTCGATGGTTTGGAGCAAGACCATGCGCTCGAACTGGGTAAAGTTGGTCTCACCCACCAAGGCCACTTTGGCCTCAAACACCAGCTTGGCTTTGGCCACCACGCGCTCAACGATTTCTTCGTCATCAATGGCTTGTGCCTCTTCCACCCATTGCGACACGGGTGCCACCACCGACCACTCTTCGGCCATGACGCGGGTCAAGCCTGGGGTGTCCCACTGCTCCTCCACGCTGCCAGCGGGTATGTATTGGCGAACCACGTCGGCGAAACAACCGTCGCGCAACAAGTCCACTTGTGCGCGCAGCTCAACGGCATCGATGATGTCGTTGCGCTGCTGATAGATCACTTTGCGCTGGTCGTTGGAGACGTCGTCGTATTCGAGCAGCTGTTTGCGGATGTCAAAGTTGCGCGCCTCGACTTTGCGCTGCGCGCTCTCGATGCTGCGCGTGACAATGCCCGCCTCAATGGCTTCGCCTTCGGGCATCTTCAGGCGGTCCATGATGGCGCGCACGCGGTCGCCAGCAAAAATGCGCATGAGCGCATCGTCCAA
>Ga0194086_1198_pt1 | contig 15382 bp, 12 predicted proteins | sample LauGreSBDMM110DD_2_FD_133656 | JGI IMG/M metagenome (GOLD analysis project Ga0194086, IMG submission 133656) | reverse complement strand
GCTTGGTGGGACAAACCCGCTTCGCGGATGTACTGACCCAACTCGCTGGGACGGATGAACTTGGCAAACTCGTGTGTGCCTTTGGGCAGCAGGTTGAGCACGTATTCCGCACCGACAATGGCGAACAGAAACGATTTGGCGTTGCGGTTGAGGGTGGAGAAAAACACCCAGCCACCGGGCTTGACCAGCAGAGCACACGCACGCACAACCGAAGCGGGGTCCGGCACATGCTCGAGCATTTCCATGCATGTCACCACGTCAAAGGTCTCAGGGCTTTCGGCCGCCAAAGCTTCGGTGCTGATCTCGCGGTAGCTGATGTTGGGCGTTTGTGCCTCCAGCGCGTGGAGTTGCGCGACCTTCAAGGCTTTGGTTGAGAGGTCAATACCGGTGACGTTCGCCCCTGCGCGCGCCATGGAGTCGGCCAATATACCGCCGCCACAACCCACATCGAGCACCCGTTTACCCGACAAGCCCACGGCTTGGTCGATCCACTGCAAACGCAGGGGGTTGATCTGGTGCAAAGGGCGGAATTCGCTGTTGGGGTCCCACCAGCGGTGCGCGAGTTCGGAAAACTTGGCCAATTCGGCCGGGTCAGCGTTCACGGTAGGGGATTTATCGTTCATGGTGCGATTATGGCGAAGGCAAAAAAAACCGCGCCGAGGCGCGGTTTTGTGAGAGGGTTGACCCGTTACTTGGCGGTCCCCACCACTTCCACCTCGACACGGCGGTTCTGTGCGCGGCCTGCGGCGGTCGCGTTGTCCGCAGTGGGTGCGGTCTCCCCTTGACCACTGGCTTGGATGGCCGCGGCGGGCAAGCCCTGGCCCACCAAGTAGGATTTGACCGAATTGGCGCGACGCTCGGACAAACCTTGGTTGTAGGCCGCAGGTCCGGTGCTGTCGGTGTGCCCCACCACCGTCATGGCGGTCCAATTCAAGGATTTGAGCTTGGTCAACAAGCCATCGAGCTGATTTTTGCCTTGGGCCTTGAGTTGGGCTTTATCGAAATCAAACAAAGCTTCGGCCTCAAAAGTCAACTTGGTGGGCGCAGCTGGAGCAACCACGGCTGGCGGTACGGCAACAACAGCTGGCGCGGCGACCACAGCTGGAGCTGGAGCTAGAGCTGGAGCTGCTGGTGCAACGGGCGCGACTTTTTTGGCGCCACCACAATCGGGGTGAGCGGTTTCGGGCGTCCAAGCGGTGGTGCGCCAGCATTCATTGAAACCACTGCGAACCACCTGGCCATCGGACGACACCCAGTTGTTGTAAGGCTGCGCCATGGCGGCGCTGGAAGTCAAAACCAACAAAACGGCGAGGAGATTTTTCATATTGATTAACCAAAAGTAAATGAGAAAGGGAACATGGTCAAAAGACCCCGGACTACAAGGAGATCAAACCATGCCATGAATTCAAGCAAGAGCTGGCCATGCCTGAATTTTGGATTTGCAAAATAACCAACAAGTTCATTGTATTCGCACAACAATTTGATCTTGGAAATCACACCTAACTTAGCGACTAAAATGACAGGTTAACCATCAGCCACTGGGCTGCTGTCAATTTACCTGCACATGCCATGACTCAGTTCGCCAAAGAGACCTTGCCCATCAGCCTCGAAGAGGAAATGCGCCGAAGCTACCTGGACTACGCCATGAGCGTGATCGTAGGACGTGCATTGCCCGACGCTCGAGACGGTCTCAAGCCTGTTCACCGTCGTGTTTTGTTCGCCATGCACGAACTCAACAACGACTGGAACCGCCCCTACAAAAAGTCGGCCCGTATCGTGGGTGACGTCATCGGTAAGTACCACCCCCACGGCGACAGCGCGGTGTACGACACCATCGTTCGCATGGCACAAGACTTCTCGCTGCGCCACATGTTGGTGGACGGTCAAGGCAACTTCGGCTCGGTCGACGGCGACAACGCCGCGGCCATGCGATACACCGAAATCCGTTTGTCGAAAATCGCCCACGAGATGCTGGCCGACATCGACAAAGAAACCGTCGACTACGGCCCCAACTACGACGGCTCAGAAAAAGAACCGCTGGTGCTGCCCAGCCGCATCCCCAATTTGCTGGTCAACGGCTCCTCTGGCATTGCCGTGGGCATGGCCACCAACATCCCGCCTCACAACCTCAACGAGGTGGTGGACGCTTGCCTGCACATGCTGCAAAACCCGGACGCCACCGTGGACGACCTGATGGAGATCGTCCCTGCGCCGGACTTTCCCACCGCCGGCATCATCTACGGGATGACCGGGGTCAAAGAGGGTTACCGCACTGGCCGCGGCCGTGTGGTCATGCGCGCCAAGTGCCACTTTGAAGACATCGACAAAGGCCAGCGCCAGTCCATCATCGTGGATGAGCTGCCCTACCAGGTCAACAAAAAGACCCTGCAAGAGCGCATCGCCGAGCTGGTCCACGAGAAAAAAATCGAGGGCATCAGCCACATCCAAGACGAGTCCGACAAATCCGGCATGCGCTTGGTCATCGAGCTCAAGCGCGGTGAAGTGCCCGAGGTGGTGCTCAACAACCTCTACAAACAAACCCAGCTGCAAGACACCTTCGGCATGAACATGGTCGCCTTGATCGACGGCCAGCCCAAGTTGTGCAACCTCAAAGACCTGGTGCAGGTGTTTTTGGAGCACCGCCGCGAAGTCGTCACGCGCCGCACGGTCTTCAACCTGCGCAAAGCGCGCGAACGCGGTCACGTGCTCGAGGGCTTGGCCATTGCCTTGGCCAACATCGACGAGTTCATCCGCATCATCCGCGAGTCGCCCACGCCCCCGGTGGCCAAGGCCGAATTGATGACCCGCCAATGGGACAGCGCTTTGGTGCGCGAGATGCTCACGCGCGCGCGCGTCGATGGCGGCGTGATCAACGCCGACGACTACCGCCCTGAAGGTTTGGAACGCGAGTTCGGCATGCAAGGCGACGGCCTCTACCGACTGTCCGAGACCCAAGCGCAAGAAATTTTGCAAATGCGTTTGCAACGTTTGACCGGCTTGGAACAAGACAAGATCGTGGCGGAGTACAAAGAAGTCATGGGCGAGATCGACGACTTGCTCGACATTTTGTCCAAACCCCAGCGCGTCTCCACCATCATCAGCGACGAGTTGATCGAGGTCAAACAAGAGTTCGGCCAAACCAAACTTGGCGCCCGCCGCAGCGAAATCGAGCACAGCGCGCAAGACCTCTCCACCGAAGACCTGATCACGCCCACCGACATGGTGGTCACGCTCAGCCACAGCGGCTACATCAAGAGCCAGCCCCTGTCCGAGTACCGCGCCCAAAAACGCGGCGGTCGCGGCAAACTGGCCACGGCCACCAAAGAAGACGACTGGATCGACCAGCTCTTCATCGCCAACACCCACGACTACCTGCTGTGCTTCTCCAACCGCGGCCGCTTGTATTGGCTCAAAGTCTGGGAAGTGCCCGCCGGCTCGCGCGGCTCGCGTGGCCGCCCCATCGTCAACATGTTCCCGCTGCAAGAAGGCGAAAAGATCAACGTGGTCTTGGCCCTGACGGGCGAGGCGCGCACCTTCCCCGACAACCAATACGTCTTCATGGCCACCTCCATGGGCACGGTCAAGAAGACCTCGCTCGACGAGTTCTCCAACCCCCGCAAGGGCGGCATCATCGCCGTCAACTTGGACGACGGTGACTTCCTGATCGGCGCGGCGCTGACCGACGGCCAACACGACGTGATGCTCTTCAGCGACGGCGGCAAGGCCGTGCGTTTCGACGAAAACGATGTGCGCCCGCTGGGCCGCAGCGCGCGCGGTGTGCGCGGCATGATGATCGAAGACCACCAAAGCGTCATCGCCATGCTGGTCTCGCAGCAAGAAGGTGCGCCCGATGGTGAACAGGCAGCTCGCACCAGCGTGTTGACAGCCACCGAAAACGGCTTCGGCAAACGCACCGCGATCACCGAATACACGCGCCACGGTCGTGGCACCAAGGGCATGATCGCCATCCAACAGACCGAGCGCAACGGCAAAGTGGTGGCCGCCACCTTGGTGGGCGCCGACGACGAGATCATGCTCATCACCGACACCGGCGTCTTGGTTCGCACGCGGGTGGGCGAGATCCGCGAACTCGGCCGCGCCACCCAAGGCGTGACCCTGATCAGCCTGGACGACGGGGCCAAGCTCTCGGGCTTGCAACGCATCGTCGAGAACGACGCCAACGCCCGTGACGACGAAGACAGCGCCAGCGAGGGCAGCGACGACGGGACCACCGCGGCATGACGCGTCCTTGGAATTTTTCTGCAGGCCCGGCGGCGATGCCGCTGGAGGTCTTGGAGCAAGCCGCCGAGGAAATGAGCAACTGGAACGGCAGCGGCATGGGCGTCATGGAAATGAGCCACCGCGGCAAAGCGTTCATCGGTATCTGTGACCAAGCCGAATCCGACCTGCGTGAGCTCTTGGCCATTCCCTTGAATTTCAAGGTTTTGTTCATGCAAGGCGGCGGTTTGGCCGAGAACGCCATCGTGCCGATGAACCTCGCCCAAGGCGGCCCGGTCGACGTGGTGGTCACCGGCAGCTGGAGCGAAAAGTCCTTGAAAGAAGCCGCCAAGTACGCGCAAGCGAACCAGGCCGCCAGCAGCGCCGACAGCGGGTTCACCAGCCTGCCCGATCCTGCACAGTGGCGCATCAGCCCCCTAGCGAGCTACCTGCACATTTGCAGCAATGAAACCATCCACGGCGTGGAGTTTCACGAGCTGCCCGACCTCCAGGCCTTGGGTTCTTCGGCCCCGCTGGTCATGGACTTTTCCTCCAACGTGCTTTCTCGCAGTGTGGATTGGTCGCGCGTGGGCTTGGCCTTTGGTGGCGCACAAAAAAACATCGGCCCGGCCGGCGTGACGCTGGTGGTGGTGCGAGAAGACCTCTTGGGCCATGCGCTGCCCATTTGCCCCAGTGCCTTCAACTACCAAACCGTGGCCGACAACGGCTCGATGTACAACACGCCGCCGACCTACAGCATCTACATGGCGGGCCTGACCTTCCAGTGGCTCAAGCGCCAAGGCGGTGTCAAGGCCATGGAGCAGCGCAACATTGCCAAAGCCAAGTTGCTTTACGGCTATTTGGACAGCTCCAGCTTCTACCGCAACACCGTTGCAGCCCACTGCCGCTCGCGCATGAATGTGCCGTTTTTCTTGACCGATGAGTCGCGCAACGACGCTTTCTTGGCCGGCGCCAAGGCCGAGGGCTTGCTGCAACTCAAGGGCCACAAATCGGTCGGGGGCATGCGCGCGAGCCTGTACAACGCCATGCCGATCGAGGGCGTGAGCGCCTTGGTCGAGTACCTGCGAGAATTCGAACGCACCCAAGCCTGAAAATCGATATACCCATGGCCAAAACCCTTGCTGAGCTGCGCGTTCAAATCGACGCGGTGGACCGCGACCTCTTGCAACTGCTCAACCAACGCGCGGCCTTGGCCAACGAAGTGGGTGAGATCAAACGCGCCGAAGGCTCGCCGGTGTTTCGCCCTGAGCGAGAAGCTCAGGTCATCCACGGCTTGCAATCGGCCAACCCCGGCCCCCTGAAGAACACCAGTGTGGGCTGGGTCTGGCGCGAAATCATGTCGGCCTGTCGCGCCTTGGAGGCTCCTCAGCGCGTGGCATTTTTGGGCCCCAAAGGCACCTTCAGCGAACAAGCCGCCTTGGGCTTTTTTGGCTCGAGCATCGAAGCCATACCCTGCGCCAGCATCGACGAGGTCTTCCGCGCCACCGCCGCGGGCTCGGCCCAGTTCGGTGTGGTGCCGGTAGAGAACTCCACCGAAGGCGCGGTCTCGCGCTCACTGGACCTGTTCTTGCAGTCGCCGGTGCACATCGTGGGCGAAACCAGCCTGCTGATTCGCCACAACCTGCTGCGCCAACAGAACGACCTGAGCGGTATTGAAGCCGTTTTGGCCCACCCCCAAGCTTTGGCCCAGTGCCAAGGCTGGCTCAACACCCATTTGCCCAACGCAGAGCGACGCGCCGTTTCGAGCAATGCCGAAGGCGCACGACTGGCGGCCAGCGAACCGACTTGGGCGGCCATCGCCAGCGAACGCGCAGCCACCGAATTTGGCTTGCACATCGCCGCCCACGCCATCCAAGACGAGGCCTTCAACCGCACCCGCTTCGCCGTCATTTGCCTGCCGCAGACCTTGGCCACCCCCGAGGCCAGCGGCCAAGACTGCATCAGCTTGGTGGTCTCGGTGCCCAACCGCGCGGGTGCGGTGCACGACCTGCTGGTGCCGCTCAAAACCCACGGCGTGTCGATGACCCGCTTCGAATCTCGCCCCGCCAAATCGGGCCAGTGGGAATACTTTTTCTACATCGACCTGCGGGGCCACCCGTCGCAAGCTCATGTGGCTGCGGCGCTGGGGGACCTGCAAGGCCTGTGCGCGTTTTACAAAGTCCTGGGGGTCTACCCCGCGATGGATTGACACCACCCTCACACGCGCTTGACCATGTTCAAACAACTCGGACTCATTGGCTGCGGCCTGATGGGGGGCTCTTTTGCCTTGGCACTCAAGCGCGCGGGCTTGATTCAATCCGTGGTTGGGCACAGCCAGTCGCCCGCCAGCGCACAAAAAGCCTTGAAGCTGGGGGTGGTGGATCGGGTGGTGGGTACCGCGGCCGAAGCGGTTCAAGGCGCCGACTTGGTCTTGGTGGCCGTGCCCGTGGCGGCGATTGAAGCCACGTTGCAAGCCATCGGCCCTTACCTGTCCCCTGACAGCTTGGTCATGGACGTGGGCTCAACCAAACAAGACGTGGTGCTCGGCGCTCGACGAGCTTTGGGCCCACAACTTGGCCGATTCGTGCCAGCGCACCCGATCGCAGGCAAGGAACATGCAGGTATCGAACACGCCAGTGCCGATCTGTACGACGGTTGCCAAGTCGTCTTAACCCCCACCGAAGACACACCGGCTGCCAGCACCGAACAAGCACTCGGGCTCTGGACCGCCTTGGGCTGTCGCGTGCGCAGCATGACGCCCGAAGCGCACGACGAGGCCTACGCCGCGGTCAGCCACTTGCCCCACCTCTTGGCCTTTGCCATGATGAAATCCATCAAGGACCAACGCCGTGGTGAGGCGTTTTTGACCTTGGCTGGGCCCGGTTTTCGGGACTTCACGCGAATCGCGGCCAGTGAGCCCAGTGTGTGGCGCGACATTTTGATTTCCAACCGCCAAGCCATGCTCGAGCAACTGGACCACTACCAACAGGCCTTGAAAGCCTTTGAATCGGCGTTGATCGCCGAAGACGCCCCGGCCTTGCGCGAACTCATCGCCACCGCCAGTGCAGCGCGCGCCGATTGGCGTTTGGGCCAAGGTTCAAGCAAAGAGTAACCCTCACGCCATGTTCTCCACCGAATTCCTCGATCTCCCCGCCCTGACCCATGCCGGTGGCACGGTTCGCCTGCCCGGCTCCAAAAGCATTTCCAACCGTGTGCTCTTGCTCGCGGCTTTGAGCGAAGGCCAAACCGAAATCATCGACCTGCTGGACTCGGACGATACGCGTGTGATGCTCCAAGCCCTGCGGCAACTGGGCTGCGCCGTCGAGCCCCAAGCCAACGGCCACTTGCGCGTGCAAGGACTGGGCGCCCAATTGCCGGTGCGCCAAGCTGATTTGTTTTTGGGCAATGCGGGCACCGCCATGCGACCGCTCACCGCGGCCTTGGCCTTGCTCAGCGCCGAACTGGGTGGCCAGTTCACCCTCAGCGGCGTGCCGCGCATGCACGAGCGACCCATCGGCGATTTGGTCGACGGCCTGTTGCCCCTGGGCTGCCCCATCCGCTATTTGGGTCAAGATGGTTTCCCGCCTTTGCAAGTCGGCACCGGCCAGCCCTCCCCCTTGCAACTGGATGTGCCCATCCGGGTGCGCGGTGACGTCTCGAGCCAGTTCTTAACGGCATTGCTTTTGGCTTTGCCTTTGGTGAGCCGACGCGACATCGTCATCGAGGTCGTGGGTGAGTTGATCTCCAAGCCCTACATCGACATCACACTCAACCTCTTGGCGCGTTTTGGTGTGGTGGTCCAACGCGACGGCTGGTCGCGCTTCACCATCCCCGCGGGTAGCCGCTACCGTTCGCCTGGGCGCATCCACGTCGAGGGCGACGCTTCATCGGCGAGCTACTTCATCGCCTTGGGCGCCATCGCGCCGCCCAGCGCAGGGCACACCGGCATCAACATCGAAGGCTTGGGACTGTCGTCCATCCAAGGTGACATCCGTTTTGTCGAAGCCGCGCGCCAAATGGGCGCCCAGATCCAAGGCGAAGACAACCGACTGCACATCGCGCGGGGCCAGTGGCCACTCAAAGCGATCGACCTGGACTGCAACCACATTCCCGACGCGGCCATGACCTTGGCCGTCATGGCCTTGTACGCCGACGGCCCCAGCACGCTGCGCAACATCGCCAGTTGGCGCGTCAAAGAAACCGACCGCATCGAGGCGATGGCTCACGAGTGCCGCCAACTCGGCGCGCAAGTCGAAAGCGGTCCCGACTGGATTCGCATCCACCCCCTGCCCGCTGGCCAATGGCGCGCGGCCAGCATTCACACCTACGACGACCACCGCGTGGCCATGTGTTTCTCGCTCGCCGCCTTCAACCCCGACGGCGTGCCGGTGCGCATCCTCGACCCCAAGTGCGTAGGCAAAACCTTCCCCGATTACTTCGAGGCCTTGTTCGAGCGGGTGCAAACCGACGTGGACAACATTCCCGTGTTGTGCATCGACGGGCCCACGGCCTCGGGCAAAGGTACCCTGTCGAGCCATGTGGCCCAACGCTTGGGTTACCACCTGCTCGATTCCGGCGCCTTGTACCGCTTGGTCGGGCTGGCCGCCGAACGGGCTGGCTGGTCGATTCAAGAAGCCGATCTGCGCGAGCCGGCCCAAGCCCAGCGTTTGGCTGACATGGCTCAGCACCTGCCGGTGCGCTTCGAGGGTGAGCGCATTTGGCTCGATGGCCAAGACGTGAGCGACGCGGTGCGCACCGAGAGCGCTGGCATGGCCGCATCTCGCGTCTCGGCCGTGCCCGCCGTGCGCGAAGCCTTGATGGCCTTGCAACTGGGCATGCGCCGCTTACCCGGTTTGGTCGCCGATGGCCGCGACATGGGCACCGTGGTCTTCCCCGGCGCGCCCCTGAAGGTATTTTTGACCGCCAGCGCCGAGCAGCGGGCCCAAAGACGCCATAAGCAATTGATTTCCAAGGGAATTCCTGCTAATATCGACAGTCTTTTGGCGGACTTGAGGGCGAGAGACGAGCGCGACACCCAGCGCACGACCGCCCCCCTCAAAGCCGCCGAAGATGCGCTGACACTGGACAACTCCAACCTGACCATCGAAGCCTCGGTGACCCAGGTGTTGGACTGGTGGCAGCGCAACGCTTTGGCCCCGAAGGCCCCGCCGAACGCCTCGCGTTCGCAGGCCTGACGGTTCATTAACCAACCCCCGCGGTGCCTCGCACCGCACATGACAGCCACGCCGAACGCCCCTCCCGCCGCCTGAGTCCTTCACCGGACGCACAGCCGTCGACAGCTTTCGAACGTGTCTTTAGGAAACTCAATGTCTGAATCTTTTGCCGCCCTGTTTGAAGAATCCCTCAAGCGCGCTGAAATGCGCTCTGGCGAGGTCATCACCGCTGAAGTCGTGCGCATCGACCACAACCACGTGGTCGTCAATGCCGGACTGAAGTCCGAAGCCTATGTGCCGCTTGAAGAGTTCAAAAACGATCTGGGCGAACTCGAAGTCCAAGTGGGCGACTTCGTCTCCGTGGCCATCGACTCCGTGGAAAACGGCTTTGGCGACACCCTGCTCTCGCGCGACAAGGCCAAGCGCCTGTCTTCGTGGATGAGCTTGGAAAAAGCCCTCGAGTCCGGCGAATTCGTCACCGGCACGACCTCGAGCAAAGTCAAAGGTGGCCTCAAGGTCATGGTCAACGGCATCAGCGCTTTCTTGCCTGGTTCCTTGGTCGACAGCCGTCCCACCAAAGACCTCTCCCCCTACGAGAACAAGACCCTGGAATTCAAGGTCATCAAGCTCGACCGCAAGCGCAACAACGTGGTGCTGAGCCGCCGCGCTGTGGTGGAAGCCTCCATGGGCGAAGAACGCGCCAAGCTGATGGACAACCTCAAAGAAGGCGCCATCGTCACCGGCGTGGTCAAGAACATCACCGAATACGGTGCGTTCGTGGACTTGGGCGGCATCGACGGTTTGCTGCACATCACCGACATGGCCTGGCGCCGTGTGCGTCACCCCTCCGAGGTGGTGGCCGCTGGTCAAGAAATCACCGCCAAGATCCTCAAGTTCGACACCGACAAACAGCGCGTGTCCTTGGGCCTGAAGCAAATGGGTGATGATCCCTGGATGGGCGTTGCCCGCCGTTACCCCCAGTCGACCCGCATGTTCGGTAAGGTCACCAACATCGCCGATTACGGCGCGTTTGTGGAACTCGAACCCGGCATCGAAGGTTTGGTGCACGTGTCTGAAATGGACTGGACCAACAAGAACGTGGCCCCTTCCAAACTCGTCTCCTTGGGCGACGAAGTCGAAGTCATGGTCTTGGAGATCGACGAAGACAAGCGCCGCATCAGCTTGGGCATGAAGCAATGCCGTGCCAACCCTTGGCACGAATTTGCCGAAGGCACCAAACGCGGCGACAAGGTCAAAGGCCCCATCAAATCGATCACCGACTTCGGCGTGTTCGTGGGCTTGGCCGCTGGCATCGACGGCTTGGTTCACCTGTCCGACCTGTCTTGGAACGAAACCGGCGAAGCCGCCGTTCGCAACTACAAGAAGGGCCAAGAAGTTGAAGCTGTGGTCTTGGCCATCGACGTCGAGCGCGAGCGCATCTCCTTGGGCATCAAGCAGTTGGATGGCGACCCGTTCACCACCTTCGTGTCGATCAACGACAAAGGTGCTGTGGTCACCGGTAAGGTCAAGACCGTGGACGCCAAGGGCGCCGAGATCGACCTGGGCGACGATGTTTTGGGTTACCTGCGTGCTTCGGAAATCTCCCGCGACCGCGTGGAAGATGCCCGCAACGTGCTCAAAGAAGGCGACGAAGTCTCGGCCGTGGTGGTGAACGTGGATCGCAAGACCCGCAACATCCAGCTGTCGATCAAAGCCAAGGATTCTGCCGACCAGCAAGAAGCCATGGCCAGCCTGAACCAAAACACCGGCAACGCCGGCACCACCAGCCTGGGTGCTTTGTTGCGCGCCAAACTGGACAACAACTGAGTGGATCGAACCTCCCCGGATCGATTGCCATGACCCGAAGTGACCTGGTTGAAGCGCTGTCCAAACAATTTGGACAGCTCACCCACCGCGACGCCGAGTTTGCTGTCAAAGCCATTCTCGACGCCATGGGGGACGCCTTGGTCAAAGGTCATCGCATTGAAATCCGGGGCTTCGGCAGCTTTGCTGTGAACCGCCGTTCGCCGCGTGTGGGACGCAACCCCCGCACCGGCGAGCGCGTCATGATTCCCGAAAAACGCGTTCCCCACTTCAAGCCAGGCAAAGCCCTGCGCGAGCAAGTCGATGCACGCACCGCCGAGATGTTGGCCCAAACGGGCACGCTCGCTACAATCGATCCTCCACGAAGGGGATGATGTGAAATACCTGATGTGGCTGCTCAAAGCAGCCATTTTTTTTACCCTGTTTGCATTTGCCTTGAACAACCAAGGTGACGTCACCCTGCACCTGTTTTTTGGCGTGCAGTGGCAAGCGCCGCTGATCGTGGTGCTCTTATTGACCTTGGTCTTGGGTTTGCTGTTGGGCGTGCTCTTGATGCTGCCCTTGTGGTGGTCGGCCCGTCGCCAGCGCAACGCCGCCCAGCAGGTCGTCGAAGCCCAAAAGGCCACCCCAACCCCAACGCCCGCTCCGCCCCATGGACTTTGATTTCACTTGGCTTCTGTGGGCCCTGCCCCTGACCTTTGGCTTGGGCTGGCTGGCCTCGCGTTGGGACATGCGCCAAATGCGCGTGCAAAGCCGCGAAGCCCCCAAGGCCTATTTCCGTGGCCTCAACCACTTGCTCAACGAGCAACAAGACCAGGCCATCGACGCCTTCATTGAAGCCGTTCAGGGTGACCCCGAAACCGCTGAACTGCACTTTGCCTTGGGCAACCTCTTTCGCCGCCGCGGCGATTACGACCGCGCGGTGCGGGTGCACGAACACCTGCTCGCTCGCGCCGACCTCAGTCGCAAAGACCGCGACCGTGCCCAACACGCCTTGGCTCAGGACTTTTTAAAAGCCGGGTTACTCGATCGGGCTGAAGCGGCTCTGCACAAGCTGCAGGGCACGGCGCACGAAAACGAGTCCTTGCTTTCTTTGCTGGCGATCTACGAGCGGTCGCGCGACTGGGCTCAAGCCCAAACCGTTGCCCAACGCTTGGAAGACACCCAGCAAGGCAGTTTTGTGGGCCGCTTGGCGCATTACCAATGCGAACTGGCTGAACTCGATTTGCGCCAAGGTCAAGTGGCCAATGCCCAAAACCGCCTTCAGGCCGCGACCGTTCAAGCCCCAACACTCGCCCGAGCTTGGATCGCCCTAGCGGCTTTGCAAGCGCAACAAAACGACCTTGCTGCGGCTTTTGAGAGCCTGTGCAGCCTGGCCGAGCACGCACCACAAGCCCTGCCCTTGGCGGCGCAATCCATGGCCGACTTGGGGCGGCAAACCGACCAAACCGAGCGCGCGCAAGCGCTGTTACTCAAGAACAGCGCCATTGGGCCTACCTTGGACGTGACCACCGCTTTGGCCAGCCTGGCCGACGGCCCTGTGACCGCCCGCCAGCGCGTTCTAGACCACCTGCTGCTGGAGCCGTCCTTGGTGATGGCTGCGCGGTGGTTGACCGATGAAACCCTGAGCCAGGTTGCCGCTCAAGCGCCGGTGCAAAAAGCCTTGGACTTGGCCACGGGTCCGCTCAAGCGCTACCGCTGCGCGGCTTGCGGCTTTGAAGCCCGCCAACATTTCTGGCAGTGCCCGGGCTGCCAAAGCTGGGACAGCTACCCCGCCCGACGCGTCGAAGAACTCTGACCCTGCGGGCCTGTGTTGGGCCTGCTCCTGAAAGCCCCCGTTGTTCAAGAACATGACCCTTTACCGCATCGCCCCCGATTGGTCGGCGAGCTTTGACGATGTGCAATCGGCCTTGGACCAGCGCCGCTTTTCGCCGTGCAGTGCGACCCAAGAAAAATCCAGCGGCTGGGTTGAGCCGCGTGGCGAAGCCCATGGCCCGCTGGCCGAGAGCGTGGCCCAACACATCATCCTCAAATTCCAAGCCGAGAGCAAAGCCGTGCCCGGCGCTGTGGTGCGCAAACACGCCCAAGCCGCGGCCGATGAAATCGAGGCCCAAAGCGGGCGAAAACCCGGCAAAAAAGAAATGCGCAACCTGCGCGACGACGCCAAGCTCGCGCTCTTGCCCATGGCTTTTGCGCGCCAATCGAGTACCTGGGTGTGGATCGATGTGGAGCGGCGTCTGCTGATCACCGATGCCGGCAGCCAAGCGCGCACCGACGACCTCATCACCGCTTTGGTCGAGGCTTTGCCTGGCCTGAACCCCATGCTGGTGCAAACCACCCTCACACCAGCGCACGCCATGGCGCAGTGGCTCCTGGCCGAGTCGACCGACGAATGGCCCAGCGGCTTGTCGGTGGAGCGCGAATGCGAGTTGCAGTCCAGCGACGAGGAAAAATCGGTGGTGCGTTACACGCGCCACCACCTCATCAACGACGAAGTGCGCCAACACCTGCAGCGCGGCCTGCAGCCCAAGCGCTTGGCCATGAGCTGGGAGGGCCGCGTGGCCTTTGTGCTCACCGAGTCGTTGCAACTGAAAAAAATCGGTTTCCTGGATGGCGTGATCGCCGAATCGGGCCAAGACGAGAGCGGTTTTGACGCCGATGTGGCCATCAGCACCGGCGAATTGCGCCAACTCATCCCCGACCTGATCGAGGCCTTGGGTGGCGAACTGGTGCCCGGGGCCGCCCCTGTTTCTGTCGCCGCATGAACACGTGGATCGCCATCTCGCTGGGCGCCTGCCTCGGGGCACTGGGGCGTTGGCGCTTGGGCTTGTGGCTCAACCACAGCGGCGCTTGGTTGCCATGGGGCACCTTGGCGGCCAACTGGATCGGGGCCTACGCCATCGGCTGGGCCGTGGTGTGGTTCCAGCAGCACCCCGACCTCGACCCCGCTTGGCGCCTGGCCTTGATCACCGGCGTCTTGGGCGCACTCACCACCTTTTCGACCTTCTCGCTGGAGACGGTTCAACTCTTGCAAGAGGACCGCTGGGCGCAAGCTGTATCGACCGTGGCGCTGCACCTCATGGGTTCTTTGGCCCTCACCTGGCTGGGCATGCGCCAAGCCAGCGCTTGGCTGGCCTGATCGCCCACGCTCACTTCGCCGGGATGCGCCGAGCGATGTCGGCGACCAACTGACGCGCCAAATCATCTTTGCTGGCGCGCGGCAGTTCGGTGTGGCCGTGTTCGTCCACCAAGATCAAAGCGTTGTCGTCGCGACCAAAGGTCTCAGGGCCCAAATTGCCCACCACCAAGGGCACGCCTTTGCGCACGCGCTTGGCTTGTGCGTGGGCCAACACGTCTTGGCTCTCGGCGGCAAACCCCACACAGAACAAGTCCCCGCGTCGCGCGCGTTCGCTGGCCGCCACGCCCGCCAAGATGTCGGGGTTTTCCAACCACTGCAGCGTGGGCACTTGGCCAGAGCCGTCTTTTTTGATCTTGTGCTCGGCCACGCTGGCCGCTCGCCAATCGGCCACCGCCGCCGCGGCCACGAACACATCGGCATGCTCAGCCAAGGCCTGCACCGCCGCTTGCATGTCCAACGCACTGCTCACGTCGACGCGGCGCACGCCGCGTGGCGTGGGCAAGGCCACCGGGCCAGCCACCAAATCCACCTCAGCCCCCGCGCGCTGCGCGGCCTGCGCGATGGCAAAGCCCATTTTTCCACTGGAGCGGTTGGTCAATCCGCGCACCGGGTCCAGCGCCTCCCAAGTGGGGCCCGCACTGATCAGCACGCGCCGCCCCGCCAAGGGCTTGGGCGAAAAAAACGCCAACACCTCATCGAGCAGCTCCTCGGGCTCAAGCATGCGACCGTCCCCGGTTTCACCGCAGGCCTGCTCGCCTTGCCCCACGTCCAGCACGTGTGTGCCATCGGCTCTCAATTGGGCCATGTTGCGCTGTGTGGCTGGGTGCGCCCACATTTCTCGGTTCATGGCCGGGGCCACGATCAAGGGCACGCGCTCGATGGGACGGGCCAAACACATCAGGCTGAGCAAATCGTCGGCTGCGCCGTGGATGAGCTTGGCCATGAAGTCGGCGCTGGCCGGTGCGATCAGGATGGCATCGGCTTCGCGGCTGAGGTTGATGTGGGGCATTTGGTTGTCCACGCCCGC
>Ga0194086_1089_pt1 | contig 20865 bp, 15 predicted proteins | sample LauGreSBDMM110DD_2_FD_133656 | JGI IMG/M metagenome (GOLD analysis project Ga0194086, IMG submission 133656) | reverse complement strand
CACGGTCAAGCTGATCAACCCCATTGCCATGGAAGAAGGCTTGCGCTTCGCCATCCGCGAAGGTGGTCGCACCGTCGGCGCTGGCGTCGTGGCCAAGATTCTTGCCTGATACCCATCAGGAGTGTGTTTAAGCCAGTAGGGGTATAGCTCAATTGGCAGAGCGTCGGTCTCCAAAACCGAAGGTTGTAGGTTCGATTCCTACTGCCCCTGCCACCCGACAGGATGGTTCCGGAAGCTGATTCCGCTCTGCCTGTTGATGTGGTTTTCAAGCCCGCCGAAGTCGCAAGACCTCTGGTGGGCTTGCGTGTCTAGGGCCATTTGGCCTTGGGCCTGTGTTTTGAATTGATTGTTTGGAAGTCCATGTCATCGACCGATGTTGAAACCGTCCACACAGGCGCCGACAAAGCCAAGTTGCTCTTGTCGGTCGTTTTGTTTGTTGGTGCCTTTGCGGCCTTTTTCTCGCTGAAGTCCCACGGGTCTTTGGCGCAGTGGGCCGCATTGGTGGCGGGCATTGTGCTGGCAGCCGTGCTCTTTTTGATGGCCGATGCGGGCCGCCGCTTGGTTGCGTTCGGCAAGGACAGCGTTCGTGAGGTTCGCAAAGTGGTGTGGCCTGCGCGCAAGGAAGCCACCCAGATGACGGCCTATGTGTTTGCCTTCGTGGTGATCATGGCCTTGTTCTTGTGGCTCACCGACAAAACCCTCCAATGGGTCTTCTTCGATTTGATTTTGGGCTGGAGATAAGCATGACCGAGCAAACAACCCCTGTGGTGGACGCGGCGGCTGCCAACGGCATGCGCTGGTACGTGGTGCATGCTTACTCCGGTATGGAGAAGGCCGCTGAGCGCAACATCGTCGAGCGCATCAACCGCGCTGGCATGCAAGACAAATTCGGTCGCATCTTGGTGCCCACCGAAGAGGTCGTCGAGATGAAGAACGGTCAACGCCGCACCACCGAGCGCAAGTTCTTTCCGGGTTACGTCTTGGTCGAGATGGTCATGGACGACGACACCTGGCATCTGGTCAAGCACACCAACAAGGTCACCGGTTTTGTCGGCGGCGCGAAAAACCGCCCCGCCCCCATTTCCGAAGCCGACGTACAAAAAATCGTCAACCAAATGCAAGAGGGCTCCGACAAACCGCGCCACAAAGTTGAATTCGTCACGGGCGAATACATCCGCGTCAAAGAAGGCCCCTTCACCGACTTCAACGGCACGGTCGAAGAAGTCAACTACGAAAAAAACAAGCTGCGCGTGTCGGTCACGATCTTTGGTCGTGCCACACCCGTGGAATTGGAATTCAGTCAGGTGGAAAAGGCCTAAGCCGGCCACCTGACAGAAGCCTCGCAGGGCATGGACCGACTCGGTGCCCCGCGATCATGAAACGAGTCGTTAACCCCCGGGGAGCTCGCAAGAGCGTTTGAACCCGCAAGGAGTAAAGCATGGCGAAAAAAATCGTCGGCTTCATCAAGCTGCAAGTGCCAGCTGGTAAGGCCAACCCATCACCACCGATCGGTCCCGCATTGGGTCAGCGCGGTTTGAACATCATGGAATTCTGTAAGGCTTTCAACGCCCAGACCCAGGGTGTCGAGCCAGGTCTGCCATTGCCCGTCGTGATCACCGCGTTTGCGGACAAGAGCTTCACCTTCATCATCAAGACGCCTCCAGCGACCACCTTGATCAAGAAGGCCATCAAGCTCGACAAGGGATCTTCGGTGCCCAACAAGAACAAAGTCGGCAAAATCACCCGTGCTCAGCTGGAAGAAATTGCCAAAACCAAGATGCCCGATATGAGCGCTGCTGACATGGACGCTGCTGTGCGCACCATCGCCGGTTCTGCCCGTTCCATGGGTGTGATCGTGGAGGGCGTGTGACATGGCCCAATTGACCAAAAAACAAAAAGCCTTCCAAGGCAAAGTCGACAGCAACAAGCTGTACGCCCTGACCGCTGCCTTGGGCATCGTCAAAGAGTGCGCGACCGCCAAGTTCGATGAGTCCATCGACGTGGCCATCCAGCTCGGTATCGACGCCAAGAAATCCGACCAAGTGGTGCGCGGCGCCGTCGTCATGCCTCACGGCACCGGCAAAACCGCTCGCGTGGCCGTGTTCGCACAAGGTGCCAAGGCCGAAGAAGCCAAGGCCGCCGGTGCCGACGTGGTCGGTATGGACGATTTGGCCGCTCAGATCAAAGCGGGCGACATGCCTTTTGATGTGGTGATCGCTTCCCCCGATGCCATGCGCATCGTGGGTACTTTGGGTCAGATCTTGGGTCCCCGTGGCCTGATGCCCAACCCCAAGGTCGGCACCGTGACGCCCGATGTGGCCACGGCCGTGAAGAACGCCAAAGCCGGTCAGGTGCAGTTCCGCGTGGACAAAGCCGGTATCGTGCACGGCACCATCGGCCGCCGCTCGTTCGACGCCGACAAGCTCCAGGGCAACTTGGCCGCTTTGATCGACGCTTTGAACAAAGCCAAGCCCGCCACCAGCAAGGGTGTTTACCTGCGCAAAGTGGCTGTTTCGTCGACGATGGGCGTGGGTGTTCGAGTGGACACCCAATCCATCGGCGCGTAATCGCAAAGAATTCGGGCCGCCTTCGGGTGGCCTGGGTGTGGTGGGCCCTCTGGAGCGCATGTCGCTTCAAGGGGGGCCATCCGAGACCGTTGGTGTTGGCCAAAACCCGCAAGGGCGCGGGCCAACTTAATTGTGACAAGCCAACGCAGATGGCGATCCCGCTGCAGATGGATACGAATCCTGAACAGTTGATCGCTGCAATGAGGCGCGTTGAAGGGCATGGTCCCGACAACGCTTTTAAGGAGTAGACCTTGAGTCTGAATCGCAGTGAGAAAGAAGCGGTCATCACCGAAGTGACCAGCCTCGCAGCAAAAGCTCAAACGCTCGTGATGGCAGAGTACCGTGGCATCACGGTCGCCAGCATGGACAAACTTCGCGTCAACGCCCGCAAGAGCGGTGTGAGCCTGAGTGTGTTGAAAAACACCTTGGCCCGCCGCGCTGTGGCCGGTGGCCAGTTTGAAGTGGCTGCCGACCAAATGACCGGTCCTTTGATCTATGGCTTCTCAGAAGACCCCGTCGCCGCCGCCAAAGTGGTGGCCGACTTCGCGAAAACCAACGATAAGTTGGTCATTCGTGGTGGTGTCTACGCTGGCAAAGTCCTGGACGTCAATGGCGTGAAGCAATTGGCCAACATCCCTTCGAAAGAAGTGTTGCTGGCTCAGTTGTGTGGCTTGCTGATGTCGCCAATGTCCCGCACCGCTGTGGTGTTGGGTGCTTTGGCCGCCAAAAAAGGCGAAGCTGCAGCCGCTTGAAGCGCCGCAGTCCCTTGTTCAATCAATTTGTTAGGAAATCAAAATGGCATTCGATAAAGACGCATTTTTGACCGCGCTCGACAGCATGACGGTCATGGAACTCAACGATTTGGTGAAAGCCATCGAAGAGAAGTTTGGCGTGTCCGCCGCTGCAATGGCCGCTCCAGCGGCTGCTGGCGGTGGTGGTGGCGCAGCCGCTGCTGAAGAGAAGACCGAATTCAACGTCGTCTTGTCAGAAGCCGGCGCCAACAAGGTCTCCGTCATCAAGGCCGTGCGCGAAATCACCGGCTTGGGCTTGAAAGAAGCCAAAGACCTGGTCGACGGCGCACCGAAGAACGTCAAAGAAGGCGTGTCCAAGGCCGACGGCGAAGCCGCTGTCAAGAAACTGGTGGAAGCCGGTGCCAAGGCCGAGCTGAAGTAATTCGCTCCCCTCCAAGGGCTGGAGTGCTTGAAAAAGCCTCCAGCCCTTTGGTGTTTTAAGCAAACACCGCTCAGCGATCTTTTACAAGTCCGCTGATCAGTGTTTTAAATAAACACCGATAAGCAAACTCTCACGAGTTTTCTTATCAGTGTTTTCTGACCCCGACTGCAGAAAACGACTTGGTTCGGGCGTTGAGCCATTCAACGCCGTCCGCCATGGTTGGTAGAGGCCAGCCACCAAGCAAAAGCCGATACGGACAGGGATGGTTGTGGCCGAACGCCACATGCAACCTGCTGTTGAACGCGACCCGTCAGTCGCCGAAGACCTCAACCCGGAGATCTCATGGCCTATACCTATACCGAACGCAAGCGCATCCGAAAAAGCTTTGGCAGCCGCGAAAACGTGCTGACCATCCCTTATTTGTTGCAAATGCAAAAAGACGCGTACACCGCGTTCCTCCAAGCCGATGCTGCGCCCAAGAAGCGCACCAACGAAGGCTTGCAAGCTGCTTTTGAAGCCGCCTTCCCCATCGTCTCGCACAACGGTTTTGTCGAGATGAAATACATCGAGTACAACCTGGCCAAACCGGCGTTTGACGTGCGCGAGTGCCAAACCCGTGGCTTGACCTTCGCCTCGGCCGTGCGCGCCCGCGTGCAACTCATCATTTACGATCGCGACTCCTCGACGCCCCAGTCCAAGGTCGTCAAGGAAGTCAAAGAGCAAGAGGTCTACATGGGTGAAGTGCCCCTGATGACCGACAAAGGCTCCTTCATCATCAACGGCACCGAGCGCGTGATCGTGTCTCAGTTGCACCGCTCGCCAGGCGTGTTCTTCGAACACGACAAAGGCAAGACCCACAGCTCCGGCAAGTTGCTGTTTTCCGCCCGCATCATCCCTTACCGCGGTTCGTGGCTCGACTTCGAATTCGACCCGAAAGACATCCTGTTCTTCCGCGTCGACCGTCGCCGCAAAATGCCGGTCACGATCTTGCTCAAGGCCATCGGCCTGACCAACGAAGCCATCTTGGCCAACTTCTTCGTCAACGACCACATGCGTTTGATGGACAGCGGTGCCCAAATGGCTTTTGTGGGCGAGCGCCTGCGTGGCGAAGTGGCCCGTTTTGATATCACCGACAAGAGTGGCAATGTTGTGGTGGCCAAAGACAAGCGCATCACCGCGCGCCACACCCGCGAGATGGAACAGTCCGGCACCACGCACATCAGCGTGCCCGAAGACTTCTTGATCGGCCGTGTGATCGCCCGCAACATCGTGGAAGCCGACACCGGCGAGATCATCGCCAAGGCCAACGAAGAGATCACCGAAGCGCTGCTGAAAAAGCTGCGCACCGCTGGCGTGCAGGACATTCAGTGCCTCTACACCAACGACCTCGACCAAGGTGCGTACATCTCGCAAACCTTGCGCATGGACGAGACGGTGGACGAATTCGCCGCCCGTGTGGCCATCTACCGCATGATGCGCCCTGGCGAGCCACCGACCGAAGACGCGGTGCAGGCTTTGTTCCACCGCTTGTTCTACAACCCCGACACGTACGATTTGTCGCGTGTGGGCCGCATGAAGTTCAACGCCCGCGTGGGCCGCAACGAATCCACCGGCGCCATGGTGCTGTCCAACGAAGACATCTTGGCCGTGGTCAAGATCTTGGTGGACTTGCGCAACGGCAACGGCGAAGTCGACGACATCGACCACTTGGGCAACCGCCGCGTGCGTTGCGTGGGCGAATTGGCTGAGAACCAGTACCGCACCGGTTTGGCGCGCATCGAAAAGGCTGTGAAAGAACGTTTGGGCCAGGCCGAGCAAGAGCCGCTCATGCCCCACGACCTGATCAACTCCAAGCCAATTTCGGCTGCCTTGAAAGAGTTCTTCGGGGCATCGCAGTTGTCGCAGTTCATGGACCAGACCAACCCGTTGGCCGAGATCACCCACAAGCGCCGCGTGTCGGCCCTTGGCCCAGGTGGTTTGACCCGCGAGCGTGCTGGCTTTGAAGTGCGTGACGTGCACGTGACCCACTACGGCCGTGTGTGCCCAATCGAAACGCCTGAAGGCCCGAACATTGGTCTGATCAACTCGCTGGCTTTGTACGCCCGCTTGAACGAGTACGGTTTCATTGAAACCCCTTACCGTCGTGTGATCGACGCCAAGGTCACCAACGAAATCGATTACCTGTCGGCCATCGAAGAAGGCAAATACGTCATCGCGCAGGCCAACGCCACGCTCGACGCAGAAGGCCGCCTCAGTGGTGATTTGATCTCTGCCCGTGAAAAAGGCGAATCGATCTTGACGCCCGCCGACACCATCCAGTACATGGACGTGTCGCCCGCTCAGATCGTCTCGGTGGCCGCCTCGCTTGTGCCCTTCTTGGAGCACGACGATGCCAACCGCGCATTGATGGGTGCGAACATGTCGCGCCAAGCGGTGCCCGTGTTGCGTCCTGAGAAGCCACTGGTGGGTACCGGCATCGAGCGCGTGGCCGCGATCGACTCCGGCACCGTCGTCACCGCCAAGCGCGGTGGTGTGGTGGACTATGTCGACGCGACCCGCATCGTGATTCGCGTCAACGACGCCGAAGCTGTGGCCGGTGAAGTCGGCGTGGACATCTACAACCTGATCAAGTACCAGCGTTCCAACCAGAACACCAACATCCACCAGCGTCCCATCGTCAAGAAGGGCGACAAGCTGGCCTCGGGTGATGTGATCGCTGACGGCGCCTCGACCGATTTGGGTGAAATCTCGATCGGCCAGAACATGCTGATCGCCTTCATGCCTTGGAACGGTTACAACTTCGAAGACTCGATCTTGATCTCCGAGCGTGTGGTGGCCGAAGACCGCTACACCTCGATCCACATCGAAGAACTCGTGGTCATGGCCCGCGACACCAAGCTGGGCGCCGAAGAAATTTCGCGCGACATCCCCAACTTGGCCGAGCAGCAGCTCAACCGCTTGGACGACTCCGGCATCATCTACGTGGGCGCCGAAGTGCTGCCCGGTGATGTGCTGGTCGGCAAGGTCACGCCCAAGGGCGAGACCACGCTGACCCCAGAAGAAAAACTGCTGCGCGCCATCTTCGGCGAAAAAGCCAGCGACGTGAAAGACACCTCGCTGCGCGTGGATCAGGGCTCGCAAGGCACCGTGATCGACGTGCAGGTCTTCACCCGCGAAGGCATCGTGCGCGACAAGCGTGCCCAGCAGATCATCGACGACGAACTCAAGCGTTTCCGCTTGGACCTCAACGACCAGCTGCGCATCGTGGAAGCCGACGCGTTTGACCGCATCGAGAAATTGCTCAACGGCAAGATCGCCAACGGTGGCCCCAAGAAGCTGGCCAAAGGCACCAAGATCGACAAGGCCTACTTGGCCGACGTCGAGAAGTTCCACTGGTTCGACATCCGTCCAGCCGACGAGAACGTGGCGGCTCAACTCGAGTCGATCAAGAACTCGATGGAAGCCACGCGCCACAGCTTCGATTTGTCCTTCGAAGAGAAGCGCAAAAAGTTGACCCAAGGCGACGAGTTGCCCGCGGGCGTGCTCAAGATGGTCAAGGTCTACTTGGCCGTCAAACGCCGCTTGCAGCCCGGTGACAAGATGGCCGGCCGCCACGGCAACAAGGGTGTGGTCTCCAAGATCGTGCCCGTCGAAGACATGCCTTACATGGCCGACGGTACCCCCGCCGATATCGTGCTCAACCCGTTGGGCGTGCCTTCGCGCATGAACGTGGGTCAGGTGCTCGAGGTTCACTTGGGCTGGGCCGCCAAAGGTCTGGGCCAGCGCATCGGCGACATGCTGCAACAAGAAGCCAAAGCCACCGAGCTGCGCAGCTTCTTCGAAACCATCTACAACAAGGCCGGCAAGAAGGAAACCTTCAAAGACCTGTCGGATGTCGACGTGTTCGAGATGGCTGGCAATTTGCAGCACGGCGTGCCATTTGCCACGCCCGTGTTCGATGGAGCTTCGGAAGACGAGATCCGCACCATGTTGCAACTGGCTTACCCCGACGAAGCCGCCAAGGCCAAGGGTTTGACCGCTACGCGCACGCAGGCTCAGTTGTACGACGGCCGCACCGGCGACGCGTTTGATCGCGTCACCACCGTGGGCTATATGCACTTCTTGAAACTGCACCACTTGGTGGACGACAAGATGCACGCCCGCTCGACCGGTCCTTACAGCTTGGTCACACAGCAGCCGCTGGGTGGTAAAGCGCAGTTCGGTGGTCAGCGTTTCGGTGAGATGGAAGTGTGGGCTTTGGAAGCGTACGGCGCTTCTTACATCCTGCAAGAAATGCTCACCGTGAAGTCCGACGACGTGCAAGGCCGTACCAAGGTGTACGAAAGCATCGTCAAGGGCGATCACGCGATCCAGGCCGGCATGCCCGAGTCGTTCAACGTCTTGGTCAAGGAGATTCGCTCCTTGGGCATCGACATCGAACTCGAACGTTCTTAATTCAAGGCTCGAAAGGTTTAAACCATGAAATCATTACTCGACCTGTTCAAGCAGTTCACGCCCGATGAGCATTTCGATGCGATTCGCATCGGCTTGGCATCGCCTGAAAAAATCCGTTCGTGGTCTTTTGGCGAAGTCAAAAAACCCGAAACCATCAACTACCGCACCTTCAAGCCCGAGCGTGACGGCCTGTTCTGCGCCAAGATTTTTGGTCCCATCAAGGACTACGAATGCTTGTGCGGCAAGTACAAGCGCCTGAAGCACCGCGGCGTGATCTGCGAGAAGTGCGGCGTTGAAGTGACCCAAACCAAAGTGCGCCGCGAGCGCATGGGTCACATCGACCTGTCGGCGCCTTGCGCCCACATCTGGTTCTTGAAGTCGCTGCCATCGCGTTTGGGCCTGGTGCTCGACATGACGCTGCGCGACATCGAGCGCGTGCTGTACTTTGAAGCGTACGTGGTGACCGATCCCGGCATGACCCCGTTGAAGAAATTCAGCATCATGTCCGAGGACGACTACGACGCCAAGGTGCAGGAATACGGCGACGAATTCCAAGCCAAGATGGGCGCCGAGGGCATCAAGGACCTGTTGCAAAGCATCGAACTCGACGTTGAAATCGAGAAGCTGCGCAACGACTTGACCGGCTCCGAGCTCAAGATCAAGAAAAACGCCAAGCGCCTGAAGGTCATCGAGGCTTTCAAGAAGTCGGGCATCAAGCCCGAGTGGATGGTGCTGGAAGTGCTGCCTGTGTTGCCACCGGACCTGCGTCCCTTGGTGCCGCTGGACGGCGGTCGTTTCGCGACCTCCGACCTGAACGACCTGTACCGCCGCGTCATCAACCGCAACAGCCGCCTGCGCCGCTTGTTGGAGTTGAAGGCCCCTGAGATCATCGCGCGCAACGAAAAGCGCATGCTGCAAGAATCCGTGGACAGCTTGCTGGACAACGGCCGTCGCGGCAAGGCCATGACCGGCGCCAACAAGCGCGCCTTGAAGTCTTTGGCCGACATGATCAAAGGCAAGAGCGGTCGTTTCCGTCAGAACTTGCTGGGCAAGCGCGTGGACTACTCCGGTCGTTCCGTGATCACCGTGGGCCCAACCCTCAAACTGCACCAGTGCGGTTTGCCCAAGTTGATGGCCTTGGAATTGTTCAAGCCTTTCATCTTCTCGCGCCTGGAAGCCATGGGCATCGCCACCACCATCAAGGCGGCGAAGAAGGAAGTCGAAGCCGGCACGCCAGTGGTGTGGGACATCTTGGAAGAGGTCATCAAAGAGCACCCCGTGCTCTTGAACCGTGCGCCCACGCTGCACCGCTTGGGCATCCAAGCGTTCGAACCCATCTTGATTGAAGGCAAAGCCATTCAGTTGCACCCCCTCGTTTGCGCGGCCTTCAACGCCGACTTCGACGGTGACCAGATGGCCGTTCACGTGCCTTTGTCGGTGGAAGCCCAGATGGAAGCCCGCACCCTGATGCTGGCCTCCAACAACGTGCTCTTCCCCGCCAACGGCGAGCCTTCTATCGTTCCTTCGCAAGACGTGGTCTTGGGTCTGTACTACACGACCCGTGAAAAGACCAACGGCAAAGGCGAGGGCATGGTGTTTGCCGACATGCTCGAGGTGCAGCGCGCCTTGGACGCTGGCGTCGTGGAAGTCACGAGCCTGATCAGCGTGCGTTTGACCGAGCACACCTTGGACAAAGCCACGGGTGAATTCGTGGCTGAGACCAAGCTGTTCGACACCACCGTCGGCCGCGCTTTGTTGTCCGAAATCTTGCCCAAGGGCCTGCCTTTCTCGGTGCTCAACAAGCCCTTGAAAAAGAAAGAGATTTCACGCCTGATCAACACCTCGTTCCGCAAGTGTGGCCTGAAAGAAACCGTCGTGTTCGCCGACAAGCTGTTGCAAAACGGCTTCCGTTTGGCCACCCGCGCCGGTATCTCGATCGCGGTGGACGACATGTTGGTGCCCAAGGAAAAGCAAACCATCATCGAGCGTGCCGAAAAAGAGGTCAAGGAAATTGCCCAGCAATACGCTTCGGGTTTGGTGACTTCCGGCGAGCGCTACAACAAGGTGGTGGACATTTGGGGCAAGGCCGGTGACGAAGTCTCCAAGGTCATGATGGCCCAGTTGGCCAAAGAAAAGACCATCGACCGTCACGGCAAGGAAGTGGACCAAGAGTCGTTCAACTCCATCTACATGATGGCCGACTCCGGTGCTCGTGGTTCTGCCGCGCAGATCCGTCAGCTCGCCGGTATGCGCGGTCTGATGGCCAAGCCAGACGGCTCCATCATCGAGACCCCCATCACGGCGAACTTCCGTGAAGGCCTCAACGTGTTGCAGTACTTCATCTCGACCCACGGTGCGCGTAAAGGCTTGGCCGACACGGCGTTGAAGACCGCCAACTCGGGTTACCTGACACGTCGCTTGGTGGACGTGACGCAAGACTTGGTGGTCAACCAAGTCGATTGCGGCACCAGCAACGGCACGCTGATGCGCGCCATCGTTGAGGGTGGTGAGGTCATTGAATCCTTGCGCGATCGCGTCTTGGGTCGCACCACGGCCGATGAAGTCATCCACCCCGAAACCCGCGCGGTGCTTTTGCCTGCCGGTGTTTTGTTGGACGAAGACATGCTCGACGAGTTGGAAGTGGCGGCCGTGGACGAAATCAAAGTCCGCACCGCCCTGACTTGCGAAACCCGTTTCGGCATTTGCGCCAAGTGCTACGGCCGTGACCTGGGTCGCGGCGGTTTGGTCAACATCGGTGAAGCGGTCGGCGTCATTGCCGCCCAGTCCATCGGCGAGCCAGGCACGCAGCTGACCATGCGCACCTTCCACATCGGTGGTGCCGCTTCACGCGCCGCCATCGCCTCCAGCGTGGAAGCCAAGTCCAACGGCATCATCGGCTTCAACGCCACGATGCGCTACGTGACCAACTCCAAGGGTGACTTGGTGGTGATCTCCCGCTCTGGCGAGATCGTTATTCAAGACGAACACGGCCGCGAGCGCGAGCGCCACAAAGTCCCTTACGGTGCCATCCTCACCATCAAGGCCGACCAGACCATCAAGGCTGGCACGATCTTGGCCAACTGGGACCCATTGACCCGCCCCATCATCACGGAATTCGCCGGTCAGGTGCGTTTCGAGAACGTGGAAGAGGGCATGACCGTGGCCAAGCAGGTCGACGACGTCACCGGTTTGTCCACCCTGGTGGTGATCGACCCCAAGCGCCGCGGCGCGACCAAGGTCATTCGCCCTCAGGTCAAACTGATCGACGCCTCGGGTGCCGAAGTCAAGATCCCTGGCACCGACCACTCGGTGACGATCGGCTTCCCCATCGGTGCGCTGCTTCAGGTGCGCGACGGCCAAGAAGTGGGCCCTGGCGAGGTGCTGGCCCGTATCCCCATCGAAGGTCAAAAGACCCGAGACATCACCGGCGGTTTGCCGCGTGTGGCCGAACTGTTCGAAGCCCGCAGCCCCAAAGACAAGGGCATGTTGGCCGAGATCACCGGCACCGTGTCCTTCGGTAAAGAGACCAAAGGCAAAGTGCGCTTGCAGATCACCGATCCCGATGGCAAGGTGTGGGACGAACTTATCCCCAAAGAGAAGAACATCTTGGTGCACGAAGGCCAAGTGGTCAACAAGGGCGAGAGCATCGTGGACGGCCCCGCCGACCCACAAGACATCTTGCGCCTATTGGGCATCGAGGAACTCTCGCGCTACATCGTCGACGAAGTGCAGGACGTCTACCGCTTGCAAGGCGTGAAGATCAACGACAAACACATCGAAGTGATCGTGCGCCAGATGCTGCGCCGCGTGATCGTCGACAGCGTCGGTGACTCCACCTACATTGCCGGTGAACAGATCGAGCGCTCAGAGATCCTCAACACCAACGACGCGCTGCGTGCCGATGGCAAATTGCCTGCGGTCTACAGCAACATCTTGTTGGGTATCACCAAGGCTTCCCTGTCGACCGACTCGTTCATCTCCGCGGCTTCCTTCCAGGAAACCACCCGCGTGTTGACCGAAGCGGCCATCATGGGCAAGCGCGACGAGCTGCGCGGCTTGAAGGAAAACGTCATCGTGGGTCGTTTGATCCCCGCCGGTACCGGCATGGCGTACCACGAAGCCCGTAAGGTGCGCGAGAAGATGGACGACGAAGAGCGTCGCGCCATTGCAGAAGCCGACGCTTTGTCCTTGGCGGCTGATCAAGCCGCCAGCGAAAGCGAGGCCGATGCCGCCAACACCAGCGAGTCCGCTGAGTAAAGCCCGCTGGGCGCCACGCCGTTGGTGCTGAGCCCGCTCCATGCCCCTGGCCTCACGGCCCGGGGCATTTTTTCTGGTTATCAAGGAGTCGCATGACCGCAGCCCCCGTGCCTTTGTCCACCCAACTGCAAGCCACCGCGCGTTGCGTGTTGGCCGTGCAGCAAGGACAATCGCTCAGCGATGTTTTGCCCAAGGTGGATGGGCATTTGCGCCCTGGCGTGCAAGCCCTGACCTTTCACGTCTTGCGTCACTTGGGCATGGTGTCCGCTGTTGCTCGGCTTTTGGCCGACCGTGCCCCCGCACCTGCTGCCTTGGCCTTGATGCACAGCGCCTTGGCGTTGTTGTTGCCCAGCAGCACACCCGAGGGGGTGCCGCCCCCATGGGCCTCTGGTGTGGCGTACGCCGAACACACCGTGGTCAACCAAGCCGTTCAAGCGGCCAAGGCCGATCCCAAGTTGATGCGCACCGCTTCGTTTTTGAATGCCTGCTTGCGGCGCTTTTTGCGAGAACGCGATGACCTGATGGACGAAGTGGCCCACGACCTGGTGGCCCAGCACAACCACCCGCTGTGGTGGATCGAGCGATTGCAGCAAGACCACCCCGAGCACTGGCGCGCAATCTTGGCAGCCAACAACCAGGCCGCGCCCATGGCCCTGCGCGTCAACCCTCGCCGCACAACCCCCGCCCAATTGCAAGCGGCCTTGTCTGCGCAAGGCGTGGACAGCACACCGTTTGCCGACCACGGCCTGGTCTTGGCCAGCGCTCTACCAGTCCAGCGCATCCCGGGTTTTGAGCAAGGCGATTGCTCGGTGCAAGACGCTGCAGCCCAGTGGAGTGGGCGCTTGTTGCTCCAAGGCTTGGACGGCTCAGCGGGTGTGCGCGTGCTCGACGCCTGTGCCGCGCCCGGTGGCAAAACCGCCGACGTGTTGGAGCGGGCCGATGTGCAGATGTTGGCCTTGGATGTGGACCCCGAGCGGGCCGAGCGCGTGAGCGCCAACCTGTTGCGCTTGGGCCTGCATGCCGAGGTGCGGGCGGCCGATGCTGCCGATGTGGCGTCTTGGTGGGACGGGCAAGCCTTTGACGCCATTTTGTTGGACGCGCCGTGCACCGCCTCGGGCATCGTTCGGCGTCACCCCGACGTGCGCTGGCTGCGCCGCGACAGCGACGTTCAGCAGCTGGTGGCGACCCAGCGCCGATTGCTCAAAGCCCTTTGGCCTTTGGTCAAGCCCGGTGGTCGGCTCTTGTACGCCACCTGCTCGGTTTTCAAAGCCGAAGGCGAAGACCAAATGAAGCGCTTTGTGAAAGACCACCCCGACGCCGTGTTACAACCGAACTTGGGCCACTTGCTCCCCGGTGCAGCTGCGTCTGGTGGCGAGTTCAATGACAACCCCCTTGGTGGGCACGATGGATTTTTCTACGCACGACTCGACAAAGCACGCGCCTGACGTGCCAGACCCGTGGCGCCGCCGCTTAATGGGCGTATTGGCCTTGTGTCTGTTGTCGTCCGGTGTGATGGGATTGGCACACGCACAAAACCCATTGCCCTCGGGCGTGGTGGTGGAGCACACCGCCGAGCATTTGTTGCTGAGCACCCGGGTCAGTGAGCCTTTGTCAAACTCGATTCAAGAGGCCTTGAACAAGGGTGTGCCCTTGTACTTTGTGTGGAGTGCCGAGGTGCAAAGTCCGCGCTGGTACTACTGGAACGACAGAACGCACAGCCGCGCCGTGCGCACCCTGCGCTTGGCCTACCAAGCACTTTCAGGCCATTGGCGTTTGAGTTGGTCCAACGAGGCCACGCCAGCCGGCGGGTGGCGCAACGCCGTCCACCAAAACCACCCGACTTTAGACGAAGCGTGGGCCGCTGTGGGCCGCATGGTCAATTGGCCGGTGGCCAACCACGCAGACCTGCCCAAGCAAGGTGCTTGGTTAACGGTGAACTTGACCATGGACTTGGGCTTGTTGCCTAGGCCGTTTCAAATCGGGTTGGGCAACCAAGCCGACTGGGTGCTGGAGCGCAGTTACCGCTTACCGGTGCCCGCGGTGGGCATGACCTTGGAGTCGCGCCATGGTCAATAAAAGCCCATGGCGTTCCACGAAAACCTTGCGCTGGAGTTTGTTGGTCATGGGTGTGGCCATGGTCGGCGCGGGACTGGTCTTGTTGTTCTTGTTGACCTTGGCCACTGGCAACCGGGGCGTGTACGACGCCAACTACGCAGCGCTGTTCCGTGTCAACCTCGCGGTGGCGGCCATGTTGCTCTTGGTCATCGCGTGGTTCAGCGTGCGACTGGGTGTGCGCTTGTACCAAGGCAAATTCGGCAGCCGCTTGCTGCTCAAAATCGCGGCGGTGTTTGCCGTGGTCGGCTTGCTACCAGGCCTCTTGATTTATACCGTGTCGTACCAGTTCGTCTCACGCTCCATCGAGAGTTGGTTTGACGTCCGTGTTGAGTCGGCCTTGGCCGCCGGCTTGAACTTGGGGCGCACGACCCTCAATGTGCTGAGCAAAGACCTCAGACAACAGGCCCGTGTCGCGGCCAACGAATTGGCCAGCGTGCCAGAGCGCTCCATCGGGCTCACGCTGGAGAACTGGCGTGAGCGATTGGGTGCGACCGATGTGGTGCTGTGGGACAACAATGGCACGCTCATCGGCAGTGCGGGCAGCTCACGCTTCGCCCTCAACCCCGAGCGACCCAGTGCAGCGTCGCTTCGCATGGTGCGAGAGCAAGGCGTCTTGGTCAACGTCGAGGGATTGGACGATGCGCAAGCTGTGGTCAGCGGTGGCGGTGCTGCTTCGGGGCGCATGCAGGTGCTGACCGTGGTGGAGCCAGCGCGAATCTCGATGGGCTTGTCACCGCGGTTTTTGCAAATCGTCAGTCCCCTGCCCGATGTGTTGGTGGCCGATGCTTTGGCGGTTCAATCCGCCAACCGCGAATACCAAGAGCGGGCGCTGGGGCGTGACGGTTTGCGCCGCATGTACATCGGCACACTCACCTTGGCCCTCTTCTTGGCGGTGTTTGGCGCGGTGGTGTTGGCGGTGGTCTTGGGCAACCAGCTGCTGCGGCCTCTGCTGGTGCTGGCCGAGGGCATGCGAGAGGTCGCGGCCGGTAACCTCAGCCCCAAGCAAGCCTTGGCCAACCGCGACGAACTTGGCGGTCTCACGCGCACCTTTGCGCGCATGACCGACGACTTGGCCCAAGCACGTGCCGACGCCAACCACAGCATGTCGGAACTCGACGCGGCTCGCGCCCAGGTGCAAACGATTTTGGACAACCTCACCTCGGGGGTGGTGGTCTTGCGCGAAGATGGCACGCTGCAAAGCGCCAACCCTGGCGCAGACACCTTGCTGCATACCTCACTCAAGGCTTACCAGGGAAGAGCCTTGAGCGACGTACCGGGTTTGGGCGGTTTCGGTGCTGAGGTACAAAAGCGTTTTCAGGCCCAAAATGCCGCCCACGACCTTGGTGCAGGGCGGCATTGGCAACACACGTTCGAGCTGGGCGATGTGAATGAGCACAACACCGCAGGCGTGGGCAACCGGACCTTGGTGGCGCGGGGTGCCGGCTTGCCCCATGGCGATTGGTTGTTGGTGCTCGACGATGTCACCGACATGGTCTCGGCCCAACGCTCCAAAGCGTGGGGGGAAGTGGCACGACGCTTGGCCCATGAAATCAAAAACCCGCTCACGCCGATTCAGCTCGCGGCCGAACGCATGGCCATCAAACTGGCGCCGCAACTCCCCGAGACGGGACAGGCCCTGTTGAGCAAGTCGGTACGCACGATCGTGGAACAGGTCGATGCCATGAAGCACATGGTCAACGAGTTTCGCGACTACGGCCGCCTGCCATCGGCCGAGTTGGCCCCTTTGGCCCTGAACCCATGGTTGCGCGACATGGCCAGCCTTTATGAAAACAGCGAAGTACCGGTGCTCTTTGATCTTGGTGAAGATATTCCTCTCGTTTCGGCCGATGCCCAACAGCTGCGGCAGGTGCTGCACAACGTGATTCAAAATGCCCAAGACGCGTGCGCCCAGGTCAACATACCTTTGGTCAAGGTGAGCACCCGTTGGCCTGGATCGGGGCCTTGGGTTTGCTTGGATGTGACCGACAACGGCGGTGGTTTTGAGGAATCGATCGTGAAACGCGCGTTTGAGCCTTACGTCACCACAAAGCCCAAAGGCACGGGGCTTGGCTTGGCGGTGGTTCAAAAAATCATGGAAGAGCACGGCGGCAAAATCCAAGTCGGTAACACTGAAAAACATGGCAAAGTGCTGGGAGCTAAAGTGTCGTTATCATTCGTTGTGGCGAAATAACAAAGCAGAAACAGGGCAGGAGGCGAAGGACATCATGGCAAACATTTTGGTGGTGGATGACGAGCTGGGCATACGGGATTTGCTCTCCGAAATCTTGAACGACGAAGGTCATGCTGTGGAGCTGGCCGAAAACGCGGCGCAAGCGCGCCTTGCCCGAACGCAATACCGACCGGACCTGGTGCTCTTGGACATCTGGATGCCGGACACCGATGGCGTCACCCTCCTCAAAGAATGGGCCAGTACGGGGCAACTCAACATGCCCGTGATCATGATGAGCGGCCATGCCACGGTTGAGACCGCCGCAGAAGCCACGCGCATCGGCGCCTTGGACTTCTTGGAAAAGCCCATCACCATGCAAAAGTTGCTCAAAGCCGTTGAAAAAGGTTTGAGCAAAGCACACATCAAAGCTGTTGCCGAGAGCCAAGGCGCAGGCGCCTCCTTGGCCCCTTTGAGCAACGGCTTGACCATTGAACAAGCCATGACGGGCGGCCACATGGCGGCCCAGCCCAGGGTGGACTTGGGCCCGCAAGCCCAGCAAGCCTTCAACCTTGAAGGCCCCTTGCGCGAAGTCAGGGACGGCTTTGAAAAAGCCTATTTCGAATACCACTTGGTCAAAGAACAGGGCTCCATGACCCGCGTGGCCGACAAGACCGGTTTGGAGCGCACGCACCTCTACCGCAAACTCAAGCAATTGGGCGTGGACCTCACGCGCAGCAAGCGCCCATCTGCCCGGTGAACCGCCTCAAAACGCCGCCCGTGTCGGTGCTATAATCTTGCTCTTGCTTAGGCCCGGTAGCTCAGTTGGTAGAGCAGCGGATTGAAAATCCGCGTGTCACTGGTTCGATTCCAGTCCAGGCCACCAAACAAAAAACCCCCACTCGCGAAAGCGGGTGGGGGTTTTGCTTTTGTGACTATCGTTCAGTGTTTGCAGCCCTCGCTTGATCCTTTTTTGTCACCCCGGTCTTTGCCTTTGCCTTTCTTTTCGTCGTGCATGGATTTGAGCGTTTTTTGCTGTTCAGGGCTGAGCTGGCTCATCAAGGCTTGTCGAGTGGCTTGCATGGCGTCGCGGTTTTTTTCATGCGTTTGAGCCATCTCGCTCATTTGTTTTTTGTAGGCGTTCCAAGCCTCGAGTTGCTTGTCTTGTAATTTCAGCGACTGTTCGAGTTGCGTGATTCGGGCTTCGTGGTACTTGCCGTCGTGGTGTTTGTCCATGCCGTGGTTCGAGGCGATGGCCGCCACACTCACGCCGCTGAGCAACGCGGCCGACAAAATCCAGATCATTCGTTTGTTCATTTCAGTTTCCTTGAAGGTGTTCACCGTTTTGGCGGTCTCTGACGGGCGTCAGATGGCTCTATTGAACGGTGTGAGTGCCCAAAAGAGGTGTCTGTGGCGGGGCTTTTTGCAAGCGCATGTGTCTGCACTGGGTTCAGACATGTTTTGATACAAAAATCCAAAGTGGGCCCCGTATGATGAAGACATGAACCCCACCACAGACCACGTCTTGTTGGTCGACGACGACCCCGAGATCCGCCAATTGACGGCACAGTACCTGGAGCAAAACGGACTCCAGTGCAGCACGGCCGCCAGTGGCCGCGAGATGCGCCAACTGCTGCAGTCGCAGCGGGTGGATCTGTTGGTGCTCGATGTGATGATGCCCGGCGAGGATGGCCTGACGATTTGCCGTGACCTGCGCGCCCAAGGTGGCTCTCACAGCGCCTTGCCCATTCTCATGCTCACGGCCCGCACCGACGACGCCGACCGCATCTTGGGGCTGGAGATGGGCGCAGACGATTACCTGGGTAAACCGTTTGTGCCACGCGAATTGTTGGCCCGAATCCGAGCCATTCTGCGCCGCGCGCGCGCTTTGCCCGCGAATTTGCAAAGCACCCACAGTCCCAACATTTGGCGTTTCTCGGGTTACACCTTGGATGGTGTGTCGCGTCAAGTTCGCAACCCCGACGGGGTGCTCTTGGTGTTGACCTCCGGTGAATACCGTTTGCTCCACGTGCTGCTCCAACACGCCAACAAGGTGCTCTCGCGTGACCAGTTGTTGGAGCTCACCCAAGGTCGTGCCGCCGATGCGTTTGACCGCTCCATCGACCTGCTCATCAGCCGCTTGCGCGTGCGTTTGGGTGAACCGGCGCGTAGCTTGGGCTTGATCAAGACCGTGCGCAGCGAGGGCTATGTGTTGGCCACCGAGGTGCTGACCGAATGAGCACCGTGTTGAACAAACTCTGGCCGCAAAGCCTGTTCGCCCGCTTGTTGTGGGTGTGGCTGATGGGCTTGGCCTTGGTGCTGGCCGCCGCCGCTTGGCTTGCGCTGGACGAGCGCATGGTGCGCGGGCAAGTCGTGTTTCACGCCAAGGTGACGCAAGAGTTGGCGGCCTCGGCCGACTGGTTGGACACGCTCAGCCCAGAGCAACGATCGCGATGGGTGAGCGAAGCTCAACAGCGCCGCGCACGGTGGCGACTCGAACCGCCCGACGGATGGTCGGACAGCGCCACCCCACTGCCGCCGTACCTGCGGACGTTTGCACGGTATTTGAAAGAGGAAGCCCCGCAGCGCCAACCCCAAGTGCAGCACCTCATGTTGGTTCGCGATCGTGACGATGATGATGAAGCGCATCATGGCCAACGGTCTCGCGCGCAGACGTGGGTGTCCTTGCGTCTGATCGATGGTGCCACCGCCTACGTACGCTTGCCCGCTCGGTGGCCCACGTCGACGGCCATGGGCCTGCCCGGGCCGAGCGGCAACACCCCTTGGGGTTGGGTGGCGCTGACCGTGCTCGTGGGTCTGGCGCTGTTGACTTGGCTGGCGGTGGTCTACGCCACGCGCCCACTCAAGCGCTTGACACAAGCGGCTTTGGACTTGGCTGCCCACCCCAACCGAGCACCTTTGCCCGACAGCGGTCCCACCGAAGTGCGGCAAGCCGCACAGGCCTTCAACCACATGCAAGCGCAGTTGCAACGGCACATGGCACAGCAAACCCAGGTGCTCGCCGCGATTGCCCACGACTTGCAAACCCCGCTGACGCGCTTGCGCTTGAAAACCGAGTGGATCAGTGACGAGTCGCTGCGCCAGCGCATGCAAGCGGACCTGAGCGAAATGCAAGGCTTGGTGCAAGACGGTTTGGCGCTGGCCCGCAGTTGGCATGCACAGCCCGAGCGCCAGCCGGTGCACTTGAATCAGTTGTTGCAAACCCAGCTCAGCGAATGGGAAGACTTGGGCTGGGCGGTGCAAGTGCAGGGCGCTGACAGCGACTGTTTGGTCAACACCGATGTGGCCGCGCTGCGCCGCGTGTTGGGCAATGTGGTCCACAACGCCATCACCTACGGCCAACGCGCCACGGTCACGCTGTTTTGCCGAGACCCTGATCAGCCCGAACATTGGTGCATCGTGGTGGAAGACGAGGGACCCGGCCTGCCCGAGGCCGACTTGCAAACGGTGTTGCAGCCGTTTGTGCGCCAAGAAAGCTCGCGCAACCGACAAACCGGCGGCACGGGTTTGGGCTTGTCGATTGCGCTCAACCTCATGACCGCGTTGGGCGGGGGCTTGGTGTTGACTAACCGAGCGCAGGGGGGCTTGCGCGTGACCCTCAGCGCACCGCGTTAAGCCTTCAGTGTGCGCATCGCTGCCTGTGCGATGCTGTCGGCGTCCACCGCAAAGAAGCGGCGCAGCGCAGCCCGCGTGTCGCTGCGGCCAAAGCCGTCGGTGCCCAGCGTGCGGTAGCGGCGGCCTTCTGGTACGAAGGCGCGCACGCTTTCGGGCACGGCGCGCACGTAGTCGGTGGCGGCGATCACCGGGCCTTGGGTGGCGCTCAGCAGTTGCGCCAGGTGACCCGCGCTGAAAGTGCCAAGCGCCTCTTGCGCCATGCCGTCGCGCGCCAACTCGCTCCAGCTGGTGATGCTCAGCACCTCCACGCCCACACCTTGTGCAGCCAGTTGCTGCGCGGCTTTGACCACCTCGGTCAAGATCGCGCCCGAGCCGAGCAAGGTCACGCGCTGGGCCGCATCGCTGGGGCCGTACACGCCAAATCGGTAGCCCCCGCGCAGCACATCGGCCTCCACGCCCGCAGGCAAGTCGGGCTGGGCGTAGTTTTCGTTCATC